>Ga0209051_1001500_pt1 | contig 19504 bp, 15 predicted proteins | sample AraplaCvi_mMS_r2_2_FD_184286 | JGI IMG/M metagenome (GOLD analysis project Ga0209051, IMG submission 184286) | Arabidopsis root microbial communities from North Carolina, USA - plate scrape MF_Cvi_mMS_r2 (SPAdes) (version 2) | ecosystem: Host-associated > Plants > Roots > Endosphere | place...
CCCAGGGCCTCGTTGGCGGGCGTGAGGTGCTCGGCGAGGCGCTGGAAATGCAGGTTCGTGCGGTCGTTGAGGACGGTGGCCATGGCCGCGATGCCGATGGCGCCGCCGAGGTTGCGCATGAGGTTGAACAGCCCCGAGGCCAGCTTCAGGCGCGCCGGCGCGAGCCCGCCCAGCGTGAGCGTGACGGCCGGCGCCACGGCGAACTGCTGCGCGAAGCCGCGCACGATCTGGGGCAGCAGGAGCTGGTCGGCGCCCCAGTCGTGGGTGATGGGCGCGAAGGCGATCATCGAGAGGCCGAACAGGCCGAGCCCGAACATCATGAGCCAGCGCAGGTCGACGCGGTTGGCGAGCATCACGTAGAACGGGATGGAGCCGAGCTGCGCGATGCCGGTGACCAGCACCGCCTCGCCGATCTGCAGCGCGCTGAAGCCGCGCACGCGGCCGAGGAACAGCGGCGTGAGGTAGATGGTGGCGAAGATGCCCACGCCGGTCATGAACGAGAAAAAGGAGCCGAGCGCGAAGTTGCGGTCCTTCAGTGCGCGCAGGTCGACCACCGGGTTGGCGGCCGCCAGGCTGCGCACCACGAAGCCGACGCCCGCCACGGCCGAGACGATGCCGGTCGCGAGGATGGTGTCGTCGCCGAACCAGTCCCAGCGCGGGCCCTCCTCCAGCGTGTACTCCAGGCAGCCTAGGAACAGCGCCATCAGCACGATGCCGAGGTAGTCCGCGCCGCGCAGCAGCGACCAGTCGGGCTTGTCCACCTTCACCAGCAGCGGCACCGCGACGGCGACGAAGGTGCCCGGCGCGAGGTTGACGAGGAACAGCCACGGCCAGGAGTAGTGGTCGGTGATCCAGCCGCCCACGGCCGGGCCGAGCGTGGGCGCCAGCGAGGCGATGGCGCCGATGATGGCCGCGGCCAGCGCGCGCTGCTTGCCCTGGAAGAACGCGAAGGCGGTGGTGAACACCATCGGGATCATCGAGGCGCCGAGCAGGCCCTGCAGCGCGCGGAAGGCGATCATGCTTTGGATGTCCCAGGCCATCGCGCAGCCCAGGCTGGCGAGCGTGAAGCCGACCGCCGAGGCGCTGAACAGCCAGCGCGTGGACATCACGCGCGAGAGCCAGCCCGAGAGCGGGATCACGATGATCTCGGCGATCAGGTAGGCGGTCTGCACCCAGGTGGTCTCGTCGGAGCCCGCGGACAGGCCGCCGCCGATGTCGCGCAGCGAGGCGGACACGATCTGGATGTCCAGCAGCGCGATGAACATGCCCATCACCATGGTGGCGAAGGCGACGACGCGCGACTTCAGGGGCATCTCGGCGGGCGGCACGATCGCGGCGGGCGCGGGCGGGCGCGCCGCGGGCGCGCGGCCGGGAAGGGAGACGACGCTGCTCATGGAAGCCTCACTGCGCGGGACGCCCGTCGACCTCGGCCGTCACCGAGAGCCCCGGCCGCAGCACGCGGAACGCGGGGTCGGCCTCGTCCAGCACGATGCGCACGGGCACGCGCTGGACGATCTTGGTGAAGTTGCCGGTGGCGTTCTCGGTCGGCAGCACGCTGAACTGCGCGCCGGTGGCGGGCGCGACGCTGGCCACGCGGCCGTGGAACGCGTGGCCCGGGAGCACGTCGGCGCGCACGGTCGCCGGCAGGCCGGGGCGGACGTTGCCGAGCTGCCCCTCCTTCAGGTTGGCGTCGACCCACAGGCCGTGGCTCGGCACGATGGACATCTGCGCGGCGGCCGCGGTCGCAACCCCTCCGACGCGCGCGCGCCGGTTTCCGACCACGCCGTCCACCGGGGAACGCAGCACCGTATAGCCGAGGTTCAGGCGCGCGAGGTCGCGCTCCGCCACGGCCTGCGCCAGCGCGGCCTGCGCCTGTTCGCGCTGCGAGGCGATCACGTCGAGCTGGCGCTGCGCCGCGAGCACCGAGGCGGCCGCCTTGCGCGAATTGGCCACCGCCTGCTTCAGGTCGGCGTCGGCCTTCTGCGCGCTCTGCACCGAGACGGCCGCGCGCGCGGACAGCGACTGGTAGCGCGCCTGGTCGTCGCGGGCGCGCACCTGGTCGGCGTCGGCGCCCGCCACGCCCGCGCGGGCCTGCTCGACCACGGCCTCCTGCAGGCGGCGCGTCGCGTCCAGGTTCGCGAGCGCGGCCTGCTGCGCGGCGACCGCGCCGTCGGCCCGGGCCAGGGCCGCGCGGAAGTCGCGGTCGTCCAGCCGCAGGAGGACGTCGCCGGCCTTCACCGCCTGGTTGTCGGTGACCTCGACGCTGGCGATGAAGCCGGACACGCGCGGGCTCATCACCGTGACGTCGCCGCCGACGTAGGCGTCGTCGGTGCTCTCGATGTAGCGGTGCGCGGCGTACCACGCGCCGCCGGCGCCGACGGCGGCGACGACCGCGAGCAGGCCGGCGCCGAGCAGCCAGGGCCGCTTGCCGGCGCTGCGCGCGGCGGCGGGCGGCGGCGCGACGGCGGGCGCGGGCGCGGCCGCGGGCTCGCTGGCGGGGACGAGGAGGCGGGCGGCCGGCGCCGTCGTGGTGGTGAGGGTCATGGGAGCTCCTGGCGGTCGGATGGTCGGTCTGCGGCGGGCAATGCCATGAAGGCTATTGCTTTCAACTTGAAAGTCACTATACACTTGTGACTTGCATTATGCAAGTGACAACTTGGAACCGCCCTTCGCGTCCAGGAAACAGGAGCCCGCCATGGAGATCGTCCGACCCGCCCTCACCCGCTTCGCCGCCGCCGTCGTGGCCGCCGCCGCCCTCGCCGGCTGCGCCACCGTCGGGCCGGACTACCACGCGCCCGCGTCGGCGCTGACGCAGCCCTTCGGCCACGCCGACGCCCTCGCGGCCCGCCCGGCCGCCCTGCCCGCGCCCGCGCTCGACGCCTGGTGGAACGGCTTCGACGACCCCGAGCTCACGCGCATCGTCGAGCGCGCGCTCGCGCAGAACCTGGACCTGGCGGCCGCCCTCGCCCGCGTCGACCAGGCCCGCGCGGCGGCGGCGCACGCCGACGCCGACCGGCTGCCGCAGGGCTCGCTCGACGCGGGCGCGGCGCGCCAGCGCCAGTCGCTGCGCAGCCCGCTGGGCGAGCTCGCGCGCCACGCGCCCGGCTACGACCGCGACAACACGCTGCTCGACGTCGGCGCCGGCGCGAGCTGGGAGCTCGACCTCGCCGGGGGCCTCGCGCGCGGCGCCGAGGCGGCGCGCGCCGACGTCCAGGCCGCCGAGGCCGAGCGCCTGGGCGTGCGCGTCAGCATCGCGGCCGAGGCGGCCGACGCCTACTTCCGCGCGCGCGGCGCGCAGGAGCGCATCGCGCTCGCGCAGGAGCAGGTGCACACGAGCGAGGGCCTGCTGCAGATCATCCAGTGGCGTCTCGACGACGGCCTGTCCAACCTGCGCGAGAAGGCGCAGGCGGAGTCGGTGCTGGCCCAGGCCCGCGCCACCATCCCGCCGCTGCGCGCGGAGCTCGAGCGCCAGTTCAACCGGCTCGACGTGCTGATGGGCGCGCAGCCCGGCACCTGGGCCGCGGAGCTGCGCACGGCGGTCGCCGCGCGCGACACGCTGCGGGTGCCCGCGATCGGCGGCTATGCGGGCCCGGACGGCCCCGCCGAGGTGCTGCGCCGGCGCCCCGACGTCATCGCGGCCGAGCGCCGCCTCGCCGCGTCCAGCGCGCGCATCGGCGAGGCGACGGCGGCGTACTACCCGAAGGTCTCGCTGTCGGCGCTGCTCGGCTTCGAGAGCCTGGGCGCCCCGGGCCTGTTCAGCGCCGACGCCTTCCAGCCCACCGCCGCGCTCGGCCTGCGCTGGCGGCTGTTCGACTTCGGGCGCGTCGACGCCGAGGTCGCGCAGGCCAAGGGCGCGAACGCGCAGGCGCTGGCCGCCTACCGCCAGTCCATGCTGCGCGCGGCCGAGGACGTCGAGAACGCCGTCGTCACGCTCGTCGAGCTCGAGGCCCAGAGCCGCGAGCTGCGCACCGAGGTCGACGCCCACGCCGCCGCGCGCGAGTCCGCGCAGGAGGCCTACAAGGGCGGCGCGGTCAGCCTGATCGAGGTGCTCGACGAGGACCGCCAGCTGCTCGCGGCGCGCGACGAGCTCGCGCGCACCAACGTCGACGACGCGCGCGCGGCCGTGGCCACGTTCCGGGCGATGGGCGGCGGCTGGTGAGCCGGCGGCGGGGACTGGCCTCCGGCCTGTCCCCGTGTTCCCGACGGGCGCCCCGCGAGCGACACGGGGACAGGCCGGAGGCCAGTCCCCGCTTCCTCAGTCTCCGCCGTCCAGCACGGCCCGCACGCGCGCGGCGAGCTCGTCGAGCGAGTACGGCTTGCCGATCAGGTGCACGCCGGGATCGAGCAGCCCGCCGTGCACGATGGCGTTGCGGGTGTAGCCCGTCGTGAACAGCACCTTCAGCTGCGGCCGCCGGCGGCGCGCCTCGTCGGCGAGCTTGCGGCCGTTGGTGCCGGGCATGACGACGTCGGTGAACAGCAGCGCGATCTCGGGGTGCGCGTCGAGATGGGCCAGCGCCGACGCCGCGCCGTCGGCGGTCAGCACGCCGTAGCCGAGCTCCACCAGCGCGTCCTCCGCGAGCTGGCGCACGTCCGGCTCGTCCTCGACCACCAGCACGACCTCGCGCCGCTCGCCCGTGGGCAGCGCGGCGGGCTCGTCGGCGTCGGCGGGATCGGCGCCCGGGCCCACCAGGCGCGGCAGGTAGAGCTTGACCGTGCTGCCCTGCCCCACCTCCGAATAGATGCGCACGTGGCCGCCGGACTGCTTCACGAAGCCGTAGACCTGGCTCAGGCCCAGCCCCGTGCCGCGGCCGACCTCCTTGGTCGTGAAGAAGGGGTCGAAGGCCTTGGCGACGACCTCGGGCGGCATGCCTTCCCCGGTGTCGGTGACGGCGATCAGGACGTACTGCCCGGCCGCCAGGCCGAGATGCTCCGCCACGTAGCGTTCGTCGAGGTGCGCGTTGGCAGTCTCGATGGTGAGGTGGCCGCCGTCGGGCATCGCGTCGCGCGCGTTCACGGCGAGGTTGAGCAGCGCGTTCTCGAGCTGCGCCGGGTCGACCCGCGTGCGCCACAGGCCCCCGGCCAGCACGGTCTCGAGGCGCAGCACGCCGCCGAGCGAGTGGCGCAGCAGGTCGGACATGCCGGCCACCAGCTTGTTGGCGTCGACGGTCTGCGGCTTGAGCGGCTGCTGGCGCGAGAAGGCGAGCAGGCGCTGCGTGAGCTGCGCCGCGCGGCGCGCGCCGTTGCGCGCCACGTCGACGTAGCGCGTGGCGCGCGGGTCGTCGGCGAGGAACTTGCGCGCCAGCAGCTCGAGCGAGTTCAGCACGACGGCCAGCATGTTGTTGAAGTCGTGCGCGATGCCGCCGGTGAGCTGCCCCACGGCCTCCATCTTCTGCGCGTGGCGCAGCGCCTCCTCGGCCTTGATGCGCTCGGTCACCTCGGCGGCGACGCGCTGCTCCAGCGTCTCGGTCAGCTCGCGCAGCGCGAGCTCGGCGCGGTGGCGCTCGGTCACGTCCTGGAACAGCACCGCGACCTGGCGGTTCGAGGCGGGCTCGACGCGGAACGCGGCCAGCTCGAGGAAGCGGCGCGTGCGCACGAGCTCGCGCTGGAAGCGCACCGGCCGGCCGGTGAGCAGCACCTCGCGGTAGATCTCGACCCAGGCGTCGGCCTCGTCGGGCACCATGTCGCGCACGCGCTGGCCGACGACGTCGGCGATGCCGGCGTTGGCGAGGTAGGCCGGGTTCGCCACCACGTGCACGTAGTCGCTCATCGGGCCGTGCGGCCCGTCGAGGAACTCGATGATGCAGAAGCCCTCGTCGATGGCCTCGAAGAGGGTCTGGAACATGCGGTCGCGGTCGCGCAGCGCGGCCTCGCTGTCGGCCAGCAGGCGCTGCGAGCGCACCTTCTCGGTGGTCTCCCAGACCACGCAGCTCAGGCCGCGCACCACGCCCGCCTCGTCGCGCAGCGGCGAGCAGAAGAACGTGAACCAGGCCGGGCGGGAACGGCCGTCGCGCACCACGTGCAGCAGCAGGTCCTCCCGGTGCACCGCGCGGCCGGCCAGCGCCTCCTGCACGAGCGCGCCGAAGTCCGGCCAGATCTCCGCCCAGACCTCGGCCAGCGGCGCGCCCATCGCGCCCGGGTGCTTGGCCCCGAGCAGCGCGACGTAGGCCTCGTTGTAGACCATGGTCAGCGCATCGCCCCAGGCGAGCCACATCGGCACCTGGGAATCCGCCATCATCGACGCGGCGGTGCGCAGCGTGCGCGGCCAGCCTTCGACCGGGCCCAGCGGCGAGGCGTGCCAGGCACGCTCGCCGATGAAGGACGCCGGCGGCGCGCTCGGCGGGACGGCGGGGCGGGAGGCGTCGATGTCCATGGGGATCCGGTTCGCTGGCGGGCCCGCCCGGCGGGAAGGTTCGCCAGTATCCCACCGGGGGCGGCGCGGGCAATCGCGGCTCCCGCGCCCGCGCTGCGGCTTCGTTGACGCCGGCGGGGCTTCTGGCCGATGCTCGCCGCCACCCTTCCCCCAACGCAGGAGACGACCTTGATTGCCAAGAACACGATCTGCCTCTGGTACGACAAGGACGCGCTGGACGCGGCCAACTTCTATGCCGCCACCTTCCCCGACAGCCGGGTCGGCGCCGTCCACCACGCCCCGGGCGACTACCCCGCGGGCCAGGCGGGCAACGTGCTCACGGTCGAGTTCACCGTCCTCGGCATCCCCTGCCTGGGCCTCAACGGCGGCCCGCAGTTCAAGCACAGCGAGGCCTTCTCGTTCCAGGTCGCGACCGACGACCAGGAGGAGACCGACCGCCTCTGGAACGCCATCGTCGGCAACGGCGGCGAGCCGAGCGCGTGCGGCTGGTGCAAGGACAAGTGGGGCCTGTCGTGGCAGATCACGCCGCGCGCGCTGTCGCAGGCCGTCACCGACAAGGATCCGGCCGCGGCCAAGCGGGCCTTCGACGCGATGATGACGATGGGCAAGATCGACATCGCGGCGATCGAGAAGGCGCGGCGGGGCGCCTGATGCACGGCGACCCCGGGCCGGCCTACCGGCGCTACCTGGCCTGCCTCGACGCGCGCGACTGGGCGCGGCTCGGCGAGTTCGTCGCCGAGGACGTGCGGCACAACGACCGCCCGCTGGGGCTCGCCGGCTACCGCGCGATGCTCGAGCAGGACGTGCGCGCGATCCCCGACCTGCGCTTCGAGGCCGAGTTCGTCGTCGTCGAGGGCCCGCGGCTCGCGGCGCGCCTGCGCTTCGACTGCACGCCCACGGGTACCTTCCTCGGGCTGCCCGTCGACGGCCGCCGCGTCGTCTTCGCGGAGAACGTGTTCTACGAGTTCCGCGACGGGCGCATCGCGCGCGTCTGGTCGGTGATCGACAAGACGGCCATCGAGCGCCAATTGGCCTAGGGGCACTCCCTTGACCCGGACAGGGTCGGGGTATCCAATGTTCCGGGGAGGCATCGCTCACCGGGAGGGCCCATGGTCAAGCGCAGGATCTTCATCGCCTCGTCGTCCGAAGGGCTCGAGATCGCCCGCGCGCTGCAGGCCGGGCTCGAAGGCGACGGCGAGGCCCGCCTCTGGAGCCAGGACGTCTTCCTGCCCGGCGAGTCCCTCCTGCAGTCGCTGACCAAGGCGCTGGCCGCGTCCGACTTCGGCGTCTTCGTCTTCTCGCGCGACGACCTGCTCGGCATCCGCGGCGCGCGGGCCACGAGCCCGCGCGACAACGTCGTCTTCGAGGCCGGCCTGAGCGTCGGCCTGCTCGGCCACCGGCGCACCTTCGTCGTCCGGCCGAAGGACGACGACCTGCGCATCCCTTCCGACCTCGACGGCATGAACGTGGCGAGCTTCGACGCGCACCGCGCGGACGGCGACCTGCTCGCGGCGCTCGGCCCCGCCTGCGGCAAGCTGCGCAAGGCGATGCGCCAGCCCAACGAGTTCCCGCTCGATCCCGTCCTGCGGCTGCCGGTGCTGCAGCGCAAGGAATCGCTGACGCCCAACATGCTGCAGCTGCTGTACTTCGTCGAGATGCACGGCCCCTGCCCGCGCAGCCGGCTGGCGGAGGTGTTCAAGCTGCACGAGGCGGAGCTGTTCTACCGGCTGCAGGTGCTGCGGCTGCTGTCCCTGGTGAGCGTGGACGGCGCGCCGGAGCGCCAGGGCGACGCGGCGGTGCGCGTCGACGAGGACTACGCGCGCGCCCGCGACGCGCTGGCGCCGCCGTCCCACCTGGCGCGCTCCTCGCTGCCCGTGCGCGCCCCGGCGCGCACCGCCAGCAAGGTCTGAGCGCCCCCGGGCGGCGTCGCCGCCGCCTTCGAGGGGGAAGAGGCGACCCGGGCGGCCCGGCGTCGACGCATGAGCGCCGCGCTCGACCGTTGGCGCGCATATCGACCTGCGCCTATCGTCGTTCGCGCCCCGGGGCGCCCGACCTAGCATCGCCGGCGGATCCACGGATAACCGCACCGCCGACGCCATGAACCCCTTCCTCGCGCTGCCCCCGGACGAGTCGTCCCCGCTGTCCATCCGCGCCCGCGCCCTCGTCTTCGAGGATCCGCGCTCGCGCGTCGTGCTCGACACCCTTGCACGTATCGCCCCGCAGGACGCGCCGGCGCTGATCGTCGGGGCCGCGGGCACGGGCAAGGAGCTGGTGGCGCGCCACGTGCACTACGCGAGCGGCCGCACCGGGCCCTTCATCGCGGCCGACTGCAGCGCCTTCGAGACCGGCGGGGCCGAGGCCGCGCTGTTCGGCGTGGCGGTGGGCGCGCGGGCGCGGCCGGGGCTGTTCGAGGCCGCGCGCGGCGGCACGCTGTTCCTCGACGAGATCGGCGACCTGCCGCCGGGCGTGCAGGCCTCGCTCGCGCGCGTGCTCGAGGACGGGCGGATCGCGCGCGTCGGGGCGAGCGCGATGACCGCGGTCGACGTGCGCGTGGTGGCCGCGACGCACGTCGACCTGGCGCGCGCGGTCGAGTCGGGCCGGTTCCGGCGCGACCTCTGGTACCGGCTGAGCGTGGCGACGCTGCCGCTGCCGGCGCTGGCGGAGCGCCCGGGCGACATCGTGCCGCTGGCGCGCCACTTCGTGCAGGCCTGGTGCGCGCGCCTGGGGCTGCCGCCGGCGCGCCTGGCCGCCGACGGCATCGCGGCGCTGCAGGCCTACACCTGGCCGGGCAACATCCGCGAGCTGGAGTCGGTGGTGCACCACGCGCTGCTGGTCGCGCGCGACGGCGTGCTGCGGGCGGACGACCTGCGCCTGGCGGGGGCGCGCACGACCGGATTCCATCCCGAGGCCGAGGCGGCGGCCTTCGCCCCGCCCACGACGGCCGACCTCGACACCGCCCTGCGCGCGCTGCTGCTCGATCCCCCGTCCGACCTGCAGGCCCACGTCGAGCACCGCCTCGTGCATGCGGCCTACGCGCTGTGCCAGGGCAACCAGGTGCGCACCGCGCGCCTGCTGGGCATCTCGCGCAACGTCCTGCGCGCGCAGCTGCTGCGCTTCGGCTACCTCACGCCGACCGGCGAGCGGCGCGCGGTGCGCACGCGCCCCGTCGCGGCCGACGAGGCCGCGACGGCCTGATCGCGCGCGGGAGGGGACTGGCCGGAGCCTGATCGAGGGCGAGGGGGACTGGCCTTCGGCCTGTCCTCGTATTCACGCGCGGGCGCCAGGACACGGAGACAGGCCAGAGGCCAGTCCCCACCCGGAGCCTGATCGAGGGCGACGGGGACTGGCCTTCGGCCTGTCCCCGTGTTCACGCGCGGGCGCCAGGACACGGGGACAGGCCGGAGGCCAGTCCCCACCCTCGGAGGGAGCGGGGATCGTCATCTCGATCTCCGAGCGAAGCGAGGCCGACTTCGACGGCCGCGAGCTCTCGGCCGCTCCGGAGCGAGCGGCCCAGCCCCCTCGGGGGGCGGCGACCGAAGGGAGCGGGGGTCGTCATCTCGATCTCCGAGCGAAGCGAGGCCGACTTCGAAGGTTGCGAGCGCTCGGCCGCTCCGGAGCGAGCGGCCCAGCCCCCTCGGGGGGCGGCGACCGAAGGGAGCGGGGGTCGTCATCTCGATCTCCGAGCGAAGCGAGGCCGACTTCGACGGCCGCGAGCGCTCGGCCGCTCCGGAGCGAGCGGCCCAGCCCCCTCGGGGGGCGGCGACCGAAGGGAGCGGGGGTCGTCATTTCAGTCGGTGCGCAGGGTATGGGCGAAGAAGGTCAGCGTGCGCTGCCACGCGAGCGCGGCGGCCTGCGCGTCGAAGCGCGGCGTGGTGTCGTTGTTGAAGCCGTGCTCGGTGTGGGGGTAGACGTAGGCCTCGTAGCGGACCTTGGCGGCCTTGAGCGCGGGCTCGAACTCCTTCCAGGTCGCGTTGATGCGGTCGTCGTTCTGCGCGAAGTGCAGCAGCATCGGCGACTTGATGTTGGCCGCATCGGCGATCGCCGGCGCGGGGCCGTAGAAGGGGACGGCGGCGTCGAGGTCGGGCAGCTGGGTCGCGAGGAAGTTGGTGACGCCGCCGCCGAAGCAGAAGCCGGTCACGCCCATGCGGCCGTTGGTGCCGGGCATGCCGCGCAGCACGCCGGCGGCGGCGAGGAAGTCGGCCTTGACCTTGGCCGCGTCGAGCTTGCCGAAGAGCTCGCGCGCCTTGTCCTCGTCGCCCGGGTAGCCGCCGAGGCTGAAGAGCGCGTCGGGCGCGAAGGCGACGTAGCCCTCGAGGGCGATGCGACGGGCGATGTCCTCGATGTGGGGGTTGAGGCCGCGGTTCTCGTGCACCACGAGCACGGCCGGGATCTTCGCCGGGCCCTTGGCCGGCCGCACCAGGTAGCCGCTCGCCTTGCCGTAGCCCTTGGGCGAGTCGAAGACGGCGTGCGAGGTGACGATGCGCGGGTCGTTGTCGGCGACCTGCTGGGCGGCGGCGAAGTTGGGGCTGAGCGCCTCCAGCAGGCCGACGGCGGTGGTGCCGCCGACGGCGTACTTGCCGGCGCCGTCGAGGAAGCCGCGGCGCGAGAGGCCGCCGTGGACATACTGGTCGAAGAGGTCGAGCACCTCGCGCGGGAAGTCGGCGGCGGTCTGGATGGGCGGCGGCATCGGCAGTCTCCTTCGTGGTCGGGTGATCCGGGTGTGTACCTCAGCGGGGCGACCGCGTTGCCGTCAGGGGCGTTGCGCGCCGGCCGGGGAGGGGCCTGCGACGCGAACGACGGGCCGCGACGCCATCGCTCCTTCTCGTGACGGACGAACGCGCGGGCGCAAGCGCCCCCGCGTGATCCTGCCGCGCGAGAGCGGCACGACCAGGCAGCCGCCGACGCCGCAGGCGGCGGCGCTTCGTCGGTCACGAGAAGGAGCGCCGGCCGACCGCTGCGCGATTCGCGTCAAGCCCGGTGGCGCACACGCGCGCAGGCCGCGGGCATCGACGACCCCTCGATGGGGCGGCGATGCCACGACCTCTACCCATCCCGCCCTGACTTTTGTCTCCCCGCCAGCACGCCACCCCTGCGAGGTGCGCCAGCCCGGCCCCCCGCGGGCCGTGTGCGGCGCCGAGCAGCGCAGGGTGGGGGGCGGCGCGCGCAGCGCGCTTCGTGCTCTGACTCGGCGCGCCCTGTCTGAACGGAGCGAGCGCAGCTCGCGCGGTGAGTTGCGCGACGCGCCCCCCGCCCGAGCAGCGCAGGGCACCCGGCCCGCAGGGCCGGGTGCCGCACTCGGCCCGCGGGGGGCCGGGCTGGCGTGCCTCGCAGGCTCGCGCGCAGGCACGCGATCGAACGCCATGAACGCCCATGCTCGCAGGCCAGTCCGGCCAGTCCGGCCAGTCCGGCCGGTCCCCCTCCCGCGCTCAGACCTCGAGCCATTCCCGGCGCACGCCGGCATCGCCGCGCAGCTGCGCCGGCGTGCCCTCGAACACGACGCGCCCGTGGCCCATGACGGCGCAGCGCTGCGAGATCTCGAGGGCGATGGTGAGCTTCTGCTCGACGAGCAGCACGCCGACGCCGCGCGCGCGCAGCGCCTCGAGGAAGCGCGCGACCTCCTCGACGACCCGGGGCGCCAAGCCCTCGGTGGGTTCGTCGACGACGACGAGCGCGGGCTCGCCCATCAGGGCGCGGCCGAGGGCGAGCATCTGCTGCTCGCCGCCGGAGAGCACGCCGCCCTCGACGTCGCGCCGCTCGCGCAGGCGCGGGAAGAGCGCCCACACCGCGTCGAGCGCCGCGCGCGGGTCGCGCGTGCCGCGCCTGCAGCCGAGCACGAGGTTCTGCAGCACGGTCAGGCGCGGGAACACGTCGCGGTTCTCGGGCACGTAGCCGATGCCGCGGCGCGCGATCTCGAAGGGCTTCAGGCCGGCGATGGCGGCGCCCTGCCACTCGATGCCGCCGCGCGTGGCGACCAGGCCCATGATGGCCTTGGCGGTGGTCGAGCGGCCGGACCCGTTGCGTCCCAGCAGCGCGACGATCTCGCCGGGCGCGACGTCCAGCGTCACGCCCTGCAGCACGTGGCTCTTGCCGTAGAACGCGTGGAGGTCGCGCAGGCGCAGCATCAGGCGCTCCCGGGCGCCGCCGTGCCGAGGTAGGCCTCCTGCACGCGCGGGTCGGCGCGCACGGCGTCGGGGGTGTCGAAGGCGATGACCTCGCCGTGGACGAGCACGGCGATGCGGTCGGCGAGGCCGAAGACGACGCCCATGTCGTGCTCCACCGTGAGCAGCGTGCGGCCGGCGCTGATGGCGCGGATCAGGTCGACGAAGCGCGCGGTCTCGCCCTGGCTCATGCCGGCCGTCGGCTCGTCGAGCAGCAGCACGGCGGCGTCGCCGGCGATGGCCAGGCCGATCTCGAGCGCGCGCTGCTCGGCATAGGTGAGGTTCATCGCCGGCTCGTCGCGCCGGCGCTCGAGGCCCAGCTGGGCGAGCAGGCGCTCGGCGCGCTCGTTGGCGTCGCGCCGGCGCGAGAGGCGGTGCCAGAGGTCGTAGCCCACGCCCAGCGACCACAGCGAGGCGCAGCGCAGGTTCTCGAAGACGCTCAGGCGGGTGAACAGGTTGCTCACCTGGAAGCTGCGCGCGAGGCCGAGCCGGTTGATGCGGTGCGGCGGCAGGCCGTCGATGCGCCGCCCGCCCAGCAGGATCTCGCCCGCGCTCGGCTCGATGCGGCCGCTGACGAGGTTGAACAGCGTCGACTTGCCCGCGCCGTTGGGGCCGATCAGCGCGACGCGCTCGCCCGGGCGCACGGCCAGGGTGGCGCCGCGGATGATCTCGGTGCGGCCGAAGGACTTGCGCACGTGGCGCAGTTCGAGGGCGGGGGTCATGAGGCGTCGGGGGACGGGGGGGACGGCCTGCGGCCTGTCGCCTGGCTGGCCGGGTCGGAACACGGGGACAGGCCGGAGGCCAGTCCCCTTCCCACGCGTCGGCGTGCAAGCTCGAAGAGCGCGGCGCCCGCGGCGCAGACCGCGCCGGCGCCGAGCCAGGCCGGCGCGCCGCTCGCGTCGAGCTCGATGCCAGCGTAGCGCATCACCGGGCCGAGCGCCTGGTTCAGCTGCAGGTGGTAGAGCATCTCCACCAGGGCGCTCGCGCCGGCGAGCGCGACCAGCCCGCAGGCCAGCAGCGCCGCATACCCCGGCAGCAGCGCGCGCAGCCGCCCGTGCGCGGCGAGCCGCAGGTTGGCCAGCACCAGGCTCGCGACGCCGCCCGGGGCATACATCACCATCAGGACGAAGGCCAGGCCCAGGTACAGCAGCCAGGCCTTGGTCAGGCCGGAGAGGACGACGGTGGCGAGCACCATGAGCACGCCGCCCACGATGGGCCCGAAGAAGATGCCCGAGCCGCCCAGCCACGTGAACAGCAGCAGCGCGCCCGAGCGCTGCGCGCTCACGACCTCGGCGGTGGCGAGCTCGAAGTTGACCGCCGCGAGCCCGCCCGCGATGCCCGAGAAGAAGCCCGAGACCATGAAGGCGATCCAGCGCACGCGCTGCGGGTCGTAGCCGACGAAGGCGACGCGCTCGGGGTTGTCGCGCACGGCGTTGAGCAGGCGGCCGAGCGGCGTGCGCGTGAAGGCGTACATCGCGGCCGTGCACGCGAAGCACCACGCGGCGACGAGGTAGTAGACCTCGCGCTGCGGGCCGAACGTGACGCCCAGCACCGCCGGCGGCACCACCCGGTCGGCCGTGACCCCGCCCTCGCCGCCGAAGAACTCGGGCAGCATCAGCGAGAGCGACCACACGAGCTCGCCGATGCCCAGCGTGATCATCGCGAAGGTCGTGCCCGACTTGCGCGTGGTCACGAAGCCCAGCAGCGCGGCGAAGGACAGGCCGGCGAGGCCGCCCGTGAGCGGCACCAGGCTGACCGGGCAATGCAGCCGACCCGCCGCGGCCGCCGCCAGCACATGGATCGCGATGAAGCCGCCGAGGCCGCTGTAGACCGCGTGCCCGAAGCTGAGCATCCCGCCCTGCCCCAGCAGCAGGTCGTAGGCGAGGCAGGCGACGATGGCGATGCCCATCTGGGTGAGCAGCGTCTGCGCGAGGCCGGAGCGCAGGACGAGCGGCGCGACGAGCAGCACGATGGCGTAGCCGCCCCAGGCCGCGAGGCGCGCGAGGTTCCAGGGCCGGAACTCGTACGGGCGCGACGTCATTCGCGGGTCCCGAACAACCCGCGCGGCCGCAAGACCAGCATCACCACCAGCAGCAGGTAGGGCAGGATGGGCGCGACCTGCGCCAGCGTGAGGCGCAGCAGCGGGCCGAGCGCGCCCTCGGCGGCGCCGTGCCAGCCGAGCACGTAAGCGGCGTCGGCGAGCGAGCGGTCGATGGTCAGCGGCACGGTCTGCACCAGGCCGATCAGCAGCGAGCCGACGAAGGCGCCGACGAGCGAGCCGGTGCCGCCCACGACGACCACCACGAACAGGATGGAGCCGATGGCCGCCGCCATCGAGGGCTCGGTGACGAAGGTCACGCCGCCGATCACGCCGGCCAGGCCGGCGAGCCCGCAGCCGGCGCCGAACACGCCGGTGAACACGCGCGGCACGTCGTGGCCGAGCGCCTGCGTCATCTCGGGATGCGTCAGCGCGGCCTGGATCACGAGCCCGATGCGCGTGCGCGTGAGCAGCAGCCACAGCGCCACCAGCATCGCCAGCGCCGCCGCCATCATGAAGGCGCGCGTGGCGGGGAACGGCGTGCAGGCCGCGTGCGCGCAGACTTGCGCCGCGGCCCGGCCGGCGACGACCTGCAGCCCGTCGCCCGGCGCGGCCACCAGCGTGAAGGCCGGCTGCGCGAGCAGCGCCGGCGGCCGGAACGGCACCGTGGCGCGGCCCCACACCAGCTGCACGAGCTCGAGGATCAGCGTGCTCAGCCCGAAGGTGGCGAGCAGCTCGGCCACCGGCCCGTGGCGATGCACGCGGCGCAGGCAGGCGCGCTCGAACAGGGCGCCGGCCGCGCCGACCACGAGCGGGGCCAGCGCCAGCGCGGGCCAGAAGCCGGCGACGCGCGAGATCGCGTAGCCCACGTAGGCGCCCAGCATGTAGAAGCCCGCGTGCGCGAAGTTGAGCACGCCCATCATGCTGAAGATGAGCGTGAGCCCGGCGCTCAGCATGAACAGCAGCAGGCCCGAGCTCAGGCCGTTGAGGATGTTGACGGCGGTCTGGTCCACGACGCGGCGGACGCGGCGTCAGGGCCGCTTCATCTGGCACGACGTGGGCGTGCTCGCCACGTAGGCGTCGTAGGAGGCCACGGGCGCGAAGGTGTAGCCGGTGTTCTCGACCGAGTACGGGTTCTTCGCGTCGGTCTTCTGCCAGACCGAGAGGTAGAGGGCCTGCTGCAGCTGGTGGTCGGTCTTGCGCATCTCGAGATCGCCGTTCCAGGCCTTGAAGCGCAGGCCCTCCAGCGCCGCGGCGACCTTGACCGGGTCGGTCGACTTCGCCTTGGCCATGCCCTCGGAGAGCATCTGCAGCTCGGTGTAGAGCGCGGCGACGTAGAAGTCGTCGTCGAACTTCGCCTTGTAGTCGTCCTGCAGCTTGCGGATCGGGCCGGTCATGTTGGGGTGGCCGTACCCCACGAAGTACACGTGGCCGGCGGCCGACGGGCCCAGCGCGGTGGGCGTGCCGGCGTTGTTGGCGTAGTAGGTGAAGAACCTGACGTTCAGGCCGCCCTCGTTGGCCGCCTTGACCAGCAGCGCGAGGTCGGAGCCCCAGTTGCCGGTGATGACGGTGTCGGCGCCGGAGGCCTTGATCTTGGCGACGTAGGGCGCGAAGTCGGTGACCTTGGCGAGCGGGTGCAGGTCGGTGCCGACGACCTGGATGTCGGGCCGCTTGCGCGCCAGCGCCTCCTTCGCGAACTTCTCGACCTGGACCCCGTGGGCGTAGTTCTGGCCGATGATGTAGACCTTGCGGACGTCCTTCTCGCCCTTGAGGTAGCTCGTGATGGCCTCCATCTTCATGGAGGTGTCGGCGTCGAGGCGGAAGTGCCAGTAGCTGCACTTGCCGTTGGTGAGGTCGGGGTCGACCGCGGCGTAGTTGAGGTAGACCACCTCGTGGCCGGGGTTGCGCTCGTTGTTCTTGTTGACGGCGTCGACGAGCGCCGCGGCCGCGGCCGAGCCGTCGCCCTGCGTCACGTAGCGCACGCCCTGGTCGATGGCCGACTTCAGCGCGTTGACGGTCTCGGCCGGGCTCAGCTTGTTGTCGATCGGCACGATCTCGAACTTCACGCCCGCCGGGTTGCCCTTGTTCACCAGCTCGGCCAGGTACTGGAAGGTCTTGACCTCGTTCTGGCCGATGGGCGCCATCAGGCCCGAGAGCGGGTCGATCCACGCGATCTTCACGGTCTCGCCCTTCTGGGCGGCGGCGCCGCCGGCGGCGAGGGCCAGGGACGCGGCGAGCGCGAGCGACAGGGGCTTGGGCATGGCGGTCTCCGTCGAGGTGGCGTCACGGTAATGGAAAGGCGCGGGCGGGCGTTCGGGGGCTACTACTGAGGCCGTGTCGTCGAGGCCACAGGAAGGGGACCGGCCTGCGGCCGGCCCCCCCGACGCGACTCAGGTCGTCGGCAGCACGTGTTCGCGGAAGCGCTCGCGCAGCCTGAGCTTCTGCAGCTTGCCGGTGGCGGTATGCGGCAGCTCCTCGACCACGGCCACGTCGTCGGGGATCTGCCACTTGGCGACCTTGCCCTCGAAGAAGCCGAGCAGCTCCTCGCGCGTGGCGCTCGCGCCGGGCTTGAGCACGACGACCAGCAGCGGCCGTTCGTCCCACTTCGGGTGCCGGCAGGCGATGACGGCGGCCTCGTGCACCGCCGGGTGGGCGACGGCGATGTTCTCGAGCTCGATCGAGCTGATCCACTCGCCGCCCGACTTGATCACGTCCTTGCTGCGGTCGGTGATGCGCATGAAGCCGTCGGGGTCGATGGAGGCCACGTCGCCGGTCGGGAACCAGCCGGGCTCGCCGTCGACGCTGACGAGCGGCGACTCGTCGTGGTTGAAGTAGCGCTCGATGACCCAGGGCCCGCGCACGACGAGGTTGCCGGCCGCCTGCCCGTCCCAGGGCAGCGCGCGGCCCTCGTCGTCGATGATGGCCATGTCGATGCCGTAGATCACGCGGCCCTGGCTCTCGAGCAGGTGGCGCTTGCGCTCGGGGCTCAAGGCATCGTGCTTGGCCTGCAGCCGGCACAGCGTGCCCAGCGGCGAGAGCTCGGTCATGCCCCAGGCGTGGATCACCTCGACGCCGTAGTCGTCCTGCAGCGCCTGCATCATGGCCGGCGGGCAGGCCGAGCCGCCGATCACGGTGCGCTTGAAGGTGCTGAAGCGCTTGTCGTTGGCCTTCAGGTAGTTGAGCAGGCCCAGCCACACGGTGGGCACGCCGGCGCTGAAGGTGACCTGCTCGGTCTCGAAGAGCTCGTAGAGCGAGGCGCCGTCGAGGAAGGGGCCGGGCATGACCAGCTTGCAGCCCACCATCGCGGCCGTGTAGGGGATGCCCCAGGCGTTGACGTGGAACATCGGCACGATGGGCAGGATGACGTCGCGCGTCGAGCAGTTCATCGCGTCCGGCAGCGCGGCGCCGTAGGAGTGCAGCACGATCGAGCGGTGGCTGTAGATCGCGCCCTTGGGGTGGCCGGTGGTGCCCGAGGTGTAGCAGACGGTCGCGGCGACGCCCTCGTCGAGCTCCGGCCACGCGTAGCCGTCGTCGCCGGCGGCGAGCAGTTCCTCGTAGCACAGCAGGCGCGGGATCCCGCATTGCGCCGGCATGTGGGCGCGGTCGGTCATGAGCACGAAGTGGCGCACGCCCGGCAGCGAGGGCGCGAGCTTCTCGACGAGCGCGACGAAGCTGGGGTCGAAGCACAGCACCGCGTCGGCGGCGTCGTTGGCGATCCAGGCGATCTGCTCCGGGAACAGGCGCGGGTTGATGGTGTGGCAGACGCGGCCCGAGCCGGAGGCGCCGTAGTAGATCTCGAGGTGGCGGTGGCCGTTCCAGGCCAGCGTGCCGACGCGCTCGCCGGGCGCGACGCCCAGCCGCTCGAGCGCCAGCGCGAGCCGGCGCGAGCGGCGCTCGACCTCGGCCCAGTTGCTGCGGTGCAGGTCGCCCTCGCAGCGCCGGGAGACGATCTCGACGTCGCGCGCGTGCCGGGCGGCGTGCCGGATCAGCGACGACACGGTCAGCGGCAGCTGCATCATCTGCCCCATCAGCAGGCCCATGGCGGTCTCCTTCGCGGTCGAGTGGTCCTGGCCGACTGTAGTCGCAGAAACGGGGGACTGGCCTCCGGCCTGTCCCGTGTTCGTCGCGGTCGCCCTGCAGGAACACGGGAACAGGCTGCGGGGCGGGAGAGTCTTTTGGATGGATGCCCCTCGGCGCTTCGCGCGTGCCGGCGTCGCGCAGCGCCGATGCGGGCAAGGTTTTTCTTCTTCGGCTCCTGGGCATCTGGTCTCGGCCTGGACGGCCGAGCCCCGCGGGCCGGGATCAACTAGGCACCGCGCGGCGCCGACCGATCGCGACCTACGCCCGACCTGCGCGCCCAGGGCGCCCGCCAACGTGCCAGGAGCCGAAGAAGAAAACCTCACCCGCCTCGTCGCAACGGGCGTCCCGGCGGGGAGACAAATACAAGGCAAGGCTCTTGTAGAGGGTGTGGCATCGACGGGCCATCGAAGCCCGTCGATGCCCGCGGCCGCCCTCGTCGCTTGAGTGGCGGGCTTGACGCGAACGACGGGCCGCGGCGCTGTCGCTCCTTCTCGTGAGGGACGAACGCGCGGGCGCTTCGCGCCCACGCGAGACGCGAGCGCGCGAGCACCCCAGCCAAGCAGCGGTGAGCGTCGAAGACGCCGGCGCTTCGTCGGTCACGAGAAGGAACGCGGGCAGGCCGGCCCGTCGTTCGCGTCAGGCCCGGTACTCCCGTGATCGAGCGGGCCGCGGGCATCGACGCGCCCTCGATGGGCCGTCGATGCCACGACCCCTACAAAACTCCCGCTGTGTTTTGTCTCCCCGCCAGGACGCCGCTTGCGACGAGGTGGGTGAGGTTTTTTTTCTCCGGCTCCTGGCACGTTGGCGGGCGCCCGTGGCGCGCAGATCGGGCGTAGGTCGCGATCGCTCGGCGCCGCG
>Ga0209051_1001501_pt1 | contig 19492 bp, 17 predicted proteins | sample AraplaCvi_mMS_r2_2_FD_184286 | JGI IMG/M metagenome (GOLD analysis project Ga0209051, IMG submission 184286) | Arabidopsis root microbial communities from North Carolina, USA - plate scrape MF_Cvi_mMS_r2 (SPAdes) (version 2) | ecosystem: Host-associated > Plants > Roots > Endosphere | place...
CGACGGGCAGTCGAGTCTGGCCGACGCCGCGCTTCCCGGGTCGTTGGCCGACCTCGTCCGCTCCCGGCTCGACCAGTTCGGCGAGGACACCCAGACGGTCCTGTTGGCCGCGGCCAGTGTCGGCTCGCCGACGGTCGACCTGCTGGCCGAGGTCACCGAGCAGGCACCCGAACGCGTCGTCGAACTCCTCGAAGTGCCGGAGACCGACGGTATCGTGCAGATCGCGGGAAACCGGGTGCGATTCGCCCACCCGCTGCTGGCCCGCGGCGTCTACAGCGTGGTGGGACCTGGCCGCCGCAGACAGATGCACCGCGCGCTGGCCACGATCGTCCAGCAGCCGGAGATGCGGGCGCGCCACCTGGCGCTGGCCGCGTCGAGCGCCGACCCCGCGACGCTGCTGGCGCTCGACACGGCGGCCGACGCCGCCCGGGTGCGCGGAGCCCCGGCGGCCGCCGCGGAACTGCTGGACCTCGCCCTCAACCTCGGTGGCGACACCCCCGCTCGCCGGATCCACTGCGCCGATCACCACTTCCGAGCCGGGGAGGCGCAGCGCGCCGGGGAGCTCTTGGTGCCGACGGTGGACCAGCTTCCGCCGGGGTCGCTTCGGGCATTCGCGCTGAATCTTCTTGCGGCCATTCGCATTTACAGTGACAGCCTGGCCGAAGCCGTCGAGCTGCTGGACCGGGCGCGCGAGGACGCCGAAGAGGACCGGGTGCTGACCGTGCGGATCCTGCTGCTGTCGTCGTTCGCGAAGATGTACTCAGGCCAACTGGACGCCGCCGTTCGCCACACCGACGAGGCGTCGGAGTTGGCGAGCGGCCTGTCGCTGCCCAAGCTCACCAGCCAGGTGCTCGCGATGTCGGTGCTGACGAAGTGCACGCGGGGCGACGGGGTCGACGAGCAGAGCCTGCAACGCGCCCTCGAACTGGAGGATCTGGACGCCGACGTACCGATGCAGTTCCGGGCGTGTGCGGTCCGGGCCATCACGCACGCATGGACGGGAGAACTCGACGCGGCGCGCGAGGAGGCGAAGACCGTGCGCCAGCTCTGCCTGGCCCGCGGCGCCGAGAGCGACGTGATGATGTTCGACGCCCACACCGCGTTGGCCGACGTGTGGCGGGGCGACTTCGCCGCCGCGGAGGTGCTCGCCGAGGAGGCCATCGAACGCGCCGAACACATTGACACGCAAAACCTTCGAGGCGTGGCACTGCTGATCCGTGCCACCGTCCTGGCCCACCAGGGACGGGCCTCGGACGCCCGCAACGACGCGAACGCCGCGATGGCCATCTCGAGGGAGTCGGACACCCCGCAGCTCGCGATCCGGGTGCTGGCGATTCTGGGCTTCGTCGAACTGTCCCTCGGCAATCACGCCGACGCGCTGACCACGCTGCAGCCGCTGATCGACGCCTTCGGGGTGCTGCCCGGCAACGAGATGCGCAACCTCGACTACGTGCCGTACGCGATCGAGGCGCTGATCGGCACCGGCCGGGTCGACGAGGCCGAGCCGATGATCGAACAGCTCGAGAACGACGGACGACGACTGAGTCGGGCGTGGCTGCTGGCGACCGGTGCTCGCGGGCGGGCGACGTGGTGGGCCGCGAAGGGCGAACTGGACGAGGCGATGCGGTCCGCTCAGGAGGCGATGGTCCATCACGACGGGTTGCCGATGCCGTTCGAGCGCGCCCGCACACTGCTGGTTCTCGGGCAGCTCCAGCGCCGTCAACGGTTGCGGCACGCGGCCTCCGACACCTTCGCGGAGGCACTGCGGGAGTTCGAGCGGATCGGCGCGGCGCTGTGGGCCGAGCGCGCCCGTGACGAGCTGGGCCGCACCAGGTCGGTGGCGCCGCAGAAGACGACGCTCACCGCGACCGAACGACGGATCGCCGAGCTGGCGACGTCGGGAATGACCAACAGGGACGTGGCGGCCACCCTCTACGTCAGCCTCAAGACCGTCGAGGCGAACCTCACGCAGATCTACCGCAAGCTCGGGATCCGGTCGCGCGCCCAGCTGGCGGCCAAGCTGGCGTCGGGTGAGCTGTAGGCGTCAGGCCTTGGTGGCGGCGTGCAGGGCCACGATGCCGCCGGTCAGGTTGCGCCACCGCACCGCAGACCAGCCCGCGTCGGCGATCCGCCTGGCGAAGGCCGCCTGATCTGGCCACGCGCGGATCGACTCGGCCAGGTACACGTAGGCGTCGGGATTGCTGGACACCGCACGGGCCACCGACGGGAGCGCCCGCATCAGGTACTCCTTGTAGGCGGTGCCGAACATCGGGTTCGTCGGCGTGGAGAATTCGCACACCACCAACCGGCCACCGGGACGGGTGACCCGGGCCATCTCGCGCAGCCCCTCGACGTGGTCGACGACGTTGCGGATGCCGAAGCTGATCGTCACCGCGTCGAACGACTCGTCGGCGAACGGCAGCTTCGTCGCGTCGCCGGCCACCTTGGGCACCGGGCGCGCCGCACCGGCGGCGAGCATGCCGACCGAGAAGTCGGCCGCCACGCACCACGCACCGGACTCGGCCAGCTCCACGGTCGAGACGGCCGTACCCGCCGCCAGGTCGAGGACCGCGTCGCCCGGGCCGATCTCCAGGGCCGCCCGGGTCGCGCGTCGCCAGTACCTGTCCTGGCCCAGCGACAGGACCGTGTTCGTGATGTCGTAGCGGCGGGCGACGCCGTCGAACATCGACGCCACCTCGCGGGGGTTCTTCTCCAACGTCGCACGGCTCACGCCACCGACGCTACCTGTGAATGTGCACGTCGCGGGAATGGGTAACCCGTCGAGGCGTTGGTATTGCGCAGGACTTCCCGCGAGCAGTCGCAAACGGCCCTCGATCACGCCGTTTCAGGGCCTCGTGCGTCTGCTCGCGGGATTCGAGACCGGGTTAGAGACCGAAGAGGAGCAGACATGGCCGAGAAGGTGTGGTTCATCACCGGGACGTCGCGTGGTTTTGGACGCGAGTGGACGATCGCCGCGCTGGAACGCGGCGACAAGGTCGCCGCGACCGCCCGTGACACCGCGACGCTCGACGAACTGGCGCAGAAGTACGGCGACGCGCTGCTGCCCATCGAGTTGGACGTCACCGACCGCGCCGCCGACTTCGCCGCCGTCCAGCGGGCCCACGAACACTTCGGCCGCCTCGACGTCGTCGTCAACAACGCGGGATACGGACAGTTCGGCTTCGTCGAGGAGCTCTCCGAGCAGGAGGCCCGCGACCAGATCGAAACCAACGTGTTCGGTGCGTTGTGGATCACCCAGGCGGCGCTGCCGTTCCTGCGGGCGCAGCGCAGCGGTCACATCGTGCAGGTGTCCTCGATCGGCGGCATCACCGCGTTCCAGAACGTCGGCATCTACCACGCCTCCAAGTGGGCGCTCGAGGGCTTCTCGCAGGCCCTGGCGCAGGAGGTCGAGGCGTTCGGCATCCACGTGACGCTCGTCGAGCCGGGGGGCTTCTCCACCGACTGGGCGGGTTCGTCGGCCAAGCGCGCCGAGGAGATCGCCGACTACGCCGAGATCCACGAGGCTGCCCAGAAGGCACGCGAGAAGCGGTCCTCGGCTCCGGGTGACCCGAAGGCCTCGGCCGCGGCGATCCTCAAGGTCGTCGACGCGGAGAAGCCGCCGCTGCGAGTCTTCTTCGGCAACTTGCCGATTCAACTCGCCAAGGCCGACTACGAGAGCCGCCTCAAGACGTGGGAGGAGTGGCAGCCGGTCGCCGAACTCGCCCAGGGCTGAGATCCGCCCGAGCTAGGCGGGGTCCCTGCCGGGTTCCGCCGACGCCCGTTCCCGCAGGCTGTCGTAGATCGGCGGCGACCGCAGCAGCTCCGCCACCAGCACCGCTGCCGCGGTCGCCGCCAGCATCGGCACCAGGACCGACGTCGTGGCGGTCATCTCGACGACGAGCACGACCCCCGTCACCGGCGCCCGGACCGTGGCCGCGAAGAACGCCGACATCCCGACGATCGCCATCGGGACCGCCAGCGACGCATGGCTTCCCGGCCAGGCGGCGTCGACGCACCCGGCGAACAGGACACCCCACAGCGCCCCGACCGCCAACAGCGGCGCGAACAAGCCACCCGGGACCGCCGCGGCGTAGGACAGCGGACCAGCCAGGAACCGCAGCGCCAAGAAGCCGACGACGACCGAGAGCTCCAAGCTCGGGCCGCCGAGGATGGACTGGGTCAAGGTGTCTCCACCGCCGGTGGCCAGCGGGTGCACGAACATCACCAGGCCGATCACCGCGCCGATGACGGCGGCCTTCGCCACCGCGGGTATCCGGGGCACCCGTTCGACGCGGTCGACGAACAGCAGCACCAGTCGGTTGTAGAGGACCCCGAGACATCCCGTCGCCACGCCGAACGCGACGAAGAGCGGCAGCCAGCCCAGGCCGGGTGAATTCACCTCGGGCACGGCGAAGTCGGGATCGTCGCCCACGACGAGCCGCGCGCACCCGACGCCGGTGGCGGCCGCGAAGGCCGTTGCGAGGACGGTCTGCAGCCGGAAGGACTTGGTGACCTCCTCGAGGGTGAACAGGACGCCGCCGATCGGCGCGTTGAACGCCACGGCGAGCCCTGCGCCGCCCACGGCGGTCTGCAGCATGCGGACCGTCGCGTCGCCGAGCCGGACGCAACGGGCGACGGCGGCGCCGATCGCGGCACCCATGTGCACGGTCGGTCCCTCCCGCCCCAGGAGCAGACCCGAGCCGATGCCCAACACCCCGCCGACGAACTTGGCGGGCAGCAGCCGCAACTCCGGTGTCGAGGCGTCGCCGCGGTACACCGCCTCGACGTGCGGGATGCCGCTGCCCGAGGCCAGCGGCTGCCACCGCACGACCAACGCGGCGAGGGTGGCCCCGAGGGCGGTGGCCGCCATCGGAACGAGCCAGCCCGGTCCGGCCAGCCGATGCGCCCAGTCCGACAGGTCGATTCGCAGGGTGTCGGCGTAGTCCAGACACCAGCGGAACGCACCACCGACGAATCCGATGACGGCCCCGGCCACGATGGCGACCGCACAAACGAGCACGGCCCCCTGCACGCCGTCGGGGACCGGCGTCGAGTCCGGCTTGGGCGTCGCCATCGGCATCCCGCTCTGTCGTCGGTCCGCGGCGGTAACCGGACCCGTCCACCGACGAGTGTTTCAGCAAGACGCCGAATCTCGGCGCATGCCACGCACGACGTGGGTCGTCAGGCGGCCTTGGCGCCTTGGCGACCGAGCACCGCGTCGTAGTGGCCGAGGAGCTGTTCGCAGACCGCGGGCCACGTGCGGGTCAGCACGCTGCGCCGCGCTGCGACCGAATAGCGCTGACGTTCGGCGAGGAGGTGGTCGACGGCGTCGGGCAACCGGGTCTCGAATTCGTCGACCCCCAGCAGCAGGCCGGTGTGCATCGGCGTCACCAGGTCCCGCGGTCCGCCGGCGTCGGGGGCGATGACGGGGACTCCGGAGGCCATCGCCTCCTGAACGGCCTGACAGAAGGTTTCGTGCTCGCCGGCGTGGACGAACACGTCCATGCTTGCGTAGGCGGCGGCGAGTTCCCGACCGTAGAGTGCGCCGGTGAAAACCGCTGTCGGCATCAGTGATTCGAGATTCTTGCGGTCGACGCCGTCACCGACGACGACCAGCTGCACCCGCTGGCGTCGAGCCAGGACCGCGAGGCGCTCGACGTGCTTCTCCGGCGCCAGCCGGCCGACGAAGCCGACGATGGGCTTGCCCGCAGGTGACCACGCCGCCCGCAGCGCATCGTCGCGCGCCGACGGGACGAAGCCGGCGACGTCGACGCCACGACCCCAATGATGAACGCGCGGAACGTGATGCGCGGTGAGGTTCTCGATCGCCGAGGTGGACGGAGCCAGCGTCCGGTCGGCCTTGCCGTGGAGATGGCGCGTCCACGCCCAGGCCGCTCTCGACATCGCGCCCGCGCCGTAGCTCTGCGCGAAACCCGCGACGTCGGTTTGGAACACGGCCACCGTCGGCACGTTCAGATGGCGGGCGGCCAGCAGTCCGCCGTAGCCGAGCAGCGCCGGCGACGCCAGATGGACCACGTCCGGCTGGAATCCGCGCAGCACGCCGACCATCCGTGGGCGGGGAACGCCCAGCGGCAGCGACGTCACCTTCGGGAACATCTTCGACGGCACCCGGTGCACCCGAACCCCGTCGTGGACCCGGTCGGCGGGCGGCTGACCATGCGGACTGTCCGGAGCGATGACGAGCACTTCGTGCCCCGTCCTGCGAAGATGCTCCATCACTCGAAGCACCGAGTTGGTGACTCCGTTGACATTCGGGAGGAACGACTCCGCGACGATTGCAACGCGCACCCCAGAAGGCTGACACCTCCGGTTGTACTGGAGGTTGCGTGCGGGGATACGACACGCGAAGACTGGTGCCTGGCTCATAATGCGGGGATGCGCAGCACGTACGTCGTCATCGCCGTGGCGCTGAGCCTCGTCGTGGGCCTGGCTGGCTGCACCCGCGCCGTCAGCGGCACGCCCCTGGGCGACGCGAATCCGCCGCGCGTCGCGGTCACCGCGGATTCGTTCGGCATCCGCGCCGGGCTGGAGGACGCCCCGGTACAGCTGGAGCTCTACACCGAGCCGCAGTGCACCCACTGCGCCGATCTCCAGCACGACTTCGGCGACGAGTTCGCCTACTACATCGGCACGGGGCAGCTCGCGATCACCTACCGACCGATGACCTTCCTCGACACCCCCGACACCGACGGGCACTCCGCCCGGGTGGCCAATGCCCTGTTCGTGGCGGCCACCCCGGGTGGGCAGGGTGACGGCGCGGTGTCGGCCAGCGGCGCACAGTTCCAGCGCTTCGTCGAAGACCTCTGGGCGCACCAGGAACCCGGCAGCACGGGACCCGACGACGCCACGATCGCCGACTTCGCCCGCGCGGCGGGCATTCCCGGCTTCCAGGTGCACCAGCTCGAGACCGGCACGACGGAGAAGAACGCTGCCGACCTGGCCGACATGGAGTCGACCAACTTCGAGTTCCTCTACGAGGTGGACCCGTTGAACGCCGGCACGCCGACGGTCTTCGACCTACACGCCGGCGAGAAACTCGACATCTACGACGACGACTGGCTCTCCAAGCTGATGGCGTCCTGACGGTTCAGCCGTCGCTGCAAGACCGCGAGGCCGCTCAGTGCCGCCGCCGCGACCAACCATCCCACCACGGCGATCGACGCGGCCGGGATGATCGCCAGCGAGGCGTTGCGGTCCTGCACCCGGACGAGATCCGGGTTGGCCCTGTCGTATTCGACGTAGATGCGCATGCCGGTGTCGAGTTCGGACGGATACAGCACGCCCAGCTCGGGCCGGTAGGTGACGCGGTCGGGGGTGACGAACTCGATGGTCGACCGGCGTGGACCGGCGTCGAGCACCTCCGCGGCGGCCACGCCCATGTCACCCTCGATCTGACGGTCGTCGCGCCAGGCGCCGAGCACCAGCAGGACCGACTGCAACGTCACCAGGCAGGCGACGATCACCACGCCGATCCGTACCCGGCGGATGATGCGTTCCGCCCTCGTCTCGCTGGGGTCGCCGTACAGGTGCGGAATCAGGCTCTGCCACAACGCCTTCAGATAGGGAACCAGCTGGCCGACCAACGCTCTCACAGTGCTGCTCTGATCGATGCGTGCAGCGCCCGGAGCGACGAGCGGTCGGCCTTCACCTCCAGAACGCGCATGCCGTCGGCGGTACCGTCGAGTTCCTCGGCGAGCCCGTCCAACTCGACCTGCCGACACTCGACGTGATAGGCCCGGCACAGGGCGCCGACGTCGACGTCGTGCGGGGTCCCGAACACGCGCGAGGACACGTCGGAGAATCGTTGATCGCCCTGCTCGAGCAGTTCGAAGATGCCGCCCCCGTTGTCGTTGGACACCACGATGGTGAGGCTCTTGGGAATCGGTTCGGTGGGACCGATCAGCAGCCCCGAGCTGTCGTGGACGAACGTCAGGTCGCCGATGAGGGCGACCGTGCGGGGCACCCGGTCGCCGTCGGCGGCGCGCTCGTGGGCCAGGGCGGCACCGATCGCGGTGGACACCGTGCCGTCGATGCCTGCGACACCGCGGTTGGACCGGACCTGGATGCCGTGGGCGTCCAGTCCGACCAGGGCCGCGTCGCGCACCGGGTTGGAGGCGCCGAGCACCAGCTGGTCACCCGGTCGCAGGCCGTCGGCTACGGCGGCGGCCACGTGCAGGCCGGTGGTCAGGGGATGGGACGCGAGCTGGGCGCGGACGGTGGCGACGGCGTGGGCGTTGGCCTCGGCGCAGCGGCGCAGCCAGCCCTCGTCGGGTGACCCCGTGACGACCGCCCGGGTGCCGGTCGCCTGCGAGTTGCCGGACACGTCCGGCCACCGCGGACCGGTGGTGAGGGCGAACACGGGGACCGACGAATCGGCCAGCAGCGCAGACACGCCGCGGTGCAGCGTCGGACGGCCCAGCATGATGACTTGCCGGGGCTTCAGCGCCGGTAGCGCCAACGGGTGCAGCGCGTTCTCCGCCGGGGGCGCGGTGGGCTCGGCCACCGTCGGCAGCCCCGCGAGGTTCGGGTGCACGCCGGCGCCGTGTCCGGCGATCACGACGGTGTCGGGGGTGACGTCGACGTCGAGCGGCTGGTCGAAGGTGACCTGGGGTGTGTAGGTCCACGGCCGACCGTCCGGCCTGCCCTCGGGGGCATACTCGCCAGTGTCGTCCAGCCCGGGCACCAGCGGCTCGCGCAGCGGGATGTCGAACTGCACCGGGCCGGCATTCGCACTGCGAGAACCCTTGGCCGCCACGAGAACTCGGCACGTTGCCGAGCGCCACTGGGCGTTGAGGGCGGCCATCGTCTCGGTGGCCCCCTCAGCCAACCCGAGGCTGATCGTCGAGCGGACCTGGGTGCCGAAGTACCCCAGCTGCTCCATCGTCTGGTTGGCGCCGGTGCCCAGGAGGTCATAGGGCCGATTGGCGCTGAGGACGACCAGCGGCACGCGGGCGTAGTTCGCCTCGACGACCGCGGGTCCGAGGTTGGCCACCGCGGTGCCCGACGTCATGGCCACGCACACCGGGGAGCCGGAGGCCGCCAACCCGATCGCGAGGAACCCGGCGGTGCGTTCGTCGATGCGGACGTGCAGCCGCAGCCGTCCGGCGCGGTCGGCGTCGTGCAGCGCGAACGCCAGCGGGGCGTTGCGTGAACCAGGACACAGCACGACGTCACGGACGCCGCCACGGATCAGTTCATCGACGACGATGCGCGCTTGGGTCGTCGACGGGTTCACCATTACAGCCTGTCATACCCCCGCGCCGAAGAATTCGAGCACGGCGGCGTTGACCACGTCGGGACGCTCGATGAATCCGAGGTGTCCGGTATCGGGTATCTGCAGGTAGCGGCCGTTGGGCAGCGCGTCGGCAACCTCCCGGCCGAGGTGCGGCGGCAGCACCACGTCGTCGGCGAAACCGATCACCAGCGCCGGGGCCGTAATGTTCCGGTAAGCAGGCAAGCGGTTGGTCTCCGGTCGGATCCTGAGCTGGCTGCGCAGGCCCGGCGTCGACTTCGTGGGCCACATCGTGAACATCTCTATCCAGTCCCGGACGGCGCTCTCGTCGTTGAGCGTCTTGGGAGAGAAGCTCTCCAACAGCCGCAGCTTCGCCTCGAACTTGGGCGGCAGTTCCACACCCGCCTGCAGGAGCTCGTATTCGGCGGCGCCGAAGAACTCGCGGGTGCGGTCCTCCCGGCCGCGGGTGGCCATCAGCACCGCGGCCGACACCAGGTCGGGCCTGGCCAGCATCAACTCCTGGGCGATGAACGACCCCATCGAGACGCCCACCACCCGGACCGGGCCGGCGTCGAGCTTCTCGATCAGCCGCGCGGTGTCGAAGACCACCTGTTCGGTGGTGAAGCCCTGCGCGTTCTCGGTGGCGCCGATGCCGCGGTTGTCGAACGTGACGACGCGGTACCCGGCCCGTTGAAAGGCGGGAACCTGATGCAGGTGCCACGTCCGGCCCGCTCCCCCGCGGCCGGCAATGAACAGGACGGGCTCGCCCGAGCCACGATCGTCGTACGCCAAATTCACCCGGCCGACCCTACTTGGGGCGACGAGCGGTGTCCCAATCGCTGCAGGTCGGCTGGACGGACCGCTACGGCAGCAGCGGGAAGCAGGCGGTGACGCGGTCGATCCACCACTGCCGTCGAGCGGGTGCGGCCGCGAGACCGGACAGGCGCGCCGGATCCGGGGTGACCGCCCCGACGGGCAGCCGGCCGGCCACCGGTGCGACCGACTCCGTGACGTCCTCGACGAAGAGCCCGCCGGTGCCCAGCCCGCAGGCGTGGCGCAATTCGGGCAGGCAGGCCGCCGCCAGCAGACCCCGGGCCATGCCGACCGCCGAATCGAGGGCACTGGACACCACGATGGGCACGTCGACCTGGCTGGCGATGTCGAGCAGTCGCGCCACGCCACCCAGCGGGGCGACCTTGACGACGGCGACGTCGGCGGCCCTCATCCGCACCACGCGCAGCGGGTCCTCGGCCTTGCGGATGCTCTCGTCGGCGGCCACCGGCACGTCGACCAGGGCGCGCAGTTCGGCCAGCTCGGACACCGTCGCGCAGGGCTGTTCCAGGTACTCCAGCGGCCCGTCGGCCGTCAGGGCCGCGCAGGCCGCCACCGCCTCGGCGACCGTCCAGCCCCCGTTGGCGTCGACCCGGACCAGCGGCACCCGCTCCCGCACGGCGTTGACGCGGGCGACGTCCTCGGCCAGGGTCTGCCCCCGCTCGGCCACCTTGACCTTGGCGGTGCCCGCCCCGGGGAACCGGGCCAGCACGTCGGGCACCTGCGCCGCCGCGACGGCGGGGACGGTGGCGTTGATCGGGATCCACTGGCGCAGCGGCACCGGCGGCGCCAGGTAGGCGGCCTCGATGCCCGACGCCAGCCAGTGCACCGCCTCGTCGGGCTCGTACTCGACGAACGCGCCGAACTCGCCCCAGCCGGCGGGGCCGTCGACGAGCGCGACCTCGCGAACGTCGATGCCGCGGAAGCGAACTCGCATCGGCAGCGACACGACGTGCAGGCGTTGCAGCACCTCGTCCAGGGTGGGCGTCATGCGCCGCTCCTCAGGATGGCCTCCGCGGTGCGGCGCCCGCTGACCAGGGCACCCTGGATCGACGCGGTGTCGCGGTGATCGCCGCACACCCAGGCGCCGCCGTCGGTGCGCACCGGTTGGCGGACGGCCAGCGGCACCGACTGCTCGGGCAGCGCGCGGGGAATCCGATGCCGCACCAGCAGAGTCCACCGCGAACCGTCGGCGCCGAGGACGTCGGCCGCGTGTGCGCGCAGAACGGCTTCATCCGGCGCCGTACCGTCCTTCGCCATCAGCGCCGACGCCGCGACGAGGTGGCGGCCCGCGGGTGCGTAGCTGGGCGCGGCGGCACTGATGACCGAGGTGTTGAGCACGGGGCCGCGGGGCTTCACCCGGCCGTCGACCCACAGCATCGGCGGCCCGGCCGGCACCTCGTCGGCGGCCCACCAGTCGGTCACCACGCCGTGCATCGGCGGGGCGCTGAGCCCGATCAGCTCGGCGGCGGCGCTCGCGTCGGTGGCGACGACGACGTGCCGGGCACCCATGGTGTGGGTGCCGTCGGTGACCCGCCAGCCGGCGCCCGCCTTGGCGATCTCGGTGACGGTGCGCTGCAACGTGATCGAGTCCTCGAGACCGGCTGCCAGCTGGCGCGGCAGCGCCTGCATGCCGTCGGCGGGTAGCGCCGGGACGCCGAGGACGAACATTCGGATCAGCAGCAGCGCAAAGGCGTTGGACGTGACGCCGCCGTCCTCGAGCAGCACGCCCGCCAGGAATCGGTCGACGACGCGACGAAGCTGGCCCGAGACGCCGGCATGGTCGAGGGCCGCCCGCAGGGTGGTGTCACCCCGACCGGCTGCCTTCAGCCGATTCGGCCGCGCCGCGCCGGCCGCCCAGCGCGTGATCGCGACGACGTCTCTGGGGCCGAGGCCACCCTTGGCCAGCATCGCGGGCACCTTGGTCGGCGAGCGCAGCGGGTGCACCCACACCGCGGCGTCGGTCTCTCGCCGCACCACGACGCCCGCGCCGAAGGGTTGCAAACGCAACGCCGCCACGTCGGTGGCCTTCTTCAGCTCGGGGTAGGCCGGGTTGAGCACCTGAAATCCGCGGTCGCACCGGAAGCCGTCGACGACGTCGGTGCGGATCCGGCCGCCGACGGCATCGGAGGCCTCCCACACGCGCACGTCGCGGCCCGCTTCGCGCAGCACGGCGGCGCATCGAAGGCCCGCCAATCCAGCGCCGACGATGAGGACGTCGGTCTCGTCAACGCTCATGGGCAACCGTTCTCGAGGGTGGGCCGACGTCGCCGTCGGGACTGCCGCATGGGCGACCTCGGCGCTCGTCGGCGCCCTCGTCATCCACCGATCGAAACCTACACTCGGGTGATGCCACTCATCGAGCCGTCCACCTATCAGCGGTGGATCGAGAACGTCGCCGACCGCGTCGACCCCCTCGTCTCGGCCTCCAAGCCCTACCTCGACGGGCTGGACGATCTCCCGCGCGACGGTCGCTTCCTCCTCGTCGGCAATCACACTCAGGCCGGCACCGAAGCCCTCTTGATTCCGTACGTGGTGCGGCGGCAGATCGGCATCAGGGTGCGACCGCTGGCCGACCGCCGGTTCGGCAACGTCAAGGGCGTGCCGGCGGATCTGTTCGCCGCCGCCGGCGCGGTGGTAGGAACTCCGGAAACGGCCCGGGAACTGATGTCGGCCGGTGAGCCCATCCTGGTGTTCCCCGGCGGCGGCCGGGAGATCAGCAAGGCCCGCGACCAGCTCTACACGCTGATGTGGGAGGGCCGCAACGGATTTGCCCGGCTTGCGGCGGAGCACGACTACCCGATCATCCCCGCGGCGCTGGTCGGGGGCGACGACGTGTACCACGTGCTCACCAGCAGCGACGGCCGCTGGGCGCAGTGGTCCAAGCCCCTCGTCACGCGCCTGACGGGCAGAACGGACATGGGCATGCCGCTGATGCGCGGCATCGGACCGACCATGATCCCGCGCCCGCAGCGCACCTATCTGCGGTTCGGCGCGCCCGTCGACGCCACCCGACCCGCCGGGGTGGCCGCCGAGACGTGGACCGCCACGGTCCGCGAGCGGGCCAAGGCCGCTCTGGAAGCCGAACTGGCCGCGCTGCTGCAGATCCGCGCCGAGGACCCCTACCGTCGGCTGGCGCCGTGGGCCCGCGGCGCGGCCGTGATGCCCTAGACCGGTTACACCTTGCGGCCGGCCTTCTCCCAATGTGGTTCGCGCAGATCCTTCTTCAGGATCTTGCCGGTGGGGTTGCGGGGCAGCTCGTCGACGATGTCGACCGTTCTGGGGCACTTGTAGCCGGCGAGCCTCTCCTTGGCCCAGCTGATCAGTTCCTCGTCGGTCACCTCGCCCTCGAGCGACACGACGGCCTTGACGGATTCGCCCCACTTCTCGTCGGGCACACCGATGACGGCGACCTCGGCGACGGCGGGATGCTCGGCCAGCACGCGCTCCACCTCGATCGAGTAGACGTTCTCACCACCGGTGATGATCATGTCCTTGAGCCGGTCCTCGACGAAGATGTAGCCGTCGTCGTCGACCCGGCCGATGTCCCCGGTGCGGAACCAGCCGTCCTCGGTGACGGCCTCCTTGGTCGCGTCGGGCTTGTTGTGGTATCCCTTCATCAATTGCTTTGACTTGAACCACAATTCGCCCTGCTTGCCCGGCTCGACGTCCTCCAGGCTGTCGGGGTCGACCACCCGCACCTCGGCACCGGGGACGACGCGGCCGGCGCTGCCCATCCGCTCCTCGTCGCCGCTGCGGTGATCCTCCGGGGCCAGCAGACTGATGACGCCGCCGACCTCGGTCAGACCGTAGGCCTGGATGAAGTCGGTGTCGGGCCACGCCTCGAGTGCCTTGCGCAGCAGCGGCAGCGGCATCGGCGAGGCACCGTAGCCGTAGGTCTTCAGGGCCGCGAACAACTTCACCGCGTCCTCGCCGGACTCCAGCACCTTGGATAGCACCGCCGGCACCAGGAAGGTGCGGTTGGCACCCGAGAGGATGCCGCCGGCCAGCTGCGCGCCGTCGACGTCGCGGGTCATGTAGCTCGCGACCCCGGTGTGCAGCCCCAGCTGCATGTACGACGACCCGCCGACGTGGAACAGCGGCATCGCGACCAGGTTCTTGTCGCCCTCGTCGAGTTCCCAACCGGCAAAGGCGCTTTCGGTGTGGGCAATGAGGTTGGCCTGCGTCAGCGCGACACCCTTGGGCCGGCCGGTGGTGCCGGAGGAGTACATGATGATCGCGACGTCGTCGGGCTCCACGTCCGCCGACCGGTCGACCGGGGTCGCGGCCGCCAGCAGAGCCTCGTACTCGTCCCCCTCGGTACCGTCCGGAGTCACCTCGACGACCTTCTCCAGGGCCGTCAGCTGGTCACGGATCTTCTCGATGCCCGGCTTGAACTCCGACCCGACGATCAGCACCTTGGCGCCGGAATCGTTGAGCACGTAGTCCATCTCGTCGCCGGCGAGCCGGAAGTTGATGATCGCAGTGGCCGCTCCGAGGGACGCCGCCGCCAGGAAGGTCTCGACGCAGGCCGGATGATTCTTGTCGAGGAACGCGACCACGTCGCCGCGGCCGACGCCCATCTCGGTCAACGCGCCGGCCAGGTGACGGATGCGGTCGTACCACTGCGACCACGTCCACGAGCGGTCTTTGAAGGTGACGGCTTCCGCGTCGGGCTTGGTCTCGGCCCAGTGAGCGGTGCGTTCGTCGAGGAAACGAGGTGTTGGCAACTCAGACATGAGCGTCAGCGTGCCATGAGCACACCGGTGGCTAGTCAGATTTCGAATAAACGCGGCGTCCTGCCAGGTACGTGGCGCGGACCACCAGGTCGGCGATGGTTTCCGGCGGAACGGCACGCGGATCGGCCGACAACACCACCAGGTCGGCGTACTTGCCCACTTCCAGCGAGCCGACGACGTCGTCGGCGAACAGCTGCCAGGCCGCGTCGAGCGTCTGCGCCCGGATGGCCTGGTCGACGGTCAGCCGCTCCTCGGGCCCGAGCACCCGACCGCTGGGCGCCAGTCGAGTGGCCGCGACGCTGATGTTGCGCAGCGGCTCCTCCGGGGTGACGGGCGGATCGTTGTGCAGCGAGATGCGCATGCCGGTGGCCGCGGCCGAACCCGCGGGCATCCATCGCGAGCCGTGTTCGGGCCCGAAGAGGCCGTCGACCAGGACGTCACCCCAGTAGTGGATCTGGTCGACGAAGATGCTGCACGTGACGCCGAGGTCGTGGGCACGCTGCAACTGTTCGTTGGTGATGGCGCCGACGTGCTCGAGTCGCAGCCGGTGATCGTCACGCGGATATTCTTGCAGCACTTGGGAGTACACGTCGAGAATGGTGTCGACTCCGACGTCGCCCTGGACGTGGCAGGCCATCTGCCATCCCAGCGGAAAGTAGGCGCCGACGATCTCGGTCAGCTGTTCGCGGGTGTAGTTGGCATGACCGCAGGAGCCGGGTGTCACCCCGATCGACCGGGTCGCCGCGGTGTCCAGGTACGGGAACGACAGGTCGACGTTGCCGATCCACGGGGACCCGTCGACCCAGATCTTGATGCCGACCTGCCGCACGACGTCGTCACCGTTGTCGAGCACTTCGGTGGTCGTCATCGCCGCGGTGGACATCTCGTAGGTGCGCAGTCGCACGGTCAGCTCACCGCGCAGCGCGTCCAGCGCCGGACGGAACATCGGGTCGAAGGCCATCTCCGAGCACGTCGTCAGGCCGGCCCGGTTCAGCCGGCCGCACTCGGCCAGCAGCATCGCGGGGTAGCCGTCGCGGTCGATCGCACCGCCGATGAGCGGGAACACCGCACCCGTCTCCTCGGCGGTGCCGTCGAGTTCACCGGCGGCGTCGCGGCCGTACCGCGCGCCCTTGGGGTCCGGGGTGTCGCGGTTCAGGCCGAGGTGGCGCGCGGTCACGGAGTTGAAGAAGGCCTTGTGCCCGGAGTTGTGCACGATCACCAGCGGTGTCTCAGGCGCCATCTCGTCCAGCCAGGCCAGCGTCGGCTCGGGCAACCCGACCTGAAGCAGCGGATCCCAGCCGTTGAGGTAGGCCCCCGACTCGCCGCGGGCGGCGACCTCGCGCTCGACCGCGGCGAGGACGTCGGCCGCGCTGCCCAGGGTGACGGGCCGGACGTCGACGATGCGGTCGGCCAGCACCATCGCCTCCATCAGCGGGTGCCCGTGCGCCTCGATCAGACCGGGCATGACGCAGCCGTCGCCGAGTTCGACGACGACGGTGTCGGGGCCGACCCAGTTCTGCACCTCGGCCCGGTCCCCCACGGCGACGATGCGCCCGTCGGCGACGGCGAGCGCGCCCGCCGTGGGCAACGCGTCGTCGACGGTGAGGACGGTACCGAAAAAAGCCAGGTCAGCAGGCATTCCGACATCTTTGCAGAGGCCGTCGGAGAATGTGCCGACTTCGGGGGCGACCCGCCGGGTCGTGGCCGACGGTCAGGCGGTCAGCGTGGCGTCGAGGGTGACGGGCACGCGGAGGGCCTTGGAGATCGCGCATCCCGAACGCGCGCCCTCGGCGATCTCGTCGAACTGCTCCACGCCGACACCGGGCAGAGTCGCCGTCACGACGAGGTGGATCCCGTCGACGGAGTAGCCGCGCTCGTCGCCGCCCATGGTCAGCTGGGCCGTCGTGGTGATGGAGTCGACCGAGACCCCACGCTGGCGAGCGATGTTGGCGAGCGCATGGTTGTAACAGCCGGCGTGCCCGGCCGCGAGCAACTCCTCCGGAATGGCGCCGGGGGCGCCCTCGAAGCGACTGGCGAAGGTGTACGGAGCGGGTGGCACCGTGTCGGAGGTGACGGTCTCCAGAGTTCCGGTGCCCTCGAAGAACGATCCGTTCCACTGAGACTTTGCCGTGACGATCATGTTGCGCTCCTTGCCGTTTGGGTGATCTCGGCGATGTCCGAGCCGAGGTGGTACTCGAGGGGTGTTCGTTGCTGCAACCCCTGCGCGAACAGGGCGGTGGCGACCGACTGGAAGCCGTCGCCGCGCGCGGCGCCCCAGAACGCGTCCGAGTGCAGGGGGTATTCGGCGTCGGGCAGCCGGGTGTACTTGTTCACGAACGCCTTGATCTCGCCGAGCGCCCGATGATCCCAACGCGACACCCGGGTGGCATAGGCGTGCACGAAGTCGACGAATTCGGCGTCGGGGACCGCACGGTTGACGTAGCCGTAGCGTTCGGCGGTGTCGGCGTCGAAATCCTCTCCGCCCAAGAGGATCTCGAACGCCCGGCCGCGGCCCACCAGGGCGGGGAGACGCCCGGCCGCACCACCGCCGGGCACCGCGCCGAAGCCCACCTCCATCTGGCCGAGCACCGCCTTCTCTCGGCTGGCGAAGCGGATGTCGGTGGCCAGCGCGAACTCACTTCCCGCGCCCCTGGCGATCCCGCGGATCGCGCTGATCGTGACGGCGGACAGCTTGCTGATGCGCACCGTGATGTCCACCCAGGCCGCGTATCCGGTCGGACTCGGCAGCGCCTCGGCGATCGTCGGGTCAGAGCCGAGGTCGTAGTGGGCCAGGAAGAAGTCGGGGTCGGCGCTGTCGAACACGACGACGTTGACCGTCGAGTTCGACTCCAGCTCGGTCAGCAACTCCTTCAGGTCCCGCATCATGTCGGGCCCGATCACGTTGACCGGCGGATTGTCGAAGCTCACCTCCCACAGGGTCGGCGAGTGCGCGGTGACCCGGAGATGGGAGGGGTGGAAGTCGTCGAGGAAGGGCATGCCGCTGACTGTAACACCTAACTAGGTAATTCCTAGTGTGTTGCGCTAACGTCGACGCGCGTCACCGTACGTGCAACGACTTTCGCGGGTCGTCCAATAGGACTTACCTAGTCAACCGAGTACACCGAGCACATTGGAGTTCGCATGCAGATCCACGGAGCCGTCGCATTCGTCACCGGAGCCAACCGCGGTCTCGGCCTCCGCCTCAGCGAGCGACTCGTCCAATCCGGCGCGACCGTCTACGGCGGGGCACGCAATCCCGAGTCGGTCACCACGCCCGGCGTGATCCCGGTGCGAATCGACATCACCGATCCCGAGTCGGTGGCGGCGGCCGCCGCGGTGGCGACCGACGTCACGCTGTTGGTCAACAACGCGGGCATGCCCAGCGCCTCGGGACTGCTCTCCGGACCGCTCGACGACATCCGGGCCGTCATGGACTCGCACTTCTTCGGCACCCTCTCGGTGACCCGAGCGTTCGCGCCGCATCTCGTCGCAAACGCCCCGGGCGCGATCCTCAACGTCGTCTCGGTGGTGTCCTGGCTGCATCCGGGCAGCCTCGGAGCCTATGCCGCCGCGAAGACGGCACTCTGGGCGCAGACGGACGCCATCCGCGAGGAGCTCGCCCCCAGCGACGTCGCCGTGACCGCGGTTCACATCGGCTTCATGGACACCGACATGACCGCCGGAATGACGGCGGTGAAGACGGACCCGGCCGTCATCGCCGCCCTCGCCCTCGACGGCGTCGAACGCGGCGACGTCGAGGTGCTCACCGACGAGCTCACGCGCAGCGCGAAGGCCGCGCTGTCCGACGATCGCGGCGTCAACCACCCGACGTCGGCTACCGCGTCACCCTTCGGCACGTGAGCTATCCAGGCAATGCCAAGCCAGGGCGTACCATCGTCGAGTGGCGCGAAAGCAGGTGGACGACTGGCAGTGCTCGGTGGGCCGCAGCGCGACGATCCTCGGTGACCGATGGACGCTGCTGATCCTGCGCGAGGCACTGCTGGGCACCACCCGATTCGTCGACTTCCAGGCCAACCTTGGCATCGCGCCCGACGTCTTGACCGATCGACTCACCACCCTGGTGGAGTACGACGTGATGACTCGCGACACCTATAGAGAACCAGGTCAGCGCGCCCGTCCCGCCTATCACCTGACGCCGGCCGGGCGCGAGCTGCACGTGATCGTCGGCGCGTATCAGCAGTGGGGCGACAAGCACCTGCCGCGGCCGCAGGGGCCGACGATGACGCGGCGGGCCACGCGCACCGACCGGCCCGTCCACGTCGCCTTCATCGACGACCTCGGCTACGAGGTGCCCGCCGACGACGTCGCCGCCATTCCCACCGGCAACTGAGCGCGCTCACTTCGCAATCCCAAGCGACTCCTCACCTGATACGGATCCGGATGGGCCCGCGCCAGGCGGCGTCCGGGTCCAGCGCGTCGCCCTTTTGCGTGACGTCGACGAGCCCCTCCCGGGCCAGGTCGCGGGCGACGTTCCTGGCGTCGTCCATCAGCTCACGCCAGTCGTCGCCGCCGATCGCCCGGGCCGCGTCGGACGGGCAGATGGTCTTGTCCGGTCCCCGCTGCCGGGCCAACTCCAAGATGGTGGTGCGGAGACGCTGGTTCACGTCCTCCAGTGAAGCCCGATTCCGCGCCTCTTGCCAGGATTTCT
>Ga0209051_1001502_pt1 | contig 19482 bp, 18 predicted proteins | sample AraplaCvi_mMS_r2_2_FD_184286 | JGI IMG/M metagenome (GOLD analysis project Ga0209051, IMG submission 184286) | Arabidopsis root microbial communities from North Carolina, USA - plate scrape MF_Cvi_mMS_r2 (SPAdes) (version 2) | ecosystem: Host-associated > Plants > Roots > Endosphere | place...
GCTTGAGGGCGTCCTCGTTCAGCGAGACGTCCAGCGCGCGGATGGCTGCGTCCAATTGCTCCTGCGTACGCGGCCCAACAATCGGTGCAGTCACGGCAGGCTGGTGGAGGAGCCATGCCAGCGCGACGTCTCCGGGTGCATGGCCGAGTTCGTCAGCGAAATCCTCGTACTGGCGGATCTGGTCCTCATGCTTCTTCAGGGTCTCAAGTGCCCGGCCCTCAGTGCGGCGGACGCCTTGCTCTTCCTTCTTCAACACGCCACCCAGCAGCCCTCCCTGCAACGGCGACCACGGGATCAGGCCCAAGCCATACTGCTGCGCGGCCGGGATGACCTCAAGCTCCAATTCACGCTTGAAAAGGTTGTAGATGGACTGCTCGCTCACCAAGCCGGTGTAGTTCCGGCGGCGCGCTGCTTCCTGCGCCTGGGCGATGTGCCAGCCGGCAAAGTTGCTGCTGCCCGAGTAGAGGATCTTGCCCTGCTGGACTGCAACCTCAATCGCCTGCCAGATCTCATCCCACGGCGTATCCCGGTCGATGTGGTGGAACTGGTAAATGTCGATGTAGTCCGTTTGCAGCCGCTTGAGGCTCGCATCAAGTGCGCGCCGTATGTTCAGCGCGGACAACTTGGACTCGTTGGGGCGGTCCGTCATGGTGCCGTACAGCTTGGTGGCCAGCACGGTCCTTTCGCGGCGCTCGCCGCCCTTGGCGAACCAGCGGCCGATGATTTCTTCGGTCCAGCCCCGGTGCTCCACGCCACCGTAAACATTGGCGGTGTCGAAGAAGTTGATGCCGGAGTCCAACGCGGAGTCCATGATGGAATGCGCTGTTTCCTCGTCCGTCTGCGGGCCGAAGTTCATGGTTCCAAGGCAGAGGCGTGAAACTTTCAGGCCGGAACGGCCCAGGTGGGTGTACTGCATGTCTGTTGGGTCCTTTGTGCTTGGCTTGCGGTCTTAGAGCTGGGTAAAAGCGGCGACGGCGGGATCGGAACCGATCCGCGCGCCTGCTTCAAGAGCGGTGATGGCGGCCAGTTCGGATTCAGTGAGGCTCAAATCCGCCGCACCGAAGTTCTCCCGCATACGGGACGAGTCCGCGGACTTCGGGATCACGATGGTTCCCTGGGCGAGGTGCCAGGCGAGGATCACCTGTGCAGGAGTAGTGCCGTGTGCTGCCGCGACAAGGGCCACCTGCTCGGCGTTCAGGTCTTTTCCCTGTCCCAACGGGCTGTAGGCCTCAACGGCAATGCCAAGGTCACGGCACTTGTTGGCCAGTTCTGCCTGCTGGAACGTGGGGTGGAGCTCGATCTGGTTCACGGCGGGCACTACCTCGGCTTCCCGGAGCAGCGTGTCCACGTGATCGGCCAGGAAGTTGGAAATGCCGATGGCCCGGATCTGCTTGTCCTGGTACAGCTTCTCCATTTCCTTCCAGGCCTTCGTGAAGAGGCCCTGTGACGGGACCGGCCAGTGGATCAGGTAGAGGTCAACGACTTCCAGGCCCAAGGCGTCCCTGCTTCGCTGGAAGGCGTCATAGGCTTCGCCTTGTTCGCCGTTGCGGAGCTTGGTGGTGATGAAGAGTTCTTCGCGGGGAATGCCCGAGGCCTTGATTGCGGCGCCGACTCCTGCCTCGTTCCGGTAGGCGGCAGCGGTATCGATGTGGCGGTAGCCGGTTTCCAGGGCATCTTCCACCACCTTCTGCGTTTCGTCGGCAGGCACTTGGAAAACACCAAAACCCAGCTGGGGGATGGTGACGCCGTTGTTCAGTGTCAGCTCTGGCATGACGGTCTCCTTCGACGGGATGGTTATGGCCGTGGCGCTCCGGTTTCTGGCTAAGGCCGTAAGTCGGTTTCCAGAAAGCGTTTTCGGAGGCTCAGTACTGAGCCTATGCAGTTTTGGCGGCAGAGTCAGCAATACAGCCTGATCCTGTTTTTCCTAGGTCTGGTAGTCCTACCCATAACGGTGGCCTTTCACACACCCCGGACGGCAGAATGGACCAATGGGTCAAAGCGCCGAGTTCGGTAAGTTCCTCAAAATCATGCGTGCCCGTCTCCAGCCGGAGGACGCCGGCGCGCAGGAATCCAGCGGTTCCCGCAGGGTGCCCGGGCTTCGCCGCGAAGAGGTGGCGCGGCTCTCCGGAGTGAGCACGGACTATTACACCCGCCTTGAACAGGGCCGCAATATCCACCCGTCCAGGGCGGTCCTTGACGCAGTTGCCCGTGCGTTGCGGCTGGATGCGGGGGAGCAGGCACACATGATGGATCTGCTGGAGCATTGCGCCAGCTCCGCGGGCAGCCCCGGCCCCGTCCAAAAGGTACGTCCGGCTCTCCAACAGTTGCTCGATGCAGTGGGTGACGTCCCGGCCATGGTCCTTGGCAGGCGTGCAGATGTCCTGGCATGCAACCGGATGGCACACCTTTTGTTCACGGATTTCAGCCTGCTGCCGGCCGCTGAGCGCAACCTCACCCGTTGGCTCATCCTGGACCCTGCGGCCGGTTCTTTGTTCCGCGACTGGAAGACCGTTGCCGCTGAAGCCGTCGGTGCCTTGCGCATGGACGTGGGCCGGCACCCGAATGACCCCGAAACAAACCAGCTCGTGGGCGAACTGGCCGTCCACAGCGAACACTTCCGTCAGTGGTGGGCCGGGCACAGGGTCGCCACCCGCGCCGCAGGGACCGTCAGGTTGCACCACCCTGTGGTGGGGGACCTGGAACTGAACTTTGAGACGCTGAGTCTCCCGGACGACCCCGACCAGCTGCTGAGGATCTATTCCGCCAAGGCCGGGTCGCCGTCGTCGGACGCTTTGACGCTGCTGAACTTTGGAGACGTGGGCGCCCATGCCGAGGCCGCCGTGCCCGAACCCGCCCCTGCCCGCCGGGATGACAGTTGATGCCAATGTTTTCCAAAACATTGGCATCGACTGTCAGCTCGCGGTGAGGTCGGTCAGCGCTCCAGGCGGAAACCGAGCTTAATAGTGACCTGCCAGTCGGCAACCGCGCCGTCCTCGAGGTGACCGCGGATTTCCTTGACCTCAAACCAATCGAGGTTCCGCAACGTTTGGGACGCTGTCGCGATGCCGTTCTTGATGGCGTCGTCCACGCCCTCGGTGGAAGTTCCTACAATTTCGGAAACGCTATACGTGTGGCCAGCCATGGTGCTCCTCATCAACGTCATACGAATCTTTGGAAAAGAAATCAGACCCGCAGGGCGGGCTGTCCATGCAGACTAGCCCACGGATCCCTGTGCGGCCAGAGGTCCCGCAGCTTAGCTTTCACGCCAGTCGTTGCTGGTGATGTGCGAGCCGGCCTGGGGTCCCATTTGCAGCATTCCGCCGTCCACCGCCCACGACGCGCCGTTGACGTAGCTTGACGCCGGGGAGGCAAGGAAAGCGATGACGGCGGCGATTTCGCGTGCGTCTCCGGGGCGTCCCAGGGGCACTCCGGGCCGCTCCTTCTGGGTGGGATCCTCGTCCTCCTGGCCCGTCATGGGGGTCGCGATTTCGCCGGGCGCCACGTTGTTGGCGGTAATCCCGTGCTCGGCGAGTTCCAGCGCCATGGTTTTGATGAGCCCACCCAGACCGTGCTTGGAGGCGTCGTAGGCCGAGGCCCCAACGCGGGGCTGGAATTCGTGGACGCTGGTGACGGCGATGATGCGTCCCCCTCGGCCCGCCTTCACCATGCGCTTGGCTGCCGTCTGCATGGCCACGAAGGCCCCATTGAGGTTGGTGTCCAGCGTGGTCATCCAGGTTTCGTAGTCGAGATCCAGGAACTTGGTGCCGTCGCCGGTTCCGGAGTTGTTCACGAAGACATCCACGCCCCCGAGTTCCTCGGCCAGCATTTCTACGGCGGCCGCCGTTCCGCGGGCATCGGTGGTGTCCAGTTGGTGGACCACCGCCTTGCGTCCCAGGCGGCGGACCTCCTCGGCGGTTTCCTCGGCACCCTGCTGGTCCGAGTGCCAGGTGATTCCCACGTCCATGCCGGCTTTTGCCAGCGCCACCGCCGTGGCCCGCCCGATCCCTGAATCCGAGCCTGTGACGATGGCGGTCTGTGGGGCGAATGATGCGTCGCTCATGGTCCTGCCTTTCAGTGGAGTGGTGGTGCCGATGATTTATCCCTACCCCCTGGCGCATGCAGTAAACACTCCCGGCACAAACGGGTCACCCCGGTGTGCAGCCATGGAGTGTAGATTTCTTGCAGCAGCACCCCGCGAATCCCCACAACCAGGAGTTCTCATGTCAGAAGTTATTGTCGTCGGCGTCGACAACAGTGAAACGGCCAAGCGTGCAGCAATGGCGGCAGCGAAGCTCGCCACCGCCCTCGGTGCCGAACTGCACGTCATCAGCGGCTTCTCGGACGACCGAATTGAAGAATTCGGCAGCGGCAGCGACCGCATCACGGTCTCTTCGGCCGACTCCGCGGAATACGTGGCCCGTAAGGTCTCCGAAGAACTTGACGTTCCGGCCGGCAGCGTCAAGTACTACGCTGCCCGTGGCAACCCGGCCAACGCCCTGATCAACTACGCCGAGACCAACAACGCCTCGCTGATCGTCGTGGGTAACAAGCGCATGAAGGGCTTGGGCCGGGTCCTGGGCAGCATCGCCAACAGCGTGGCACACGGCGCTCCGTGCGACGTGTACATCGTGAACACGGAAGTGGACGCGTAACACCCAAGCAAGCAAAGAGGCCGTTTTGAGCATTCAAAACGGCCTCTTCTGCTATCCGGATGGGTCCTCCGGCTGTCAGTTTCCGAAGTCGTCTGCACTGACCGCCCGATGAGGGATCCTCCACCGGACGCTTGGAGCGTTCGGAAAGCCACCGTCTTACGGACGTTGCCGAGAGGGGCTGCTGCGTTTCGCTTCGGCCTTAGTTCTTTCCAAGATCCCGGAGAAGTGCTGACGGTCGAGGTAGTTCGCGTCGGCTAGCCGGATAATGTGCCCCATGTAGGGGTCTCGCTGCATCAACTTCCTATTGCCGAGACGGACAGTTGTGTAACCAGCTTTTTTCTCCGCGCGGTCCCGCACCGCACACCAGTTGATGAGAACTATTACGCCAAGCCCGCCAAGCATCATCACCACGCCAAGTACGTTGACGTACCAGGTTTGGGGTACGCCTGATCGACTCAGGACGGCTAAAACGCCGCAGGACCCAACCGTTATTGTTGTGAAACGGTATCGCCACCGCCACAAGATGAACGCGGTGGGTCCGTCGACCAACCCAGCTGCTATAGAAGTTTCCATCCCGTGATTCGTATTCCATTCGCAAAGGGCGACAGCCAGTTAGAAAGCAGCTGCCGGGCATGACCGAGAGGCCAGGCCAAAGGGGCGACCGACGGCCACAGGCGGCCGCAGGTAGAAGGGTCCGTCCTTAGAACGTCCATTCAAGCTGCAGTCTAATTGGCTACGGCCACCAGCCATTCGGTGTCCGCTAAACGATCCCTCACCGGACACCGATCAGGTATGGCTGTTTGCCGTCCTGATAAGGGCAATGACTTCCTGTACGCGCTCCTTCAGGTCGAACGGCCACTCGTTTCCCCAATTTTGAGTTGCAACTTTCGAGACCGCGACCTTACTCGGCTGCTTGATACCGAGCCGGTCTGAGGCCAAAGGATTCGACCAACGATCTTGAGCAGGAAGCACGCGCTTCTTCGTGGACGTGTGTGCTGTGTGTATCGCTTCGGTTAGAACGTGTTCCGGCACATAGTTCTCAACGGTGTAACCTGCGGTTACCCACGCCATACCTGTTGACGGGTCCTTGCTGAGATCATTGATCACCCGTTGCTTATGCTCATTGAGGCGTGCACGGCGGCTCTTCCTATCAGAGTCAATGAAAATCATCACGTAGCGGTTGAGGTTTCGAAGAGAGATGAACTCTTCTACCTCTGCTGCGTCAAGCGGTGAAAGTGCGCTGAGCAAAGACCCACCGTAGAACATCACGGAGTAGTGAGTCCCTTCAACGAATTGATCTGGAGCGAGTTGCTCGATCCAATGTTTGAGGTAAATACGGTCAGAGGGACCCTCAACCCACAGGACGGCATTCGTCTGCACGAGGTCCGAGGGACGATACCCCAGGTCTGCACATATCGCCGCCCTGTCCCGTGCTTCGCCGGAGTACATGAGGCTTGAAGTGCCATCTTTGCGGGAAACATGAAAAATGCTCCCGATCTCCGAATCCAGCATGTGAGCAGAGTGAGTCGCGATAAAGTACTGGTTTGTAGTGCTCGACTCCAGGTAGCGGAGAAGCTTCCGCTGGAGAATCGGGTGCAGATGCACCTCGGGTTCCTCGATGCACAAAATTGAGTTCTGAATGACCGTCGCCGCTGCCGCAATGATTACCACCTCATGAACGCCAGTGCCCATGTTTTCAATGGGCAGCGTGTGCCCTCCTTGAGTGACGTGGATCGTCGAGAGATCGTGCGGAACATCTATGGTGATCCCGGGGTCATCCAGCACGGCGCGGACAAAATCCTGAACTCTTGCGAAGAGTTCTTTGTCTTTCAGGCGATCAGTTGACGGATTCTGTAACTCGAGGAGACGGCGCTTAATGCTCAGCCCATTCAGATCGGGAGCTTGGCTGCTGTCGTCGGAAATTGTCCTGACACCGTTCACAGTAAATACCGAAGGAGCGTGAGGTCGTGCCCCCGCGATCCACTGGAGAACCCTGAACGCATCCTGCCCGGCACCGCCCCCACCGGAGCTAGTCAACTCCAGTGACAGAACATTCGCGAGGTGACTGTCACCCACTTCGCGGCCCATCCGTTGCAAGGCTTCGCTGTCGATTTCACCCCGTTCTCGGACCGCGAAGCCGATGACATCCTTTCCAACATCAGGAAGTGATATTCCTCCAGAACGGAGAAAACCGCGAAGCTTTTCCTTGCGGTCCTCGGAGAGGCGCCGGATTTTTTCCCACGTCAAGACGTCATCAATATGGTGCAGCTCTAGACGGCCAAAAGTGTGCTCCGCATCTCCAAGCGGCCGGTCCCACGTGGAGACGGGACTTGGTTCGGCACTATAGGTGTTACCAATGACTCGCAAAATATTGGACTTTCCAGCGTTGTTCTGACCTGCGATCAGATTTACCCTCCGCAGGGGGTAAAGCACTGCCAGCTGGTCTGACGAGAAACTCCTATAGCCGCGAAAGCTGAATCCGTTGATAAGTGTCACGGTTCCAATCATTGCCTATCACTCGCGATTGATATCGATGGCAGCCCAGCGATTGATTCGAGGTTCCCTGCCAAACGAGGCTCGCGTGCCGCAAGCCGGTCGTCCACCGGACGTGCCGGCGCTGCTCATCGGCTCTCTCCAAATCTGCGTGTTTCCGCCAAGGCCGGATTCCCGTATACCCGCCCGAATTAATGCCCGGTGAAGGGGCCTTATACGCTACAGCCCAATCATGCCCATCGGTTACGCCCGCTGCTCGACCAGCAGTCAGGACCTCACCGCCCAGCGTCATGCTCTCCATGCCTTGGGAGTTGACGACGAGATGGTCCACGTCGACCACGGATTTACCGGCGCTAAACGAGACCGACCCGGTCTGGAAAAGGCCGTGGCTGCGTGCCGCAACGGCGACACCTTCGTTGTCACCAAACTTGACCGGTTGGCAAGGTCCCTGCCGGACGCAAGGGATATTGCCGACGAACTCACACGCAAGGGCGTAATCCTCAACATCGGAGGCAGAATCTACGATCCCCATGACCCGGTTGGAAAGCTGCTGTTCAACATCCTGGGCATGGTCGCGGAATTTGAATCCGCCCCTATTCGCGCCCGGATCCTTGAGGCATGGAGGTGGCGAAGTCGAAGGGCAAGCTTCGGGGGTCGACAGCCCAGCTCTCCAAAAGGGCAGGAGGCCCACCTCCTGAGCCTTCATCAGGGTGGAACACACGACAACGGAGATTCTGAACTCTTCGGCGTCGCTCGCTCCACCGTCTACCGGGCCATCCAGCGCGCCGCGCCGACCACGTGATCGCTTCCCGGCAGTGAACGCACTGCCGGGAGCCTTCGTGCAGAGGACTCTCGACCAAAGTGTGACGCCTCGTGCAGGGGACTTTGGACACTCTGATTTCCATACCCGTCTGCACAAGTTCAGTACTTTCGGGGCAGCGTGTGCAGACGACTTCGGAAAACGACACCGGCACTTAGTGGCCCTGGAAGGCTTCGGCCAGCCACCAGGAACCGCCGTCGGAGGCGATCTTGGCATCGATGACCAGCGGCCGGTCCTGCGTCCCGGCTTCGTAAGCAGCTATCCACGGGCGAACAGCTTCGAGGTCAGCTACGGTCCGCACTGTCACCCCTTCCGCACCGAATCCCCGGGCGATCGCGGCAATGTCGGTGGCCGGGAACACGACGCTGGACAACTCGGCTTCGGAGTGCCCTGAAGCGAAATGGTGCACCTCGGCTCCGTACGCGGCGTCGTTGTAGACAATGCACACCAGCGGCAGCTTCAGCCGTGCGGCGGTCTCGAGTTCGCTGATGCCCATGAGGAACCCGCCGTCGCCCGTGCCCAGCACCGGCAGCCGGTGCGGCTGGGCAAGTGCGGCGCCGATGGCCGTGTACAGGCCCAGTCCGATCGCCTGGAAAGCCTGCGTGAAGCAGAACCCGAACTCGTCCGGCACGGCAAGGTATTGGCTGGGGTAGCCCATGAAGTTGCCCGAATCCACGGCTAGGATCCGCTCGGCAGGGAGCATCGAATCGAGTTCGCGGGTGAGGACGCGCGGGTCGATGGAGGTCGCGGTGGACAGGTCTTCAGTGTCCACGTCCCGCCACCGTGAGCTCTGTTTGATGGCCAGGGCGTTGGCCTCTGTACGGTACTTCTCCACAGGCTCCGGCTGTGAAAGGGCCAGTACGGACAGGGCATCCCCGGCGGTCAGCGCCGAATCGCCCAGCACCCCCAGAGTGACGGGACGGTTGGCACCCAGGGCGGAGTCTTCGACGTCGATCTGTACCACCTTGGTGCCGGTGGAAATCAGACGACCGTGCCGCATGGTCCACATGTTCAGCGCGCAGCCCCAGCCCACGATCAGGTCGGCGCTGCTGATGAACTCCGCCGTTGCGGGCGAAGAGAACCCGCCGGAAATGCCCAAGTTGTGGGCGTCGCCGTTGAACAGCCCGCTCGCCACTGCGGACGTCGCCACGAGGGCTCCGGCATGGCGCGCCAGCGCGAGGATTTCGTCCCTGGCGCCGCGCCCGCCGCGTCCGGCCACGAACACGGGTCGTTCAGCCGCGGAAATCAGTGCCACCAGTTGCTCGACGGCGCCAGCGTCGGGGCGCACCTTGGGCGGTTGAGGCACGACGGCGGCACCCACCTCGTCCGCTGCGGTGGCACTTTGGATGTCCAACGGCAAGCTCAGAACCACCGTGCGGCGCTCGTTCACAGCCGTCCGGAAAGCCCTGACCGTGTCAGCGACCGCCGTGGCTGGGGAGTGGATCCGCTCGGCTACAGCGCCCACGCTGCGGGCCAGGGCGTCCTGGTCGATCTTGAAGTTGGAGCGGATGGCTGCGGCCTGGGTGTCGGCGGTCAGAACGATCATGGGTGTCCGGCTTTTCGCGGCCTCCCCGATCCCGGTGATGGCGTTGCTCAGCCCGCAGCCTTGATGTGTGGTGACCACGCCTACCTTGCCCGACATGCGGGAGTAGGCGTCCGCCATGGTCGCCGCTCCACCCTCATGCCGGGCCGCGGTGAACGGGATGCCTTCGGCCATGAGCGTTCCGGTGACATCGAAGTTTCCGGAGCCCACCACCCCGAAAACGTGTCCGACACCGAGCTTCGCCAAGGTCCTGCCGACCAGCGCGGAAACCCGAGCCTGCCCGCTCATGCCTTCTCCACCGCGTCTTTTTCAACCAGCGCATACACGCGGCTGGGGCTTCCGGTGCCACCAACGATCGGCAGGGGAGCAACCACCAGCGTGGCACCAGTGATAGGAAGCCGATCCACATTCCGCAGCGACGTGACGCCGTACTTGTCCGCCCCGAGCAGGAACGAGTGGACCGGGAACATCGGATCGAGGGTACCGGCCTGGCCGGCGTCGATGCCCACGGTTTCCACGCCGAAACCGCTGATCGAGGCGTTTCCGGCGAGCCACTTGGCACCCGCAGCAGAGACCCCGGGAGTGTGGGGTCCGGCGTCGTCCGCGTTGACGAAAGCCGCAGCGTCAGCGCCGCGGGCCGCCCAACCGGTCCGGAAGATGACCCAGCAGTTCTCCGGGAACGCGCCGTGCTCTTCCTGCCATTGCTCAAAGTGCTCCGGTTCCAGGAGGAAATCAGGGTCCTGCGTCGCCTCGGCGGATTTGTCGATCACCACGATGGGACCTACCAGGCGGTGCGGTTCGATCTGGTCCACGGACTTGCCGTCCTTGCCGGTGATCCAGTGCACCGGCGCGTCCAGATGTGTTCCTGCGTGCTCGCCCACCGTGACGTCGTTCCAGGCCCAGGCGGGTCCGGCGTCGTCGAAATTGCTCACCGGCGAGACGGAAAGCCCCACCGTGTTCGCGAAAGGCTGCGGCAGGTTCAAAATGGGCGTCTCGGAGCTGAGGGGAGTGGTGAGGTCGATGATCTCCACCGAACCATTCGAAAGGGCTGTAGTGAGCCCGGCCAGAACAGACATTGTTCTCCTATCGCTTACGTGGTTTCAGTGCTGCTTGGATACGGGAAAATCGTGACGGCGGTGCGGTCAGTTTCTGCGCCACCAAGTGTCCGGAGCCGCCCGAAAGTCCAGGACCGGGGTGGGTTGAAGCCCCGATATGCCAGAGACCTTGGATGGCCGTGCGGTGTCCGGCGGCCTCCGGGAAAGGCCGCCACAGAAGGTTCTGGAAGAGCTCAGCCGAGCCGCCGTAGGGATCCCCATTGACGGCATTGGGATTGGCCAAGGCAAGGTCCGTCGGAGCCAGGATGTCGGAGGCGAGGACACTCGCACGGGTCCCCGGAGCAAACTGTTCCAACCTTGCCAGGACCCGCTCCAGGTAGCTGGCTTTAAGTTCGCCACTCCACCCGTTGCTGACGTCCAGTTCACCTGCGGCATCGCCCACGGGCGCGAACGGCACCTCCTGCAGCTGCAACCACAGCGTGGCCTTCCCCTCCGGTGCCCGCGACGGATCCAGCACGTATTGCTGCCCCACCACAACCGTTGGTTCGGCCGGCAGCAGTCCCGCTTCGGCCTGGGCGCAGGCAATTCCCGTGCTGTCCGAGCCGTTGCTGAGGTGCACCAGCGGCACGGTATTGAGCCGGGGATCGAGCCACTCAACGGGCTTGTCCAAGGCCAGGTGGATCTGCATGGCTCCGCGGCCGTTCTGGTACTTTTCAGCGGCCCGGGCAGCCGCGGCCGGGGGCTCGTGAAGCAATGACGTGTAAAGGGCCTGCTGGGAGACGTTGGCCAGCACGGTGTCGGCCGAAACACTGCCCTGTGACGTCCGGACACCCGTGACCGCTGTGCCTGAAACCAGGATCTCCTCGGCTTCGGCACCGAGCATGATCCTGACGCCGTTGTCCCTCAGGAGCGACTCGAACGCCGCAACGAACCGCGATGCCCCGCCCTTCACGACGGGCAGCCCAAAACCGTGCATGCTCATGGCCATGACGGGCAGCATCACCCCTCCCGTGGCTTGGTCCGGTCCCAGCCCGGCGTGCAGGAGCCACGGCGACCACAACTGGTCCGTTTCCCAGCCGTCAAAGCGGCTGCGGACGTAGTTGCGGCCGCTCATCACGGAGTCCCGGATGAATGACTCATTTGCGGCCAGCCGCCCACGCCGCACGGCGCCAAAGGCGATCTTTGCAACCTCAGGAAAGGACCGCAGCTCGGCCCCGAAGGCCCCGAAAACCGTTCCGGCGTTCCGGCCCAGGTCATCGAGCATCGCCAGGTAAGCGGCCTGGTCCCGGGGCTCCTTGAAAGCAGCGCTTGTCTCGGCTGGATCCCGGTGCGCAAAGACTACGCGGTGCGCCCCCGTCGCCGGGTCCGCCGCTACGCTCGCCGTCACGGGCCCGGTGGTATTGCAATACTCGAGGCCCCGGGCGTGCAGTTCCTTGCCCAGCACTTCATAGGCGCCGCCGGACACAAACAGCGGATGCCAGGAGGAGAACGTGTCGTGGATGAAGCCCGGCAAGGTCCGTTCGGAGGAGTCGATGAACCCACCCAGCCGGTCCGAGCGCTCGATGATGCACACGCGCTTTCCGTCCAGGGCAAGCTCGGCTGCCGCCACCAGGGAGTTGATTCCCGAGCCAATGATCGCGACCTCACAGGATTCGTCCATAACCGTTCCTCTCAAGAGTGCTCAGAAATCAGGGTGGCTGGCAGTGGCGTGGTACTTGCCGCCGTGGAACACCAGGGGAGCGCCGCCGTCGTGGTTGTAGCTTTCCACCTCACCCACATAGATGACGTGATCCCCGGCGTCATGTCGCGAGACGGTCCGGCATTGGAAGGTCGCCACCGCGCCGTCCAGCAGCGGCACACCGGCGATGCCTTCCACGGTTTCCACTCCGGCGAACTTGTCCGTGGCCGGGGTAGCGAATTGGCGGGAAAGGACGTGCTGGTCGCTTGCCAGGATATTTATGGCAAAGTGCGTGGCTTCCTCGAAATCGCCCAGGCTGGGTGCCCGTTTGCTGGGGCACCACAGCACCAGCGGGGGATCCATGGAGACCGACGTGAAGGAGTTCGCTGTCATGCCCACCTTCCTGCCGTCCGCGGAAACGGTGGTGACCACTGTGACGCCGGTGGCGAATTGTCCCAGGGCGCTCCGGAAGTCACGGACGTCGAACGCCGAGGTGTCTTCTTCCTTCCTGGCCTGCATGAAGTCAGCAGCAGCGGTGGGATCAAACCACCACGGGTAGGACGTTCGGGGGTCGTCGAAACCGTTCACGATGCTCGCCGCCAACGCGGGATGTTCAGCGGCTTCGTTGAGGAGCGTTTTCTGGTGGTCCCGGCGCGGTTTCAGGAGATCGTTGGTCCATTCAACGGCCCACTGCCCCCAGCCCCGCCAGAATTCATCGAAAGTGCGCTCCATCCAGTGGCGGTCGAACGGTTGCTGGCCACGGCGGACGATCGAGTCCAGGTAGTACTTTGCAGCCAGGGTTGCATTGTTGGAACCCTGACCGGTGAGGGGATCGTTGAGGACCACGGCATCACCCAGCCCGAACACCAGCTTTCCGTTGCCGAGTTCCCCGACGGCGGACCTCACCGTAGGCGTGATGCGTCCCAGAAGCGTGGCGCCGTCATCCGTCAGTTCGGCTCCGGCGAAGTTCCCGGCTTCGTGCGGAAAGTGCTCGCGCAGGATCGCCAGCGATCGCGCTAGCTGCTCTTCAGGACTTCCGACGTCGGTCCACCGGTCCATGGGGCCACCCACCACGCCCTCGAACACCATCATGCGGCACGGGCCGGAGACGGTCAGGCCCGGGAAGGTGAAAAACTCGCCGACGCCGGGGGCCATGGACATGCGGATGGCGTCGCCTACAGCGCCGTCACCCACTGCGCCGTCACCCACTGCGCCGTGACCCACTGCGCCGGCGGCAGCACCGGCGTCGGGTTTGACGTAGTTCAGCGCAAGGACGCGCTGCGGGCGGTCGAAAGGCGACTTTGCCTTGTCCCGCGGGAAGATCTGCCCGATTTCGCCTTTGCCCGTGCTCACAATGACCAGCTCGTAGTCGCGGGCGAGTTCCTCGAGCATGCGCGGGGTGACCTTCTCGATGCGGAAATCGCCACCGGCAGCGACGAACGTCTCGATCCACAGGGCGCTTTTGATCCGTTGGTCGATGGAGCGGGCAGTCCCATCCAAGGGAGCTGCCCATTCGATGGGTTCTTCCGCGTCCACCCGGAGCTGGATGGAGGTGATGGCCGGGACTGCTCCGGATTCGTAGTATTCGGTGAGGGCGGTCCCCATCTGTGCCTCGGCATCCAGGGCCGTGGAGAACATGCACTGGCTGGACATGACTTTCCCGGTGCGGATCTGGGCTGCGGAACGGTCGGACAGCAGTGTCACTGCGTAGCCTTCCCGTTGCAGGCCCAGGGCCAGTTGGGCACCGGATTCGCCGGCGCCGACGATTGCTATCTTTCGCATGATGGGTCCTTTTTAGCTTGTCTGTGCCAAAAAACGTGGCTAGGAGACTTTGGCTGCGGAAAGGCTTGCCAAGTAGCCGGCTGCCTTATCGGGAGACATGAACCACTCCTGGAATTCCGGCGGATGGTTGAAGCCGTTGGCGAACCTGCGGGCGATGTCCGGCTCGCTGTTGGCGGCGCCCAGGAGTTCAAGGACGTGGGGCGGCGGCGGGGCCAGGAGGGCATTGGTCCAGTGTGCAACGTGCTGTGCGTAATCCCAATAGCGCTCGAATGTGGCCTGCATGAACTCAGCGCCGAACGGCTGTTCGCCGTGCCGGATGATGCTGTCCAGGTAGGACGCCGCGCACTTGCTGGCGTTGTTGGAACCTTGGCCGGTGATGGGATCGTTCAACACCACGACGTCGGCCAGGCCCAGTACCTGCCGGCCGCTCGGCAACGTGGCGATCGGGTGGCGGACAGTGGGCGCAAACCTGCCCTGGAGGACGCCGTTGGGGTCGGTGAGTTCCACATCCGTTGCCCGCTCGGCTTCCCATGGCAGGAAGGTCTTGAGGATGTTCGTGGAATTCTCCAGATGTTCCTCCGGGGAGAGGCCCTTCCAGGTGTCCATGGGACCGCCGGGAACGCCCTCGAAGACCATAATTTCGCACGGGCCGGTGGTGGTGAGTGCGGGGAAAACGAAATATTCGCCGACGCCGGGAATGAGGTTGAAAGAAACCGCAGAGTACTCTTCGCGGGGCTTGAGGCCCTTCACGTAGGTCAGCGCCAGGGCACGCTGCGGGGCGTCGTAGGTGCTCCGTTCGGCGTCGCGGGTGAACAGTTGGGCGATGTCTCCCTTGCCTGCGGCGACAATCACCAGATCCGAGTTCTGCGCGTACTCCTCCAGCTCGGCCACGCCTGCGTCTTCGAAAACGAGTTCCCCGCCGCGTGCCGTGAACTCTTCCATGAACCGCGGGAATTTCACGCGCTGGTCGATGGACTTGGCATGGTTATCCAGGCGGGATGCCCAGCTGATGGCCTTCTCGCCCGGGAGTTCGGGGTGGGGGATGGTGAAGGAAATGCCGTCGACCGTGGGGGTATCGGGCCAGAAGTCCAACCCCAGCGCCCGCTCGTGCTCCAGTGCGTTGTGGAAGATGCATTGGCTGGAGGCGACCTTGCCGTCCCGGATTTCTTCGGGTGTGCGGTTGGAAATGGTGGTCACTGAGTAGCCGGCGTCCAGCAGTCCGATGCCCAGCTGAAGCCCGGACTGGCCGGCTCCGACGATGGTGATGTGGCGTTGCGTCATGGTGTTGCCCTTCTATGGAGTGTGGTGGAGCCTGGCGTCAGTTGGCGGCCAGCAGGGGGATGGTTTCTTCGGCGCGTTCAGGACCCAAGGCGGAGTAGCCGCCGTCGACCGCCCAATCGGCGCCGGTCACGAAACTTGCCTGGTCGCCGGCGAGAAACGCGACGACGTCCCCAACCTCGTGCGGGCGGCCGACGCGCTTGAGAGCGTGGAAAGGGGCGGCCACGGAATCGGTCTTGGCAAGATCACCGTTGCTGAGCGTGTCCATGATGTTGCTCCACACCCATCCGGGGCTGACGGAGTTCACCCGGATACCGTCCGCCGCGAAGTCCACGGCCATGCTGCGCGTGAGCTGGACGAGGGCCGCTTTGCTGGCCGGGTAGAGCCAGCGGCCGGTTTGGGCGATGGAGCTGGAGATCGAGGTGAAGTTGATGATGGCGCCGTGCCCTGACGCTTTGAGGTGTGGGCGCGCGGTGTTGCTTGCCACCACTGCACTCACGAGGTTGACGTTGAGAGCCTCGAGCCAGTCGCTGCGACCGGATGCCGGGCCATCGTCCTTGTAGGTGCAGGCCAGGTTGACCAGGATGTCGAGACCGCCGTGGAGGGCTACGGTTTCCTCCACGAGTTCGCGCACTGCGGCGTCATCGGTGATGTCCGTGTGGGAATAGTGGATTCCTTCCCCGAGTGCTTTGGTGAGGGTGCCGCCGTCGGGAGCTATATCCGCAACCACCACCGTGGCTCCGGCGTCCCGCAACGAGGTCACCACGCCTTGTCCCACCTTGGTTGCCCCACCGGTGACAATTGCTGTCCTGCCGTCGAGTCCTGACATGGCCCAAACCTTTCCCGTGATTGTAATGTTGAAGAAATGTGACGTCCGTCATGGTTGATCCATAAGCGACTCTAGGCAGTCGCTGTTGGCCGGACTATCCACTAAGCGCAAAAGTCATCCGGATTACGCAGGGTCTTCCTCTTCTTCGTGCCAACCAACCCACGCCGCTGAGGTGAGCTGAGCGTCCTTGGCTTGAAGTTCCGCCGCCCAGAGTTCGAAATGGTGTCGATCCCACTCGTCCCGCCGGTCATGCACGAGCTTGATGTTCTTCACTGGTCCCACCTCGCTTTCAGTGCTGTTATCGTGATGTGAGCTGCGTCATACTGGTTCTGAAAGCGACTCTAGGCGGCCGTTGAAATCCGGAATATCCACGTAGCGCGGGGATCATCCGAAAAGCGCAGAACTGTGGAGTGGGTGCCCAAATGGTGAAAATTCTTCCCCGCGATGTCCTGCGGGGGCGGCCGACGATGGCCACAACTGACGTGGACGAAGCCCACGCCAGGATCGCCGAGCTGTTCTGCAGCCACGAGCTCGCACCGCGGACCCGGACCTCGGCAGTGGATATGAAGCTGCGTTCCCTGCACCGGGGCGACGTGGGCATCGAGTTCCTGGACTACGGCGCCGACGTCCGCATTGAGCCTGAAGGGCTGCAGGATTTCCATCTGGTGCAGATCCCGCTCGCCGGGCATGCGTCCATGCGGGTAGGGACCAGCACGGTGGAATCCAGCCCGCACATGGCCACTGTTCCGCCGATCGACAGGCCATTCTCCATGAGTTGGGACGGCGGCAGCCCGCACCTGATCGTCTATGTGCGGCGAACGGCGCTGGAACGGGTTGCCGGGCAACTGTACGGGGACGGCGCTGTGGAGCTTGGCTACGGCATGGACCTGTCAGGCGCCGCCGGTCGCGCCTTCTTGAGGTCCGTCGTCGAGCTTCATGACGACCTGATAAGCCGGCCGCAGACCGCCGCGCCGGTGTTCGTTCAAGGCTTGTTGGCGGACAGCATGGTGTCCCGGCTGCTGATGGCGATGCAACCGCCTGCGGAGGAGGCCCGGAACACGGAAGCGGAGGGCCGGCTGGTGCGGGAATGCCGCGAACTGCTGGAGCGTCACGCCACCGAGGAACTCACGGTGCCCGATATCGCCGAGTGCCTTGGCGTTTCGGTCCGGACCCTGCAGACGGCACTGCGCGCCGAAACCGGGGCGACGCCGTCGGACCTGCTACGGAGTATCCGGTTGGACCGCGCCCGGGAAATGCTCCTAGAAGCCGGCCCGCGCGAGCAAAGCGTGACGGCGGTTGCGGAGTCGTGCGGCTTCACGCACCAGGGGCGGTTCTCGGCGCTGTATCTGAAGACCTTCGGGGAGTTGCCGTCGGAGACACTGCGCCGCTAGCTACGCCTCCAGGACGTATGTTTTCAGGTCGTCCAGCGTCTGCTGCATGTGCGCGTCCATCGCGAGCCGTGCCTCGTTGGGGTTGCGGGATTCCAGCGCCGCGGCAATCTTCCGGTGGTGTCCGATGGCGTGTTCCTGGATCTCCGCGAAAGCGGACGTCTCCCGGCGGCGTGCCTCCAGGACGCGGTGCAGGGGTTCGAACAGTACGGCCACGAAGACGTTGCCGGAGGCGTGCAGAATCACGTCATGGAAGGCCAGGTCGGCTTCAACGAAACCGGCCAGGTCATTGTCCTCGTGGGAGGACTGCATCTTTGCCACATGCTCTTTGAGCGTGATGAGTTCGTCGTCTGAGATACGCTCGGCGGCCAGTTCGCAGGCGCCCGTCTCCAGCATGCGGCGGAGTTCGATCAATTGGATGGCCGCCGCGGCATCCTTGGTGCCCTCCGACGCTGCGCGCAGCACGGCCTCCAGGGATGCCCACTGATTCAGCGGATTCACGAACGTGCCCCGGCCTCGTTCGACGCTGAGGATCCGCTGCGCTTCCAGGGTCTTCATGGCTTCACGCACGGTCATGCGGCTCACCTCGTGCTTGGCGCTGAGCTCCAGCTCGCCCGGGACAACCGTGCCGGGTGGAAATTCGCCCGCGATGATCCGGTCCAGCAACTCATCAGCGACGACGCCAACCAGCGACTTGCGTGCCATGTATCCCCATTCCTGTATCCGCCCATCCTGCGCCCGGCTTCCCCGGGGCGGGATGGATGTCAGACATCTTACGCTGGCGGTGGCCAGCTGGTTTTCCAAAACTCCTGCAACGCTTCCGCACATTGTTGCGGTTGCTCCCAGTGGACACTGTGGCCCGCCCCGGGAATGGCCTTCAGCCGGCGTCGCGGGTCCGCGTCCACAAACGCGGCCATCTGTTCCATGGACCTCACGCGGTCCGCTGTTCCGGCCAGCACCAGCAGCGGCGCGTGGACGCGCCCAGGTACTGAAGGTTCGACGCCGGTCATGGCCGCCTCGCCGCTCGGGCCCAGGACTTCGAACGGGATATCGAACCCGCGGCTGAGTAGTTCTTCGTCCTGGTACGGCGGGTCGCCGTACCAGGCTGCCATGCATCGAACCTTGGTTCCGGCGTCGATGAAACCTTGTTTCCATTGCGCTTGCAGCATGGACCGGAAGCCTTCGTTGGGCGGCGCCGGAACCATGCCAACCAGCGTTAGGGTTGCCGTCAGCTGCGGGAAGCCGGCGGCAAGCGTCAGCGCCACGCTGCCACCCAGGGAGTGCCCCACCAGGTGAACGGGACCGCTGTGTTTGGCTTCGAGGGTCGCCGCCAAGGAGGCTGCCGCAGACTCCAGGGTCCATTCGAACTGCGGGGAGAGCACCTCGCCGGGGTGATAGCCGGGGAGGTCCGCAATCCATACCGGGTACCCGGCGTCGAGCAGCTTTCCGGCCAGTGGTTCCCAGTAGGCGGATGTTGAGGCCCAGCCGTGGATCAGGACCGCCGGCGCCGTTTCACCTGCGGAAACAACAGGCGTGCGGATATCCACGGATGTGAACAGTGCTTCGCTGCCAGCCATGCACCCAGCCTAGTGACGCTGGTCTCCTTGCGCAGGCCGGGAGCGTTGTGTCACACTAATTCAAATGTTAGATGTCTGACATCTTACATTCACAAACCGCAGCAAAGATTTCCCACGATGGAGTGAACAGTGACCCTTGAAGCCGACGTTCTGGCCGCTTTCCCGGCGGAAGTCCAGATTCCTGCTCAGCTCGTGGCCGATGCCGTTGCCGCGTCCTCGGCAAGCAGCCCCCGCGTCCTGGTGGTCCTCGACGACGACCCCACAGGCACCCAATCCGTGGCAGATCTCGCAGTGCTGACCAGCTGGGATGTCGCTGACTTCACCTGGGCCTTCGCCCACATCCGTGACAACCAGACCAAGCCCGCCGTCTATGTGCTGACCAACACC
>Ga0209051_1001503_pt1 | contig 19479 bp, 18 predicted proteins | sample AraplaCvi_mMS_r2_2_FD_184286 | JGI IMG/M metagenome (GOLD analysis project Ga0209051, IMG submission 184286) | Arabidopsis root microbial communities from North Carolina, USA - plate scrape MF_Cvi_mMS_r2 (SPAdes) (version 2) | ecosystem: Host-associated > Plants > Roots > Endosphere | place...
ATCGACCTGCTGGTGATCAACCTCTATCCGTTCGCCCAGGCCACCGCGCGCCCCGACTGCACGCTGGAGGACGCGATCGAGAACATCGACATCGGCGGCCCCGCCATGCTGCGCGCCGCGGCCAAGAACTGGCAGGACGTGGCCGTCGTGATCGAGCCGTCCGACTACCCGCAGGTGCTGTCCGAGCTCGGCGCCGGCGGCCTGCAGCGCGCCACCAAGTTCGCGCTCGCGAAGAAGGTCTTCGCGCACACCGCCGCCTACGACGGCATGATCACGAACTACCTCACCGCGCTCGCCGACGGCGCCGAGGGCCGCGGCGGCGAGGTGCCCGAACGCGGCGACTATCCCGCCACGTTCACGCTGCAGCTCTCCAAGGTGCAGGACATGCGCTACGGCGAGAACCCGCACCAGGGCGCCGCGTTCTACCGCGACGCGCAGCCGGTCGCCGGCTCGCTCGCCTCGTGGCGCCAGCTCCAGGGCAAGGAGCTCTCGTTCAACAACATCGCCGACTCCGACGCGGCCTGGGAGTGCGTCAAGACGTTCGACGTGCCCGCCTGCGTCATCGTCAAGCACGCCAACCCGTGCGGGGTGGCCGTCGGCGCCGACGCGGCCGAGGCCTATTCCAAGGCCTTCAAGACCGACCCGACCTCCGCCTTCGGCGGCATCATCGCCTTCAACCGCCCGCTCGACGGCGCCGCGGCCGAGGCGATCATGCGCCAGTTCGTCGAGGTCGTGATCGCGCCGTCGGTCTCGCCCGAGGCGCGCAGCGTGCTCGCCGCCAAGCAGAACGTGCGCGTGCTCGAGGTGCCCCTGCCTGACGGCCCGCGCGCGATGAACCGCTACGACCTCAAGCGCGTGGGCGGCGGCGTCCTGCTGCAGTCCTCCGACGCGCGCAACGTCGCGGCCTCCGAGTTGCGCGTGGCCACGAAGCTGCACCCGACGCCCGAGCAGCTGGCCGACCTGATGTTCGCGTGGAAGGTCGCCAAGTTCGTCAAGAGCAACGCCATCGTCTTCTGCGCCGGCGGCATGACGCTGGGCGTGGGCGCGGGCCAGATGAGCCGCATCGACTCCGCGCGCATCGCGGGCATCAAGGCCGAGAACGCGGGCCTCTCGCTGGCCGGCTCCGCCGTGGCGAGCGACGCCTTCTTCCCGTTCCGCGACGGCCTGGACGTCGTCTGCGACGCCGGCGCCACCTGCGTGATCCAGCCGGGCGGCTCGATGCGCGACGAGGAGGTGATCGCGGCCGCCGACGAGCGCGGCATTGCGATGGTGCTCACGGGCGTGCGCCACTTCCGACACTGAGCACGGCGCGGGAGCGGCCTTCGGGCCCGTCCCTGCATTCCCGACGCCGGCACGGCGGGCGTGGCGGAATCGAGGGTGGAGCACATCGCGCGCGGGCGGCGGGCGGCCGGAACTCCTACACTTCGGCCCAGACGCCTGGACGCGATCGCGCTCCATCGACCCGCCACCCGACCTCCGAGGCCTGCGCCATCCGCCCTGCACCCCGCCCCCTTTCCCGTGCGCGCACGCGGCGATCGGCCGGCACCCGCGCATGACCGCTGCCGACATCCTGGGCTTCGTGCTCGCGGCCGTGGCGCGCCTCATCACGGGCGCGCAGGGCCACTGGAAGGGCGTGCCGCCGAAGGCGGAGCAGCGCATCTACTTCGCGAATCACCAGAGCCACCTCGACTGGGTGCTCATCTGGGCCACGCTGCCCGCCGACCTGCGCGCGCAGACGCGCCCGATCGCGGCCGCCGACTACTGGCAGAAGACCCCGCTCAAGCACTGGATCACGCGCGAGGTGTTCCGCGCGGTCTACGTCGACCGCGAGCGCAAGGATCCGAAGTCCGACCCGCTCGAGCCGCTGGTCGCCGCGCTCGAGCAGGGCGATTCCCTCGTCATCTTCCCCGAGGGCACGCGCAGCGCCCAGGGAACGCCGCAGGAGTTCAAGAGCGGCCTGTTCCACCTGGCGCGCAAGTTCCCGGGCGTCCAGCTCATCCCGTGCTGGATCGACAACGTGCAGCGCGTGATGCCCAAGGGCGAGGTCGTGCCCGTGCCGGTGCTGTGCACCGTGACCTTCGGCGCGGCCTGCAACCTCGGGCCCGAGGAGGCCAAGGCCGACTTCCTGGCGCGCGCGCGCCAGGCGGTGGTCGAGCTGCGGCCCGGAGGCGAGCGATGAACGACCTCTGGCACGTCCTCAACGCGCTGAAGTCCTGGACGCCGCGGCAGCAGGTCGGGCTGCTGTTCCTGATCCTGTTCGGCACGCTCTCGCTGGTGTCGGCCGCCACCGCCTTCGTCGCGCTGCGCGACCGCGACCGCGAGCCCGACGCGCGCCGCCACGGCCAGGGCCTCGAGAAGTTCGTCTACGACCTGCGCGCGGTCTGGATCGGCGCCGTCATCTTCTGGCTCGCATGGATCACCGGCGCCGGCGGCGCCACGCTGCTGTTCGCCGCCGTGTCCTTCCTCGCCCTGCGCGAGTTCGTCACGCTGATGCAGACGCGGCGCGGCGACCACCGCAGCCTCATGCTCGCCTTCTTCGTCGTGCTGCCGGTGCAGTTCGTGCTGGCCGGCAACCGCAACTTCGACCTCTTCACCGTGTTCATCCCGGTGTACGTGTTCCTCGCGATCCCGGTGCTCTCGGCCTTCGGCGGCGACCCGCTGCGCTTCCTCGAGCGCAACGCCAAGATCCAGTGGGGCGTGATGGTGTGCGTCTTCGGCCTCTCGCACGCGCCGGCGCTGCTGCTGCTCGAGTTCCCGAACGCGCGCGACCGCGGCGCCTTCCTGGTGTTCTTCCTGGTCATCGTCACGGTCGTCGGGCAGATCCTCGAGGAGGTGCTCAGCAGCCGCATGCGCCGCCGCCCCGTGGCGCGCATGATCGACCGCACCTTCGACCTGCGTGCCGCGCTGGTCGCCTGCCTGGGCGCGGCCGTCGTGGGCGGCCTGCTCTTCTGGATCACGCCCTTCAAGCTGCTGCAGGCCATGGCCAGCGCGTTCATCGCCGCGGGCGCCGGCGTGCTCGGCGCGTTCGTGATGACGGCACTGAAGAAGGACGCCGGCGTGAGCGTGTGGGGCAACTCGGGCGCGGTGACCGGCGCCGTCGGGCTGCTCGACCGCGTGGCGCCGCTGTGCTTCGCCGCGCCCGTGTTCTTCCACGCTGTCCGCTGGTACTTCCAGGTGTGATGACAACCCCCACTCGCTTCGCTCGTCGCCCCCCGAGAGGGCTTGGCGGCTCCCTCCGGTGCGGCCGAGCGCTCGCCGCCGTCGAAACCAGTCTCGCTCCGCTCGAGGCCTGAATGCGTATTCTCGGCATCGACCCCGGACTGCAGACCACGGGCTTCGGCGTGATCGAGAAGGACGGCAGCACGCTGCGCTACGTGGCCAGCGGCACCATCACGACAACGCACCTCGCGCGCGGCGACCTGCCCAACCGCATCAAGGTGCTGTTCGAGGGCGTGCGCGAGGTCGCGTCGCGCTACGCGCCCGACCAGGCCGCGCTCGAGATCGTCTTCGTCAACGCCAACCCGCAGAGCACGCTGTTGCTCGGCCAGGCGCGCGGGGCGGCCCTGGCGGCGCTCGTCGCCGCCGGGCTGCCGGTCTCCGAATACACCGCGATGCAGCTCAAGAAGGCCGTCGCCGGCCATGGCCAGGCGCGCAAGGAGCAGATCCAGGAGATGGTCTCCCGATTGCTCCAGCTCCCCGGCCAGCCCGGCAAGGACGCCTCCGACGCGCTGGGCCTCGCGATCACGCATGCGCACGCCGGCCATACCCTGGCGGCGCTCGCCGCCGCGACCCCGCTGGCGCGCCGCCAGCACGCCCAGTTCCGGCGTGGCCGCACCTATTGACCCACCCTCCTTCGCCGCACGCCCATGGCCGACGCCCTGCCCTTCTTCGGAATCTCCCCCTTCGTCCTCGGCATGACGCGCGAGACCGTGCGCGCCGCCGCGGGCGAGCCCGCCTCGATCGAGACCACCGACGACGAGGAACGCACCCTCGAAAGCTGGTTCTACGAGGGCGGCAGCATCGAGCTGGAATTCGGCGAGGCGCCGGACGCGCGGCTCGAGTCGGTGACGGCCTGGTCGGCCGAGGTCACCCTCAACGGCACGAGCCTCATCGACGCCCCCGTCGGCGAGCTGACTCGCCTGGCCGAGGCGGCCGGCGTGCCCGACCTCGCGCTGGCCGACGACTTCGGCGACTCCGGCGCCTGCTGGCAGAGCGAGGCGGCCAGCCTGATGGTGTGGGTGGTGAAGGGGAAGGTCGTGAACTTCACGCTCTTCCCGCGCTTCGACGACGCCGGGGACGAACCCGTCTGGCCGGAGGACTGACCGGGAACGTCCCCTCCGCTCGCCTCGCGGGCCGACCTCCACGGAGGCTCGGCCGCGGCCGACGAGCGGCCGGGCGCTCCCCGGCCGCCGAAGTCACCAGGCAGGCGCGAGCTCCGCGAAGCCGGCGGGTGCCTTGGTCTCGTCCTCGAAGGTGACGATCTCGTAGGCCGTCGGGTCGGCCATCAGCGCGCGCAGCAGCTGGTTGTTCATCGCGTGGCCGCTCTTGTAGGCGGTGTAGCTGGCCAGCAGCGGGTGGCCGACGACGAACAGGTCGCCGATGGCGTCCAGGATCTTGTGCTTCACGAATTCGTCGTCGTAGCGCAGGCCGTCGGCGTTCAGCACGCGCGAGTCGTCGACCACGATCGCGTTCTCCATGCTGGCGCCGAGCGTCAGGCCGCGCGAGCGCATCAGCTCGACGTCCTTCGTGAAGCCGAAGGTGCGCGCGCGCGCGATGTCGCGCTTGTACTGCCCCGAGCCCATGTCGAACGAGACCTGCTGGCCGGTGGCGTCGACCGCCGGGTGGTTGAACTCGATCTCGAAGGTCAGCTTGAAGCCGTGGTAGGGCTCGAGGCGGCACCAGCTCAGCGACGGCCCCTCGCCGCGCCGGATCTCGACCGGCTTGACGACCTTGAGGAAGCGCTTGGGGGCGTCCTGCAGCGCGATGCCCGCGCTCTGCAGCAGGAACACGAAGCTGGCCGACGAGCCGTCGAGGATGGGCACCTCGTCGGCGGTGATGTCGACCACCAGGTTGTCCAGCCCGAGGCCCGCGCAGGCCGACATCAGGTGCTCGATGGTCTGCACCTTGGGCGCGCCGGGATCGCCGCCGGGCGAGATGGTGGAGGCCATGCGCGTGTCGGAGACCGCGACCGTGTTGACCGGGATGTCGACCGGCTGCGGCAGGTCGACGCGGCGGAACACGATGCCCGAATCCGGGGGCGCCGGACGCAGCGTCATCTCGACCTTCTGGCCGCTGTGCAGGCCCACGCCGACGGCGCGGGTGATCGACTTGAGCGTGCGTTGCTGGAGCATGGCCCCGATTTTAGGGAATCCCCCCGGGTCACGCGACCCGGCGCCCGATTGGCCCGGCGGTGGCAAAGGCCGGCATTTCGGCCGCCTTCGGCGCGGCCCGCGACCGAAGCCCGCGAAACCCGGCACGGCGCGCGCCGGTGTCGCGGGGGGCGCTGCCAAGAATGGCCGCATGAACCTGATCACCCTTGCCCAGATGCGCCAGCTGCAGGAGGCCTGGGACGCCCGCTGCGCCATGCGCGTGGCGGCGCGCCTGCGGCGCCACTTCCCCGCCCGCGCCGAGGCGGCCACCGAAGAGCAGTTGCAGGCCTTCGCCCTGCGCTGCATCGCCCGGGCGCGCGAACTCGGCCTGCGCCAGGAGGCCGAGTTCCGGCGCTACGCCCACCTCGCCATCCTGCTCGGGCCGGGCTTCGAGCGCAGCGAGGGGGCCCGCCTGCTGGGCCTGGCACCCCGCCCGGGCGAGGACGACGGCGGCGAATGGCTCTATCGCGCCGGCGAGCGCCTGGTGCGGCTGCTGCGCGAAAGGGCCGCGGGATGATGTCCGCGCGCGACGCCGCCCAGGCACTCGCCGAGGCCAACGACGAAGCCGACGAAGAGGGCGCCGCGCAGGGGGCCGTGCAGCCGGGGTGCACGCCGCATCCGGGGATCATGGTCATCGGGCGGCCGGCGTTCGTGAAGGAGGCGCTGGCGGCTTTGGGGCAGCTGCACGCATTGCCCACCGGGCAGAAGTTGATTGCGCGGATCGGGGCCAGCGGTCGGGTGTGCGTGATCATGGAGTCGCTCGAACGAAACTACTGCGTCTACACGAATGCCGGCGATGCGGTCGTCAGAGCCAACGGCTCGCCAGGTTCAGGCTGCAACTCGTGCGTCCGATTCAACCCCTCGCTCCTCAGTTACGGCATGGCCTATCCATGGCAGACACGTCCGCCGCCCATCGCGCTGGGACACGAGATGATCCATGCGCTGCACGCCGCCGAAGGCACGGTCGACAACCGGATCGTGTTGAATGACGGCAAGGTCGACCCCAACGGAGTACCTCGCATGCACAAGTACGAAGAGATGCGAACGGTGGGCGTCCCGCCTCACGATTCCGATCCGCTCAACGAGAACGCATTGCGCCTCGAATGGCCGGAGCCCCTGGCTCGAAGACCCTGGTACTAGGTAGACCGCTATGGAACTTCATGCGTTCGACGAATGCGCCGCTCTCGCTGTGTCCGTGGACATCGCGGCCGATCGCTTGACTCTTGCCTACGAATTCGAGAACCGCTCGACGGGAGACCTGTATTTGTTCAACCGTCTCTTCCACTTGTTCAAGGATGGTGGCTATCCCGTCGATCCGGACAGGGTGGACATTGAAATCCGCCGCGGAAGTGCCGTCGTCTCGAAGAAGCTCGTGCCCATCCCCGACGACATGGGCGTCGAGTACCCCCACATCCCTTGTGTCAGCCGAGTTGCTCCGGGCGAGACCTACGCGGAGCGAGTCAACGTGGCGCTACCTCTCAAACCGCGTACGCCGTACCATCGAGAGGTCGGACGCGTCCCGCGCCGGCGCGCGCTCCATGTCGAGCTAGGTTACGCGTGCGGAGGCCCGGACCCCCGCGGCGCACCCAGCGTCGTTCCAGTCACCGGAGGCGGCACGGCGCTGCTTCACGATGCCTTCTCGGAGGCCGAACAGCGCCTGCTCACTCTCGGCCCTTTCGGCGATGTCCCGACGCTGGAGGACTGACGCCGCGCCGGCAGCCGCTCAATGCGTCACCACGATCTCGCCCGTCCGCCCATGGCGCCCCGTGATCTCGGTCTCCGAGCCCGTCGCGGTACGTTCGGTCTCGCGCGTCGCCGTCTTCCCGTTGGCGCCCGTGACGCTCGCCGTGGTGCCCGACGCACTGCGGTCCACGCTGCGCACGCGGCTGCGGCCCTGCGGGCCCGTGGTGGTCGCCGTCACGTCGCCATGGGCGCGCTGCACGTCGCGCGCGTAGGTCTTGCCCGAGCCGGTGGCGAGGGTGGCGTGGCGCTCGCGCGCCTGGACGCCGGGGACGACGGCGGCGGCGAGCACGCACACGGCGGCGATGCGGAGGGCGGTGTTCATGGCAGGACTCCTGGAAGAAGGTGGATGAAGGCGACGGCGCCACGCGCCGTCCTCGATTCAACGGGCGAGGACGGCCCCGCCCCGCCACGCGGCGAGACGTTTCGCGACAGCGCTGCAACATCGTCCGCGCACCGGCGCGTGCGCCCTACACTGGTTCTCCATGAACGCGAAGCCGCTGATCCTGGTCGTCGACGACGATGCCGAGCTCTCGGGCATGGTGGTCGAACTGCTGCAGCGCGAGGGCTGGGCCACGCACGCGGTGCTGACCGGCGGCGACGGCGAGCGGGCGCTGGCCGAGCGGCATCCCGAGCTCGTGCTGCTGGACGTGATGCTGCCGGACGCCAACGGCTACGACCTGTGCCGGCGCTGGCGCGCGCGGGCGCCCGCACTCGGCATCGTGATGCTCACCGCGCGCGGCGATCCGCTCGACCGCGTGCTGGGCCTCGAGATCGGCGCGGACGACTACCTGCCCAAGCCCTTCGAGGCACGCGAGCTGGTGGCGCGCGTGCGCGCCCTGCTGCGGCGCGCGGTGCCGGGGCGTGCGGAGTCGCCCCTGATCCGCTTCGACGGGCTCGAGATCGATCTCGTGCGGCGCGAGGTGCGCATCGGCGCACGGGCGCTTGCGCTCACCAGCGTGGAGTTCAAGCTGCTGGTGGCGCTGGCGCGCGCGCCGGGGCGCGCGTTCTCGCGCGAGGCGCTGAACGAGGCGGTGCAGGCGGGCCGCTACCGCCCGCTGGACCGCACGGTCGACGTACAGGTCGCGCGGCTGCGGCGCAAGCTCGCCGAGGCGGGGCCCGGCGCCGACTGGATCGCCACGGTGCGCTGCGAAGGCTACGTCTTCGTGCCTCGCTGAACGCGCGCGAGGATCCTGGCCATGCCGGCGCCGACCCTGTTCCGCCGCCTCTTCCTGGCCCAGCTCGCAGGCGCTGCCGTGCTGCTGCTGGTCGCCGGGTCGGCCTTCTACGTCGAACGCAACCGCACCATCGCGCGCCTGATGGCGGAGCGCTGGGCCCCCGCGCTGCGCGCCGCGGCGGGGCTGCCGGCCCCGGCGGACGGCGGCGCGCCGTCGGCGCCGGGCGCGGTGCGCACGGCCGACGCACGCCCCGCGGACGCGATCCGCGGGCGCCCCTGGGCGCCCCGCGTCGCGACCCTTCGCGAGACCCTGCGCGAACGCGGCGTGCCCGCCGTCGACATCGTGTTCTCGCCGGGGCGTCCGCGCCCCACCACCTGGGTGGAGGTCGCCGCGCCGGGCGCGCCCGTGCGCTGGCTGGGCTTCGACGACGACGTCGTCGAGCCCCGCGTGCTGGGCCGCGGGCTGATGGTGCTGGTGCTGGGCCTCGCGGCGCTGGCCGCGGCCAGCGGGTTCGTCGCGCGGCGCGTCGCAGGCCCGCTGGAGGCCTTGAGGCGTCGCATCGAGTCCCACGACGGCGGCGGCGGCACGCCGCTCGCCGGCGCGTCGCCGGGCGCGGCCGGCACGCAGGAGATCGCCGCCATCGACCAGGCCTGGCGAGCGCTGCGCGGCCGCCTCGCCGAGCACGAGAGCGAACGCGCCCTGCTGCTGGCGGGCGTCTCGCACGACCTGCGCAGCCCGCTCGCGCGCATCCGCATGGCGGCCGAATTGTTGCCCGACGATCCCGCCCTCTCGGAGCGCCGCGCCAGCATCGTGCGCAACGTCGAGGTCGCGGACCGGCTGGTCGCGAGCTTCCTGGACTACGTGCGCGCCGGCGAGCTGCCGCTGGACGCGCGGGTCGACATCGCCGCCGTGGCGCGGCGCCAGGTCGAGATGCGCGAGCTCCCGGACGATGCGCTCGCCCTCGAGGCCCCGGCGCGCCTGGTGCTGCCTCGCGCGAACGAGCTCCTGCTGGAGCGCCTCGTCGCCAACCTCGTCGACAACGCGCTGACCCACGGCCGTCCTCCGGTGCGCGTGCGCCTTACGCAAGCAGGAGACGAAGCGATCCTCGACGTCGAGGATCACGGCCCCGGGATGCCACCCGAATCCCGCGCGCGCATGACCCAGGCCTTCGCACGCGGCGACGCGAGCCGGTCGACGCCCGGCGCCGGCCTGGGCCTGGCCGTGGTGCAGCAGGTCGTGCGTCGGTGCGGCGGCACGCTCTCGTTCGACAGCGAAGGCCCGCGCCAGCGCGTGCGCGTGCGGGTCCCGCTGCGGTGAGGGCCTACGTCGCGGGGGCACGCACGCCCGCCGGCGTCCGCCACCCGCCTGACCCGGCGCGCAAGGCGGTCACGCCAAAGGGTCGGTCCGCCCCCATGCCGAGCCGCGCACGGCGGATCGGCACGGACGAAAAAAAGGGCCGCGCGTCCCACACGCGCGGCCCTGTTCCACCTGTGGCCAACGATCAGTTGCCGCAGCCCTTCTTGTTGATGCGCGTGTAGGCCGCCTTGGCCTGGACCAGGCCGTAGCCGGTCTTGTTGTCGAAGCCGGCGTCGCCGATGTCCAGGGCCGACTTCTCGAGCGAGCTGCGGATCTGGGCGTTGGTGCACTGCGGGAAGTAGCTCCACACCAGCGCCGCCACGCCGGAGACGTGCGGGGTCGCCATCGACGTGCCGTCGAAGTAGGCGTAGTTGGACGGCTTCACCTCGATGACGGCGGTCTGGCCCAGCTGCGTCAGCAGGGTCGCGCCGTCGGTGTCCGTGGTGGTGACCGACGGAATCGTCGTCACCACGCCGCTCAGGGTCGCGTTGAGCGGGCCCGGCACGTTGTTGTAGATGACCGCGCCGACGCCGCCACTGTGCTGGCAGTTCAGCACCTTGTCGGAGAACGCGATCGTGCCGCGCTGGATTAGGCAGACCTTGCCGGCCACCGCGGGGTTGACCGCATCGCCCAGGCCGAAGTCGGCCAGCGGCGCGCTGACGCTGCCGTTCGGCGAACCTTCCATCGCGCCCGGGGCGTAGGTGGTGGCTCCGACCTTGAGCGTCGAGGTCGAGCCCATGCCCATCGGCACCGTGGACAGCACGCCGACGCCCGGGGCCGCGAGTTCGACGTCCGAGTTGTACTGCGAGAACGTCGCCCACTGCTTGTTGCTGTCGACGGCGGCGACCGAGACGACGCTCGTGTACGCGGCCGGATAGGACTTGGCCGTGGTGCCCGCGTTGCCCGCGGCGGCGATCGACAGGATGCCGGCGTCGTACAGGCTCTGGAAGGTCTTGCTCTCCAGCGGGTTGTTGGTCGGCCCGCCGAGCGACATCGAGATGATGTTGGCGCCGGCGGCCTGGCACTTCTTGGCCGCGTTGGACAGCGTCGACGAGTAGGTCCACGCGCCGCCTTCGCCGAACACCTTGACGATGTGCAGGTGCAGGCGCTTGTTCGGGTTGATGCCGACCACGCCGACGCCCTTGTTGTTCATCGCGGCGATGGTGCCGGCGACGTGGGTGCCGTGGTGGGTTTCGTCGGTGTACCACCAGCCGGTGCCGCTGTCGAACTCGCCGTCGACCGCGTTGTCCTTCAGGTCCTCGTGCGTGTTGTCGTAGCCCGAGTCGATGATGCAGACGGTGCGGTTGGCGGCGTTGACGTCGTCCAGCAGGTTGGCCTGGACCATCTTGATGCCGTAGGGGATGGTCTGGCCCTTGGCGTAGGTCTCGGGGTTGACCGCGGCGGTCGTCAGGCCCATCGGGTAGCGCAGCGCGTCTTCGCTGACGTCGGCGATGGCGGCGTGCTTCTTCAGCGTGGCGACCAGCTTCTTCGGCAGTTCGACGGCGACCGCCTCGCCGCCGGTGATCTCGAGCTTCACGCGGCCGCCGGCCTCGGACAGCGCCTTGCGCGCCGCCGCGGCCATGCCGGGCTTGAACTCGACGACGTAGCGGGCCGTGTCGCTCTCGGCGGCCTGGGCGATGCCCACGGCGGCGACGGCGACGGCGAGGCCCGCGCACAGGCGGGTGAACGCGAACGGGGTGGTGCTCATTTCGGAAAGGGCTCCTGGCGTAGGACGAAGGCGACCGCCCGGAAAGTCTCCGGGCGAGGGTCGCGGCGGACGGGGTCGGAAGCGTCCGGGCCAGAGCTCAGCTTCCCGCACCGGGCCGACGATCCGTCGAACCCGCCGAGGGGACGCACACCGGCCCAGGGCATGGCGTGGTGCGCCATGCCCGCCGGGGCGTTCGTAAGGCAGAGCAGGCCCGGCGTCAGGGGTTCGCGCCGCTACTACGGGCGCCTGAACCTATGCTGTCGGCAAGCTTGCGATGGACCCATTCTCAGGGTCGATGCGCGGCCGTGCAACGCGGGTTGTCCCGGGCGGGCCCCTTGTCCTTGGGGGGTGCCTAGGTCGTCGCTGCGCCGGCCAGCCCGCGCAACTGCTGGTCGACGTCGTGGGTCATCATCGCGAGGAAGACGAGCAGCACGACGTAGTAGAAGCCGTACTCCCAGCGCACGCGGGCACTGACCGCGTAGTAGGTCTGCGCCTCGGGGCTGTCGCTGCGATAGCGCAGTGCCTGCATCACCTGCGGCGCGGCGAGGATCGCGATCAGCACGAGGATCATGCTGAACCGGTACCACATCATCAGCGCCAGCACCGGCACGCCCAGCAGCCAGATGCGCGGCGAGAGCACCGCCGTGATGCGCCCGCCATCGAGCGGCGAGAGCGGGATCATGTTGAAGAGATTCAGGAAGAAGCCCGAATAGGCCACGGCGAGCAGCCAGGTCGGCCCGCCCTCGCGCGCGATCCACCAGCAGGCGATCGCCCCCACGGTGCCGAGCAGCGGGCCGGCCAGGCCCACGTAGGCCTCGGTCTCGGCATCGTGGGGCATCTCCTTGAGCTGGATCCACGCACCCATGAAGGGGATGAAGGTGGGCGCCCCGACCGGCAGCCCGCGCTGCCGCGCCGCCAGGTAGTGGCCCATCTCGTGGACGAAGATCAGACCCACGAAGCCGGCCGCATACCGCCAGCCGTAGACGAGGGCGTAGATGCCCAGCGAGGCCGCCATCGACACGATGGTCAGGCCGAACTTGCTGAACTTGAGGCCGGCAAACAGGAGCAGCAGGACGCGGGACATCTCGCCAGGATAGCGTCAGCGCTGCGGCGGCGCGTCCGGGCCGTCGAGCGGCATCGGCAGCGTGGGCGCGAACGGGTCGACCGTGGGTTCGTCGTCGTGCGCCGGCGCCGCCGGGGGCACGGGGGCGGGCGTCGCCGGAGCGGGTGCCGGCGCCGCCGGCGTGGGGGCCGGCGCGGGCGTCGCCTTGAACGACGACGCCGGCGCCTCGAGCTCGAGCGGCGGCAGGTCGGGCACGGGCGCGCGTGCCGGGGCCGAGGCCGGGCCGGGGGCCATGGCGGGCGCCGCGGCGTAGGCGCCCGCGACCGCCGGCGACTCCTTCTTGCGGCGGAAGAACTTCAGGAAGCCCCCGCCGAAGGCTGCCAGCGCGATCAGGATCACCTTCGCGAACTTGGCGATGAACACCCCCGCCAGCGCGAGCAGGCCCAGCTTCTTGGCGGCCACGCCGACGACCAGCGCGGCGAGCCCGTACTCGGCGACATGGTCGGTCTTCGCGTCGAAGTCGGCGTAGCGCTTGCCGTCGTTGAACTGCAGCGCGGCGAGCTGGCGCGCGGCGACGGGCTTCAGGTCGGGGAGTTCCTTCAGGCTGCCCACGAGGTTGAGCTCGAAGTAGCCCTCGCGGCCCAGCGCGTACGTGTTGTAGTTGACGCCTTGCTCGGCGTCCGCGGGCGCTCCGGTCTCGCGCGAGGACAGGGCCCAGACGAGGCGCTGCGTGGCCGCGTCGTACTTGGGCGGCTCGGCCCAGCCGACGATGTCGAGCTGCGGCACGCCCATGCGCGCGCGTTCCTTGTTGGACTCCTCGGTGCCTTCGCGGTAGCTCTTAAGGAGGTCGTCCGCGTTCCAGTTCTTGGCGTCGTCGTCCTTGACGTAGCCCTCGGCCTTCCAGTCGACCACCATGAACCAGGACGCCTTCTCGTCCTGCGGCAGGATGAGGCCCTGCAGGTTCGGATCGTCGCCGGGGTTGCCCATCACGTTGAGCAGGCGGAGCGCCTGCGCGCGCGGCACATAGGCCTCGTTCGCGGGCAGGTGCAGCACCGCCTCACCGGCCAGCGGCACGTCCGCCGGCCCCTTGATCGCGGCCTGGCCGGCGTCCTGCCAGGCCTTGCGCGTCTCGTCCTCGGACGGCGCCGCGTGGGCACCGAGCGCGACGATGCCGGCCGCGACGAACGCCGCGACCCGCCCAAGATGTGTTCCACAGCGCATCGCGCCCTCCCCGTGTTCTCCAGCAGCCATTCTGCCGAGCATCCACCCGGAACGGGAAGGGGTTAGCGTGAACCCGTCCACACCGCGAAGAAGAGCAACCGGTGGAACGACACCATCGCCCGGCGCTGCCGCTCGCCCGCTCCCTCGAAGTTCAAGGGAGCGAGGAGACGGGCTCCGCCCGCGACGAAGCGGCCGGCCCCCTCGGGGGGCAGGGAGCGCCAGCGACCGTGGGGGCCCACGGTCCTGGAGCGCCAGCGACCGTGGGGGCCGTCAATCCGCCTGTTTGCGCAGGAAGGCGGGAATCTCGATCTCGTCCATGCCGTGCGACGACAGCGCCTCCACCTTGGCGGCCGCGTGCTGGCGGTGGCGCCAGACGCTCGGCGTGCCCAGGTGGCCGTAATCGTTGCCACCCGGCATGGCCGGCGCGATCGAGCCCGCGCCCATGCCCGGCCCGTTGCCGCCGCCCTGGCCCGGCATCTGCGCGTTCATGATCGGCAGGTTGTCGGTGCCGGTGCGCGCGTGCTGCACGGTCTGCACCACGGTCAGCGGCGCCTGGGCGCGGCGCGACTGCGACAGCCCGGTGGCGATCACCGTGACGCGCAGCTGGTCGCCCAGCGACTCGTCGTAGGCGGTGCCGAAGATGACGTGCGCCTCCTCCGCGGCGTAGCGGCGGATGGTGTTCATCGCCAGCTTGCTCTCGGACAGCTTGAAGGTCTGGCGCGAGGCCGCGATCAGCACCAGCACGCCCTTGGCGCCGGACAGGTCGATGCCCTCCAGCAGCGGGCAGGCGACGGCGGCCTCGGCGGCCTTGGTCGCGCGGTCGGGGCCGCCGGCGATGGCGGTGCCCATCATCGCCTTGCCCGGCTCGCTCATCACCGTCTTCACGTCCTCGAAGTCGACGTTGACGAGGCCGGGGATGTGGATGATGTCGCTGATGCCGCCGACGGCGTTCTTCAGCACGTCGTTGGCGTGCGCGAAGGCCTGGTCCTGGGTGACGTCGTCGCCCAGCACCTCGAGCAGCTTCTCGTTGAGCACCACGATCAGCGAGTCGACGTTCGCCTCGAGCTCGGCGACGCCCGCGTCGGCCGACTTCATGCGGCGGCCCCCCTCGAACTCGAACGGCTTGGTGACGACGCCGACCGTGAGGATGCCCATTTCCTTGGCCACGCGCGCGATCACCGGCGCGGCGCCGGTGCCCGTGCCGCCGCCCATGCCGGCCGTGATGAACAGCATGTTCGCCCCGAGGATGGCGGACTTGATCTGGTCCACCGCCTCCTCGGCCGCCGAGCGGCCCACCTCGGGCTTGCCGCCCGCGCCCAGGCCCTTGGTGCCCAGCTGGATGATCGAGCTGGCGCCCGACCGGTTCAGCGCCTGCGCGTCGGTGTTGGCGCAGATGAACTCCACGCCCTGCACGCCCTGCGTGACCATGTGCTCGACGGCGTTGCCGCCGCCGCCGCCCACGCCGATGACCTTGATCTGCGTGCCTTGGTCGAACTCTTCAATCATCTCGATCGGCATGTTGCTCTCCTTCCGGTTGTTTCAGTTGCAGTTGCCAGTGTTCCCATGTCACCCATGTCTTCCAAAGAGCGGCGACTCGATCGCGTCGTGCGCGTCGGGTCTGTTGCGGATGACGGCCGCTCCCCTGGTCGTCATCACTTAGAAGTTCCCCATGAACCAGTCCTTCGCCTTGCCGAAGAACGTCTGCATCGAACCGGCCTGCGCGGCCGCCTTGTGGCCGCGGCTGTGGGCGACGCGCGCCTCCTCCAGCAGGCCCATGACGGTGGCCGAGCGCGGGTTGGCCACCATGTCGAACAGCGGGCCCGAGTAGGTCGGCAGCCCCTTGCGGACCGGCTTCAGGAAGATGTCCTCGCCGAGCTCCACCATGCCCGGCATCACCGCCGTGCCGCCGGTGAGCACGATGCCGGAGGACAGCAGCTCCTCGCAGCCCGACTCGCGGATCACCTGGTGGACGAGCGAGAAGATCTCCTCGACGCGCGGCTCGATCACGCCGGCCAGCGCCTGGCGGCTGAGCATGCGCGGCGCGCGGTCGCCGAGGCCCGGCACCTCGACCTGCTCGGTGGCGTCGGCCAGGAGCTGCTTGGCGACGCCGAACTCCACCTTGATCTCTTCGGCGTCCTTGGTCGGCGTGCGCAGCGCCATCGCGATGTCGCTCGTGATCAGGTCGCCGGCGATCGGGATCACCGCGGTGTGGCGCACCGAGCCGCCGGTGAAGATCGCGACGTCGGTGGTGCCGGCGCCGATGTCGACCAGCGCGACGCCGAGGTCCATCTCGTCCTGCGTCAGCACGGCCTGGCTGGACGCGCTCGGGTTGAGCACCAGCTGCTCCACCTCGAGGCCGCAGCGCCGGACGCACTTGACGATGTTCTCGGCCGCGCTCTGCGCGCCGGTGACGATGTGCACGCGCACCTCGAGCCGGCTGCCGCTCATGCCGATCGGTTCCTTCACCTCGTGGCCGTCGATCACGAACTCCTGCGGCTCGACCAGCAGCACGCGCTGGTCGTTCGGGATGTTGATCGCCTTGGCCGTCTCGACGACGCGCGCCATGTCGGTGGGCGTGACCTCGCGGTTGTCGCGCACGATCACCATGCCGGTCGAGTTCTGCCCGCGGATGTGGCTGCCCGTGATGCCGGTGTAGACGCGCGAGATCTTGCAGTCGGCCATCATCTCGGCCTCCTTCAAGGCCTGCTGGATCGACTGCACCGTCGCGTCGATGTTGACGACGACCCCGCGCTTGAGCCCGTGCGTGGGCGCGACGCCCAGGCCCGCGAGCCGCAGCTCCCCTCCCGGCAGCATCTCGGCGACGACGGCCATCACCTTGGCGGTGCCGATGTCCAGGCCGACGACGAGATCCTTGTATTCCTTGGCCATTGCTGTCTCTCTCTCAATCCGAACGCGCCGGCTGCTGCGCCGCCGGCTTCGCGTCCGCGGCGATCGCCACGCCCTTCAACTTCACCGCATAGCCCTCGGCATGGCGCAGGTCGGCGCTCTCCAGCGGCGCCCGGAACCTGCGCAGCACCTGGGGCACCGTACGCACGAAGCGCGCGGTGCGCTCGCTGACCTCTTCTTCCGTCCCGCGGCCGAGCTCGACCGACGCCCCCGAGTCGAGCTCCACCTTCCAGCTCCCCCGGCCCGACAGCTGCAGGCTCGTCACCTCCACGTCCAGCTGCTGGAACACCGGCAGCAGCCGGTGGTACATCGCGAGCACCTGCGCCGACGTGCCGTCCGGGCCCGCGAACTCCGGCAGGCTGTCGTCCTCGACGTCGCCCACGTTGGCCTCGAAGACCTCGCCATGGCTGTTGACCATCTTGTCGGAGTTCTCGTCCCCCGCCCACAGCGCCACCGGCTGGTGCTCCTCGAGCGTGACGACGAGCTTGTCCGGCCACACGCGCCGCACGGCGGCGCGGCGCACCCAGGGCACCTGCTCGAACGCCTCGCGCGCCTTGGCGAGGTCGAGGGTGAAGAAGTTGCCCTTGAGATGCGGCAGCGCGTTGGCGCGCACCGTGGAGACGCTGTTGCGCTGCAGGTCGCCCTCCAGGCGCACGCTGCCGAGCGCGAACTGCGGCCGGCGCGCCACCCACGCGCCCGCGCTCGCGAGCAGCACCAGCGCCGCGAACGCGAACAGCAGCCCCGCGATCGCGTTCATCGCGCGGACGTCGACCGGCAGCGCGCCCAGGGGCGCGGGCGCGGCATCGACGGCGGGGACGGGCTGGCGCAGCAACATCGCGAGCTTCAGGCCTGCGGCCCCTCCTGCTGGTTGGCGGCGGCCTCGCCGCCGCGGCCCACGGGCTCGAGCGCGGCGTTGGCCACCAGCAGCACGCACAGCTGCTCGTAGCTGATGCCGGCGGCGCGCGCGGCCATGGGCACCAGCGAGTGGCCGGTCATGCCCGGGGCGGTGTTCATCTCCAGCAGGAAGGGCTGGCGGTCGGCGTCGCGCACCATCAGGTCGGCGCGGCTCCAGCCGCGGCAGCCGAGGAGGCGATAGGCCTCGACGGCCAGGCGCTGGATCTCGCGCTCTTCCTCCGGCGGCAGGCCGCACGGGCAGAGGTATTGCACCTTGTCGGTGAAGTACTTGTTCTGCAGGTCGTACTGGCCGTCGGGCGCGACGATGCGGATCACCGGCAGCGCCATCGCGTCCGCGCCCTCGCCGAGGATGGCGCAGGTGTACTCGCCGCCCTCGATGAACTCCTCGCAGAGCACGTCGGCGTCGTAGCCGGCGGCCAGGCGCACGGCCTCCTGCATCTGCGAGTAGCCCTGCACCTTGCTCACGCCGATGGACGAGCCCTCGCGCGGCGGCTTGACGATCAGCGGGAGGCCGAGTTCGTCCGGCACGGTGCGCACGACCTCGTTCACCTGGTCCGCCGGTCGCAGCACGCGCGAGCGCGGCGTGGGCAGGCCTTCGCAGGCCCAGATGCGCTTGGTCATGACCTTGTCGATGGCGATCGACGAGGGCATCACGCCCGGGCCCGTGTAGGGGATGCCCAGCAGCTCGAGCGCGCCCTGCACCGTGCCGTCCTCGCCGTGGCGGCCGTGCAGCGCGATGAACGCACGCGCGAAGCCCTCGCGCTTCAGGTCCTCCAGCGGGCGCTCGGCGGGGTCGAACGCGTGCGCGTCGACGCCGCTCGCCTTCAGCGCGGACAGCACCCCGTTGCCCGAGAGCTGCGAGATGAGCCGTTCGGCGGACGTGCCGCCCATCAGCACGGCGACCTTGCCGAGCCCCTTGATCTGTTCGCCGGTCAGCGGCTTGACGTTCATTTCGCTGCCCCACCTTCCGTCTTCATGTCCACGACCCGCTGCGGCACCGCCGCGATCGAGCCTGCCCCCATCGAGATGACCACGTCGCCGGCGCGCGCGTGGTCGACGATCGCGCCCGCGAGCTCGCCGACGTCGTCGACGAACACCGGGTCGACCTTGCCCGCGACGCGCAGGGCGCGCGCGAGCGAGCGGCCGTCGGCGGCGACGATCGGCGCCTCGCCGGCCGCGTAGACCTCGGTCAGCAGCACCGCGTCGGCCTGGCCCATCACCTTGACGAAGTCCTCGAAGCAGTCGCGCGTGCGGGTGTAGCGGTGCGGCTGGAACGCGAGCACCAGGCGGCGACCCGGGAACGCGCCGCGCGCGGCGGCGATCACCGCCGCCATCTCCACCGGATGGTGGCCGTAGTCGTCGATCAGCGTGAACGCGCCGCCGCCCTTGCCCGCGTCGACCGGGACCTCGCCGTAGCGCTGGAAGCGCCGCCCCACGCCGGTGAAGCCGGCGAGCGCGCGCACGATCGCGTCGTCCGGCAGCTCGAGCTCGGTCGCGACCGCGATGGTGGCGAGCGCGTTGCGCACGTTGTGCTCGCCCGGCAGGTTCAGCACGACCTCGAGCTCGGGCATGTGCACGCCGTTGCGGCGCAGGCAGGTGAAGCCCATCTGGCCGCCCGCCAGTGCGCGCACGTCGACGGCGCGCACCTGGACGTCCTCGCCGAGGCCGTAGGTGATGACCGGGCGCGAGACCATGGGCACGATGGAGCGCACGCCGGGGTCGTCGCCGCACACGATCGCCGCGCCGTAGAAGGGCATGCGGTGCAGGAAGTCGACGAAGGCCGCCTTCAGCCGCGCGAAGTCGTGGCCGTAGGTGTCCATGTGGTCGGCGTCGATGTTGGTGACGACCGACAGGATGGGCATCAGGTTCAGGAAGGACGCGTCGGACTCGTCGGCCTCGACCACGATGTACTCGCCCGCGCCCAGGCGCGAGTTGGCGCCGGCGGAGTTGAGCTTGCCGCCGATGACGAAGGTCGGGTCGACGCCGGCCTCGGCGAGCACGCTCGTGACGAGCGAGGTGGTC
>Ga0209051_1001506_pt1 | contig 19466 bp, 16 predicted proteins | sample AraplaCvi_mMS_r2_2_FD_184286 | JGI IMG/M metagenome (GOLD analysis project Ga0209051, IMG submission 184286) | Arabidopsis root microbial communities from North Carolina, USA - plate scrape MF_Cvi_mMS_r2 (SPAdes) (version 2) | ecosystem: Host-associated > Plants > Roots > Endosphere | place...
GGGCTGGCCGATAGAAGGCAAAGAGCCCTACAAGACGGCTGCAATCGAGGCATTTGAAGAGGCTGGTGTGCGTGGGAAAGTCAGGAAGAAACCGATCGGCAGATACACCTACCTGAAGCTGCTGGGTGATGGCGACGTTGTGCCTTGTATCGTCGATATCTTTCAAATCGAGATCAAAGAGTCGCACGGAAACTTCAAGGAGCGTGGCGAGCGAACGATTGCCTGGGTAAGTCCGGACGAGGCAGCTCGACGCGTTCGCGAGGTAGAGTTGAAGTCACTGCTGGTGGAATTCAAGCCGCAACAGCGTCGACCCAGGTCCAAGTGACGAGCGAACGAGTTAGCTGCCGCCGATTTGAGCCCAGCCTGGCCTGGGCTTTCGATCAGCCGTCATCAGAAGGAGCGGCCGCGCCTTCTGGTTTAAGGAGAAGGCCCGTCGCGCCAGTCCGGCAAGAGTCGTCTCTTTGAATTCAACTTCAGAAATCCTCCTCAGGCGCAGCCATGCCGTTTACATTGTCGTCGCGATGTATATGGAATCGCACCAAAGAAATGCGGAAACGACATGGCCAAGGAAGAGATCGCGGGAACCGGCACGCAATTGCTCGATCGAGCGGTCGCAATCCTGAAATATCTGGGAGAAGTTGGGCAGAGCGGCGCCTCGATGGCGAGGATCGTCGAGGCTATGGAACTCAAGCAGCCGACTGTCCACCGCATTGTGACGGCACTCGAACGGCACGGATTGGTTGATCGCGAACGTCAGACCAAGAAATACAGGTTGGGGCTGGCGCTCTTTGCCATGGGCGCTGCAGCAGCTGACGGAACCGGGCTTCGGCAGCTCGCCCGCCCGGCGCTGATGCGTCTTGCTGCAACGACCGGCGATTCCGTGTTCCTCATGGCGCGCGCGGGCTTTAACACCGTCTGCGTCGACAGACAGCAGGGTACATATGTGATCGACAGCCTCACCGGCCACATAGGGGGACAAATCCCGATGGGAATCGGGCCGGCGAGCCAGGCGATCCTGGCCTTTCTGCCACAGGCCGAAGCAGACGTCATCCTCGACCAGAATGCTGCGCTCTACAAACAGTATGGTGCGTTCACAACCCGCAAGATCAAGGAGGCGATCAAGAAGATAAGGACCGACGGCTATGCGCTGGATGACGGCGAACTGGTCGCCGGCATATCGTCTATCGCGGTTCCTGTCTTGCCTCCCGGAAGAGATGCAATCGCCTCCCTTGCCATCAATCTGACAAGTCCACGACTGACCAGGGATCGCCTGCCGGAACTCGTCAACCTGCTGACCGCGGAGGTTCGAAAGATCGAGGCGCAGCTTAATCCTTTGGCGGAATGATCATTACAGGCAAAATCGCGGCTGAACTGGATACCGCCATCAGGTATTAGGGCGGGTTCGCGAAGCCGGCATGGACGGCCACCTCCTTCAGACCAAGAGATGAAAAAACGAAGCTTGGACACGCACCATGCTTCTGGCAGAGCTGTTCGAACGCTGAACTGTTGAACCCGTGTCGGCTCCTTAGATAACCGTGGTGAATTCCGCTCAGCACCAGGGCAGAAGTAATATTTGCCTGATTGGCACCCTTGATATCCGTTGCGACGCTGTCTCCGATCGCCAGCACGCGATTGGGCGGCAACTTCATCATTTTCAGCGCCCGTTCATAAGCTGGCAAACTGGGCTTGCCAAACCGATAAGCCCTCCCACCGATCGTTTCGTATTCGAGGGCCACCACGCCAGCGCAGGCAATTTCCCGCTCGCCGATCAATACGCTCAGATCAGGATTGGCGCAGATGAGTGGAAGGTCGCGCGCTGCTGCCTCCTTTAGCTCCGCCAAGTCTGCGACCCGCCCTGGTGCCCCGGTGGCAAGGACAAAATCCGCACTCGATACATCCGACACTCTTACAAAGGCCAGGCCCGTCAGCAGACCAGACAGCTCGTCGGGTCCGATGTGGAAGAATCGCGAACCAGCGCCTCGCACAAAGGCAGGCTCCTGGTTCTCCAAAGCGTCAAACACGAGTTCGCCCGAGGTGATCAGCGCGTCATAAATTCCGGCGCTGATCTTCATCGACTGAAGCCGGCTTGCTACCTGGTGTGCCCGTCGCGGCGAATTCGAGAGCAGGCAGATTCTTTTCTTGATCGACTTGAGATGGCGAAGTGCGTCAAGCGCCGGTGGAAAAGGGCGAACGCCATCATGCAGAACACCGAAAAGATCGACGATAAAACCTTCGTAGCTCTCCGCAATCTTACGGAATGTAGTCTGGTGATTGTTAAAATCGCGCACGGATGTTTCCTTTTCACAGATTGGCAGGACGTGGCCTTAGGAGGCTTGCAACGACCGCGCAGAGGACCAGACTCCCACCACAGGCAGTTTGCCAGGGCGGGCGCATGCCATAAGCAAGCCAGACGGAGAGGATCGAAAGTGGCACTTCCGTCAGGGAAAGCAGCGCCGTGTCCGCCGGGGGAAGCAGGCGTGCCCCTTTGGCATAGAAGACCAGGCCAAGCGTCATCTGAAACAATGCAAACGCCGCAAGAAGACAGGCCTCGCGACCTGTCACGGCAAGGCGATCGCTAATGGATGCTGCCACCACCATCGAAATGGCGTTGGAGAGCGCTACCATCCCCAGAACCGTTGGCGTCTTCGACATCCTAAAGGCAATGGTCATCACTGCCATGCAGCTTGTCATTGCGAGCGCCAGTGCGTCTCCTAAAATACGGAAACCTGACGACATCGAACCTGAGAAGATAAATATGGCACCCGCGGCAGCAAGAACGCCGAAGGCTGTCGTTCGACTCGATGCGGTTTCATTCGAGACCACAACAGCAATCATGGTTGTCAACAATGGAAGAGACGCATGAATGACCGCGACATTGGCTACCGATGTGAGGCGCAGAGCAGCGATGAAAAACAGTGATGCCAATGCTGACATTGTGCTTGCCAGCAAAGCATGGCTGTCAAAGCCAATCAAAGCGCGGAGATCACGTTGATGGATGAGAAGCAAAACGGTGAAAATGAGGGCAAAGGCGCTGCGCCAGAAGACAACCGCTAAAAGCGGGGCCACCAAAAGACCCATGAACAGTCCTGCCGTGCTGAACATGGCGGCTGATACCAAGACGAAGAGCGAACCAAGCTGACGCGGTTTCAAGTCTGCTCTCCCGCGCTATTTGTGCGATAACGGCGCTGGCTGGATCGACCGAGCCTTGTAAGCAATTCCTGCGGTATCGTCGCTGCAGGGCCAGCTAACGTTTCCACCGGCTGACTTGTGCTTATGAGTTCCACCCACAGACCCGGTCGCCTGAGCGCGGCAGGAATATCCGTCACGTCGATGGCAGCGTATTCCATTGACACCCGGCCAACCACGGGTGCGCGATGGGAGCCAATCTCGACCGACATCCGGTTGGCAAGCGACCACGGGAAGCCATGCGCATAACCTGCAGCAATGACTGCGATCCAGGTCGGGCGCGACGTGCGAAATGTCGCCATGTAACCGATTGTTGCGCCAGCCTGAAAAAGGCGCGTATCTACGATACGGGCACGTAGCCTTATGACAGGCAGGAAGGAATTAGGCTTGAAGTCGGCATTGCCGATCCCGAAAATGGCCGAACCGATACGCACCTGATCAAAACGATAGGCGGCGCCGAGCAACAATCCGGAGGATGCTGCAAGACTACGCCGGACATTTCCAAGCAGGCCGGCAATCCCGATGAACCGGTCTCGCTGCAGAGCGTTCAGCGGATGTCGTGGATCATCTGCGCAGGCAAGGTGGCTCATCACCAGGACTGGGGAGCGTTGATTGAGATGGATGAAGCGGCAGACATCAGACTGGTTCAGCCCCAACCTCGAGAACCCGGTTTCGAGATTCAACGCATATGAGTAGCCCGTAGATGAGATCGTTCTAGCTTCACCAAGCGTATTGCAGACCGGAACAAGGCGATCGTGCCGGTATTGTGCTTTGCGACGCGCGCGATAGCCCGAGAGCACGAAAATATCGGCATCCGGAAGCCGACGTCTGATCCGCACTGCTTCGTCCACATCGGCTGCAAAAAAGCTTTTGCACCCGGCGCTTGCAAGCGACGAGACAACGGGGTCGACCCCCAACCCGTAGGCGTCGCTCTTGACCACCGCGCTCACCTCGACCTTCTCGCCAACCAGGCGCTTCACAGCCAGGAAGTTATGTTCGATAGCCTGGAGATCGACGAGAAGCCGGGGCTTTGATGCGTTAGACATGGCGAACTCGTATAAGATGTATCATTTTCCGTTCCAATTTTCGGTTGCAGTTTAGCTTAAGCTAATGCACAATGCAATCTATTGATGTCATGCGTAATTGATAACCGCATAACGGGTGAAGGAGAAATATGATGACACCCAATCGTCAAACGAAGATTCTCGTTATCGGACAGGGCGTCCTTGGCGGTGACGTTCTGGATCTGCTGTTGCAGAGTGGCGCGCCGCTTGCGCTTACGATTGGCGCGCGCAACCCGGAAAAGGCGTTGCAGCGGATCAACCTTGCGCGCTACACAGCGCTCAACCTTGGTCAATCGCGGCCAGTCGATCTGGTGACCGTCGACCTCATGGAGGTGCAGAAGACGGCTGATCTCATCGAAAGACTAAAGCCCGACATCATCTTCAATGCCACAACACTGCATAGCTGGTGGGTAATAACCAAGCTTCCGCCGGCAGCCTTCGCACGTCTTGATGCTGGTCGCGGCGGCATATGGACGCCAATGCACCAGGTGCTGATGCGCAAGCTCATGAAGGCAGTTCGCCTGGTCGACAGCAAGGCCGTTGTTGTCAATGCATCCTATCCTGATGTCGTCAACGCATCTCTTGCCGGCGAAGGGCTGGCGCCGTCGGTCGGCATCGGCAATATCGCCAACGCGGTTCCTGGCATCAGGCTTGCCGCTGCGCACATGCTTGCTCTGCCACCTGCAGAAGTCGAGGTCCGCTTTTTCGCCCACCATTATTTGAGCTACCGGATGCCAAGCACGGGCGGGACCGATGGGGCGCCTTATCACCTGACGATCTATGCCAACGGGATAGAGGTTCCGGCCGAAGAGATCGATCACGACGCGCTGTTCAAATCCGTGGCCGGCCGCTTTCGTCGGGTCAAGGGCCTCGCGGGTCAGTCGGTTACGGCGTCGTCCGCAACGGCCATGTTGCTCGCGCTCTCAAACCCGGCCGGACAGGTTGTCCATGCGCCGGGGCCAATTGGACTTGTTGGCGGATATCCCGTACGCGTATCCAAGGCCGGCATTCTTATCGACCTGCCCGAGAACCTGACGCTTGACGAGGCAATCGACATTAATTGCCGATGGCATCGACAGTGTTGATGACGACGGTACGGTCCGTTTCACGGATGCATCGGCGGGGGTTCTTCACGAAGTGCTGGGCTATGATCTTAAAGCGTACAAGCCGGAAGAGTGCGAAGAGCGCGCCGCAGAACTGGCCGCTCACTTTGCACACTTTGCTCGTCTGAACGGCATGCCTTCGGCCGTGGCCGGCTAAGCCAGGAGACCAATGCGCTGGGGAGAGGCTTCGTCTGGCTGCCCCATCCATATCGTTGCCTCGCGTTGACCACAGTCGAAGATGACGGAAAACGCAGTCGCGGTCGGCTCGCGTGGTGATAAAGACTTGCAGATCGCATCCGGGGCACCCGTTCGATCGCGCAATAACGCCGCCAGGCTTGCCGTATCTGTCAATTCGTACTGGCGCGCGGCCCTTAGCCTTTCGCGGCTCGACGGATAGTGACGCGCTTCAGCCTCGATATTTTCCCATACCGAGGCATCTGGAAAGAGAGGATGGTTCGTATGCACGACGGAACCAACAACGCGGCGAGAAAGGCCGATCGATGGGCCGACCTCGGCGAGTTGCAATCGACCGGCGGCGTCGCCAAGAATGAAAGAGCGGCCGGACATATGGTGCTGAGACATCAGAACGTCGAGAGCGGCTTCGACGCCTCGCCGTGCAAGCATCAGTCGGCGAATAACAAGGCTTGGCAGGCTGTCCTGCTTCTCATCGAGCATGAGGTCATTGTTGACAAATGCGAACCCGCTCTCGTTCAGCCCGACCCAACCCAGGGTCCCGGCGGTTGCTATCGTGATCATGCGCTTGCCCGGAGCCTCATGCACGAGAGCGGCAAGATGCCGGTCCGCGCCTGCAGGCCCATCCCAATTCTGCGCAACAAGCGCACCGGCTGGCGTGGAAACCGCCGCGGACGTGCATCCCGTGCGCCTCTCCGAAAAGTATTCGAAACAGGAAAGCAGATAGATATCGATGGCAGAGATTTCCATTTCCGCGGCCATTCCTTCAAGTTCCGAGTGAAGATCAGAATCGAGCGCAGAAACCTTTTCCAAGGAGGCTGCGGCTTTCGCGCATGCGCGGTTCCAGTCGGTTGCCTCAGCCGAGCGCCGCAAACGATCGTATTCAGCGACAATGAGACTACGCAAATGAGCACCATGTTGTTGGCCGCGCTCGAATGCCGTGCCGCGCAGGACGATGACTGGAATTTGCAATTTCGTCATGAATCACCTGGAGCTCCTTAGATCTGCTATCCATAATGTGGATAACTGGGTTTCTCCAGCTACTGCTCGTGTGGATTGTGTGAAACTTCGATACACCGCGACCTTAGCAATGGTGTAAGGTCCCTTGGGAATGCCTCATCCAGCTGTAGGGGATCGGGCTGATGGAAAGGTAGACATGCAAGGTTTGGATCATCTGCCACCGCGCAAGCAAAACGAACTTGCAGAGGTCGCGCGCATCCTGTTTGAGGAATTCGAGGCTGCGCGCAGAACAAAGTTGAAGGACGACGCAAACAACGCTCGCATCTTGAAGATCATTCTGTTCGGTTCACATGCGCGCGGTGGCTGGGTCGAGGACCGTAAAAGCGGCTACCGCTCCGACTTCGATCTGCTGATCGTTGTCAATTCGCACAGAGCAACGGAATCCTCCGATTACTGGGAGAATGCCTCCGAGCGACTTGTTCGCGAACTGACCGTTACCAAGCAACTTGAAACTCCGGTCAATTTCATCGTTCATTCCCTCCATGAGGTGAACAATCAGCTTGCGCGGGGGCGGCCATTTTTTATCGATATAGCCCGCGACGGAATTGCGCTTTATGAGGCCCCCGGTCACCCTCTCGTATCGCCGCGACAGCTTTCTAAAGCGGAAGCAAGGGACGAGGCCAAGGGTTATTTCGATCAATGGTATCCGAGCGCTCAACGGTTCGCAAAACTTGCTGACGTGGCAATTGTCGATGGTTTTCGGAATGAGGCAGCTTTTCTCCTCCATCAAACCGTCGAACGCCTGTATCACTGCGTGTTGCAAGTTCTGACGCTCTACAGTCCGAAATCACATCGGCTGTCAGTCCTCCGGTCGCACGCCGAGCGCGCCGACAGTCGGCTGATTGCCGCCTGGCCGCGTGACACGAAGTTTGCGCGGCGTTGTTTTACGAGCATCGATCGGGCGTATGTCGAAGCGCGCTATTCAGCAAATTATTCGATCTCGGACGACGAACTTGCCTGGGTGGTTGGTCAAGCCACCCATTTGCAGGACATTGTCGCCAACATCTGCCGCGAGCGTCTCGCCTGACAAGACTGCTATGACCGATCGTCGGCAACCCGAGCCGCTCACTGCGCGCTGTCAACGCTGAAAAAGGCCACGAGCACTGGCCGCTTAGGCAGCACTTTTCAAGGTGAAGATTTTGTGACAATACAAACAGAGGCTGCATCCTGATGGAGTGCAGCCTGGCGGATATGCTGCCCGCCTTGTTGGAGGATCCCGATGAGCGCGTTAGTCTCCGATGTATTGTGTGAGTTCCTGGTCGACTGCGAAGAGCCTGCTGACCTGCAGCAAATTTTTGGCGCGATGGAGAAGGTGAGCCATCAGCTTGGGATCGATTACTTCGCAATGGCTTTACTTCCGCTGGCCCATGAGCGACTGGACTCTCTCGTCTGGCAGCATTGGCCGGACGGCTGGCTCAACCGTTATCTTCAGAACAATTACTTTCCGCCGATCCAGTCGTCAGCCTCGTCCGCGCAACAGCACGGCCGTCTGTCTGGTCCCGGTCGGTGCGGGCCGGCCATCTTTCCGGGCGCTCGAAGCGTATTATGGATGAAGCCCGTGATTTCGGTATGCACGACGGCCTGACCATTCCGCTTCATTCCCGCTCCGGGCTCGCTGGCCTTTTCTCGGTCGCGGGTAGACGTGTCCCGGCCGCGCCATCAGAAGTAGCCCTACTGCAGTTTGTTGCCGAGACCACCCATCGGCGTATCATGGATCTCAACACCCCGCCGCAACCTGGTCTGCCAGAGGATCTGCAGATCACCCGAAGCGAGAGTGAGTGCCTGACCCTTTGTGCAGCAGGCAAGACCGACAGGGAAATTGGCAGCATAACCTATCGCTCGCAGCGCACCGTTCAGCAACACATCCGAAACCTGCAGCAGAAGCTCGGGGTATCCAACCGAGCACAGTTGATCGCGGAATCCTTTCGCCGCGGTTTGCAGCGCTAAAAAATACGACTTTTTACGGATAGATTTTGATTATGGGCGGTTGCATGGTTCCAACATGCACGCGGGGTTCAAACATGCTCACCATCCTCTGTGAAGATGACGATCCACTACTGATGGAAAAGGTCTGGTCGTTTCGCCACCGACGCTTCGTTGAACAGATGGAATGGAACGAACTGCGGCGTCGAGACCGGCGAGAGAGGGATCAGTACGACAGATCGGATATTGTGCACGCTGTGCTCGTGCACAAACAGGAGGTGATCGGCTATTCGCGCCTCCTTCCAACCACAGCCCCCCATTTTGCCCGCGATCACAGTCAGCTGGCATCCGGGACCCTTCCTTCCGGGCCCGATATATTCGAGTGGAGCAGGTGTGCCATCGCACTCAATGCTCCCGTCATCAACGGAATAGCTGCCTCCGATCTCTTGATGACCGGCGTCCTCGAATGCCTCGTTCGTATGGGGGCGAAAGCTATCCTGTTTCTGACCTACCCCGCTCTCGTCATGATGATGCGCCAACGAGGCTATCCTGTTCAGGTGCTTGCCGATGTTACGCTCCAGGGACATCGAGTAGAAGTTGCCTACTCGATCATTCCCGAAGACCTTCTTTCACGTCACTACAAAAACTACGGCATCGCCGGAACAGTCCTTTGCTTGAGGGCAAGAAGCCGGGGCGGTCTGGTGCACAGCGGATAGATGGGGGTGTCTTGTGGCTCGGCGCAATAGACCGCTCATGGATGCTCCGACTGCGCGCCGGCTGGCCTTCGCGACAGTCCGCACGGATGCCGCCAACCTTTTGCGCCTGACGGAGGAAATCTGCCAGACCTATCCTGGGAGCGACGAGATGCTCTTCCTTCGCTATCTGCTGAGGATGGTCATGCTGGCGACCGAGCAAGATCCGGTGGATTAGTTCGATAGCCTGTGTTCGAAAATGTTAAGACGCTGTCTTAAAGTTCTTTGCAAACGTGAAATATCTTGCTAGTCTGCAACCTAGGCGGTTATCGCCTTGAGGCGTGGAATCCTCATTTGGTAAAACGCAGAAAGCGTAATCTTCGCGACTTAGTGAGTCGGGGAGCTCGTGGAATATACAAGAGGCGCTTGCGCTAAAATCCATGAGGGCTGATACCAACAGCATTTCCAACTCCCCGGCTTCTCACGCCAGCATCATGCTGGCCAGCGGGAGCGTTTTCATGCAGCAGAATGTCTCGACCAGTTCCACCTTCAAGGATCCGGCATCGTTAACGATCACCGACGGGCTTCATCTCGTTGACCTCGAGGTGGGCAAAAGAATCAAGAAGCGCCGGCAGCAATTGCGCATTTCACAAACGGCGCTCGGTGCCGCTGTCGGTGTCTCCTTCCAGCAAATCCAAAAGTATGAGCGAGGTTCAAACCGTGTCAGTTCCTCGGCACTTTATTCCCTGGCCCAGGTTCTGGATGTTCCTGTCGCCTACTTCTTCGAGACCCTCAGCAGACCGATCAGGATAGACTGCGCCGAACTGGAAAGAAAAGCGGCGTTGAGGGAAGACTTCGTCGCGACGGAAGAGGGACAGCGGCTTGTCGACGCCTTCATGACTATACCGAAAAAAATGCGGCCGAAGTTCATCTCGCTGCTTGCAACGTTTTCGAACGAGCCCTGAGGTTTTCGAACGCGTGACGTCGTGCCCGATCAGTCTATCCCCCGAAGCGGAAGGTGGACCGATCGGCAGGCAGTTTCTGACGCGCCTTCCGGGGCAGCGAACAGCACTGCTGCTCGCTCGTCCGACCCTCCTTACGAGGTGAAATCTGAAATTCGGCTATCTTTGCTGCAGGGCAAAGATCGAGTCGAGGATTGTTGCCACCGTTCGCAAAGTGTCGGGCGGGAGGGACTGTATCATCTTCGTAATGCGACGGCGCTCTTCAGCTTCCTCTTTGGTTCGCCCCCAAAGATGCGGAGCTGCGTCGTACAATAAATCGTCGGGAAAAATTTCGAGCACTTCGCAAAGGTGCAGGAGCTGCGTTGCGTGGAGTTTGGTGACGGCCCGTTCGTATCTGCCGTAGACCGCTTCGATTGATCCGAGAAGGAGCGCCAGCTCCGCCCTCGATAGGTCCTTTTCGATGCGGAATGCCCGCAACGATTTGGCGATGCTTTCGTCCATTTCCTGGGAACTTGGGATGCCCTCAAAGCCAGGGCGCCGGTAAACGGGGCGTTCGACCTTGGCGTCAGTTGTCGCCTCAAGTCCCGTTTCGGCAATGTACGCGTCAGTCCGTTCCGTCATGCATCCATCCAGGTTAACGCGCTGATTTATACCACCGGCAACGTGGTTGGCTATCCCGTTTTAAGTAACTTCAGTCGGACGCTCCTTTTGCACTGCGTTTAGGGACATTCTTTGTTTCAAGGAGACAGTCATGGAAATCGAAAACATGGAGGCCGAGATGGTTCGACGCGTTACGGCACATGCGCGATCGACAATTCAGGTGATCGACTCGAAAAAGCGGTTGTCCCGATGCAACGAGGCCCTGCTCTCCTTCCCGGCTGCTCTCGCAGATGAACAGACGACAAGGAAAGAGTTGATCAGGTGGCAAGCCCCTACCGCTCCGCTCGCCGTCAGAAAACTCCTGCATTTGCTGGCCCATGTCCTGGCAGCAGAGCTTATCTTCGATGAACAGTCTTTGGCCGAGATAGTGGCCGAAACCAGACGGCTTGAATCCGACAGCCGCGCTTCATCCCCTGATCTTCCGGATGATCAATTGCTTGCTTCAAATGGATCGCGTAACGGCCTGGACGCGGGCAAATCGACCTTATTGCAAAATCTTGCTGACGGCGAAGATCCAAGAGTGGACCGCTGCTCGCCTTCGTCCAAGTGCCTCATATCAGGGGAAGACGACTAGACGGGCGGCATTGCCACCGTATGGCCGAGCACAGAAATTGCCACAAGCAAAACGCAGGCAAGCCCGACAAACCCGGCAACGTCGACAGCAATGAGGTGCTTTTTGTTCATGCTTCGGAGATAGGACGCCTCTTGCCTTGCTGAAAGTGCGGCTTCTGGTCCCGCCCGACCATGATTGCCGAGCGTAGCAAAGTAAGATTTGAAATCTTGGAACGCGTCAGCTATTCTCCAGCTGCGCTCTGGCCTTTGGGCGCATTTCAATGTTCACCTCCAGACCCCGCAAGCTCGCGGGGTTCTTTTTTACTGACCTTCAAAAAATGATATCACGCGCAACTGAAGAGAGCCTCCGTTCGAGGAGTTCCTCGCAGGGCCCGGTGCGAAGACCGACGACCCAGGCTGCGCACCAAAAGCAGCGCTCGTATGGACCGGGTTGCGCCAAAGGACCCCGACGAACAAGGCACGTTGCATCTACGCGGCTTATTTGCACGGAAAGGCTTCGATCAGGGCCATCGTCATTACAATGCCGATCAGGGCCGGTTCAAGATTGCCGCGCTCCGGATGCCGTTCAATGTGAGTTCCAATAATCCGAAGGTATTGATCTCCGGTGATCGCAATGTTTGGCTGACAATAGAGCGTCAGCTCCCGCTGCTTGAACCCTATTGTCATGTTCGCCCCTCGACGCCGCGACCGACACCCGTAAGAAGCGCCACGAACTCTTGGTTGCCGTCCCTGGCCCACCCGACTACATCTTTCACGGTCGCCTGGTCTGCCCCGTGAGCGCCGCTGGATAGACAGCAAAACGTAACGATCGCCAACTTACGCATTAGATCATCCCAGTCCGCACGCCTTGGACCTTATCACGATGCTTAGGAGCGATGAATGGCATGGCAATATATTTAGACGCGCTTGTTTGAGGGGCCGAAAGCCTCCCTACTGCTTCACCCTCTCATGTCAGCATCGTAGCCATTCGAAAGACGGCAACCCACATTGTAGGCCTGGCGAACCCGCCGAGAGATTGTTCTGATGCTGTTACCTTCCATGTGAACGCTTGCTGGAGAACGTTGGCTGTCCAAAGGCCCCTTCGTGACAGGAAATGCAGCACGTGAGGCTGCGGCCACTTTGGGGATGGGCCGCAGCTCTTCTCGCTCCTGTCTTGAGCCAGGAGCGAAGCGTGAAGGCGACGACGCATATACTACTGTCTCCACAATCTGGTGATCTAAATTAGCTTAGCTAAGGATGTGACCCATGTCGTCTTTGTGCGCAGCTTGCTCGGCCAGGCCGCATTGCAAGGCCAATCATTACATCAGGCCAAGCTGACAGAAAACTGAACGCCGCAACGAAACCGGCGACAAAATCGCAATAGTTTCAGGTAAATAGCGGATATCCCAGCTCATGGACTTTAGTCCAATAACGTTCGAGACTTCCGTCGAAATGCCTTGCGACTTAGGTGGCAGAAAATAAGTGTCCTATTGGTCGTATTAATCCTCAGACCTTGTTCTCTAGAACAGTTCTACAAGACGGGTACAAACTTCCGACAGTCAACCATGCCAGCCCAAATGCAGCGGAAAGGACAGGTGTCCCTTCCGACGGGGCGGCGCTTTCTTCGGGAGGGATCGACATGGCCACGCAGAATCCGAATTTCACGGTCAACCAGGACGACCTCGCTTATATCCTGAAGCAGATCATCATCTCGGAGCGCGAGGTTGCCGGCGAAAGCCTGCAGTCGATAATCGGGCCGAATGCGGCGATCCTTCCGTGGGGTCTGCGCCATGTCGATGGTAGCAACAACAACTTGTTGCCAGGCGGCCAGCTCGTCGGTGCTGCCGACCAGATTCTGCCCCGTCTGCTGGATCCAAATTTCCTCAATGATCAGGATGGAGACAGCTTGCCGCTCGGGCCGCCACCTGCGCCGGTCTTGACCAACACCGACTATGGTTCGACAGGAAGCGTCGTCGATGCCGATCCGCGGACGATCAGCAACCTGATCGTCGACATGACGGTAACGAACCCGGCAGCAATCGCTGCCTGGTTTGCCAACCCGTTGTCGGTCGCCGCATGGGAAGACGCTCATCCCGGCATGAACCCGGTTGCACCCGGCGAGGTAGTTAATCCCAACGATGTCGAGCTGACGAATGCAGACCTGTCGAATATTCCGAACCAATCGCCTGATATCGGCTTGTCGCCGCAGTTCAACGGCTGGATGACATTCTTCGGTCAGTTCTTCGACCATGGCCTCGACCTGATCACAAAGGGTAGCAACGGTACCGTTTTCGTGCCGCTTCAGCCCGACGACCCGCTCTATGACCCAACACCTGGCGCCCCCAACTTCATGGCGCTCACCCGAAGCACCCAGGTCGATGGTCCCGGCGCCGACGGCATCATGGGCACGGCCGACGACACGCATCACGAAACGATTAACACGACGACGCCCTGGGTGGATCAGAACCAGACTTATACCTCCCATCCCTCACATCAGGTTTTCCTGCGCCAGTATGCCTTCTCGGTCGACTCCGATGGCGACGGAACTCCCGACTCGCATGCAGTCTCGACCGGGAAGCTACTGGACGGTTCGCATGGTGGTATTGCCACCTGGGGAGATACCAAGGCTCAGGCGAAAGCCATGCTTGGCATCATTCTTGATGACTACGACGTTCTGGATGTGCCGCTGCTTGCAACCGATCCCTACGGCGAATTCATCCGGGGGCCGAACGGATTTGCGCAACTAGTAATGCCGCCGGATGCGACGCATGCGACAAACTGGCTGCTGGAGGGCACGGCAGCCGGGCTGGCCATTCCGCCAACGGCACTGCGGACGGGCCATGCGTTCCTGAACGACATCGCCCATCACGCAGAACCGGTCTTCGTTGACGACGATCACAACCCGGCAACTCCGCCGGTCCGCCAGACGGCAGACCTCGACAACCTGACTGTTGACGACAATGATCCGCTGACCTACGACAATGAGATGCTCGACGCGCATTTCGTCACCGGTGACGGTCGCGGTAACGAGAACATCGGCCTGACCGCCGTTCACAATATCTTCCACTCCGAACACAATCGACTGGTCGACGCCAACAAGCAGACGATCCTGGCATCGGGCGACCTTGCCTTCATCAACCAATGGCTGGACAAGGATCATCAAATCACGACCTTGCCGACACCTGCGAGCGCCGCATCGCTCGTCTGGGATGGCGAACGTCTCTTCCAATCGGCGAAGTTTGTAACCGAGATGGAATACCAGCACCTCGTCTTCGAGGAGTTCGCGCGCAAGGTTCAGCCAGCAGTCAATCCATTCGTCTTCACGAACACACCGGATATCAATCCCGCGATCGTCGCCGAGTTCGCGCATGTCGTCTATCGCTTCGGCCACTCGATGCTGACAGACACGATCGACCGTCTCGATATCAACATGAATTCCGATGATATCGCACTCTTCGACGGCTTCCTTAACCCGCAGGCGTTCGAAGACAGTGGCATCACGGCTTCAGAAGCTGCCGGTGCGATCATCCGGGGAATGACCCGCCAGGCAGGCAACGAGATCGACGAGTTCGTCGTCGACACGCTGCGCAACCAACTCCTCGGCCTACCGCTCGATCTGGCCGCGCTCAACCTCGCCCGCGGTCGCGACACCGGCGTGCCGGCGTTCAACGTGGCCCGTGCAGGATTTTATCACGATAGCGGCAATATCGATCTCAAACCCTACGACAACTGGCTGGCCTATGCCCAGAACCTCAAGAACCCGCTGTCGATCGTCAACTTCATCGCGGCATACGGCACCCATCCGCTGCTAGTTGCGGAAACGACCCTGGAAGGCAAACGGGCCGTTGCAATGGCGCTTGTGCTTGGGAGCACTGAAACGATTGTGGGCGATCCGGCGAACCCGGCCGACGATAGAACCATTGTGGGCGCCAACATTGCCGATCGCATCGCGTTCCTCAACAGTAGCGGTGCATGGGCAGGCGTAGAATCTGGTCTCAACCTCGTCGATCTCTGGATCGGCGGTCTGGCCGAGCGCAAGACCGAGTTCGGCGGCATGCTGGGCTCGACCTTCAACTATGTCTTCGAAAACCAGATGGAAAAGCTGCAGAACGGCGACCGGCTCTACTACCTCAGCCGTTTGCAGGGTCTGAACCTGCTGAACGAGCTGGAGCCCAATACCTTCGCGGCGCTCGTCATGCGAAATACCGATCTCGGCGACACGCATTCTTCGCACCTGCCTGGAACACTTTTCGACACGCCGGACCTCATTCTCGAACTCGATCCAACGATCAAGCAGATCACCAATCTTGTGCTTGATGCGAGTGGCCATGCGGTCTTTCAGTCGGGAGGCTCTGCTGACCCGATGCAGGACAGCGACATCCTCCAGGCGATCGATCCTAAGGTTACCCGTATCAACCCCGGGGCCGACGTGGACGGCGACGGGCAAGGTGATGGTGGCTATCTCCGCTTCAGCGGCGGCGAGCACGTCGTCCTCGGTGGCACGGAAGGCAATGACACTCTGATCGGGGACCGCGGCATCGATACGCTTTGGGGTGACGGCGGCGACGACTACCTGAACGCCCAGACCGAGTCCGACCAGGTCTTCGGTGGGGACGGCGACGATATCATTGTCGACCCCTTCGGCGACAACTTCCTGCGCGGCGACGCCGGCAATGACGTTATCAGCGCGGGTGCCGGCCTCAATATCATGTTCGGTGGCGAGGGCCAGGACTTCATTCTGGCCGGCACTGACGGCGGCGAGGTTTTTGCTGGTCGTGACAATGACTTCGTACTCGGCGGGATCGGCAACGAAGGTTTGATGGGTAACGAAGGCGATGACTGGATTGAAGGCGGTGATGGCTTCGACACGCTTTCCGGCGAGAATTCGCAGTTGTTCTTCAACTCGACGATCATTGGCCACGACATCCTGAACGGCCAGAACAACGATACCGACTACGACGGTGAATCCGGCGACGACATCATGTTCGAAGGTGCCGGCATCCAGCGCAACAACGGTATGCTCGGCTTCGACTGGGGCGTTCACAAGTTCGACCCTAACCCCGCTCACTCCGATCTGGCGCTTGGGATCGTCGCGAACGGCATCCCGGCCGTTAACGGCTTCGACATCCAGCAAGACCTGACGCTTCGCGACCGCTTCGACTCCACCGAAGGTCTTTCGGGCTGGAAGTTCGACGACCAGCTCTGGGGCAGCGACGAGCCTCTCGGTGCCGTCGGTGCTGGTGGGGCTGAAATTATAGGTGGCACGATCTTCGACAGCGCGCTGACCCAAGAAGGGGTCGATCGCATTCACGGCTTGGGCGCTTTGCTGAACGGCATCGACGACGACGATGTCGACGAGTTCGGTGTTACCCATGCTGGCATCCGCCTCAACACCAGCACCGGCGCAAACATCATTCTCGGCGGTGGCGGCAGCGACCGGATCACTGGCCGTGCCGGCAACGACATCATCGATGGTGATTCCTGGCTTAACGTTCGCATCCTTGTGCACGCCAACAAGGACGGCACCGGCGCGGTCATCGGCACTTCGGATGGCATGGCGATGAAGATCAATGCCGTCGATGCAGCAGGAAATCTTCTGCTCAATCCGGATGGCAGCCCAATCTTCATTGCAGGCGGAAAGACAATGTCGCAGGCGATGCTGGACCGCACGCTCAATCCGGGCCAGCTCGAGATGATCAGGGAAATCCTTGATGGCGACACGGACAATACCGCCAATGACATCTCCATCTACTTTGGCGCATCCACGGGCTATACTTGGCAGCGAAATGTCGACGGTAGCTGGACGGTCACGGATACCGATGTCACCAATGGCGACGACGGCATCGACAAGCTGTGGAACATCGAGACGCTGCGCTTCACCGACCGCGATGTCATGATCGTCAACCGTCCTCCGACGGGTGCGCCGGCGATTACTGGCGCCGAGAACGTACTGACAGCCGATACAACCGGCATCGCCGACCCGAACGGCCTCGGTGCCTTCAGTTTCAGGTGGCAAGCCTCGACCGACGACGGCCAGACCTGGTCTGCGACCCTGGCGACGACGCAGAGCTTCACCGTTCCTGCCGCGCGGTCCGGCCAGTTGGTACGGGTCAGCGTCGACTACACCGATCAGGGTGGCACTGCCGAGACCGTGACCTCGGTCATGACGGCACGAGTCGGCAACAATGCCAACGTTGCCTTGGAAACCCTCAACGGCACTGCCGGCCCAAACCTTCTGAACGGTCGCGGCGGTCCCGACATCCTGAACGGCAATGACGGGAACGATGTCCTCAACGGCAGCGGCGGTAACGACACGCTGAACGGCGGCAACGGCAACGACACGCTGAATGGCGGCGCCGGGGCGGACACGCTCGACGGTGGCAATGACAACGATGCCCTCAACGGTGGTGCCGGCAACGATACCATAGCGGGCGGCGCTGGCGACGACACGATTAGCTGGACCGCCACGAGCCTGTTGGGCTTCGATATCGCGACCGACGGCCGCGATGTCATAAACGGCGGAACGGAAGGAACCGTAGGAGACACGTTCGTCATCAACGGCTCGGCATCGACCGAGACCTTCAGGATTTATACCCACGATGCAGCGGTGACCGCCGGTGTCGTTGCCGCTGCCAACGCAGCGGAGATCATTATCACACGTACCGTTCAACCACTCATTGGAGGCCCGCAGACGAGCGTAATCGCCGAACTCACCGAGATCGAGGAGATCCGTATCAATGCAACGACGGTAACGACGACGCCGACTCCTGGAACTGCAAATGGCGATACCGTGCAGTTGATCGGCAATTTCGTTGGGACGAGCCTGAACCTCAACACGGTTCACATCAACGGCTCGGCCGGTGACGATACGGTCGACATCAGTGGGCTGACATCGGCACACCGCATCGTCTTCACCTCGAATGGCGGTCACGACACGATCGTCGGAACGTTGCGCCCACAGGACATCATCCGACTAGCCGCCGGATCGACCCTCGCTGACTACCAGTCGACGACAGCCAACGGCATGATCACCATGTCGAACGGCACGCATTCGATCACTTTCCCGAGTGCCGGCACGCCCACGTTCGAAGTTACACCGGTCAACGGTGGCGGCGGTGCGGATGGAGGCGTTGGCGGCCAAACGGGCGGTGGCGACGATGGTCAGAACCAGGGGGGCGATGACGGCGGAAACGACGGTGGCCAGAACCAGGGTGGAGGAGACGACGACGGCCAGGATGGCGGTGGCGATGACAACGGCGACAATAACGGCCACGACGGTGGCGATGACGACGGTCAGGACCAGGGCGGCGATGATGGCGGCAATGGTGGCCCGAACAACGGCGGCGACGACGACACTGGCGGTGGCGACGACAGCGGCCAGACTGATGGCGGCGATGACGGCGATGGCCAGAACCCGGGCGGCGGCGACGATGGCTCCGGTGACGGCGGCACGGATCCGCTTCCTGTCGCGGCACGGACGTTGATCGGGACTGTTGCTGGGGATGTTCTGATTGGTGCGGCTGGTGCCGATACGATCCTTGCCGGCGGTGGTGGGGATATCGTTGCCGGCGATGCGGGCAATGACATCCTGCGCGGCGAGGACGGCGACGACGTGGTGACGGCCGGTGACGGCAATGACAGTGTCACCGGTGGAGCCGGCGATGACGAGCTGCATGGCGGGGCCGGCGACGACATGCTGTTCGGCAATGCCGGCAAGGACATGATCCATGGCGAAGCGGGCAACGACTTCATCGAGGGCGGGGCCGGCGAGGATCAGGTCTGGGCTGGTGACGGCGACGACACGGTGATCGCCTCTGCCGGTGACGGCGACGACCAGTACTGGGGCGGCGACGGCAACGACACGCTGGACTATGCGGTGGCGACGGCGAACCTGACGGTCGACCTCGGCAACGGCTTCATGCAGCGTGGCCAGGTGTCGGGCGGCACGACCGGGACGGATGTGGTCTACGGCTTCGAGAACGTCATCACCGGTTCCGGCCACGACACGATCACGGCCACGGCTGCGGTCAACGTCATGGACGGCGGGCTAGGCAACGACACCTTCCGCTTCCTGTCGGCAGGGGCTGCCAATGGCGACACGATCTACAGCTT
>Ga0209051_1001508_pt1 | contig 19459 bp, 20 predicted proteins | sample AraplaCvi_mMS_r2_2_FD_184286 | JGI IMG/M metagenome (GOLD analysis project Ga0209051, IMG submission 184286) | Arabidopsis root microbial communities from North Carolina, USA - plate scrape MF_Cvi_mMS_r2 (SPAdes) (version 2) | ecosystem: Host-associated > Plants > Roots > Endosphere | place...
GTGATTTCGCCGAAGCCGGCCTCACCTTTGCCAAGGACAAGGACGGCAAGCTGCGCTCCCTGCCCTTCTCGGTCGATTACTGGATCGTCTACTGGAACAAGGAGCTCTTCGAGAAGAAGGGTCTCGCCTACCCGAAGACCTTCGATGAGATGGCGGCGGCAGCCGAAGCGCTGACCGACAAGAGCACCAATACCTACGGCTTCGTCGCCCGCGGCCTGAAGAACGCCAACGTTCCGGTCTGGACGACGCTCATGCTCGGTTACGGCGCGACGCCGCTCGGTCCGGATGGCAAGCTGCGCACGACCTCCGACGAGGCCGTCGAAGCTGCCAAGCTCTACCAGCGTCTGATGACCAAGTCGGCACCGGCCGGCATTTCCGGCTTCAACTGGGCGGAATCCCAGTCGGCCTTCCTGCAGGGCAAGGTCGGCATGTGGCTGGATGGCGTCGGTTTCGCTCCGCCGCTCGAAGATCCGACCAAGTCCCGCGTGGTCGGCAAGGTCGGCTACGGCGTCATGCCGAAGGGACCGAAGGCGCAGGCAGCCGCCACCACCGGCGACGGCATCGCCGTCACCGCCGCCAGCCAGAAGAAGGAAGCCGCCTATCTGTTCTGCCAGTGGGTCATCTCCAAGGAGATGGGCGCACGCCTGCTGCAGGCCGGTGCCGGCGTTCCCTTCCGCCAGTCGATCCTCGCCGATGCGGAAGTCCGCAAGGGTGTCACGATGCCGGGCGCCTGGGTGGATGCGGTCGCCGCGTCCGGCAAGGTCTCGCAGCTCGCGCTGCCGGTCATCATTCCGGTCACGGAATTCCGCGACATCTACGGCGTCGGCCTGACCAACATGATCGGCGGCGCCGACCCGGCGACCGAACTGAAGACCGCAACGGCGCAGTTCGAACCGGTCCTTGCCAAGAGCGAGGGATAATGGCCTCCGTGAGCATCGAAACAGCACGGACGGAAACCGGTAACAAGGGGAGCAAGCCGAGCCGGCTTGCTCCCAACTACTGGCCTTTCGTCGTTCCCGCCCTCGTCGTCATCGGCGCGGTCATCGTCTTCCCGTGGGTTTTCACCCTCTGGATGAGCGTGAACAGCTGGACGCTGGGACAGGAACAGACCTTCGCCGGACTGGACAACTACATCCGGCTGGCGACCGATTTCCGCTTCTGGGAATCGCTCTGGCACACGCTGATCTTCACGGTGCTGGCGGTCGTGGCACCGCTGTTTCTCGGTACGCTCGCAGCCCTGATCTTCGATGCACAGTTCCCGGGGAGGGGTTTCCTGCGCGGCGTCTTCGTCATGCCGATGATGGCGACCCCGGTCGCCATCGCCCTCGTCTGGACCATGATGTTTCACCCGCAGCTCGGCGTGCTCAACTATCTCCTGTCGCTGGTCGGCATCGGCCCGCAGGAATGGATCTACAATCGCTACAGCGTCATCCCCTCGCTGGTCCTCGTCGAGACCTGGCAATGGACGCCGCTGATCATGCTGATCGTGCTCGGCGGCCTCGCCGCCCTCCCGCGCGAACCCTATGAAAGCGCCGAGATCGACGGCGCCAACGCCTGGCAGAAATTCCGCTACCTGACGCTTCCGATGATCGCGCCTTTCCTGATGATCGGCGTCATCATCCGCTCGATCGACGCGATCAAGAGCTTCGACATCATCTACGCGATGACGCAGGGCGGGCCGGGCACGGCGTCCGAGACGATCAACATCTACCTCTACAACACCGCCTTCTCCTATTACGACATCGGCTACGGCTCGGCGATGGCGGTCGTCTTCTTCGTCATCATCGTCGCGCTCTCCTTCGCGCTGATGATGGTGCGCGCACGGGCGAACTGGTCGGACATGGAGACGCGCTGATGGAACGCACCCCCCTCAAACGCCCGTTTATCAAACGCAGGACGCTCGATCGCGTCGGCCTTCTGTTCGCGGCCCTCGTCATGGTGTCGCCGGTCGTGCTGTTCTTCCTCTGGATGATCTCGCTGTCGCTCAAATACGAGATCGACAACGGCGCCTACCCGCCGATCCTCATTCCGGAAAACTTTGCCTGGGCGAACTATGTGCAGGTGTTCAAGGAGAACAACTTCTTCCTTTATTTCTGGAACTCAGTGCTGGTCACCGGCGCAGCCACCCTGCTGGCGCTGATCATCGGCGTGCCGGCCGGCTACGGCATCGCCCGGCTGAAGGCCGAGAAGGCGGCGATCGTCATCATGATCGCCCGCATGACGCCCGGCCTCTCCTTCCTCATTCCGCTCTTCCTGCTGTTCCAGTGGCTGAACCTGCTCGGCACGCTCTGGCCGCAGATCATCATCCATCTCGTCGTCACGGTGCCGATCGTCGTGTGGATCATGATCGGTTATTTCGAGACGACGCCAATGGAACTCGAGGAGGCCGCCAGCATCGACGGCGCGACACCCTGGCAGGTGTTCCGCCTCGTGGCCTTGCCGATCGCCAAGCCCGGCATCGTGGTCGCCTTCATCCTGGCGCTGATCTTCTCCTGGAACAACTTCGTCTTCGGCATCGTGCTCGCCAGCCGCACCACGCGAACGCTGCCGGTCGCCGTCTACAACATGCTTTCCTTCGAACAGGTCAGCTGGGGGCCGCTCGCCGCCGCTGCGCTGATCGTCACCCTCCCCGTGCTGGTACTCACCCTGTTCGCCCAGAAGCAGATCGTCGCGGGCCTGACGGCCGGCGCGGTCAAGGGCGGCTGAACATCGCATGGCGCCCGAAAGTGGAAGCCGGTTTCGGGACAACGCCATGCGCCGGCGCAAAGACAAACAGGATTGAATTTCATGGCAACCGTCACTCTCCAGAACATCCAGAAGCGCTTCGGCGCGATCAACGTCATCGAGAATCTGAGCGTCGATATCGCCGACGGCGAATTCGTGGTTCTCGTCGGCCCCTCGGGCTGCGGCAAGTCCACGCTGCTGCGCATGGTCGCCGGCCTCGAAGAGGTCAGCGGCGGCGAGATCCGCATCGGCGCACGCGAGGTCAGCAACCTGCCGGCCCGCGACCGCGACATCGCCATGGTTTTCCAGAATTACGCGCTCTATCCGCATATGACGGTGGAGGACAACATGGGCTTCGCGCTGAAGCTCAAGAAGGCTGATCCCGCCGATACCGCGGAACGGGTGAAGAAGGCGGCCGCGATCCTCGGCCTGGAAAACCTGCTCGACCGCTACCCGCGCCAGCTTTCCGGCGGCCAGCGCCAGCGCGTCGCCATGGGCAGGGCGATCGTCCGCAATCCGCAGGTGTTTCTCTTCGACGAGCCGCTGTCGAACCTCGACGCCAAGCTGCGCGTGGTGATGCGCAGCGAGATCAAGGCCATGCACCAGCGCATCGGCACGACGACGATCTACGTGACGCACGACCAGATCGAGGCGATGACCATGGCCGACAAGATCGTCGTCCTGCATGACGGCAATATCGAGCAGGTCGGCGCCCCGCTGGAACTCTACGACCGGCCGGCCAACCTCTTCGTTGCCGGCTTCATCGGATCGCCGGCCATGAATTTCCTGGAAGGCAGGATCGAAGAAGGTGTTTTCCGCACCGACAAGGGGCTGATCCTGCCGCTCCCGGCGGACCTTTCCCCCGCCAGCGCGGGCGGCCGTCCGCTCGTATACGGCATCAGGCCGGAGCACATCCGCGCCAGCGACCAGGGCATCCAGGGCCGAGCGACCATCGTCGAAGGCACCGGCTCGGAAATCTTTGCCAAGCTCGATTGCGGCGGCGAGCAACTCTCATGCCTTTTCCGCGAGCGCATCGACATCCGCTTCGGCGACACGGTGGGCGTCTCGATCGACGAGAAACGGGTCCATCTCTTCGACAAGGCAACCGGCCAGAGGCTCTGAGGGACCCGGGCGGCGTCAGTCCGTTTGCGCGAGCGCAAAGACAGCCGTCTCTTTCCCATCAATCTGGGGGGATGAAAGCAGATGTCCCGATTCCCCGCCGCTACGCCAATCTTGAGGATTTTGCCGCCCTGCTGGAAAGCAGGGGCCGGCTGAAGCGGATATCGCAGCCCGTCTCGCTGGTTCACGAGATCACCGAGATCCACCGCCGGGTGCTTCTGGAGGAAGGACCGGCTCTGCTCTTCGAAAAACCGGTCGATGCCCGCGGCAATACGCTCGCAATACCGCTTCTCGCCAATCTGTTCGGAACCCGCGAGAGGATCGAGTGGGGCCTGGGGCTCGCAGCCGGCGGCATTTCCGGCCTTGCCGATTTCCTCGGCGAATTGCGCGAGCCGCGGCCGCCGAAATCGATGCGCGATGCATGGCGGAAGCTTCCGCAGCTGAAGGCGGCGCTCGCGCTGAACCCCCGCCCGGTCTCGAACGCGCCGTGCCAGGAGATCGTCTGGCAAGGCGCTGATCTCGATCTCGACCGGCTGCCGATCCAGTCCTGCTGGCCCGATGAGCCCGCCCCCCTCGTCACCTGGCCGCTGGTGATCACGCAGGCGCCGGACGATCCGACGGATGTCAATGTCGGCGTCTACAGGATGCAGAAACTCGGCAAGGACCGCCTGATCATGCGCTGGCTCGCCCATCGCGGCGGCGCCAGACACCACAGGATGTGGCAGGCGCTCGGGCGCGACATGCCGGTGGCGGTCGTCATCGGCGCCGATCCGGCGACGATCCTCGCCGCCGTCATGCCGCTGCCGGACGCGATCAGCGAATTGAATTTCGCCGGCGTGCTGAAAGGCAGGCGTCAGCAGGTCGCGCCCGGATTTTCGGTGCCGCTGCCGGTTCCCGCAGAGGCGGAGATCGTCCTCGAGGGCACGGTTTCCGCCACCGAGACGGCCGAGGAAGGTCCCTACGGCGACCACACCGGTTATTACAACGCCGTCGAGCGTTTCCCGGTGCTTTCGCTTTCGGCGATCACCATGCGCCGCAATCCGCTTTATCTTTCCACCTACACAGGCCGCCCTCCCGATGAACCGTCGCGGCTCGGCGAAGCCATGAACGAGCTCTTTATCCCGCTGGTCAGGCGCCAGTTCCCCGAGATCCGCGATCTCTGGCTGCCGCCTGAAGCCTGTTCCTATCGAACCATGGTGGTTTCGATCGACAAGCGTTACCCGGGCCATGCCCGGCGGATCATGATGGGTCTCTGGTCGATGCTGCCGCAGTTCAGCTACACCAAGCTGATCATCGTCGTGGATCCGGACATCGATGTCCGAAGCTGGCCCGATGTCATGTGGGCGGTTTCCACCCGCTTCGATGCCAGCCGCGACCTCATGGTCGTCGACAATACGCCGATCGACTACCTCGACTTCGCCTCTCCGCAATCGGGCCTCGGCGGCAAGCTCGGGCTGGACGCCACGACCAAAGTCGGTTCCGAGACGACCCGGGAATGGGGCCGGGTTCTCGAAATGTCTCCCGAGATCATCGAAAAGGTCGACCGGATATGGGCCTCGCTCGGCCTCGGCGAGGGCTCGTCGTGACACATCATTTGCGGAGCACCGAGCCGAAGCTGCCCGCCGGCCAATCGCCGACGCCAAACCAATCCCGAAACCATCATCGACGAGGAGTACATCATGACTGACATTGCCCCGGACACGACGGTCGCAGCGATCGCCACGGAACTGCCGGGAGCCGCAGAACTTTTCCGCCGGCACAGCATCAGCTTCTGCTGCGGCGGCGATATACCGCTCTCCATGGCCGCAGAGCAGGCAGGCCTCGCGCCGGCCGCGCTGATCGCCGATCTCAAGGCCCTCGAACAAGCATCGGGACGGGATGCGCCGCAGGAAACATTGGCTTTGATCGCGCACATTCTCACCAGATATCACGCCGCCCATCGCGAGGAACTGGAGTGGCTCATTCCTCTCGCCCGGAAAGTTGAGCGCGTACACGCCGGCCACCCCTCCGCTCCGATCGGACTTTCCGAGATATTGGCACAGGTCCGCGACGAACTCGAAGACCACATGATCAAGGAGGAGCAGGTGCTCTTTCCAATGATGCGACGCGGAGGCAGCGCCATGATTGCCCATCCGATCGCCGAAATGCGAAACGAACACGAGGATGAGGCGCAGCATCTGCAGACGATCGAGCATGTGACGCGCGGCCTTACCCTGCCCGACGATGCCTGCAGATCGTGGACAGCGCTTTATACGGGGCTGCGCAAATTCACCGATGACCTCGTCGTCCATATGCATCTCGAAAACGAAGTGCTGTTTCCGAGATTTCAACCGGTATCGTAGAACGTGGAGGAAGCGGCGAACCTCGCCGCGACATCGTCGACCTGAGGAGGAGCGATGCATATCGAATGTGACCCGAACGGCGACTTTATCCTGGAATCCGGCGAGATCGCCGCCCGGTTCGGACTTTCCCGCGACGATTTCCGGCTGAGAATTCGCCAGGGTCTCGTGACGAGCACGGTCGAGCGGGGCGAAGCCGAGGATATCGGAACGTCCCGCCTGAGCGTTCGTCTCGGAAACCGCCTGTGGCGCGCCGTCCTGAACGGCGAAGGCGAGGTTCAGAACGAAACCGTGACCTTCGTTCGCGGGAGAGGCCGATCCGGCGGCCCCTGACGGCGACGCGGCCGCCCACGGGCGTCCTTCGGTCAGCCCTGCCGGTTCTCTCGAAAGAACCGTCATCCTCTTTGCGCCAGGTCAAACACGGCAATCCCCGCAGCCGATAGCCTGTATCCGCATATTGCCAGGATGCATGAATATGGAATTTCCCCGCTTGCTCGCCGTCCCCCTGAACTACATGCCGCTGGCGGCGATCGAACGAGCGACGGGATTGCTGTTCACGCGGGTCCTGAAGGAACATCCGGACCTGTTCGAGCGGCTGGGCGAATACAGGGCGAAGCGCTTTGCTTTTCTTCCGAGCGACCTGCCGCTTGCCTTCATCGTGGAGCCGGCAGGGCCATCCATCCGCGTGATGCGCAAACCGGCAACGCAAGACCTCGCCGATGCTTCCGTCGAGGGGCCGCTCTTTCTGCTGCTTGCGCTGCTCGAAGGCCGCTGCGATGCGGATGCGCTGTTCTTCTCCCGCGACCTTTCCGTCACCGGCGACATGGAGGCGATGCTGGCGATGCGCAATGCGCTCGATGGCGCCGACATCGATCTCCCGCGCGACCTGTCGAAGCTCGCCGGTCCTCTTGCGCCCCTCTTCGGACGGATGGCGCAAGACATCCGGCGCCGTGCATTGAACAACGAGACCTCTTCATGGAACTGATCTGCCCCGCCGGAACGCCGGCCGCCTTTCGCGAGGCCGTCGATGCAGGCGCCGACGCCGTCTATTGCGGCTTCCGCGACGAAACCAACGCCCGCAATTTTCCCGGCCTCAATTTCAGCCGCGACGAACTGCGGGACGCCATTGCCTACGCCCGCCGGCATGGCACCCAGACCTTCGTCGCCCTCAACACCTTCATGCGCGCCGGCGACGAGGAAATCTGGTATCGCGCCGCCGCGGACGCCGTCGCCCTCAAGGCCGATGCGCTGATCCTCGCGGATTTCGGCCTGATGGCGCATGTGGCCGAGCGTTATCCCGAGCAGCGCCTGCATGTCTCGGTCCAGGCTTCCGCCTCGAATGTGGACGCGATCAACTTCCTCGTCGACGCCTTCCATGCCAGGCGTGTCGTCCTGCCGCGAACGCTCACCATTGCCGACATCGCCCGTATCGCCCCTAAGATCCGCTGCGAGATCGAGGTCTTCGTGTTCGGCGGGCTCTGCGTCATGGCAGAAGGCCGCTGCTCCCTCTCCTCCTACGCGACGGGGAAGTCGCCGAACATGAACGGCGTCTGCTCGCCGGCAAGCCATGTGCGCTACCGCCAGGAGGGCAAGGAACTGGTTTCCGAGCTCGGCAACTATACGATCAACCGCTTTCCTGCCGGCGAAGCGGCGGGCTATCCCACGCTGTGCAAGGGCCGTTTCGACATTGCCGACAGCCCCGCCTATGCGTTCGAGGACCCGGTTTCCCTCGATGTGATGGGCGAGATCGACGCACTTTCGGCAGCGGGCGTCAGCGCCCTGAAGATCGAAGGCCGCCAGCGCGGCAAGGCCTATGTCGCCGAAGTCGTCTCGACCCTGAAAAAGGCCCTGTCGGTGAGCCCCGCCCAGCGAGCGCCCCTGCTCGCGCGCCTGCGCGGCCTGAGCGAAGGCCAGAAGACCACGTCGGGCGCCTATGAGAAGCGCTGGAGATGAGCATGAGCCGCACCGCTTCCCCATCCCTGACGATGGGACCCGTCTATTATCTCTGGGACGGCCCCAAATGGCGCGACTTCCATTTCCGCATCGCCGACGAGGCGCCGGTCGATCGCGTGGTGATCGGCGAGACCGTCTGTTCCAAGCGCCAGCATTTCATCGAACCGCATATTGCCGAAGTGATCGAGAGGCTGGAAGCCGCCGGCAAGACCGTGGTCCTCTCGACGCTGTCGCTCGTCACCCTGGAACGGGAGAGCCGGCAGATCCGGGAGCTCGTCGCCGACAGCGAACACCTGATCGAGGCCAACGACCTCTCCGCCCTCGGCCTGCTGAACGGCAGGCCCCACAGCATCGGCCCGCTGGTCAATGTTTATAACGCGCCGACGGCCAGGCTGCTGGCCGGACGCGGAGCGACCAGCATCTGCCTGCCGCCGGAATTGCCCTTCACGTCGGTCGAGAAGATCGTCGCCGAGGCGCCGGCCATCGCATTCGAGGTCTTCGCCTTCGGCCGCATGCCGCTCGCCACCTCCGCGCGATGCGCGCATGCGAGGTCCAAGGGCAGGATCAAGGACAATTGCCAGTTCGTCTGCGGTGAAGACCCGGACGGACTGCCGGTGAAGACCCTCGACCGGCAATCATTCCTCGCGCTCAACGGTGTGCAAACCGTGTCGCACACCTGCCAGGCCCTGCTGGGCGAGCTCGCCAGCCTCGCCGCCTGCGGCATCTCTGCGATCCGCCTGTCACCGCAGGACTGCGACATGGTGGCGATCGCAAGGCTCTATCGCGCCGTGCTCGACAACGCGCTGGACGCGGACGAAGCGATCATGCAGCTGCGCGAAATCTATCCGGCGGCTCCGTTGTCGAACGGTTTTCACCATGCCCGCGAAGGGGCGGCCTGGGTCGCGCGTGCCCGCGATACGGCCCATGGGCAAGCTTGAGGGACTACGGCGCTTCCCCCGAGTGCCGATCAGCCGCCAAGAAAGAGAAGCGGGTCCGCACCCACCAATGCCGCATGCCCGCCGCCGAGAAGCCAGACCAGTGACGCCACCGTGCAAAGCAGGGCAGCAGCCATCGGCACGTCTATTGTAATTTTTGCCTTACCATTGATGACCGCTGCGAATGGAATGACGGAGGTTCGCGAAGAGGCCGATGGCCAGGCCGACCCCAGCGACCGACGCGCCCTCTTTTCGAGCATGAGGAAGCCGCCGGCCGAAAAGGCGGCGAAGCCACCGAACAGAAGCAGCGAACGCAGATCTCCGTTTGGAGGAATGTGCCCCACCGACCAGCAGAGGAAACCCCAGAGAACCGGATGGCGCGTGACGGAGACGATCGCATCCGCCTCGCCTCCCCTGCGGAACGAGATCGAGAAGGGATTGCGGCTGAAGAGGCCTGCCAGGACCAGGAAAAGCCCGATCGGCGAAAGCACGAAGGTTGGCCAGGCCTGCCATGGCCTGGGTTGCCAGATTTCCACATAGTCGAGGCTCAACGCGGACAGGATAAGCCAGGCAAGGGCAGCCGTGGAAACGACGGAATAGGCGGCAATATAGCTCCCATGCCCCGTCCGGCCGATCAGCGTGCCGCGGATCTTCGGGATTGCAGGGATGGAATGCAGGGCGATGAAGGCCCCGAAAGCCAGCAGAAACTGCGCCATGGCAAGGCCGCTACTGTTGCCAGAAGAGGACGCCCGCGATGGCGACCGAAAAGACCACCGCGGCGAGCGAGCTGTAACCCTGCAGGACGCCCATCCGTTTCAGGGCGATGGCGAATATGACAATGATCGGGGCGGCCATCAGCAGGCCGACTTGTGCATCAGACATGGCAAATCCTTGGTTTGCTGCCATCCTAACCCCTCTATCGGCCGTTTCTTTGCGATATGACAAAGAGCCGGATCTGTATTGCCTTCATCTTCCCTTGCGGAACAATACCGGAGGTTTCGGAATGGCGGCAATCACGACGACCGAGGAGAGGGATGAAGGCGGCGACCTTCTTCTCTGGGTGCTCGTCTGGGGCGAACTCGCGGCTTTCGGTATCTTGCTGACCGGTTATGTCGTCATGTCCATGCTGCATCCGGAAAGCTTTGCGCTCGCAAGGCTGCATCTCGCGCCGCGGCTGGCCGGGCTCAATACCGTCGTGCTGCTGGCGAGCAGCTGGCTGGCGGCGCTGGCCGCCGGTTCTCAGGGAAAACCTCGCCGGCAACGCCTCTTCCTGCTCGGGGCCGCATTTCTGGGTTTCCTCTTCGTCGCCCTCAAATTCGCCGAATACCGGTCCGAATGGGCGGCGACGGGCGATCAGAACCTGCAGACCTTTTTCGAACTCTACTTTCTCATCACCGGCTTTCACCTCGCCCATGTCGCCTTCGTCGGCCTTCTCTTCGTGTTGGCGGCAATCAGGCTCGAGCGTTCGACGATCGTCACGCTGACAACCATCTGGCACGTCATCGACATCGTCTGGCTGGTGATGTTCCCGCTGATCTACCTGAGCTAGGCGAAGGACATTCCCATGGACGATTCAAGACTTTTCGGCAGCGCCAACTGGGTGATGATGCTCGGCATTGCCGGCGCTCTGATCGCCGCGCAATGGAAGCACGAGGTGATACCGGCGGTCGCACTTGCCGTCATCCTCGTCATGGCCGTTGCGAAGATAAGGCTCATCGTGCTCGACTTCATGGGCCTGCGGGGGATGCGGCCGAATCTCGCCAGGGCGCTGATGGTCTGGCCGATCTTCTTCTCCGCCCTCTCGCTCGGCAAGGTCGTCCTGGCCGCCATTCTCTAGGCCCGGCCTTCCTCTCGCCTTTCCCTGCCTGAACACAAGCCTGGCCCACGGTCGCCCGCGCGCTGATTGGAAAGCAAATACTTACATTTCAAAAACTGGCGGGCTTCTCCGGCACCGCTTTTTTGTTTGGTAAATCGCAAAGAAGGCCGACGAAAATCCCTTCATAGAAGTCCCCGGGGGTCTGGTCGCCTTTATGCCGACCGGCCCCGCAGCAACCCGCAAGGCATCCGCACAAAGGGGACATGAGGATGGCAGAACGCCTCACAAAGACCGGGGCACGTAACGTCTTTTACGGCGGCTCCGCGTTCTTCTTCTTAATCTTTCTCGGGCTGACCGCCCACAGTCACTATTACATGCGAACCACGTCCACCGACGAGGCCACGCTCACCGATTCCGTCGCGCGCGGCAAGCACGTCTGGGAAAAGAACGCCTGTATCAACTGCCATACGATCCTCGGGGAAGGCGCCTATTTCGCCCCCGAGCTCGGCAATGTGTGGAAGCGCTGGGGCGGCGATACCGATCCGGACACCGCCCGTTCGACGCTGAAGGCCTGGATGGCCGCGCAGCCGAGCGGCATCGAGGGCCGCCGGCAGATGCCGCAGTTCAACCTGACGGAACAGGAACTCGACGATCTGGCCGACTTCCTCGAATGGACCAGCAGGATCAAGACCCAGAACTGGCCGCCGAACGATGCCGGCTGATCTCACGGGAAGGGAAAAACACATGAAATATCAAACCCAGAAGGTCGCGATGCTGTATTTCTACGGCGCGCTCGGCCTGTTCATCGCCCAGGTCCTGTTCGGCGTCCTCGCCGGCACGATCTACGTGCTGCCGAACACGCTTTCGGAACTGCTGCCCTTCAACATCGTGCGGATGATCCACACCAATGCGCTCATCGTCTGGTTGCTGATGGGCTTCATGGGATCGACCTATTACCTCCTGCCAGAGGAGGCGGAAACGGAGCTATTCAGCACCAGGATCGCGGTTGTCCAATTCTGGCTTTTCCTCGTCGCGGCGGCGATCGCCGTCGTCGGTTACCTGTTCCACTATCATGAAGGCCGCGAGTTTCTCGAACAGCCTTTCGTCATCAAGGTCGGCATCGTCGTCGTCGCGCTGATGTTCCTGTTCAACGTGACGCTGACCGTGCTCAAGGGCCGCAAGACCGTCGTCACCAACATCCTGATCTTCGGCCTCTGGGGCGTGGCGATCTTCTTCCTGTTCGCCTTCTACAACCCGGCCAATCTGGCGCTCGACAAGATGTACTGGTGGTACGTCGTCCATCTGTGGGTCGAAGGCGTCTGGGAACTGATCATGGCCTCGGTGCTCGCCTTCCTGATGATCAAGCTGAACGGCATCGACCGTGAAGTGGTCGAAAAATGGCTCTATGTGATCGTCGGCCTTGCCCTCTTCTCCGGCATTCTCGGCACCGGCCACCACTTCTACTGGATCGGCGCTCCCGGTTACTGGCAGTGGATCGGCTCGCTCTTCTCGACGCTGGAAGTGGCGCCCTTCTTCACCATGGTCATCTTCACCTTCGTGATGACCTGGAAGGCCGGCCGCAAGCATCCGAACCGCGCCGCCCTTCTGTGGTCGATCGGCTGCTCGGTCATGGCCTTCTTCGGCGCCGGCGTCTGGGGCTTCCTGCACACGCTGTCGTCGGTCAACTACTACACCCACGGCACCCAGGTCACCGCCGCCCACGGCCACCTCGCCTTCTTCGGCGCCTATGTGATGCTGAACCTCGCCGTCATGGCCTATGCCGTGCCGGAACTTCGCGGCCGCAGCCCCTATAACCAGTGGCTTTCGATGGTCAGCTTCTGGATCATGTGCACGGCCATGTCCGTCATGACCTTCGCCCTGACCTTTGCCGGCGTCCTTCAGGTTCACCTGCAGCGCGTCCTCGGCCAGGGCTACATGGATGTCCAGGACCAGCTGGCGATCTTCTACTGGATCCGGCTCGGCTCAGGCGTCTTCGTGCTCATCTCGGCGCTGATGTTCCTCTGGGCCCTGTTCGTCCCCGGCCGTGAACGGCAGCCCGCCGGCACGACGAGCGTCCAGCCCGCCGAATGACGTGACGCGGCTCCGTCTCACCGGCGGAGCCGCGCTTTCCACCCCTTCAAGATCCCCATCCTTTGAGACCAAGGACATCCCGATGACCATCGCTTCTCCGATTAAGCCCGTCGAGGCCGCAGCGATTCCGCACTACATCCCCGCCGGCAACGAATGCGAACTGTTCGAAATGGCCTGGAAGCGGCAGCTTCCGCTGCTCCTGAAAGGTCCGACCGGCTGCGGCAAGACCCGTTTCGTCTCCCATATGGCGGAGCGTCTCGAACTGCCGCTCGCCACCGTCTCCTGCCATGACGATCTGGCCGCCGCCGATCTCACCGGCCGCTTCCTCCTGAAGGGCGGCGAGACCATCTGGGTGGACGGCCCGCTGACGAAGTCGGTACGCGGCGGCGGCATCTGCTATCTGGACGAAATCGTCGAAGCGCGGAAGGATGTCGCCGTCGTCATCCACCCGCTGACCGACGACCGCCGCATCCTGCCGCTCGAAAGAACCGGTGAGGTGCTGGAGGCGCCAAAAGAGTTCATGCTCGTCGTCTCCTATAATCCCGGCTACCAGAACATCCTCAAGGCGCTGAAGCCTTCCACCAAGCAGCGTTTCGTGGCGATCGAGTTCGATTTCCTTCCCCGGGAACAGGAAGTGGCGATCGTTGCTGCCGAAAGCGGTCTTTCCGAACGGCATGTCGTGCCGCTGGTACACCTTGCCCACCGCCTGCGGGCCCTTAAAGGTCACGACCTGGAGGAAGGCGTTTCCACACGCCTGCTCGTTTATTGCGCCTCCCTGATCGAAAGCGGTCTTGCCCCGCGCCATGCGATACGGGCTGCCATGATCGAGCCGCTGACGGACGATCCGGACGTGCGCGCCGCGCTGATCGAAGTGGCGAATGCCATTGTTGCCTGAGGTGCTCTGATGCTGGATTTTCTCGAGCTGGAAGAAACCGTCGGCAAGGCCTGGCATCGCCTGGTCGGCCAGACACGGAGCCTGCCGCGCTATCCCGAGCAGGCGGTGGCGCTGGACGACATGAAACCCGTCCTCGCATCCTGCTTCCGCGGATTCGGAGGCGATCACGCGGTCCAGCTCGTGGCAGCCCACCAGCGCACGTCGAAACATCGCCTGAAGCTTCGCCAGCTTGTCGGGCTGGGCGAGGAGCGGATTGCCCGTTCCGGCCGGGATTTCGCTCGTGCGATGCTTCCCGATGTCATCGACTTCTTTCCGGACCGCAGCCTGAACCGGGCCCTCTACATCTGGCTGACGGCAGCCATCGCCACGCTGCCGGAGACCAGGCCGGCCTCCGGAGATCCCCTCGCGCGGGATCTCGAACGATTGCATATGGCAAGCTCCAATGTGGAGGCGACGCTTGCCGCATTTCCCGGCCTGCGATCCGTCTACCGGAGCCTCTGCCAGGCGGTGCTTGCCGAGCGTCACCGCGGCCGGCTTCCCTCGGTGGAACGGCTGCTGGAAAGCAGGATCGTCAGCCTTCTGCGGGCAGGCGCGGGCCTGCCGGACGACACACTGAGTGCGATCTTCCCCCGCCATGCCCCGCCCGGCTACCAGCCGATGATGGACGTGCCGCTCTGGCCGGAATTCCTCCCCCGGGAGGAAAGCCGTTCCTCGGCGGAGGATTCGGAAAGCCCGCTCGCTGATCCGCAGGGTCCGGCCGGCAAGAGAAGGTTCAGCGCTGAGCGACAGCGGGAGGACGAGGCGCGTTCCGAGCGGAGCCCCTTCATCCTCAACCGCTTCGAGAAAATCCTGGCGATGACGGAAATGGTCAATGTCGACCGGCCGACCGACGACAAGCCCGAGGAGGACGGCAAGGCGGCCGAGGACCTGGACGAAATGGTTCTCGGGCATCGGAGGGAACGCCCCTCTTCCCGTTTCCACTTCGACCTCGATCTTCCGCCGGAAATGGTAGACCTCAAGGAAATCGCCGCCGAACTCACCTATCCCGAATGGGACTACCGGAAGGCCACCTATCTGAAGAGCCATTGCCGGGTTCTCGCGGTCCCGACATCGGCGACGGGCGATCGTCTGGAAACATCCGATGACACCAAAGCGCTGGTCAGGAAGGTGCGCAAGCAGTTCGAAATCCTGCGGCCGCGCCAGGAAATGCTGAAATCGCAGCTGGATGGGGTGGAGCTCGATCTCGACGCTGTCGTCCGGCGCAGGACCGATCTTCTGGCCGGCGGGCAGGCAACCGACCGTATTCATCTCGCAAGCCGGCCGCGCACGCCCGATCTCGCCGTCACCATTCTCGTCGATGTCTCGCTTTCCACCGATGCCTGGATCGACAACCGGCGGGTTCTGGATGTCGAGAAGGAAGCGCTTCTCGTCCTCTCGCAGGGCTTGAGCGCCTGCGGCACGGACCACTCCATCCTCACCTTCACCTCCCGCCGCCGCTCCTGGGTGCGGGTCGAGACGGTGAAAGGATACGACGAGCAGCTTTCGCCAGCCGTTGAAGACCGCATCGCCGGCCTGAAGCCCGGATATTACACCCGCCTCGGCGCAGCACTTCGACACGCCACCGCGGATCTGGCGAAACGTCCCAACCGGACGCGCCTGCTTCTGGTGCTGACCGACGGCAAGCCCAACGACATCGATCACTACGAGGGCCGCTTCGCGATGGAGGACAGCCGCCGTGCCGTGCAGGAGGCGAAGCGCCTCGGCGTCAACGTATTCGCCGTGACGGTGGACAAGGATGCGAAATCCTATCTGCCGACGATGTTCGGCCGCAACGGTTATGCGGTCGTGGCCGACATCTCGAAACTTCCGGCGGCTCTCCCCGCCATCTATCGCGGCCTGACGGGATAAGGGGATCCCGGCCGCGCGGGAGGTCCGGCTCGGCGGATCGCCGGACCTCCATTTATCCGCTCGGAACCTATGCCGCCTTGCTGAACGACCTGCCGGTCTTGTTCAGATAGGCATCGAACGCCGAAGCTGCGGCCCGGACGATGAACCGGTGATCCTCCGAGACGCGAATATCCCCGCCCCGGCGCTCGATCAGCCCGTCCCGTTCCAGTTCGTCGAGCCGATCATTGCCCCGCAGCAGAAGGTCGGCATCGAAGCCGTGCGCCGCCGCAAGGGCAGCGATATCGACCGCGAAATCGCACATCAGCCTTTCGATCACGTCGCCGCGCAGACGGTCTTCCGCTGTCAGGCGATAACCCTTGGCAACCGGCAGTTCGCCTTTCGATACCCGGGTCGCATAGAGACCTGGCGGAACCTCGTTCTGGATATAGCCCTGCGGCAGCTTGCCGATCGAGGACGCGCCGAGCCCGATCAGCGCCTCGCAGGCATCCGTCGTATAGCCTTGAAAATTCCGGTGCAGCCGGCCTTCGGTCTGCGCCACGGCAAGGTCGTCGCCGGGGAGAGCGAAATGGTCGAGGCCGATCCGCACATAACCCGCGGCCACCAGGGCGTCCGATATCGCGGATGCCTGGAGCGCGCGCTCCCGCGCATCGGGAAGCGCTGCCTCGTCGATGAGCCGCTGGTGTTTCTTGAAGCTCGGTATATGCGCATAACCGAAGACCGCGAGCCGATCCGGCCGCATGCGGACGGCCGCTTCGACGGTCTCGACGCAGGACCTGACCGTCTGGAACGGCAGCCCGTAGATGAGGTCGAAGTTGATCGCGTTGATGTCGTTGCGGCGGAGGTGTTCCACCGTCTCCATCGTCGTCTCGACACTCTGGATGCGGTTGATCGCTTTCTGCACCTTCGGGTCGAAGCTCTGGACGCCAAGGCTTGCGCGGGTGACGCCCGACTGACCGAGCGCAGCCGCCATCTCCCCGGTCAAGGTGCGCGGGTCGATTTCGACCGCCGCATTGACGACCGGCGCAAAGCCGAGACGGTTGCGGAACGCATCCATCAGCGCGATGAATTCCTCCGGCTTGATGATGGTAGGCGTGCCGCCGCCGAAATGGATTTCGCCGACACTGAAACTGTCGGCTCGAGCGGATGCCAGAAGTTCGATCTCCCGGTGCAATGTCTCGACATAGTCGAGGATGGGCCGGTCGCGCTCGGTGATCGTGGTGTGACAGCCGCAATACCAGCACATCGACCGACAGAAGGGGATGTGGATATAGAGCGAGGTCGGTTGTCCCTCGGGCAAGGCCCGCAGCCAGGACGGATAGTCGAGGGCGTCGAACTCCGGGCTGAAGTTCGGAGCCGTCGGATAGCTCGTGTAGCGCGGCAGCCGTGCATCGCCATATTTCTCGATTATCGCTGCGGACATGTCGGGCTCCTTTCCGGTTTTCATCGGAAAGCATTTATCTGTCCGGCGCCGGCCCCTCTTTGTGCAAAGTCAACGACAGCGCCGCGTTTCTGCAAAATATTTGTCCCGACGCAAATTTCCCCGGATGCGCCGCTGCTAAATCGGGAAGGCGGCAGGGATCGGCCAGGCCGCAGCCCCAGCTTGAAAGGCCCAGAACACACCATGTCGGATATTCAGATCCCTTCCATCGATGTCAGGACGCTCGCTCCCGCCGAACGCCACCCGAAGATTTTTGGCGTGCTGACGTCCCTCATCCCGGGCGGCATCATGCATGTCACCAGCGACCATGATCCTCGTCCGCTGCACTACCAGATCGAGAGCCGTTATCCGGAACAGTTCGACTGGCAATATCTCGAACAGGGTCCGGATGTCTGGCGCATCGAAATCCAGCGAGCGCAGGGTTCCGGCTGCGACTGCTGCTGCGGTCACTGAAAGACGAAAGCCATGCCCGGCGCCACCCTTTCCCGCTGGACAATGTCCTATTTCGCGACGGCGCTGGTCTGCCTGATCGCCGGGCTGGCTTTGATGACATCGGGTTTCGGATATCCATCCGCTCCCATCGAGGATCCGGCCTCGCTTGTGATCGTTCATCTGATCGCGATCGGCTGGCTCGGTCTCCTGTTCGCCGGATCGCTGCTTCAGTTCGTGCCGGTGATCGCCTCGCAGCAGCTGCGATCACCCTATCTCGCCCTGCCCGCGCTGCTCCTGACCGTGATCGGGTTGCTCCTGCTGCTGACGGGGTTCCTGGGGATGGCCGATATCGTGCCCTTCTGGACATGGACACTCCCGGCCGGAGGCATCCTGCTGACGCTGGCATTCACAGGCCTCTGCTGGATGGTCGCAGGTACGCTCTCGGCAGCCCGGCCGTACTCGCTGCCGGCAAAGTTCGTGGCGCTCGGCTGCTTGGCCATGATCGGCACGGCCGTGCTCGGGATGCTGTTCACCCTCTCCCTCTCGGGCCTTACCGATGATCCGCAACTCGTCGGCCTGGTGCTTTCGGCCGGGCGGGCCCATGCCTATCTCGGCCTCTACGGATGGATGACCGTCACCGCGATCGGCGTCAGCTACCGCCTCCTGACCATGTTCCTGCTGTCGCCTGAAAGGACGCGCGGAACAAGCCGGGCGATCGGCTGGCTGCTGGCTGCCGCTCTTCTCACGGTCGGCTGCAGTATCGTCCTCGATGGAGCCGGCCTGCCCGCGGACTGGCCGCTTTACCTGGCGATCGCCCTTTCGGGGCTTGCCGCTGTTCTCTACGCGGCGGATGTCCACTCGATCTTCCGCGAACGGAAACGGAAATCCGTGGAACTGAACGTGATGGCGAGCCTCGTTGCGATCGGCATGCTGGTCTTCTGCTTCGTTCTTTTCGCCGCCTCGATTGCGGTCGGAAATCCGGCCGGAATGATGATGCCGATTGCCTATCTCTTCACGTTCGGCTGGCTGACCGGGCTCGGCCTCGGGCAACTCTACAAGATCGTGGCATTCATGACCTGGCTGGAATTCTACGGTCCCGTTCTCGGGCGGGCGCCAGTCCCGCGCGTCCAGGACCTGGTCAACGAGCGGCGCGCATCCGCATGGTTCCTGCTCTATTTCGGCGCCACTGCCGCAGCGACCGCCGCTTTGTTCCTCGACAGACCGGACATGGTCAGGGGGGCTGCCCTCGTCCAGCTCGCGGCCGTCTGCGCGCTGGGCTTCGAGTTCATCCAGGCCCGCCGCCTCGCCATGGTTCCGGCCGCAACCAGACTTCCATCCGGCATCGCCGCACGACGGCTCTTCTTACCAAGCTTCAACGGGAGGTCACGATGACCCAGCAATTCAAGGAACTCGACGTCAGGCCCATTCTGAAAAACGGCGGCGAGCCGTTCGAAGCGATCATGACGGCGGTCGGTGCGCTGCAGCCCGGCCAGGGGCTGAAGCTGTTTGCGCCCTTCAAGCCGCAACCGCTCTATCGCGTCATGGATGCCAAGGGCTTCGATCACGCCGTCTTGGAACTCGACGGCGGGGATTTCGAAGTGCGCTTCACGCCACGTCCCGAAGAAGCTGTCGCGCTCTCCGAAAACGCGGTCTCGCCCGAACTCTGGGCGGAACCGTCCGTACAGCTCGATCTTTCCGACCTCGATCCGCCGGAACCGATGCAGCGAATTCTGGCGGAGACCGAGGCACTGAGCCCGGGCAAGGTGATCTTCGCGGTGCTTGCCCGCGAACCGGTCTTCCTGTTCCCCG
>Ga0209051_1001509_pt1 | contig 19439 bp, 18 predicted proteins | sample AraplaCvi_mMS_r2_2_FD_184286 | JGI IMG/M metagenome (GOLD analysis project Ga0209051, IMG submission 184286) | Arabidopsis root microbial communities from North Carolina, USA - plate scrape MF_Cvi_mMS_r2 (SPAdes) (version 2) | ecosystem: Host-associated > Plants > Roots > Endosphere | place...
CGTGCGGCGACCAGCTGCCCGCGCGCCTGTACGAGCAGGTCCATGGCCAGGGCCTCGGCTACACGATGCGCGCGCTGGCTCCCGGGGCGACCTGGCAGGCGGTGCGCGACGCGCGCCACCTGCGCGCGCCCGGCTTCGGCGACGACGAGGCGATGCTGCCTCCGTCGCCGCGGACCTTCAGCGGCCATCGCCTGCTGCAGGAAGCCTTCGCCTTCCCGAGCCGCTTCCACTTCGTCGAGCTCACGGGCCTGCGCGAGGCGCTTCGGCGCTGCGACGCGCCGGCGTTCGAGCTGGTGATCCTGCTCGGGCGCGCGGACCCCGCGCTCGAGCGCGCCGTCGACGCCTCCGCGTTCGCGCTTCATTGCACGCCGGTCGTCAACCTGTTCCCCAAGCGGGCCGACCGCGTGCTGCTCTCCGAGCGCGACACCGAGCACCATGTCGTCGCCGATCGCACCCGCCCGATGGACTTCGAGGTGCACAGCATCACCGGCGTCGTCGGCCACGGCGGCGGGCAGCGGCAGCGCTTCCAGCCCTTCTACGCGGTGGGCGGGCGGGCCGGCGCCCCGCAGCCGGCGTGGTACACGACGAGCCGAACCCCGCGCCGCGTGTCGGCCGCGCAGCGACGCCACGGGCCGCGCACGGGCTACGTCGGCAGCGAGACCTGGATCAGCCTCGTCGACGCCCGCGAGGCGCCGATCGCCGGCGAGGTGCGCGAACTCGCCGTCGACACGCTCTGCACCAATCGCGACCTGCCGATCCTGATGCCGGTCGGCGGCGGAGACGACTTCCACCTCGAGGCCGCCGCGCCCCTCATGGGGATCCGCTGCCTGCAGGGGCCCACGATGCCGCTGCCGCCGCACGACGACGGCGAGATGCACTGGCGGCTCATCAACCAGCTCTCGCTCAACACGCTCGGGCTCGTCGACGGCGACGCCGCCGCCAGCGCCGCGGCCGTGCGGGACCTGCTCGGCGTGCATGCCGCCGCCGCGCCTTCCGTCGTGCTCCGGCAGATCGCCGGAGTGCGGGCGGTCAGCCGGCAGCCCGTGATCCGGCGCGTGCCGGCCCCGGGGCCGATCGTCTTCGGCCGCGGACTCGAGATCACGATCGAATGCGACGACACGGCGTTCGAGGGCAGCGGCGCCTTTCTGCTGGGTGCGGTACTGGAGCAATTCTTCGCGCGCCACGTCACGCTCAATTCCTTCACCGAGACCGTGCTCCGGTCGACGCGGCGCGGCGAGCTGATGCGCTGGCCTGCACGCCTGGGCAGGAGACAGCCGTGCTGAGCGCGAGCGACACCCCACCGCAGGAGCTGCCGCGGCACGCGCCGGCCGCGCTGCACACGGCACTCGCGCTCGATCCCGATCGCCACGGATTCTTCGAGGCGGTGCGCCGGCTGCAGCGGGCCGAGCCCGGTCGCCCGCGCATCGGTTGCTCGGCGCGCCCCGCGCAAGACCCCGTGCGCTTCGGCCAGTTGCCGTCGCTCGCATTCGCGCCCCGCACCGTCGCCGCGTTCCAGCCGCAGACCGACGGCAGGCCTCCGCGCATGGCCGTGCAGGCCCTCGGCCTCTTCGGTCCCAACGGCCCGCTCCCGGGCCACCTCACGGAGTACGCACACGAGCGCCAGCACAACGCGGGCGACGCCGCGTTCGCCCGCTTCGCGGATGTCTTCCACCATCGGATGCTGAGCCTGTTCTTCCGCGCCTGGGCCGAAGGCCAGCCCGCCGTGGACCAGGAACACCCCGATGGCGGCGCGTACGCCGCGCACATCGGTTCGCTGATCGGGATCGGGCGGCCGGCGCTGCGCGACCGGGATGCGCTGCCCGACGCCGCGCGGCTCCATCACGCAGGCCACCTGGCCGGCCAGGCGCGCCACCCCGAGGGGTTGCGGGCGATGATCGCCGGCCTGTTCGATTTGCCCTGCGAGATCGACGAGTTCGTGGGCGAATGGCTGGATCTGCCGGAAGAGGCGCAGTGCCGTCTCGGGGCGGGTCCGGGTTCGGCGCTGGGCGTCGACGCCGTCGCGGGTCGACGCGCCTATGGCGCCCAGCACCGGTTCCGCGTGCGCCTCGGCCCGATGAGCCTCGCGGACTATCGCTGCTTCCTGCCGGGCCAGCCCGCGCTGGCGCGCCTGCGCGCGCTCGTGCGCACCCATGCGGGGGACGAGCTCGCGTGGGAGCTCCAGCTCCTGCTGCGGGACGACGAGGTCCCGCCCGCCGCGCTCGCGGGGGACCAGCCCTTGGGATGGAGCTCCTGGCTCGGCACGCGCAGCGAGCGCCGGCCGGCCGACGACCTGCGCCTGGAGGCCACGTTCCCTCCCGCGCGCCCCCACCCCTGACCGAGACGAATGCCATGGATGCCAACACTTCCGTCGTCGTGAAGAGCCCGCTGCCCGAAGGCACCCTGAAGCTGCGCACGCTCAGGATGACCGAAGCCCTCAGCCGGCCCTACGAACTCGCGCTGGAGCTGGCCACGGACGACTTCGACGTCGCCGCGAGCGACCTGGTCGGCCGCCCGCTCGGGGTTCACCTTGGCCGCCCCGACGGCACGGCGCGCGACTTTCACGGCGTCGTCGCATCGATCGAGGCCTGCGGCGCCACCGGCCGCTTCGCCCTCTGGCGCGCGCACCTGCGCCCGAGCCTGTGGCTCCTGAAGCACACGGTGAACAGTCGCGTCTTCCAGAACCGCACCGTCCCCGAGATCGTGAAGGAGGACGTCCTCAAGCCGCACGGCATCGACGACATCGACGACCGGCTCACGGGCACCTACGCGAAGCGCGAGTACTGCGTGCAGTATGGCGAGAGCGATCTCGACTTCGTGCACCGCCTGCTGGAGGAGGAGGGCATCTGGTACGCGTTCCGCCACGAGGCGGACAAGCACGTGCTCGTGCTGGGCGACTCGGCGCAGGCGCACCCCGATGCGGGCGCCGTCGACTACCGGCCCCGGCGAGGCACCGGCATCGACGGGCCCGATGGCCTGGTCGACTGGCGCGAGGTCCACGAGGTCGTGCCGGCGGCGGTCGTGACCGCGGATCACGACCCCGCGAAGCCCAAGCTCCAGCTGCGGGCACGATCGTCCATGCCGCCGTCGTGCGCGCATACGCTCGAGCGGTTCGAGTACCCCGCACGCTTCGACGAGAACAGCGCGGGCGAGGATCGTGCGCGCGTCCTGCTGGAGTCGCTGCAGGCCGGCGCCCGGCGCTTCCATGGCGAGGGCACCGCACTCCTGGTCGGCGCGGGGTGCCGGTTCAGGCTGGAGCGCCACGAGCGCCTGGACGACGCCTACGTGGTCACCCAGGCCACGCACGACATCGTGTCCGAGGAGTCCGAGCACGGTGCGCACGAGGAGGTGCCGAGCTTCGATCTCGCCTCGACGTTCACCGCCATTCCCGCCGCCACGCCGTACCGGCCGCCGAGACTCACGGCGCGTGCGCGCATGCACGGCCCCCAGACGGCCGTGGTGCAGGGCCCTGCCGGCCAGGAGGTGCACGTGGACGAGATGGGGCGGGTCAAGATCCGCTTCTTCTGGGATCGGCTCGGAGCGCACGACGACACGGCGTCGTGCTGGGTGCGCGTCTCCCAGGGCGCGGCCGGCAGGCACTGGGGCCATCTCGCCATCCCACGTGTGGGCGAGGAAGTGATCGTCGATTTCCTCGAGGGCGACCCCGACCGTCCCATCGTCACGGGGCGCGTCTACAACGACGACCAGGCGGTGCCCCTCGACCTGCCCGCACAGAAGACGCGCAGCACGATCCGCACACGTTCGACGCCGGACGGCGGCGAGGACAACTTCAACGAGTTGCGCTTCGAGGACAGGATGGGCGAGGAAGAGGTCTACTTCCATGCCGAGCGCGACTTCCTGCGCGTCGTGGAGAACAACGACACGCTGCGGGTCGGCTTCGACAAGAAGGCGCAGGGCGACCAGCGCGTCGAGATCCACAACAACCAGACGATCACGGTGGGCGAGGGCGGCTGCGCCGAAGGCAGCCGGCGCCTGACCGTCTGGAAGGATCGTGTCGCGACGGTGAAGACCGGTGACGACAGGCTGACGCTCGAACAGGGCAGCCGCGAGGCCACGATCGCGCAGGACGATCGCCTCACCATCCAGCGTGGCGACCGCAGCGTCAAGGTCGAGGCCGGCAAGTACACGCTGGAGGCCGCCCAATCCATCACGTTCAAGGTCGGCGCCAACAGCATCACGATCGACCAGGAGGGCGTCACCATCCAGGCCGCCCAGGTGACGGTCAAGGGCGAGACCGGCGTGAAAGTGCAGGGCCTGCAGGTCAAGGTCGAGGCGACCACGGCGCTCGAGCTGGCCGCGCTGTGCACGAAAGTCGACAGCCAGGCCCTGCTGACGATGAAGGGCGCGCTCGTCCAGATCAACTGAAGGAAGAAGCCATGAAAGACGCGACCGCGGCCCTGGAGGTGATCGCCACCTGGAACCCCGAGGCCATCTGCACCGGGATCGATCTCTCGGATGCCGCGCGCGCGTGCCTGGCGGCCTCCCCGGCGGCGCCCGCATGGCTGGCAGCGCTGCTGCGCGCCGGATGCGGGCACGACGCGGTGATCTTCCTCGCGCATGCGCTGCCGCGGGCGCAGGCGGTGCGCTGGGCCTGCGACTGCGTCGAGGCTGCCGGCGCGGCGGGCTCGACGCCCGCCGCCCACGTCGCCGTCTCCACCGCCCGGGCGTGGGCGAGCATGCCCGACGCGGCGCGTTGCACCGACGCGGCCCGGGCCGCCGACGTCGCGACCCTCGACACGGAATCCGCGGCACGCTTCGCCGCCTTTGCCGCGGCATGGAGCGGGGAGAGCCTCGCACCCGAAGGTCAGCCTGTCGTCGCGCCCGCGCCTGCGCTCGGTGCCCGGGCGGTCGCCGCCGCGGTGCGCCTGGCGGCTGCGCTCGGCGATCCCGCCGGGATGCGCGCCCGGCTGGACGACTTCATCGGGCGCGGGATGTTGCGGGCCGCTTGATCCACGTCAGTTTCGCGGCGGACGCGGATCCTATGCTTCTTGTTCCACGGCAGCATGGACGAGATTCGAATCTCGGACGTGGCGCTCGATCCGTCGCAGTTCCTGCCTCCGCCCTGATGGCGCGACGCCTCCCACTTTGATGTAGATCAAGCAAGCTTCAGAAAGGCGGGGCGCGACACCTCCGAGACGCGAGGAGCGTTGAACCGAAGCCTGGCCCATGCGCCCTCACGGGATGCGAGGCGCTCGATGCACAGCGAACGCTTCGACGACTGTTCAACCCGAAGGAGATTCACCATGTCCGCTCGTTGCACTCGTTCACTCGTGACGCTCACCTCCCTGCTCGCGCTCGGCCTCACATCGCTGGCTGCGCAGGCCCAGACGCTCCGCGTCCGTTGCGACGTCTTTCACGATCGTTCACGCGCATCCGTCGACGGCAGCGACCTCGCCGCTGGCCAGTACAGCGCCATGCTGACTTCGGGGCCGAACACCGCCCAGAGTCCGCAGGAGGCAGCCGTTGCCGGCGAAGTGCAGTTCGACTTCGACAGCAACAAGAAGGACGTGCGGCAGGGCGCGACGAAGATCGGCAAGCACTTCATCGTCGACGGCTCGGCGACGGGCACGCTGCTCGATGCGGACGGCAACGTCGTCGCGACGAAGACCCGCAATTGCAAGATGCATTGAGCGAACGTCAGGGGGCGCGACGCCAGAAATCTGGCGATCCCCCCGCTCGGCGCTTTCGCCGCCTCCGGCGAATCTACGGCTTCTCTGCCTGGGCATCGAAATACAGCACCATCTGATGGTGATCCCCCGGGTGGATGGTCGTGATGCGGTTGATCGTCTCCTGGCCCACGCGGCCGCGCACCTCGTAGCGGCCGAGCGGGAGGTCGATGAGGAGCCAGGGACCCTGGAGGCGGCGCTCGAAGACCTTCGCACCCTTCTCGTCGGTGATGCTCACGTCCACGTCGGCGAGATAGGCGCCCGAGACGCGGGCCGCCGTGATCACCCGCAAGCTGTACTTGCCTTTCTCGGCATCCATGCTCTCGATTTCCGACCGGCCGATGCCGCCGTCCAGGAAGGCCCATCCCTGGGCCGACTGGCTCCGGGAGAAGGCGAAGACGGTCGATGCGACGAGGGCAGCCAGCAGCGCGGCGACCAGGACGGCGAACAGGCGGCGACTGTCGATGGGGGGGCGCATGGCGATCATGGTCATCTCCTTGGACTTCGCACTGCCAGCCTAGTCGCTGCGCCGCCCCCGCGCTTGATCTGACGCAAGCGATGATCAGGCTTGAAGGAGGCGAATCCGGCATGTCCGCTCTTCGTCTCCGCCGACGTCCTTGATCGAAGGGCGAGAAAACAGCGCGCCTCGTTCGAACCGCGGGGAGAATCATCCCGTTCCTCGTCGCCTACGCAGGACGGGAACCGTGCCTCGACGCGCCATCAACCCACCGGGCACCATCGCGGGCGCCCCGTCAACCAGGGAGACCTCATGTCTGCAACGTCCTGGATGCAATGTGCGGCCATGGCCGCATCGCTCGTCGCATCGGCCGCCGCCCAAGCCAACCGGTACACCCTGGTCGACTTGGGGCCGCCCCTGTACGAAGCCGGCATCAGCGACAGCGGCACCGTCTCCGGCACCATGTGGAGCCCGGACGGGATTCACTTCCATGCCGCGCTCTGGACGGGAGACCACTGGCGCAAGCTCTCCAAGACGGACTCGAGTGCCGAAGGCATGAATGCCGATGACGACGTCGTGGGCCAGTTGGGCGTCAGGGGGAGCGCCGCGCTCTGGCGTCGGCATGAGCCGGTGACCCTCCTGCCGATGCCTGGCGAATCGACGGAGAGCGTGGCGGGTGGCATCAACGACCTGGGCGAGGTGGTCGGCAACTACGTCACCTCGGGACATGCCAGGTGCTTCAAGTGGAGCCAGGACGCCGGCCCCATCGACCTCGGATTGATGGGCGGCGGCTCGGGATGCAATGCGATCGCGATCAACGACAAGGGCCAGATCACCGGGGACGCTCCCACGCATGGCTTCGATCGCCGGCATGCCTTCCGGTTTGAAGCCGGCAAGTTTCAGGATCTCGGCTGCCTGACCCCGGGCGACCGGGCCCCCCTGGAGTTCTCCCAGGGGGTCGCGATCAACGAGCATGGCGACATCGCGGGCAGCAGCCGAGTGCACGGCGGTCATTCCCATGCCGTGGTCTGGCACGGCGCCGATCTCGTCGACCTGCACAAGCATGCGCCCTATGACGACTCGAGGGCCCTGGCCATCAACGACCAGGGCGTGCTCGTCGGGTGGGTCTGGGAGAACGACATCGAGAAAGCGTCGGGCGTGCGCTTCACGGATCCGGGCATCGTGCTGCTGGACTCCGAGGTGAGCAACCTCGGCCGCTGGCATGTCGTCATCGCGTCGGGCGTGAACCGACGGGGCGATATCGTCGGCCGGGCCGTCGGCCCGAAGGGGGCGGAGCGCACGGTGCTCCTTCGGCTCGATTCGGCCGACTGAGATTCGCCGCGCGCGCTAGAGTTGGCGATTCCATCCATCGCCCCTGGGAACGCCCACATGTCTCTGCCCGATGTCCCGAGCCCCATTGACCTGCGCAGGATGCCAGACGCTCGCCAATGGTCGGACGAAGCGATGGCAAGGCGCCCCTGGCGGACCGAGTTCTTCGCCGCCTTCGTCGAGGCGCTTGCCGACGGCAAGGCCCGGCGCGTGCTGGAACTCGGATCGGGTCCTGGCTTCCTGGCGAAGTCCGTGCTCGACGCACTACCCACCGTCGACTACGTTGCGCTCGACTTCTCGCCGGCGATGCATCAACTGGCCGCGGAGCGCCTCGGTGATCTGACCCGCCGCGTGATCTTCGTCGAGCGCAGCTTCCGTGAGTTGACGTGGACCGAAGGCCTGGGCCTGTTCGATCACGTCATCACGAACCAAGCAGTCCACGAACTACGCCACAAGCGCCATGCGCCCGCGCTGCACGAGCAGGTGCGGGGACTTCTGACACCGGGAGGTCGCTACCTCGTCAGCGATCATTTCGCCGGCGACGGCGGGATGAAGAACGACCAGTTGTACATGAGCATCGATGAGCAGCGCGCCGCGCTCGAGGAGGCTGGCTTCACGCGTGTGGAGCCGATGATGCTCAGGGGTGGTTTGATGCTCTTCGGCGCCTCGATGAATTGAGGCGGGGGTCGCGCCGCCCGGCGAGCCGACGACTTCAAGGTGCCCAAGGCCCACCGCGGTTGCCTGACTTGGTCTCCGCCTGAGCTTCTTCGTCCTTGATGGGGAAGAGAGCGACACTGTGGTACACGTGGGAGAAAGTTGCTGCCGCGAGGATGACGCCGTTGTTGTTCACGCTGTAGGCGTATTGCAAGTGCCATCCATTCAGGTCCTTGACCTCGGAGTTCAAGGGGATGGAGCGTCCTCCCTCGAAGCGCACCGCGACCCAATTGGGATCACTGTGGCCATCTCCCTGCGGGTGACCTTCTCCGACGATGACACCGTCGTTGTTGATGCCATGTGCAACCGTCTCGACGAATCGATCGGTCTTGTCGAGCCTCACCGCAGTGCCATCGCGCCAGAGAACGGCATGGTCGTCATAGCTCGATGACACGCCGACCACGTCGCCCAGGTCGTTGCTGTCCTCCGCTTGAGTCGGGCCGTCGCCATTCAGTGAAGGCAGGAACTCGAACTGGCCGTCGGTCCAGATGAACGCCTTGTTGGCATGTCCCTCGGTGCGCACATAGCCGACAATTTGACCGTTGTGGTTCATTCCGAAGGGGATGCAACCCAACTCCAGCGGCCAATCCAGGAATTCAGTGTGATAGCCGTCCTTCGCGAGGAAGCACCCGGTGCCACTGGCATCTCCGCCGAAGTAGCCCACGACTGCACCATCGTTCGAAATCGCCATCGCTTCTCCCCATTGGAAGCCTTCCGGCAGCCCCAGGAATCGCGCGCCTCCGATTTGCGGACGCTCCCAGACGATGGGAAGTTTCTCTATCTGGTCCGGCGCGTACGCGTATCCCGCGATCTGCCCCCGGTCATTGATGGCGTTCGCCTTCCCGATGTCACTGACGCGCGTCCAACGCCCATTGCGCCATCTCGCATTCTGGTAATAGGGATAGTCGTAGCCCGCAATGACGTCCCGATTGTTGACGGCGTACGCCGAGCCTCGACCCAGGTCAACGAGCCTGTAGCGATTGGCGCTGGCGTCAGTCACCACCAGCAGGGATGAAACGAGGATGGCGCCGAGGGCCCACGGTGTTGCCTTCATGAAAGACCTCCCTTTCATGCGACCTCGATGGAACGCGCAAGCCGTCGGCCTGCGTTCGCCGAGAGCCGTCGAGTCTTCACCAAGCGCGGGGACGTGTGAAATTGCGGCTAACCCGATGCTGACGAAGTGGCGAGCTGGTGACCACTGCCAGGCGATCCCAGGTGAAGCGATCCTGGATTGCCCTCGATCCGCGCTTCGACTAGGCTCCGTCCGCGATCGGCCGCCTTTCGGCGACATCCATGTAGCTGCAGGCACCCGCGCCTCACCGGGAAACCAAGGGAGATGACCGTGGAATCATTCCGCTCCAGCCTCTTGTTCCGCGCGGTGCTTGCCGCGTGCACCGCGACCGCATCGATCGCTGTCCTTGGCGCCGAGCGGGCTGCACAGGACGAAGGCAACACCGGCGACGGTGTTCACGTCCTCTGGTCGCAGCGACACGGCTATCCCTGGGGCTCCGGGGTGTCCCAGAACTTCGAGGACATCTTCGAGGCCTACGACAGCGCCAAGGCCGATGACTTCAAGGTTCCCAAAGCTCACACCTGGGTCATCGAAGAGGTCTACGTGGTGGGCAGGTACCTGCACGGATCCGGCCCGCCGCGCTCCGAACAGGTGACGTTCTACAAGGACACCAACGGCTTGCCAGGCGACGTGGTCGCCACTTACGAGGTTGTCGGCGACCTCGGTGGCGGCGCGGGATCGTTTCGGATGCGCATCCCGAAGACTGCCCTCGAGCCTGGGGTGTACTGGCTGTCGGTCGTCGCGAACATGGACTATGCAGTCGGCGGCGAGTGGCTCTGGGCCATCTCGACCGCCCGGCGACTGTCCCCGTCAGCCTGGGAGAACCCGGGCGGCGCGTACCGCCAAGGTTGCCCGACATGGTGCCGCGATGACATCAACCACTCGAACGTCATGTTCGAGCTGAAAGGACGAGAGCGGCCCGCTCCGTAGCAGACCTGGCAGAGTGCTTGCGCAGGCCGGGTAGGGGGCCTGGCCGTGTCCGGGCTTCGTCGTTCAGCGAAGCCAGGCGAGGAACCAGCGAGACCGCTCGAGCATCTCTCGCCAGAAGTCGTCCCCGTCCCGAACTGCCGCCCACGCGCATCCGACGACCGCACCTGCGTACGCGAACAGCTCGGCAGCCCTTCCGAACGGGCCGAACCAGAAACAGACCTTGTACCCGACGAAGAGGCCCAGGAGCGCACCACAAACGGCGCGCACCGTCTTCGTGAACGTGTCGGGCTCAGGTGTTGAAAAGGACTTCGGATCCATCGGCGACATTTTCCCCGCAGCGGCGCGGGCCGTGGGCGAGGACGCCGGTCGTTCACCAAATCCGTCATGACCCTGGCGAGCAGCGCAGGACTGTTTCCGCACAGCCTCGGTCGCAAAGGGAAATGAAAAATGGGAGCGGATCTCTCCGCCCCCATTCTCGGGCTGGCGTGCAACGCACCGGCAGGGCGCCGGCACGTCACGCCGTCATCCGATGCAAGTCCTCAGCGCGGCGCCAGCGACGAGACGCCGCCCTTCGACTGACTGAAGTTGCAAGCACCCTTGGTGATTTCGACGGGAATGTCTTGCTGGAGAACGATCTTCTGGCCCCCCGTCACGCCGGTCAGCGTGCCGGTGCTGGCCGCCAAGTTGAACTTCCACTTGAACGAGTCCCAGCCGTAAGCGGCTGCAGGGTTGCAACCTTGCGTGCCGTCGCAGAAGGTCGTGCCCTTCGCGTAATTTGCCTTGGTCTGCACGCCCTGGGAGCCGGCACAGTCATAGTTGTGCCAAGTGGCACTCTTTTTACTGTCGTACTCCATGCCGTCGCAGTAACCGGCGGGAGCGAAGGAGATGCAATGGACGCCCCCGAGCGGGGCTTCATCGGCTGCGGTTGCGGCCGCAGCGCAAGCAAGAAGCGACAATCCGAAGAGAATCTTTTTCATGGCTCACTCCGATGTGGATAGTTGGTTTTAACGGCCGTCAAGTCCAAAACGGTAAAAGCCATGACAGCCGACGACAGCATCGCGAAGTCGTCGGCAGGAGTCAAGCACCCTTGAATGAGGGAAACCCAATGAGGGAAACCCCCGGGCGTGAACACCCGGGGTGCCCCCATCGCGCCCAGGATTGCCGCTCAAGTCAAGGTGGCTGTCGGTGCAGTACGTCGTTTCGAAGGCGCTCGCTTTCGCCGGCTTGGTGGCTACTCTTCTCGCATCAATGCGAGAGCGCGCGGGTCGCGAGTGAAGCCACGACTGCCGCCAGTCAAGGGCCGGCGTCCATCACGCTGCCACGCGGGGTGGCGCTCGCCAGCGCCGACATCGAGCGGCGCGCTGCGGCGACCACCTGGCGGCAACTGTCCTCTGCCAGTCGTTGGAGCAAATCCACGCCATGAGGGACATCCATGCGACCAAGCGCGTCCGCGACAGCTCGCGAACGAAGAAGTCTCCGTGGATTTGCATAAAAGCGAATTAGCCGCGTCGCGTCAGAATTATCATCGGCGCATTCGAGCTCGAGGAGCGCGCCCGAAAGTGCGACCTGATCCGGGCGAGCAGGCGACAACAGATCCTCGTCGTCAATCGCCACCCGACGACGTCGAAGGTCTCGAAGATGGTCTTTGAAGGTTTGAATACTCGCGAATTCGATTTGCGGCTCGGGATCGTGGTTGAAGTGCGCCACCCATCCCGGCACAGACACCTCGAGTGATCAGAACGGGGCCCCAGGGCAGCGAGGATGGTACCCACCCGAGACTTTCCGCACGGAGCGATCGTGGGCACAGGCATGAAGCATTGGTAACATCCACGGGCTCACTTCGCCGGGCCGCGGCGACACAAGAATGGGAGGGAGAAAATGGCCATTGATCGACGATCTATCCTGACATTGCCGTTCGCGCTGCTCGCAAGTTCTTGCGCGCTCTTCGGCGGCGGCACAGTCCAGGACGACGACACCGTCGATGACAAGGCGGGCTACCTCTTCGTCGTGCCACACCTGACGCCGCCACTCGAAGGCATCAGCAGTCCGGATCCTGATTTGACCGCTATCGAGTTGACGCGCGTCGATATTGATGGCGGACGATTTCCGCAGCTCTTCTCCATCGACGGCAATGAGCCGGCGGTGCTTCGGACGATGCCGGGGGTCTACTATCTGAGTTCAGCGGCCCGCGTGCAGCTGACACCAAGATTCTCGATCTTCGAGGTCAAGGCGGGACAGATGAACTATGCTGGCGACTGGTCCGTGGCGAACCTGGTGGTCGGTGGGTCCGCCATCGGGAACGGAACGATGGGCGGCGCTTTCTATGAAGTGCGCCGAGCGCAAACGCGCACGACCCTCGACCCGCATGTCGATGATCTCTACCAGCAGCGTTTCCCCAAGCTGGCCAAGCGACTGAAGCTGGTTTCCACGAAGCTGACCTTGCCGCCGCCGCCCGGGAATCCCGCTGGCTAAGAAGTCGCTTGAAATCTTCAGGCCTGCTCGAACCGACTGCCCGGCACGGGGGGTAGCGCATGGGCACTTGTCGACCGTGCTTCAATGAAGACCGCCCAGCCTCTGGCTTGAAGCAGAGGTCTTGCCCACTCTTGCCCGCACACTTCCCGCCGCAGGCTCTCGACAGAGCGTTGAACGAAGAGGTGCGACACTTCCTTCAGACCACGACTCGACAGCTTCATGATTCCATCCGACGTTCGCACTGAAATCCTTCGACGCATTCGAATCGCCGAGGAACAGCACGGGGTGCGCGTCCTCCTCGCTGTCGAGTCTGGAAGCCGAGCGTGGGGTTTTGAGTCTCCAAACAGCGACTATGACGCCCGCTTCATCTACGCCCACCCCAGAGACTGGTACCTCTCAGTCGGGCTCGAGGAGCAGCGCGACGTCATCGAATACCCCATCGTCGACGACATCGACCTGAACGGCTGGGATGTGCGCAAGGCGTTGCGGTTGTTTTGGAAATCAAACCCCGCCTTCGTTGAGTGGATTCAGTCGCCAATCGTCTATGCCGAATGCGGCGACTTCGCGACCCAGACTCGCGCGATGTTGCGGAGCGTGTACTCGTGCGAGCGCGGGGTTCATCACTACCGGAGCATGGCAAAGACGAACTTCAGGGGCTACCTGAAGTCGGACCTCGTTCCGTTGAAGAAGTACTTTTACGTTCTACGTCCGCTACTTGCCGTCCGCTGGTTGGAGCGGTATGAAAGCGCCGCCCCCATCGAGTTTGACAAGTTGCTCCATCTCATTGAAGGTCAGAGGCACCTCGTGGCTGATATCGAGTCGCTCCTGCAGCGCAAGCGTGCCGCCCCGGAGATGGGACTCGAGCCACCAATCCAGAGCATCAACCGCTTCATCGAGAGCGAGCTAGAACGACTGGAGTCCTATGCGCCGCCGCGGCAGCACCGCGACGATGTCTTGCCGAAGCTCAACGCCATCTTCCACCAATCTATTGGAGACGCCTGGGCGTAGCACTTGGCGTGCGCGTGGAAGTCAAGATGACTTTGTCATCTGCTTACTGCGCGTTCAAGTCCAGGCTGATCTGCTTCATAGGCTCAATGTTCGTCCACGGTCGCACCGAGGACAACAAGGGTCCACTCGCAACCAGACGGATGGGTCGGAGGGTCGGAGTTACCACCGGGCGATCGATCCAATGGCAGCCCACGCAAGCGGCGCGGCAGCCCCGAGTATCGCGATCCAGTGCAAGATGCGCGCAAACCGCCATTCGCGATAAGCGGCCAGAGACGCAGCGGTTAGCAAGACGGCGACCGGCCCAAAATATAGACATGCCGTCGCGAACTCCAATGCACCGGAGTCGACGTTGCGACCGTACGTGGCGGTTGCACTGCGTGCCGCAGCCTCCGAGATGTAGAGCATCCCGGCGCAGCCAGAGGCAAAGACCGCGGCGAGCGCCCCATCGATCACCGAGATTCGAGTCAGCATGCGCTTAGGCTAACCGAACTCCCCCGCGGCGCGCCGCTCCCCACACCCGTTCGGCCAACCTGACTTCTGATCGAGTTTCGCAGACCATCCTTAGCAGCGCGACTGACGCCGGCTCTGACTGCAGTTGGACTCGAATCTTGTTTCTCAAGGGTCACAAGACTTCTGCCTACGATGGAAAGGGGAAGCTCACCAGAGCTTCCACGACTGTTTGGGGTTCCGCTGAAGGGCCAGGCGGATAGTGAATCTGGTCTGCCTGTGGATCGTAGAGAGCCAACCCGTGCTTGTCGGCCAGCGACGGGGCAGGCCGGTTTCGCGAGACGTCGTCATCAGTGACGTTTCGGGCCACGCTGCCTCCGCAGTTGTGCGGATGATCGGTTGTGGGTGCACGCGTAGGCTGATCCTCGGGGTCACGCTCGAAGGCAGCCAGCGGGAGGGTATGTATCGTTCGACCCGGCAACCACGAGAGGGTGAATCACATGCTGGTCATCGCCGGGTTCCAGTTGCAGGCCATGCGGTCCGGCGCGTTGCGAGCTTTCGAGGACCGTACGCTGATCCACTTGGCGCGTTACTTTCCCCGCCACCTGCAGCTGCTGGGTGAGGTCGTGCTGCGGCGAGTGATCCGCCTCGGCTTGGACAAGGCCACCGGATATGGGCTGGCGCCGGAATGCTGCGTCCGCTCGTACGTCGAGTTCATGTGCCGATTGGGTAGCGCGTTCGACACCGACCCGCTGCTGCCCTGGGCCGCGCGCATCTTGGCCGACCAAACGCGGCCGCCGGTGGTGCGCGGCGACCGGTTGTACGACGAAGCCTGGCAGTACATCGACGCCATCTCGGCCGACTACCGCGACGCCACCGGGGCGCCCACCACCGCACGCTTCGCGCAGGAACTCAAGCAACTGCGCCACGGCAGCGATGCAGCGGTGCCCACAGCGGACCTGGCCGCCGTGGCTGCGCGTCTCGCCGCACGACTGCAAGACCAGTTCCCGGCGAAATGTGCCTATGTAGGAGAGCCACGGGTTCATGTCAGCGTGGCGCGGGCCGTGGGCGAGGCACGGGCACACGGCTTGGCGGGCGAGCGCGGCATCACCCTGTTCGCCGTGCTCCAGTTCGTGCTGGGGCATGGCTTCGCCGACGATCCGCTGCTGCCCTTTGCAGATGCCGCGCTCGGGGCCGGTGTGCTGCGCGACGAGCCCGCGCGCGTTGACCAGCTTTACGCCGGCGGCCTGGATCTTCTCAAACGCTGGTGGCAGTCGGCGCCGCCGGTCAAGGCCTGACCATGTGCTGGGGCGACAAGCCACCACCGCCCAGCCGCAGCGACGCCTCGACCTGCCCACCGGGCAGCACGGCACAGGGCTGCCCTTGCGCGGGGGCGCGCATCACCTCGCAAACTGTGGCCACCAGCCCGGCCGACCGGGCCCGCACCACCATCGGCGTGGGCGAGGAAGTGGGGCTCACGTATTCCATGGGCGCGGCCACCTGGGCGAGAACTGGCGCTGGCGGCACGCTGAGCACCAACTCGGGCGCGAGCACCACCTTCACTGCCGGCGACACGGCCGGGGCCGTGACCTTCACTGCCACCGGCGGCGGCTGCCAGGCGACGTTGACGCTTACCATAGTGCAGCCAAGCGGCTTCACGATGAAACGCCAGACCGGCACCAATCTGGGCCATACCCACGGCCGGCCCGACTGTTCGTGGTTCGGGACCATGATGATCCACCCCAACAACGTCAACTTCTATCGTCTGCAGACCCGGGAGTTGAATTCCACCATCGTGCTTGGCGGCAGCTACAACATTCCTTCGTGGGTCGGCTTGAGGCACCAGGGGCCCGACCAGTCCGAGAGTGCGTACTTCGCCATGCGCGGCCATAGCGACGCCGAGGGCACCGAAGTGGCGTTGGCAGACAACATTGCAACCGGCGACCCCGGCGCGGCGTCCACCGGTGCCGCAGTGCCGTTCACACCGGGCACGCACTCGTTTCCCATCGACTGGCAGTGGCAGGTCATCGGCGCCGCGGCGGTGCACAACTTTCCCGCGCAACGCCAGGAGGCCGAGATCTTCACCACCGGACGCTGCGAAAGCCGCAAGGGTGGCCACACCGAGTCCACCTTGTTCAGCGACGCCACGAGCACGCGCTGATGCCAACCTCGCCTCGCCTTGCGGCCCTTGCCGGCGCGCTGCTCATCGCGGCGGCGCCCGGCGCCACGGAGAACGCGACCATGCAAGACACAGACAAGAGCCTGCAAGACGCCGTGACGCTGGCCCGTCAGTTCGAGGCCACGCAGGAGCCCGAGTATCTGCGCCAGGCGGGTCTGGCGCTGGAAGGCGTGGACCCAGCCGTGGCTCCGGAGGCGTCCGCCCGGCTTCGGCTGCGCCAGGACACGCTGCTGCACTGGCTCGGCTTGTTGCGGCTTTCGCATCGCGCCCAGGACCCGGCATTTGACCCTGCCCAGGTACCAGCTCTGGGCGTGACCCCGCCGCGCACCAGGGACGGCGTGGCCTACCCGCCGGGCGTAGACCCGGCGCGCATCGACGATCCACGGGCGCGTGCCGAATACGAGAAGGCGCTGGAAGACAACCGCCGCTATAGCGAGCACTACCGCCGCCAGCTGACATTGCGGCGCGTCGATGAACGCCTGATGGCCTGCACCGAGGCCTTCTTGCGCGACGCATATGGCTTCCAGCCGGCCGACCGTGAGGCGGCGCGCAGCTTGATCATGCAGGCCGAGCTGCCCCGGCCGCGGCAGGAGGCGCTGCTGGCAGCTTGCCACTGTTGAGCAGCGCCGACACCGGAAGCAGGAGCCGGCGCAACTGCACCCACTTCGTGCGGTAGGCGACCCACTCGGCAGCCGATGCGGGCTCGGCGTATTCGAGATGTTCGATCGCGACTGCCAACTGAAGAACCCAAACCGTGAGCTGCCACGCGGGTGACGAAAGTCCGCTCGAGGGCGTATGGCTGCATGTAGTCGCCGGATCTTGGTCGACGCTGAACGACCCCGAGCTGACGGTCGCGCCCTTGAATTCGACGGGCAGAAAGGCGACGGTCGCCAGCGAGGGCGTAGAGGCACGGGAAGCCCTGGTACGTCGGACTGACTACGTCGCCACGACCTGCTGATTCCCATAGGCATCCGACCTCCGACTCTACTTCGCAAGGTCTCAGGGTCTACCCCTCTGCGGCACGACGGAAAAGTATCAGAATGAACTTTTCCGATACCAGCAAAGCCGTCCTCAAGGTCTATCGTTTGGTCGTGTGGGGTTACTTGGCGTGAATGTCAGAACTGCTGGCGCGAGGAACAGGTCATCCATGATTCGAGACCGCAAACTGACCCCGGAGTTCGAGCATGACCTCATCCGGGATCCCCGCCTGGGATACGAGGAACCGACCCCGTCGGAGTTCATCCGTTGCATCGAGCATGGCAGTCCCACGCCGCTGGAGCGCTGGCACTGTCATGACGAGTACGAGTTGCAACTCATCGTCGGTGCGCGAGGCCGCGCGTTCGTGGGGGACTACGTCGGTCACTTCGAGCCCGGCCACCTCGTCCTCACGGGTCCGCGGCTGCCCCATAACTGGATCTCGACAGATCTGCCACCTAGCGGCCTCGAAGTGCGCAGCCTCGTCATCCAGTTCAGGGAGAAGCCCCTGCGAGACGGAATGCTTGCCATCAAGGAGCTGGAGGAGACGCGGCCGCTGCTGGAGCGCGCGCGTCGCGGTGTCGAATTCTTCGGCCTGAGCGACGACGTCCGGGAGCGGTTCCGACGCATTAAGGGATGCCATGGACTCGCGCGCTTCGTCGAGTTCGCCGGCTTGTTGTGCCAGCTGGGACGTTGTGAGGACTTCCGGCTTCTGTCGTCGGAGCCGGCGATCGGGGTCGGCGCCGATGGCGATCGATCGACGATCAATTCGATCGTCGAGTTCATCAACGACAGTTACGCGGACGTGCTATCGATCGCCAGGGTGGCCGAACGCTTCCACATGAGCGAGAGCCGCTTCTCGCGCTACTTCTGCAGGGAAACCGACAGCACCTTCACGGACTTCGTGAACCGCGTTCGAGTGCACAAGGCGTGCGAAATGTTGATGCACAGCGAGAACCAGGTGTCCAGCATCTGCTACGCCGTGGGTTTCAACAACGTCGCCAACTTCAACCGACGCTTTCGCGAAATCAAGGGCATGACGCCGAGGGAGTTTCGCATCCTTGGAATGGAGCGCCTGGGAAGTTCGAGCGAGGCCGGCAGGATCGAGTCCGCGGCGCGCTGAAGGATTCAGTGGGTATCAGGTGCCAGTGAGGCGCCCAGGAAGGGAAGACGGACGATGGCCAGAGAACTGGAAGGCAAGGTTGCGGTCGTGACCGGTGCCGCGTCGGGGATCGGATTGGCGTGTGCTGAAGCCATGCTGGCCGCTGGTTCGCGCGTGGTAATGGTCGACCGCGACGAAGCAGCGCTGAAGAGGTTGAGCAGTGACCACGGCGACGCGGTGGTTCCCGTCGTCGTCAACCTGCTCGACTCGCGGGATTGCGCGTCGCTGGTGCCACGCGTCCTCGAGAAGACGGGCCGCATCGACATCCTGCACGCAAATGCCGGAACCTACGTCGGTGGCGACCTGGTCGATTCCAACACCGAGGATATCGATCGGATGCTGGCCTTGAACGTCAACGTCGTGATGAAGAACGTTCACGACGTCTTGAGTCACATGATCCAACGAAAGACCGGCGACATCGTCGTCACCAGTTCCCTCGCGGCGCACTATCCGACGCCCTGGGAGCCCGTCTATGCCTCCTCCAAATGGGCGATCAACTGCTTCGTCCAGACGGTTCGCCGCCAAGTGTTCAAGTATGGCATCCGCGTCGGTGCGATCTCGCCGGGCCCCGTGGTCAGCGCCCTCCTTGCCGACTGGCCTCCGGAAAAGTTGAAGGAAGCCCGGGAGTCGGGAAGCCTGTTGGAGCCGGGCGAAGTGGCCAACGTGGTCATGTTCATGCTGACGCGACCGCGCGGCATGACCATTCGCGACGTCGTCATGATGCCCACCAATTTCGATCTCTAGGGAGCGGCCGATCCGCGGTTCGTCGGCGGCCAGGGCGCCCCTGCCCGTGGCCGCGATCCTCCTGGATCGTCGGGTCTCGTAAGATCGCGAACTCCGCTCCGGATCCCGCCGACGTGAACCACCTGCCCTCCGTGCGCCGACGCTCCGAGAAGCGAGCCCCGCACCGCCTCGCATGACGCCGGTCGACCGCGTCAGGACGCGGCTGACCGAAGTCGTCGGACGCGGCCTCCCGATCAGCCTCGGGCTCATCCTCGTCCTCAGCGTGC
>Ga0209051_1001519_pt1 | contig 19320 bp, 17 predicted proteins | sample AraplaCvi_mMS_r2_2_FD_184286 | JGI IMG/M metagenome (GOLD analysis project Ga0209051, IMG submission 184286) | Arabidopsis root microbial communities from North Carolina, USA - plate scrape MF_Cvi_mMS_r2 (SPAdes) (version 2) | ecosystem: Host-associated > Plants > Roots > Endosphere | place...
TGCCACTACATCTCCTGTCTAGGAGGCGACAGCAGTGGGCCGCGCCTCGGGTTTAGCTATGACGCATGGTCATCGGAACTTCACGGTGTGCTCATGTTCTTGACTACCTGTTCTGTTGCCGGGCGGGCCGAGTCTTCGTTTCTGGTGAAGAACTCGACCACCGCGGAGGTGTTCGGCGAACCGGTGATGCGCAACGCTCGAGCGAATGCTCGCCGCTTGATTGCCACCCGTAGACACTGCTCGTCGGAGTGCAGCCATGCACCCCGCCCAGGCAGATTACCCGCTGCGTCGACGGTGACGGCGGATTCGCCGTCTCCATCGTCCACAGCGGCCACTCGAAGCAAATCGGCGGCCAGCTCACGCTTCCGGCATCCCACACACGTTCGCACTGGTCCTTCGGGACTTTTGTGCTGACGCGCGCGGTTGGCCGAACTCTCGCGCTGGATCACGGTTCAGTCTACCGTCACGATCGCGGGAGAAAGAAACGCGTACCAACTACCCCTCTCGAGAGGCGCCGTGGGGCGCCTCCTTCTCGGGTGCGGGTTCGGGTGCGGGTTCGGCGTCACTGCGGATGTCGATGCGCCATCCGGTCAGTCGGGCAGCCAACCGGGCGTTCTGCCCTTCCTTGCCGATCGCCAGCGACAGTTGGAAGTCGGGGACGACGACGCGGGCGGCCCTGGCGGCTTCGTCGATCACCGACACCGACACGACCTTGGCAGGTGACAGTGCGTTGGCGACGTATCGCGCCGGGTCCTCGTCGAAGTCGATGATGTCGATCTTCTCGCCGGACAACTCGCTCATGACGTTGCGCACCCGCTGGCCCATGGGTCCGATGCAGGCACCCTTGGCGTTGAGACCCGCAACGCGCGACCTGACCGCGATCTTCGAGCGGTGGCCGGCCTCCCGGGCGACCGCAGCGATCTCCACGGAGTTGTCCGCAATCTCGGGCACCTCCAGCGAGAACAGCTTGCGCACCAGGTTCGGGTGGGTTCGCGACAACTCGATCTTCGGTTCACGCGCACCGCGCGTCACGCCGATGACGTAGCAGCGCAGTCGATCGCCGTGCGTGTAGGACTCTCCCGGCACCTGTTCGGCAGGCCTGATGACGCCCTCGGAGCCCTTCGCCTCGGTTCCGAGGCGCACGACGACGTTGCCGCGGGTGTTCTCGCGGGCGTCGCGCTGGACCACGCCGCCGACGATGTCGCCTTCACGCGCGGAGAACTCCCCGAACATCCGTTCGTTCTCGGCGTCGCGGAACCGCTGCAGCATCACCTGTCGGGCGGTGGTGGCCGCGACCCGGCCGAAACCCTCGGGGGTGTCGTCCCATTCGCTGACCAGGTTGCCGTCGTCGTCGGTTTCCCTCGCCATCACCTTGACGATGCCGCTCTTGCGGTCGATGTCGATGCGCGCCGCGGCTTCGTGCCCCTGGGTGTGCCGGTACGCGGTCAGCAGCGCGGACTTGATGGTCTCGAGCAGTTCGTCGACCGGAATCCCCCGGTCCACTTCGATGGCATGCAGCGCACCCATGTCGATGTTCACTCTTCAACCTCCTCAACAGACACCCCGGCCAGCTCGAGCTCGAGCGGGTTCGGCGGTGAGAATTCCACCTGGACAACGGCATTGGCGACGTCGTCGATGGAAAGTTCGCGAATCTTCGGTTTGGCGCCACGGTTGGCGACGACCAGCCGCAGGACACCGTCACCCGGTTCCCCCAACCGCCCGACCACCTGGGAGCCGTCGGACAACGTCACCTCGACCTTGCGCCCGTGGGCACGGCGAAAGTGTCGCTCGGTGGTCAGCGGCCGGTCCACTCCGCGCGAGGTGACTTCCAGCACGTAGGTGGCTTCGTCAGGCGTGTCGTCGATCTGGTCGAGCAGTTCGGAGGCCAACCGCGACAACTCTCCGAGGGCGTCCAGGTCGAGTCCGCGGTCACCGTCGGCGATCACCACGATGCGTGGCGGCCGGGCGGCGGCCTCGACGACGACGTCGTCGACGTCGTATCCGGCGCGACCGAATGCGCCTTCGAGCAGCTCGGTCACCTGCTGTGGGGACGGCAACCGCGCAGACCGTAGCGGATTCTCCGATGCCACGGTGAGCTCCTCGTCTTGAGTTGTATGGACGCGATTCCGCCAGGCGTTGCCCGGAACCGAGTGTCAAGGATACGCCAGCCGAGGGGCCCTTCTCGGCAAACGTTCGGCGAGACGATCGCGGTCGAGTCCAGACGAGCCCGCGTCGGCGGGATGGCAGGATGTCGATGTGCCGAGCACCCTTCCCACCGTCAGCAGGCGGCGCGTGCTCGTCGGCGCCGCGGCGTTGGCCCTGCTGGGGGGCACCGTGGCCACGGCCTGCGGATCGACCCCACCCGTCAAGGACGTCGACGCTCTCGTCGGTGCGCTGGAGCGCGCCCGCGACGACAGTCGGCTGGCGGGCAACGCCGCGGCGGCTGCGGCGCCGACGATCGCGACGGCGCTGTCGGTCGTCGCCGACCAGCGGGCCGCCCACGCTCGGGCCCTCACCGACGAGATCACCAGAATCGCCGGTGAGGCTCCGACCACGTCGGCGTCGACCTCTGCATCGTCGACGTCCGCCACTCCGACGACGTCGGGCCCGCCCCCGAAGCCGCCCACCGTCGCCGACGTGGTCGCCGCGCTGAAGCAGTCCGCCGACGGTGCCAGCCTGTTGGCGACCCAGCAGTCGGGGTACCGGGCCGGACTGCTCGGCTCCATCGCCGCGGCGTGCACGGCCGCGGCCACGGTCGCCCTCGCCACGTCCGGGGTGACGTCGTGACGTCCCCCGACACCGGGTCCTCGACCGCGCCGTCCCCGTCCCGTCCGTCGGACGCCGCCGACGCCGCCTTGTTCGACGCGGTCGCCGTCGAACACGGTGTCATCTACGGCTACGGCCTGGTCTCGGCGCATTCGACACCCGACTCGAATCAGCTGGTGTCCAATTCCCTTGCGGGACACCGCGAACTGCGCGAAGAGGGCATTCATCGGCTCGCCGAGCGCAAGGTGACACCGCCGATCCCGGCGCTCGGCTATCAGCTGCCGTTCGTCGTGGACGACCCGACGGGTGCGGCGAAGCTCGCCGTCCGGATGGAGGAGGACGCGGCGGTCGCGTGGCGCGCAGTGCTCGAGCAGGCCACTGCCGGTGACGACCGCGAATTGGCCGTCACCGCGCTGACCCGTGCCGCAGTGTCGGCCGCCAGGTGGCGAGCGGTGCTCGGCGTCGAGCCGACCACCGTCGCCTTCCCCGGCGGCAACGACTAACCGGCCAACTTGCCCGCGATCGTGGCGGCCGCGCCGTCGACCGCGATCTCCTCCACCTCGCCGCTGAACCGGTTTCGCAGCTCGACGACACCGTTGGCCCAGCCGCGTCCGACCACGACGAGCCATGGCACACCGAGCAATTCGGCGTCCTTGAATTTGACCCCCGGCGACATCTTGCGGTCGTCGAGGAGCGGTTCCACCCCGAGCAGGTCGAGCTGCCGCGCGAGTTCCGTTGCTCCAGTGCGGGCGTCGTCGTCCTTGTTGGCGATGACGACGTGCACGTCGAAGGGCGACACCGACGACGGCCAGCGCAAGCCGATGTCGTCGTGACTCTGCTCGGCGATGACGGCCACCATTCGCGACACCCCGATGCCGTACGAACCCATCGTCAGCCGCAACGGCTTTCCGTTCTCACCGAGGACGTCGACGGTGAAGGCGTCGGCATACTTGCGGCCGAGCTGGAAGATGTGGCCGATCTCGATGCCGCGCGCCGAGACCAGCGGGCCCGCACCGTCCGGTGACGGATCGCCGTCGCGCACCTCGGCGGCCTCGATGGTGCCGTCGGGCACGAAGTCCCGTCCCGCCACCAAGCCGACGACGTGCTTGCCGTCCTCGTCGGCTCCGGTGATCCAGGCGGTTCCGTCCACCACACGCGGGTCGACGAGGAAGCGAACCCCGTTGGCCAACAATGCCTTTGGTCCGATGTACCCCTTGACCAGGAACGGGTACTTGGGAAAGTCCTCGGCAGGCAACATGACGTACTCGGCCGGGTCGAGGGCCGCGCCCAGTCGCTTGTCGTCGACCTCGCGGTCACCGGGCACGCCGATCGCCAGCAGTTCCCACTCGCCGCCAGGCTGGCGGACCTTCAGCAGCACGTTCTTGAGGGTGTCGGCGGCCACCACGGTGCGCCCCGCGAACTGGGGAAGGTCGGCACCGTTGGCCCATTCCACCAGCGTCGCGATGGTCGGCGTGTTCTCCGTGTCGTGGACGACCGGCTCGGGCAGTCCCTCGACGGGCAGCGACTCGGGCCGCTGGGTGATCACGGCCTCCACGTTGGCCGCGTACCCGGATTCCAGGCATCGGACGTAGGTGTCCTCGCCGACTTCGCTCTCGGCGAGGAACTCCTCAGAGGCGCTGCCGCCCATCGCGCCCGACACCGCCGAGACGACGACGTACTTGACGCCCAGCCGAGCGAAGATTCGCTGGTAGGCCTCGCGGTGGGCGTGGTACGCGGCCTTGAGACCGTCGTCGTCGACGTCGAACGAGTAGGAGTCCTTCATCACGAACTCGCGGCCGCGCAGGATGCCGGCCCGCGGCCGCGCCTCGTCGCGATACTTGGTCTGAATTTGGTAGAGCCGCAACGGGAAGTCCTTGTAGGAGGAGTACTCCCCCTTCACCGTGAGGGCGAAGATCTCCTCGTGGGTGGGCCCGAGCAGGTAGTCGTTGCCCCGGCGGTCCTTCAGTCGGAAGAGGCCCGCGCCGTATTCGGTCCACCGATTCGTGGTCTCGTACGGTGCGCGTGGCAGCAGGGCCGGCAGCAGGATCTCCTGTCCGCCAATGGCATTCATCTCCTCGCGGATGATCTGCTCGATCTTGCGGAACACGCGCAGCCCAAGGGGCAGCCAGCTGTACAGCCCGGGTCCGATCGGCCGGATGTAACCGGCCCTGATGAGCAGCTTGTGGCTGGGCACCTCGGCGTCGGCGGGGTCGTCGCGCAGCGTGCGTAGGAACAGTTCGGACATGCGGGTGATCACAGCCGACAACCTTATCTACCCGCGCAGCTAGTCCCGACCCTGCCACGTGCATATGCACACCTCGTTGCCCTCGGGGTCGGCCAGAACCCAGAACGCGGGGGCGGCGGCGTCGGACAGGAGCACACCTCCGGCCGCGACGGCCGCGTCGATCCGTGGTCCTGCCGTCTCCGGGGCAACCTCGACGTCGAGGTGGATGCGGTTGCGCTGCGGTCGCGGTGCGTCCATCTGCTGAAACCAGATGGCCGGCCCGCGACCGAGCGGGTCGACGAGCGCGGCGTCCGGTCCTTCGACCCCGGGTTGGTCGACGTAGCCCGTCGTGGCCTGCCAAAACGGTCGGATCAGCGGAATGTCGAGTGCGTCGATGCCGATCTCGATCGTCTGGGGCACGGCTGCAAGGACTCCCGGGCTCGCCGTCAGGGAACGTTCGCCGAGCGCCTCGGTGAGGCTTTGCGCCAGTCGCAGGTCGTGTTCGGTGACCGTGCCGGTGACGGCCGTCTGGAGCCGGAGCACCAAGCGGTCGGGCTGCAGTTCGGCGGTGAGGTGACCGTTGCCGCCAGGCCCGGCCGCGCCCACGGCCACCGTGGCGGCGTCGACCGCGGCAGCCAGTGAGGGCACGGGAACGTGGGTGAGCAACTCCGCCTGAATCAGCCGCCAGCCGAGTGCGTCGACGGCCGCGAAGATCTGTTGTCCGGTAAGCATGGCGTCACGCTAGCGCGGGGCGCCGACATCGGCGCTCCTACAATTCGCCCGCCTCCACGGCTTCCTTCGTGTGCTGGGCACGGGCAATGTCGCGGGCGGAGAAGCCGATCCAGAACGCGGCGACCCCCACCAAAATGGAGATGCCTGCCACCCACAGCAGGGAGTAGGTGTAGCCGGCTCCGAGCGCGTCGAGCTGGGTGGGCGTCATGTTCTTGACCGGGCCCGTGGTGCCCCCGAGGTACAGCGTGCGGGAGGTTTGCACCGCCATGATGGCCACCAGCACGAGCGGCCCGCCGAGGTTCTGCACCATCAGCGTGATCGCCGACACCGGACCGATCTCGCGCGGCCCGACCCCCGCGACCGCGCACAGCGGCAGGATCACCGAGATGATGCCGATTCCGAAGCCGCCGAGCACGATCGGGATGAACAGGTTCGGGAAGTACGGGATGCTGCGGTCCAGCGTGGAGCCGTAGAGCATGGCCGCGAGCACGTAGATTCCGCCACCGATGATCAGCCAACGCGGCGCAATCCTAGGCGCCAGCTTGGTCGCGAGCACGTTGCCGACGCCGACCGCGACGGCGAACGGCAGGAAGCACACGCCTGCCCGCAGCGCCGAGTAGCCGAGCACGTCTTGGGCCAGCAGGCCGACCATCACGGTGACGGTGAGAAGCACGCCGCCACCGAGGAACCATGCGGTCAACGTCATGACCCGGTTGCGTTCGCTGAAGATCGAGAACGGCACCAGCGGGTTCTCGGCGGTGCGCTCGGCCAGCAGGAAGGCCACGAAGAAGACGACGGCTGCGATGGCCGCGCCGATCACCCACGGGTCGACCCACCCGCGCGGTGGGCCCTGGGTGAACACCAACACTGCCGACGTACAGCCCAGCGTCGCCAGCAGGGCGCCGGTGATGTCCAGCTTGAGCCGTTCGTGATGCGTCTCGCCGATCCGCAGCCACGCGATGACGATGATGACGACACCGATCGGGACGTTCATCAGAAACGCCAGCCGCCACGAAATGACCGTCAGCAGTCCACCGAGCACCAGCCCCATCACCGACCCGATCGCCTGCATGCCAGCCGAGACCGCCATGGCTTGGTTGCGTGCGTGTCCGACGGCGTAGGTCGTCGCGATGAGCGCCAGGCCGGTCGGGGCGGCGACGGCCGCACCGATGCCCTGTAGGGCGCGGGCCGCGATCAAGGTGAACTCGTCGCCCGCCAGACCACAGATCAGCGAGGCGATGGTGAACACCCCGACGCCTGAGAGAAAGGCACGCTTCTGACCGATGGCGTCACCCACCCGGCCACCGAGAAGCAGCAGCCCACCGAAGGTCAGGACGTAGGCGGTGATCACCCAGCTCTTGCCGGCGTCGGACAGGTCGAGATCGGCCTGCATGCGCGGGAGGGCGACGATGACGATGGTGCCGTCGAGGGTCGACATGAGCTGCATGCCCGTGATGGCGACGATCGCGATGCCGAGCACCGACGACGCCAAGGGCGCGGTCGAATTCTCCGTCGAACCTGAGGTACCACCCACGGCAGACATTGCCGACACCCTACCCAGCGGTACCGATCGTGAAACCGATGTCGGCGGTGGCGGCGTTCGCGCGCTGTGCGGTCAGCTCGTCGAGGCGGCCGCGCAGCGCGTCGGTGACCAACTGCCACGCGTCGGATCCCAGCACCAACCGGCGCGGCGGATCGGCCGAGTCGCCCGCCCGGATCATGGCCGCCACCGTCTTCTCCTGGCCGTCGACCATGTCGTCGACCGTCGGCGCCGGCGTGTCCGCTGGGCCACCTCGGTACGGCGCACTTACCGGTATCCGCGTCGCGGCGTCGAAGAAGCCGGTGCGGACGACGCCCGGCTCGACCAGGGTGGTCCTAATGCCGAACGGGGCGACCTCTTGGGCCAGCGCTTCGTAGAAGCCCTCGATGCCCCACTTGGTCACGTGGTACATGGAAAAGGCGGGAAAGGCGATGTGCGCGCCCATGCTCGACATCTGCATCAAGAGGCCGCCGCCCTGGGCGCGCAGGTGCGGTACGGCCGCCCTGGCGAGGTGGATCGACCCGGTGAGGTTGGTGGCGATCATCGAGTCGATCTGCGCGTCGGTGAGGTCTTCGGCGACGCCGAACACGCCGTAGCCCGCGTTGGCGACCACGACGTCGACCCGTGGGTGGGACGCGAAGACCTCGTTGGTGACGGATCGGACGGCGGCGGGGTCGGTCACGTCGAGCGCCCGCACCCAGAATGCGTCGCCGTAGCGGTCGGTGAGGTCGGCGACGTGGTCGGTGTCGCGGACCGTCGCGGCGACGTGATCGCCACGGCCCAGCAGTTGTTCGGCCAATTCGCGTCCCATGCCGCGTGATGCTCCGACGATGAACCAGGTCTTGGGCATGTGTCTCTTCTCCTCGTTGTCACGTGCGCTGTCGGTCCTGTCAACCATCGGAGTGGCGGCCGCAATCCATAACGGACATGACGGTCTCCGATGACTGCCATACGGCTGACGCATGGCTAGGGTGACGCCATGGACGACATGACCCTTGCGGGGCTGCGCGTGGTCCGTGAGGTGGCGACCCTCGGATCGTTCACCGCGGCCGCCCGGTCACTCGGCTATTCGCAGCCCGCCATCTCGCGCCAGGTCGCCGCCATGGAGGCCTCCGCAGGCATGCCGTTGTTCGTGCGAAACGCGCGCGGGGTCATTCCCAGTGCCGCTGGCGCGGCGGTGGTCGCCCGCGCCGGTCGCATTCTGGCCGACGTCGACTCGCTTCGGCGCGATCTCGACGGGCTGGGCGACCGACTGGCGGGCCGTGTGCGGCTGGGCGTGTTCCCGGCGGCAGCCGCGGTTCTCGCGCCGCGCGCCATCGCCAGGCTGGCCGGCGATCACCCCGGCCTGGAGGTACGGCTGACCGAGGCGTCGACCCCGGCGCTGCTTCGCGAGGTACGCGCCGGACGGGTGACGGTAGCCGTCGTCGGCTCCGGCACGGGTCTCGAGGACTACGACCTCACCGGCTTGGCAGTCCGCCAGGTGTTCGCCGGCGATCTCTGCGTCGCCGTTCCCGTTGGGCACCGGCTCGGCTCGGCGGGGACGGTGCCGGTCCGCGCACTGGAGGGCGAACCCTGGGTGGTCGGCGACGGCCACGCGGGTGACCCGCAGTTCGGGGCATGGCCGACGCTGACCGATCCGGTGATTGCGCTGCGGACCAAGGGCTGGCAGGCCCGGCTGGGGCTGGTGGCGGCCGGGCTCGGCATTTGCCTGCTGCCCGAGCTGGCCGCTCCTTCAGTCCCCGAGGGGGTGACGACCGTTCGCGTCGACGACCCGAGCTGGCTGGGCCGCGTCACCCTCGCGGTCACCCGGCCAGAACCCGGTGACGCCGCGCGGGCCGCGGTGGCGGCGTTGGTCGCCACCGGCGAAGGCATCCGCGCCGAACCGGCGCGGTTGGCCTAGAGCTCGCCGGCGTCGATCGCTTCCTTGACTTCTTGAGCCTGGGCAACCTGCTGCGCGGTGTAACCGATGAAGAGCGCGACGACGCCGACGATGACCGCCACGGCCGCAACCCACAGCAACCCGTAGGTGTAGCCCTGGTCGAGTGCGTGCATCTGGGCGTCATTCATGTTCTTGACCGGCCCGGTGGTGCCACCGAGGTACAGCGTCCGCGACGTGATGACCGCCTGGATGATGGCCAGCACGACGGGTCCGCCGAGGCTCTGCAGCATCAGGGCGATGGCGGAGACCGGGCCGATCTCGTCGAACGCGACGCCGGCGATCGCCGACACCGTGAGCGGTACGACGATCATGCCGATGCCGAAGCCGCCGACGGTGATCGGGATGACGAGGTTCGGGAAGTACGGGATGTCGCCGTTGAGCGTGGAGCCGTAGAGCATGGCCGCGAGGACGAAGACGCCACCGATGATCACCAGCACCCGCGGCGGCAGGATCGACACCAGGTAGGACGACAAGCCAAGGCCGATCCCGAGCGCGATGACGAACGGGATGAAGCCGATGCCGGCGCGAAGGGCGCTGTAGCCCATGATGTCCTGTACGTACAGGCCGATCAGGACGGTCAGCGTGAACATGATGCCGCCGCCGAGGAACACCGCGGCGAAGGTGGCGACCCGGTTGCGGTCGCGGAAGAGACTGAATGGGACGACGGGGTTGACCGCGGTGCGTTCGACGAAGAGGAAGGCGCCGAAGAGGACGAACGCCGCCACGCACGAACTGACCGTCACCGGGGCGGACCAGCCCTTCTCCGGGCCCATCGAGAAACCGAAGACACCCGCGGTGCACGCCAGCGTCGCCAAGATGGCGCCGGTGGCGTCCAGCTTCATCCGTTCGCGGTGCGTTTCGCGGAGGGTTCGGCGGGCCAGGTAGATCATCAGCAAACCGACCGGGACGTTGACGAGGAAGGCCAACCGCCAGGAGTACTCGGTCAGCGCGCCGCCGACGACGAGCCCCATCACCGATCCGACGCCGGTCATGGCGGCGAACACCGCCGTTGCGGTGTTGCGCGCCGGGCCCTTCGGGAACGTGGTCGCGATCAGGGCCAGGCCGGTGGGCGACGCGATGGCCGCGCCGACACCCTGGGCAAGCCTGGCGATGACCAGGGTGGTCTCGTCCCACGCCACGCCGCAGAGGATGGAGGCGATCGTGAACAGTGCGACACCGACGATGAAGGTGCGTTTGCGGCCGATGGTGTCGCCGAGCCGCCCGCCAAGCAGCATCAAGCCGCCGAAGGTCAGCACGTAGGCGGTGATGACCCAGCTGCGCCCCGCGTCGGACAGGTTGAGCTCGTCCTGGATCTTGGGGAGCGCGACGATCGCGACGGTGCTGTCCATCGTGGCCAGCAGCTGCATGCCGCCGATGGCGATGACCGCGGCGATGAAGCGGCGCGACGGTAGCCATTCGGGATACCAGCTGCTCTTGACGATCTGCGTCTGGGTAATCGGCATGGGCAGAGCTCGTTCGGCATCTCCCGCATCACGCTCAGCGGCGGCGCGGGCTGCGTCGTTGGGAGCCGTCATATCGGGTTACCTTACAGTAATCTTAAGAACCCTTTAAGTGGCGAAGCCCGCGACGGCCCCGATCACGATGATTGCGGGAGGTCGAATGCCGTCCGCGCGGATGTGTTCCGGCGCGTCGGCCAGCGTGGTGCGCAGGGTTCGCTGCGCGGCCGTCGTCCCGTGCTGCACGACCAGAACCGGCGTCTCCGCTGGTCGGCCGCCTTCCAGCAGAACCTTCGCGAACAGTTCGATCCGTTCGACCGCCATCAGTAGGACGATCGTGCCGGACAGCGCGGCCAGCGCATCCCAATTCACTAACGATTCGGGGTGCCCCGGCGCGAGGTGGCCGCTGACCACCACGAACTCGTGGGTGACCCCGCGGTGGGTGACGGGAACGCCCGCCGCCGCAGGAACCGCTATGGCACTGGTCACACCGGGCACCACGGTGACCGGAATGCCCGCCTCGGCGCATGCCAGCAGCTCCTCGTGACCACGGGCGAAGACGTACGGATCACCACCCTTGAGCCGCACGACGAACTTGCCCGCCTTGGCCCGGTCGACCAGGACGGCGTTGATCGCGTCCTGGGCCATGAAGCGGCCGTAGGGGATCTTCGCGGCGTCGATCACCTCGACGTGCGGCGCCAGCTCGGCGATTAGCTCCTGCGGGGCCAGGCGATCGGCGACCACGACGTCGGCCTGGGCGAGCATCCTGCGCCCGCGCACGGTGATGAGCTCGGGGTCCCCAGGGCCGCCACCGACGAGGGCGACACCGGTGTACTGCGTGCCGGGTCCCCCAACCTCGGCGGACGAGGCGATCACGCCCGTCTGCAAGGCTTCGTGAATGGCCGACCGGATGGCCGCGGACCGGCGATGCTCGCCGCTGGCCAGCACCCCGACGCTGAGTCCGTCGTATTCGAACGACGCCGGCGTCACCGCGGTGCCGTCACGGGCGACGTCGGCCCGGACGCAGAAGATGCGCAGCCGATCGGCCTCGGCGACGATCGCCGCGTTCACCGCGGGGTCGTCGGTCGCGGCCAGTGCGTACCAGGCACCCTCGAGGTCACCGGGTCGGAAGTCGCGCAGCACGAGGGTGATTCCGTCGAACGCCTCGACCGCGGGCGTCGCCGCACGGGCAATGACGTGCACGTCGGCGCCGTTGGCCAGCAGCAGCGGAATCCGCCGCTGCGCGACGCTTCCGCCACCGACGACGACGACCCGCTTGCCGTTCAAGCGCAGGCCGACGAGGTAGGCGTTCTCGGTCACCCGGCGAGCTTAGAGGTTGCGGCGGACCGCACGAACCGGGTGGCCGCCAGCGGGTGCGCCGCCGCGTGCGCGTGGAGATAGGCGGCGTGGACCCCGCCCGAGACCGCGCCGTCGGTGACCGAGGCGCCCGAGCCGTCGCGGAAGCCCCAGGCGGGCTCGTACTCGCCGGCGAACGTGACGGCGGTGCGGTGGAATTCGTGTCCGACCACCCGGGCGCCGGCCCCGTGCACGGACGAATCTCCCAGCGCGACCGCGTCGCGGTATCCCAGCGTCAGTCGCTCGGTGAATCGGGCGCTGCCGGGCACCACCCCGCACATCGGATGCCCGTCGAGGTCGTCGACGAGGTAGGTCAGGCCTGCACATTCCGCGTGGATCGGGGCACCTTGGTTGGCGAGCTCCCTGATCTGCCTGCGGACCACCTCGTTGTCGGAGAGCTCCGCGGTGAACTGTTCGGGGAAGCCGCCGGGGATGACCAGCGCGTCGGTGTCGTGCGGCAGCGGGTCGGTCAGCGGGTCGAACGCGACGACGTCCGCGCCTGCGGCGGCGAGCAACTCCGCATGCTCCGGGTAGCCGAAGGTGAACGCGCGCCCCGCGGCCAGCGCCACGGTGACGCGACCGGCGACGGGTTCGACGATCGTCGGCGTCCACGGCTCGACGGCGACGTGGGATCGGGCGACGGCGGCCACCGCGGCGAGGTCGACGTGCTTGGCCACCAGCGTGGTCATCGCCTCGACGGCCGCGACGGCGTGCCTGCCGTGTTCGGTGGCGGTCACCAGGCCGAGATGCCGTGACGGCACGGCCAATTCGTCGGCCCGCGGGATGGCCCCGAACACCGGAACCCCGGCCTGCTCGCAGCCTTGCCGAAGAACCGCCTCGTGCCTGGGCGAGCCGACCCGGTTGAGGATGACGCCGGCCAGGTGGACCGAGCTGTCGAACGTCGAGAACCCGTGTACCACCGCACCGATGCTGTGACTCTGCCCGCGCGCGTCGACCAGCAGGATCACCGGCGCGCCGAGCAGACCGGCGACCTGGGCGGTCGACCCGCGGGCGAGCCCGGTGGCGTTGGGGTCGATGCGACCGTCGAACAGCCCCATCACGCCCTCCACCACCGCGAGGTCGGCGTCGTCGCTGCCGTGGCGGTACAGCGGGCCGATCAGGTCCTCACCGACCAGGACGGGATCGAGGTTGCGCCCCGGCCGCCCGGATGCGAGTGCGTGGTAGCCGGGGTCGATGAAGTCGGGGCCGACCTTGAAGGGTGCGACGGCGCGGCCGGCCCTGCGGAACGCGCCCATCAGTCCGGTTGCCACGGTGGTCTTGCCGCTGCCCGAGGACGGTGCGGCGATCACCACGGCCGGTGTGCTCACCATTCGATGCCGCGCTGGCCCTTGCGCCCGGCGTCCATGGGGTGCTTGACCTTCGTCATCTCGGTCACCAGGTCGGCGGCGTCCAGCAGTCGCTGCGGGGCGTCGCGCCCGGTGATGACGACGTGTTGCCTGCCGGGCCGGTTGAGAAGGACCTCGACCACTTCGTCGGTGTCCACCCACCCCCACTTCAGTGGGTAGGTGAACTCGTCGAGCACGTAGAAGTCGTGGCGCTCGTCGGCCAAGCGGCGTGCGATCTCGGCCCAGCCGTCGGCCGCCGCGGTCGCGTGGTCCACCTCCGAGCCGGGCTTCCTCGACCACGACCATCCGGAGCCCATCTTGTGCCACTCCACCGGGCCACCGGCGCCGTGCTCCTCGTGCAGGCGGCCGAGTTCACGAAATGCCGACTCCTCGCCCACCTTCCACTTCGCGCTCTTGACGAACTGGAAGACGCCGATGTCGAAGCCCTGGTTCCACGCCCGCAGGGCCATCCCGAACGCCGCGGTGGACTTGCCCTTGCCGGGGCCGGTGTGGACCGCCAACAACGGGGCGTTGCGACGAACCCTCGTCGTCAGACCGTCGGCCGGAACGGCGACTGGTTGACCCTGTGGCATGGAACATCTCCTCCGTGACGAATCAGGCGGCGCGGTCGCCGGAATGCGATCGGACCAACCGGGTCAGACCGTCCGCGCGCAACTCCGCGAGCCGAACCGCGGGCGCTTCGAGCTGAGTGGCCAGCACCTCGGCCAAACCCAGACGCACATAAGAGGTTTCGCAGTCGACGACCACGGCCGCCGCGCCCTCCGCCAGCAGCATCGCCGCAGCCGTGCGGGCCCGCCCCAGCGGATCGGGTCCGCCGGTCGCCCTGCCGTCGGTGAGCACCACCACCAAACTGCGCCGCGCGCGGTCACGCGCCTTCTCCCTGACGACCACGTCCTTGGCCGCGAGCAGCCCCTGGGCCAGTGGCGTCTTGCCGCCGGTGTCGAAGCGGGCCAGCCGCCTGCCCGCGATGTGGACCGACGTGGTCGGCGGAAGCAACACCTGCGCCTGGGCGCCACGGAAAGTGATGACCGCGACCTTGTCGCGGCGCTGATAGGCGTCGCGAAGCAGCGACATGGTCGCGCCGCCGACGGCCGAGAGCCGGTCCCGCGCCGCCATCGACCCCGATGCGTCGACGAGGAAGATGACCAGGTTGCCTTCCCGGCCCTCGCGGATCGAGCGGCGCAGATCGGCGGGACCCAGCCGCGGTCGGCCGGGTCGGGTTTGACGTTCGGCCGCGGCCAGCAGGGTGCCGAAGACGTGCAGCCCGTGACCGGCACGAGGATCGTCGGTGGCTGCGATCGGCGTGCCGGTGCGGTTGCGGGCGCGGGACCGGCGACCGGGAGCACCCTCGCCGACTCCGGGCACCACGAGCGCCTTCGCTCGGAACGTGGCCGCGGGCGCGTCGTTGGGCCGCGGTGCGGACGACGGCGAATTGCGCTGCTGCGCAGGGCCGCTCGACGCCTCGGCTTCCGACGATTCCGGCGCCTCTCCCCCGCCGCCCGGCGGGTCTGGCTCGGGTTCGGGCTCGTGGTCGGGTCCGGACTGGGGGTCCTGGCCTGGCTCGTCGGCGGCCTCGCCGGCCTGGCTCATCGCCTCGTCGAGACGGTCTTGATCCAGGCCAGGGTCGTCGAACGGGTCGCGGCGGCGACGGTGTGGCAGCGCGAGTTCGGCGGCGACGCGGACGTCCACTTCCTCGACACGATCGGCCCCACGCCACGCGGCGTGCGCCACCGCCGTCCGCGCGACCACCAGGTCCGCGCGCATCCCGTCCACGTCGAACGACGCACACAGTGCCGCAATACGCCGTAACTCGTTGTCCGGCAACACGATCGAGGACACCATCGCGCGCGCAAGTGCAATCCGACGGGCCAGGTCGACGTCACCGTCGGCGTATCGGGCGGCGAAACCGTCGGGATCGGCTTCGAAGTCCATGCGACGCCGGATCACCTCGACCCTGGTGTCCACGTCGCGGGACGCCCGGACGTCGACGGTCAGGCCGAATCGGTCCAGCAGCTGGGGCCGCAACTCACCCTCTTCGGGGTTCATCGTGCCGACGAGCATGAACCGGGCCTCGTGGCTGTGCGAGACGCCGTCGCGCTCGACGTGCACCCGGCCCATCGCGGCCGCGTCGAGGAGCACGTCGACCAGATGGTCGTGCAACAGGTTGACCTCGTCGACGTAGAGCACGCCGCCGTGCGCCCGCGCCAGCAGACCGGGCGAGAAGGCGTGCTCGCCGTCGCGGAGCACGCGCTGCAGGTCCAGCGACCCGACGACCCTGTCCTCCGTGGCGCCGATCGGCAGCTCGACGAGGCGCGCTCCCTCGTCGACGTCGGCGAGTACGGATGCCAACGCCCGCACCGCAGTCGACTTCGCCGTCCCCTTCTCCCCGCGGATCAGCACGCCGCCGATCTCGGGCCGCACCGCGCACAGAATGAGCGCCAGCCTCAGCTGGTCCTGGCCCACGAGTGCAGAGAAGGGATATGGCGTCGGAAGTGAAGTCGTCATCGCCTCTCAGCTTGCCCCATGAAGACCACTGCGCCGCAACATGGGGAGGTGCGGAATCCCGTCGTCGAGGAACTCGTCGCCGTCGGGGACGAAGCCGTGCTTGGCATACATGTCCACGAGGTAGGTCTGGGCGTCGATGCGGCAGGGGTCGTCGCCGACCTCGGCGAGGGCGGCCTGCATCAGCCGGCTGGTGTGACCGTGGCCTCGATCGCTGCGTCTGGTGCACACCCGGCCGATCCGAAAGACCTTCTCCCCGCCGGGATGTTCCTCCATCAGCCGCAGCGTGGAGACCACCTTGCCGTCGGCATCCTCGAGCCAGAAGTGTCGGGTCTCGGCAAGCAGGTCCCGGCCGTCCAGCTCGGGGTACGGCGTGGCCTGCTCGACGACGAACACCTCGACGCGAAGCTTCAGCAGCTCGTAGAGCGTCGCGGCGTCGAGGTCCTTCGCCCAGCTACGGCGCGGAGAAATCGTCACGGCGCCACCGTCATACGGGGACCGCGGGCACGTCCGTGGCCTTGTGGTCGAGCTTGAGCACCTTGGTACCCCAGTCCCACACTTCGCCGAAGAGCTTGGGCTCGCCGGACAGCTGGGTGCCGAACGAGGGCACCATCTCCTTGATCTTGGGCTGCCACGACGGGAACCGGTCGGGGAAGCAGCGTTCCAGCACGTCGAACATCGCCGGAACGGCGGTCGAGGCGCCAGGTGACGCGCCGAGCAGACCGGCGATGCTGCCGTCGGCCGCCGAGAGCACCGTGGTGCCGAATTCCAGAACGCCACCGGCGCCCTTCTTCCGGATCACCTGGACCCGCTGTCCGGCGATGTCGAGCTCCCAATCGGAATCGATTGCACCGGGCGCGAATTCACGAAGGGCGTCCACGCGGTCGGCTTCGCTGAGCGCCAGCTGACCGACCAGGTACTTGACGAGGCTCATCTCGGTGAGGCCGACGCCGAGCATCGAACCGAGATTGTTCGGCTTGACCGAGAACGGCAGATCGGTGACCTTGCCCTGCTTGAGGAACTTGGGCGACCACCCGGCGAACGGGCCGAACAACAGGTAGGACCGGCCGTTGATGACGCGAGTGTCCAAGTGCGGCACCGACATCGGCGGGGCGCCCAACGGCGGGGCGCCGTAGACCTTGGCCTGGTGCTTGGCGGCCAGCTCGTGGTTCCCGGTGCGCAGCCACTGGCCGCCGACCGGGAAGCCGCCGAAGCCCTTGGCCTCCTCGATGCCTGACTTCTGCAGCAGCGGCAACGCACCACCACCGGCGCCGACGAAGACGAACTTGGCGTTGATCTTGCGCTTTTGGTGGGTGCGTCGGTTGGTGACCTTGAGCGTCCAGCTGCCGTCGGATTCCTTGGCGAGGTCACGCACCTCGTGGCCGAACAGGGTCGTCATCCCACGTTCGACGGCGTAGCCGATCAACTGCCGCGTCAGGGAGCCGAAGTTGACGTCGGTGCCGTCCTGGGTCCAGTTCAGCGCGACGGGCTCGGAGAAGTCGCGCTTGGCCGCCATCAGGGGCAGCCGACGGGCGAACTCGTCAGATGAGTCGATGTACTCCATGGTCGCGAACAGCGGGTTGGTCACCAACGTCTCGCGGCGGCGCTTGAGGTAGTCGAGATGCTTGGCGCCGTGCACGAAGCTGACGTGTGGGATGGGGTTGAGGAAGCTGCGGACGTCGGGGATGACGCCGTTCTCCACCGCATGGGCCCAGAACTGGCGCGACACCTGGAACTGCTCGTTGACGTGGACGGCCTTGGCGATCTCGACCGTGCCGTCGGCGCGCTGCGGGGTGTAGTTCAACTCACACAACGCGGAGTGCCCCGTGCCTGCGTTGTTCCACGGGTCGCTGCTCTCGGCGGCGGCGCCGTCGAGCCGCTCCACCAGCGTGATGGACCAGTCGGGCTCCATCAGCTTGAGCAGAGTGGCGAGCGTGGCGCTCATGATGCCCGCCCCCACCAGCACGACGTCGGTCTTGGCTACCTCAGACACGTGATCCTGGACCCTTCGTGGTCGCGAACTCCGCTCGTCACGGCTTTCAGATTTACCAGGTTATCCCCTGCGCGTCGGGCGCATTCCGTCGGCCGACACCCCTGCCGCCCCGCCGTGTCGGGTCGACCGCCGCCTAGAGTTGACGCCGTGACACCGAGGGAACCCGGCGAGGAGCCCGTGTGGGAGCCCGACGTACTTCCCGGGTACTGGCAGCAAACCCTGTCGCTCGGCCCCGATCCGGACGGCGAGGGTCAGTTGTTCACGACCCTGGTCCGGCGCGGCGAGGCCGGCAGCGGACCGCACGCAGTGTTGGCTCTGCACGGGTACACCGATTACTTCTTCAACACCGAACTGGCCGACCACTTCGCCGATCGTGGCTTCCGGTTCTACGCCTTGGATCTGCACAAGTGTGGCCGCTCGCGCCGGGAGGGCCAGACACCGCACTTCACCACCGACCTGACCCGCTACGACGGTGAACTGGATCGCGCGCTGGAGCTCATCGCACGTGACACCGTCGACTCCCCCGCCGCCCCGCCTCGGGTCTGCGTCTACGGGCATTCTGCGGGCGGACTCATCGCCACCCTGTGGTTGGACCGGCTCCGGGAGCGCGGGCGGGCGGCGCACATCGGCGGGCTGGTGCTCAACAGCCCGTTCTTCGACCTGCACGGGCCTGCGATCCTGCGCACCGCGCCGACGTCGGCGGCGTTGATCGCGCTGGCCCGGCTCCGCAAGCGGCAGGTGATCCGCAAGCCCACCCCCGGCGGCTACGGCACCACCCTGCATCGCGACTACGCCGGCGAGTTCGACTACGACCTCGAGCTGAAGCCGCTCGGCGGATTCCCCGTCACGTTCGGCTGGATCAACGCGATCCGGCGTGGTCAGGCGAAGCTGCACCGCGGCCTCGACGTCGGTGTGCCCAATCTGCTGCTGCGATCAGATCACTCCGTCGCCGAAGCCCCCCACCCGGAGGCGATCCAACGGGGTGACGCCGTCCTCGACGTCGCGCAGATCGCGCGCTGGGCGGGTTGCGTCGGGAACCGTCAGACCATCGCACCGATCATTGACGCCAAGCACGACGTCTTCCTGTCGCTTGCCGAGCCACGCGCGGCTGCGTACGGCGAGCTGGCGCGTTGGCTCGACGACTACCTGGGCTCCGACTCTCGGAGCACGACAACGAATTTCGGACGGGACTAACCACGTGGAACACTTCGATCTCGCAATCATCGGCACGGGGTCTGGCAACAGCATCCCCGACCCCGGCGTCGACCGCCGCTTCGGCGACATGAGGGTGGCGATCTGCGAACAGGGCACCTTCGGTGGCACCTGCCTCAACGTCGGGTGCATCCCCACCAAGATGTTCGTCTACGCCGCAGAGGTCGCCGAGACCATCCGGCACAGCGCCCGGTACGGCATCGACTCGACGATCGACAAGGTCCGGTGGTCA
>Ga0209051_1001522_pt1 | contig 19290 bp, 18 predicted proteins | sample AraplaCvi_mMS_r2_2_FD_184286 | JGI IMG/M metagenome (GOLD analysis project Ga0209051, IMG submission 184286) | Arabidopsis root microbial communities from North Carolina, USA - plate scrape MF_Cvi_mMS_r2 (SPAdes) (version 2) | ecosystem: Host-associated > Plants > Roots > Endosphere | place...
CGCGCAACCCCTTCCGCTTCCTCGCGGGGCAATACGTCGACGTCTCCAGCCCCGCGGGCGTGCGCCGCAGCTACTCCGTGGCGAGCGACGCCGCCGCGCCGGAGCGCGTCGAACTGCAGATCCGCCGCGTCGACGGCGGCGTGCTCAGCCGCTACTGGTTCGAGGAGGCGCGTCCGAACGACCTGCTGCGCTTCCTCGGCCCGCGCGGCACGTTCTACCTGCGCCCTCCCGCGGGGCTCGACCTGGTCTTCCTCGCGACCGGCACCGGCATCGCCCCCGTGCTCTCCATGCTCCGCCAGCTGGCCGCGATGCCCGAGGCGCAGCGGCCGCGCAGCACGTCGCTCTACTGGGGCGGACGCCATCGCGAGGATCTTTATCTCGACCCCAGCGCCGCCTTCGCGCCACTGCGCTACGTGCCGGTGCTCTCGCGCGGCGACGTGCAGTGGCACGGTGGCCACGGCCACGTGCAGGACGTGCTCGCGCACGAGGTCGCGCACCGGATCGCGCCGCCCATGGCGGGCGCGACGGTGTACGCCTGCGGCAACGAGGCGATGATCCACGGCGCGCGCGGCCTGCTCGCCGACATCGGCCTGCCCCCGCGCCGCTTCCACTACGATGCCTTCGTCAGCTCCAGCTGACGAACCCACCACCCTCCCGGAGGACGAGACGACATGAAGGCGGTGATCCTGGCGGGCGGACTCGGCACGCGCTTGAGCGAGGAGACGGCCACGCGGCCCAAGCCCATGGTCGAGATCGGGGGCAAGCCGATCCTGTGGCACATCATGAAGATGTACTCGTACCACGGCATCAACGACTTCGTGATCTGCTGCGGGTACAAGGGCTACGTGATCAAGGAGTACTTCGCGAACTACTTCCTGCACATGTCCGACGTCACCTTCGACATGGCCAACAACCGCATGCACGTGCACAGCGGCCGCGCCGAGCCGTGGCAGGTCACGCTGGTCGACACCGGCGACGACTCGATGACCGGCGGCCGGCTGCGCCGCGTCGAGCCGCACGTGCGCGACGAGGAGTCGTTCTGCTTCACCTACGGGGACGGCGTCGGCGACATCGACATCGGCGCATCCATCGCCTTCCACCGGGCGCACGGCAAGGCCGCGACCCTCACCGCCACCTACCCGCCGGGACGCTTCGGCGCGCTCGACATCCAGCAGCGCCAGGTCGTGAGCTTCAAGGAGAAGCCCAAGGGCGACGGCGCCATGATCAACGGCGGCTTCTTCGTCCTCAAGCCCTCCGTGATCGCCGAGATCGACGGCGACGCCTCGATCTGGGAGCAGGAGCCCCTGATGAACCTGGCCGCCAAGGGCGAGCTGATGGCGTTCGAGCACGAGGGCTTCTGGCAGCCGATGGACACCCTGCGCGACAAGCTGCTGCTCGAGGAGCTGTGGGCCTCGGGCCGCGCGCCCTGGAAGAAGTGGGATTTGACGCCATGACCGTCGACGCGGCCTTCTGGCGCGGCAAGCGCATCCTCGTCACCGGCCACACCGGCTTCAAGGGCGGCTGGCTGTGCCTGTGGCTGCAGCGCATGGGCGCCGAGGTGCAGGGCCTGGCGCTCGACCCGCCCACCGAAACCAACCTGTTCACCGAGGCGCGCGTGGCCGAGGGCATGGCCAGCACCATCGGCGACATCCGCGAGCTCTCGACCGTGGAGGCTTGCGTCGCGGCCTTCCGCCCCGAGATCGTGATCCACATGGCGGCGCAGCCGCTGGTGCGGCTGTCGTACGAGCAGCCGGTCGAGACCTACGCGACCAACGTGATGGGCACGGTGCACGTGCTCGAGGCCGTGCGGCGCTCGCCGGGCGCGCGCGTGGTGGTCAGCGTCACCACCGACAAGTGCTACGAGAACCGCGAGTGGGCCTGGGGCTACCGCGAGGACGAGCCCATGGGCGGCCACGACCCGTACAGCAACAGCAAGGGCTGCGCCGAGCTCGTCACCAGCGCCTACCGGCGCTCGTACTTCCGCCAGGCGGGCGTCGCGCTCGCGTCGGCGCGCGCCGGCAACGTGATCGGCGGCGGCGACTGGGCCTCCGACCGCCTCGTGCCCGACATCCTGCGCGCCTTCGAGCGCGGCGAGGCCGTCGTCATCCGCAACCCGAACTCGACCCGGCCGTGGCAACACGTGCTGGAGCCGTTGTCCGGCTACCTCACGCTCGCGCAGCAACTGTGGTCGCGCGGGGCGGAGTTCGCCGAGGGCTGGAACTTCGGCCCGCACGACGAGGACGCGCGCCCCGTGCACTGGATCGTCGAGCGCCTCGTCGAACGCTGGGGCGAGGGCGCCCGCTGGCAGCTCGACGGCGGCACGCATCCGCACGAGGCGCACTACCTCAAGCTCGACATCTCCAAGGCGCGCGCGCGCCTCGGCTGGCAGCCGCGCTGGCGCCTCGGCGAGGCGCTCGACCGGATCGTCGCCTGGCACCAGGCCTGGCGCGCCGGCGCCGACGTTCGCGCGCTGTGCCTCGAGCAGATCGACCAGTACACCCAAGCCGCGAGCCCGCAAGAACCATGACCGACATCCCCGTCCAGATCGTCCGCAAGACGCCCGACCAGCTGCGCGCCGAGATCGCCCAGCTCGTGCAGCAGTTCGCCGACCAGGTGCACGCGCCGCGGCCCTTCGTGGCCGGCGAGAGCCCGGTGCCCGTCTCGGGCAAGGTGGTCGGGGCGAAGGAGCTCCAGCTCATGGTCGAGGCCAGCCTGGACGGCTGGCTCACCACGGGCCGCTTCAACGCGATGTTCGAGGAACGGCTCGCGAAGTACCTCGGCGTGAAGCACCTCATCACCGTGAACTCGGGCTCGTCCGCGAACCTGGTGGCCTTCTCCACGCTGACCAGCCCCAAGCTCGGCGCGCGCGCCATCAAGCCGGGCGACGAGGTCATCGGCGTGGCCGCGGGTTTCCCCACGACGGTCAACCCCATCCTGCAGTTCGGCGCGGTGCCCGTGTTCGTCGACGTCGACCTGGCGACCCACAACATCGACGCGAGCCTGATCGAGGCCGCGATCTCGCCGAAGACGAAGGCGATCATGATCGCCCACAGCCTGGGCAACCCGTTCAACCTCGACGTCGTCACGGCACTTTGCAAGAAGCACGGGCTGTGGCTGGTCGAGGACTGCTGCGACGCGCTCGGCTCGCGCTACGACGGCAAGCTGGTGGGCACTTTCGGCGACATCGGCACCCTCAGCTTCTACCCGGCGCATCACATCACGATGGGCGAGGGCGGGGCGGTGTTCACGAACGACCCCGACCTGAAGACCATCGCCGAGTCCTTCCGCGACTGGGGCCGCGACTGCTATTGCCCGCCCGGCAAGGACAACACCTGCAACAAGCGGTTCTGCTGGAAGCTGGGCGAGCTGCCCGAGGGCTACGACCACAAGTACACGTACAGCCACCTGGGCTACAACCTCAAGATCACCGACATGCAGGCGGCCTGCGCGCTGGCGCAGCTCGACCGCGTCGACGACTTCATCGCGGCGCGCAAGGCGAACTTCAAGTACCTGAAGGAGCGCCTCGCGAACTGCGAACAGTTCCTGCACCTGCCGGAGGCCACGCCCAAGTCCGATCCGTCGTGGTTCGGCTTCCCCGTGGTGCTGAAGGAGGGCGCGGGCGTCAAGCGCGCCGACCTGATCAGCTTCCTCGACCAGAACCGCATCGCCACGCGCCTGCTGTTCGCCGGCAACCTCACGCGCCAGCCCTACATGATCGGCCGCAATTTCCGCATCAGCGGCGAACTGCGCAACACCGACATCGTGATGAACCAGACCTTCTGGCTCGGCGTGTGGCCGGGCCTGTCGACGGCGCAGCTCGACTACGTGGTCGACAAGCTCGAAGAGTTCTTCGGCCTGAACTTCTGACGGGCGCGCCGTGGACTTCTCGCGCGAACTCCTGCCCGGCGCGCTGCACGTCGGCCTGAAGCGCTTCGCCGACCATCGCGGCTCGTTCGTGAAGACCTTTGCGCGCGGCGCGTTCGAGGCGGCGGGCATCGCGTTCGACTTCCGCGAGGAGTTCTACTCGTTCTCGCACAGGGACGTGGTGCGCGGCATGCACTTCCAGTTGCCGCCACACGACCACGTGAAGCTCGTCTACTGCGCCGCCGGCGCGGTGCTGGACGTACTCGTCGACCTGCGGCGCGGGGCCGGGATGGGCCGGGTCGCGAGCGTCGAGCTGCGCGGCGACGAGCCCTCCCTGCTGGTCATCCCGAAGGGCGTCGCGCATGGCTTTCGCGCGCTCGCGGACGACAGCCTCATGGTCTACAAGACCAGCACCGAGCACGCGCCCAACCACGATGCCGGCATCCGCTGGGACAGCTTCGGCTTCGACTGGGGCGTGGCGGCGCCCGTGCTGTCGGAGCGCGATGCCGCGCACCCCGCGCTCGCCGACTTCAAGAGCCCGTTCTGACCATGCGACTGTTCGTCACCGGCGCCACCGGCTTCGTGGGATCGCACGTCGTGCGCGCGGCGCTCGCCGCCGGCCACGAGGTGCGGGCGCTGCGCCGGCCCGGCAGCGTGCCGCGCATCCCGCTCGAGCGCGAGCCCGACTGGGTCGAGGGCGCGCTGGACGCCGACCACGCCGCCGCGCTGGCCGGCGTGGACGTGCTGGTGCACCTCGCGGCACACACGCCCAACCCACCCTACGACACGCTGGCGCGCTGCCTGCAGTGGAACGTGGTCGCGCCGATCGCCCTCGCCGAGCAGGCGCTGGCCGCCGGCGTGCGTCGCTTCCTGGTCGCCGGCTCGTGCTTCGAGTACGGCCGCGCGTCGCGCCGCGAACCCGCGGTCGGCCCCGACACGCCGCTCGAGCCCGACCTCTCGTATCCGACCTCCAAGGCCGCCGCCAGCCTTGCGTTCGAGGGCTTCGCACGCGAGAAGGGCGTCGCGCTGAAACTGCTCCGACTGTTCCAGGTCTACGGCGAGGGCGAGCAGGAGACGCGGATGTGGCCTTCGATGCGCCGCGCCGCGCTCGAGGGCCGCGACTTCCCGATGAGCGCGGGCGAGCAGTTGCGCGACTTCACGCCGGTCGAGTTCGTCGCGCGGCGCTTCGTCGAGGCCCTCGACTTCTCGGACGCCGTGCCGGGCGAGCCGTTGGTGCAGCACGTGGCGACGGGGCAGCCGCGGACGCTCCTGGCCTTCGCGCAGGAGTGGTGGGCGCGCTGGGAAGCCACCGGGCGGCTCGTGCCGGGCGCGGTCGCGTATCGGCCCGGCGAGATCATGTCCCTGGCGTCGCGCGAGCGCCTCACCAACCGGTGAAGTAGCGCAGTGCGCTACGCAGGTGCCACCGAAGGTGGCGCAGGTCGCGATGGCTCGCACGCTGGGCGTCGTGCTGCACCGTGACGCTGCCGTCATAGATGATCTTCCAGCCGCGGCGCCGCAGGCGGCGGCACAGATCGACGTCTTCGAAGTACATGAAGAACCGGCTGTCGAATCCCTGCACACTCTCCCAGGCGTCGCGACGGAAGAGCACGAACATGCCAGCCACCCAGTCCACGCCACGAGCCGCGGGACTGTCCGAGAATTCGGGCTCGCGACGGCCCGTCACGACGCGCCGCAGCAAAGTGACGATCGTCGGGAAGCTCCGCGCGCTGTCCTGCAGCCGTCCTTGACTGTCGACGACCCGCGGTGCAACCGCGCCGACCTCGTGTGCGGTGAGGCGCTCCTGCAGGCGCGTCAACGCGAGCTCGGGCATTCGGATGTCGGGATTGACGATGGCGAACTGATCGCTGTGCGAACGCGCGAACGCGGCGTTCTGGTTGCTGGCGAATCCGCGCGGCCGCGGGTTCACGTGCACGCTCAGCGGCAGGTCGCGATAGGCCTCCAGCCAACGCCGGTCTTCGTCGGCCAGATTGAACGTGAGCAGCAGCTCGATTCCAGTCTTGCCCTGTGCCTGCCAGAGCGAACGCACATCGTCGAGCAGGGCCGGCAGCATCGGCCCATGGCCGTGGCTGACGATGGACAGGGCGACCGTCGGCGCCGTCATGCACGCAGCCCCAGCGCTTGCAGGAAGGCGGTGCGAAGCGCAGTCCCCGTCTCCACCCCGGGCTCGAGCGCGGCGCCCTCGCTCCATTCATTCCATGAGTTGACGAACAGCGGCAGTCCCGCGTCGCTGCGCATCGAGCCCACAGCGTCCGAGATGGCGGCGGGGGTCACGCCGGCGTGAGACACGATGGTGCTTCGGTCGCGATACCGCGGCGTGTTGTTCCACGAGAAGAACGTCGACCGCATCAGTGGTCGGTCGCCCGCACTCTGACGAAGTGCCGGTTCGAGAGCACCTCTGACCAGCAGGTCGAGGTAGCGGGCGTACGGGAACTCACGCTGTCCCGCGCGCCTGCGCAAGGAGTCGCGCTGCGCGCCAAGCCACTCGAACAGTCCAGGGAACGCGAGCTTGAGGCGGGCGGCGAGACGGGCCGCGCCTGCCTGGGTGCCGCTGTTGAAGAAGAATCTGGGTTCGAACTCGCAGGCGAAATCGTAGGGGGTGATGTGTTCGGCGGGCTGCGGGTAGCTCAGGCACGCACCGAAGAAGGGCCGGTGGCCGAGCGCTGCGAAGGCCTCACGGTACAGCGCTATGGCACGCGGCAGCGTCGGACTCGCTTGTGGGTTGTAGATGAGGAGCAGGGGCCGTCCTGCATGCCTTTGATAGCCCTCAAGCTCGAACAAGCGCGCAAGGTAGGTTGCATGGCGCTCGATCACCGTTCGGTCGAGCTCGTGGCGTTGCGCGACGATGATGTCGTTCGGTCGGCCCACCCAGCGCTTGCTCCAGGTCTCGTTGGCCCAGCAGATGAAGAAGGGCAGGCGGCTGCGCTGCGCGAGCAACTGCTGCTCGAAGCCCTGCAGCACGTGGCGGCCGTCGAAGAAATAGTGATAGACGGCCAGCCCGGCGTCCGGCGACAGCGCACCCAGTTCGCGCTCGAGGGCCGACAGGTAGTCGGGGGCAGTCGGGTCGTACATGCCGCGTGCCGGCGTGAAGGCGCGCCGCTGCGTATCCGGCAGCGCGCGGACGAGATCCCAGTCGGTGAACCCCGGCGACCAGGCTGCGTCGTTCAGGGGGTCGGTAGTGAACTGGGGGAAGAAGGAGAAGAAGGGACGCGCGGAGGACATCGGCGTGGAGGATCTCAGAAACGATTGATCAACAGGGACAGACGCGTCGACAAGGTGCTGACCGAGGATTGGCGGCGCAGCGGAGCGGCGAGTGCGGCCCGCACGCGCCGTGCGGGATGCGCCGCCCCTGACGTGAGCTGCTCCGCGAGGCGACGCGCGGACGGCCTCAGCACCGCAGCGTGCAGGCGCAGGAGCTCGCGCAGCTGGCGCGAACGCTGTGCACTGTCCGGTCCGAGGAAGGTCGCGAGGCGGGCTTGCAGCTTGCGCAGCCCGGTGGGGCCGGCGCCCAGCGTGTTGGACGCGTGCTGCCGGTAGCGCAGCGTAGGCTCGGGGTCGTACACGATGTCGCCGCATCCGGCGGCCAGCAGCGCGCTCCACCAGTCGTGCATCACCATGAAGTCTGGCGGCGGGCTGGCGAGCAGATGGGCGAGCGGTGCGTTGAACGCCATGGTGCAGCCGGTGAGTACGCTCTCGCACGCGATGGTCTCGAAGCCGAGGTGGCGGGGCATCGGCGACAGGCCCAGCGGAGCCAGCGTTTGATCGACGATCTCCAGCCGGCTGGCATACAGCCGCGGTGTGCCCGCGGGGGCGGTCGCCAGCGCTCGCGCTGCACGCTCGACCTTGTGCGGCAGCCAGACGTCGTCCTGATCGCAGAACAGCGTGACATCGCAGACCCCGACTGCGCGCAGCGCCGCAAGGAACGACTGCGCGGGCCCGAGTCGCTGCGTCGACGGTACCCACTGCACGGGGATCCCCTGCGTCTCGCCCCAGTCGCGCACCACGCGCAGGCCATCGTCGGTCGACCCGTCGTCGCGCACCACCAGCCGGTCGGGGCGTAGGGTCTGGGCGGCAAGCGAAGCCAGCTGCTCCGGCAGGTAGCGCGCGCCGTTGTAGGTGGCCAGGAGCACCGTGATCGAAGGAGAGGTCATTGGTCCTCCCGCGTGGGCTCGCCGGTCGCGGGGTCGAGCAGGTAGGGTGAGTGGATGAGGAAGAGGTAGAGGAACAGGCCGGCCACGAGCCAGAGGAGCAGCCGCTTGCGAGGTCCGATCGAAAGATGGTCGGCCGCCATCCAGAACGCGATCGGCAGAAGGGAGAAGAAGTGCTCGCTGACGCGGAAGGCCGCGACCGGCACCGCCGCGAAGGTGGACAGGGCGCAGCTTCCGAGCAGCAAGCCAGTAAATACCACGGTCGAGGGACGGCTGGCGAGCGGCGCGCGCTCGCCGGCCTCGTCATGCCGATCGCCCGGCAGCATGCCCGCGAGGGCCGCCGCAATCGCAAGCAAGCTCATCACGCTGAACGGGTTCGGGTGCCCTTCGGAGTTCTCTGCCAGTGCCAGATAGATCGCGACACGTGGATCGGGTACGTGCTCGAGCACCTGCTGGGTGATCCGCTCGGACAGGCCGACCACGGACAGGGCCATCACGACCAGTGCCGCGCACGCGAGCAGCCGGGCCCGGTTTCGCGTGCGCAGCGCGCGCACGAGGGGATAGACGAGCAGGCCGAGCGCTGCCTGCGCGTGAACCAGCGCGCCCAGCAGCGTCAGCCCCAGATAACGTGCGCTGCTGCGTGGCAACGCCTCGATGCCGAGCATCCACAGACCAATCGCGAGGGCCGCGCGCAGTTGCGTGAATTCGTGCAGGTAGAAGAACGAGCACATGTAGAGCGCGATGGGCAGCGTCGCGCCGCGGCCCAGGCGGTGCAGCGCCGTGAGCTTCACCCCGAGCGCGAGGGCGGCCAGGCAAAGGTAGAAGACCGTGGACGGCACGCCCAGGTGGCCGGCGACCCAGGCGATGCTTCCGTACAGGGGATCTTGCGCGACGGCATCGGCGAAGGGGTCGGTCTGGAGGTCGGCGTAGTCGCGCAGGTAGATCGAGAAATCGCGGCTGCCGACCGGCATCAGCACCACGAGCGGGACCAGCGTGATCGCCCAGAGCGCCACGACCCCGCCCGCAGCGAGGCGTCGGAACGCGAGCGCGGTGAGTAGTGCGGGCAGCGGCAGAAGAAGATAGATGATCATCGGGCACGGGTTCGGAACGCCTCCAGGAAGGCCTCGGCCACGCGTGGCCACGCGAACCGCCCCATGGCCGCGTGCGCTCGGTCGAGCCGCGCCCGCAGGGCCGCGGGATCCTGTCCTACGATGTCGCGCACCGCCGCGGCGATCGAATCGGGAGACTTCACCGGGACGATCCAGGCGTTGTCGCGGTCGGCCGGCATGTAGCCCGTCGTGACCACCGGCGTGCCGCTCGCCATGGCTTCCATGACGGGATAGTGGCAAGCGCCCAGTTGGTAGCGGCCCGGGGCCGCGAGGATATCTACACCGCGGTAGAACGAGGCCAGCTCTGCGTCGCCGGCAGGCATCGTGACCTCGCAGCGAGGATGGCTCCACCCCTCGGGAAGATTGCCGAAGGCCACGCGCAGGTGGGCCCGTGGGTCGTCCGCAGCGAGTCGCTCGAACGCCGCCAGGACGTCTGCGGTGCCCTTGATCGCCTCGCGCCTGCCGATGGTTCCGATCCAGTAGGGGCGGTCGGGTCCGAAGACAGGCAACACGTCGCGGCGCCGGTACAGTGTCTCGTCGATGCCCGGCGGGATCCATCGCTGCGCGCGGATCTCGCGGTAGTGCAGGTAGAGGGGGGAGTTGACGATGCGCTCGAGCGGCAGGCGGTAGCTCCAGCGGCTGGCCGCGCGCAGCAGCGCCGAACGCAGACCCGGCGGCTGTTCGTAGTGTTCCGGCTCGTAGGCCTGGATGTAGTAGACCTTGCGCCACGCCGCCGCGCGCGAAAAGTGGACGGGATGGGCCGTGAACGAGTGGTTCGCCAGAATCACGTCGTAGTCATCGCCGATCGCGTTGAGCGCCCGCCACATGCCGAGGTAGATCGAGCCTGCGTTGATGCCGGAGCCGAACGTGGCCGGCGGGGCGTCCTCGGGGAGCAGGCCGTGCTTGTCGAAGCGCAGCACCCGGGCGGTGGTCGGGAAGCACGGCGGGCCGGACCGATGGTCGACGGCGAAGTCGACGTCGCAGCCCGCCGCGCGCCAGCGCGTCGCGAGCTCGGACAGCACGCGGAAGCCGCCCGCGCGTTCGAAGGTCGAGACGGGGATGAGAATGCGCATGGATCAGCGAGCCTCGGGGTGCTCGGCTTGGGGCGGATGATGACCCAATTCGGTGGTCAGCGTCATGAACAGCCGCCCCATCGCCAGCCAGTAGAGGGCGTAGGTGAGTGCATAGCCCGCCGCCGCGCCGCGCAGGCCGAAACGGGCCGACAGCTCGTTCGTGGCGACGACGAGCACCGCGGTGAAGGCCACCTCCGAGACGACGAAGGTACGCGTGCGCGCGTGGCTCAGCAGGGTATAGGCCATGACCCAGCTGCCGATCTTGAGGATGTCGCCAAGCAACTGGATGCCGAGCGCCTCGGAAAGCGGCAGGAACGAGGCCGTGAACAGCGCGCGCACCAGGTGCTCGCGCAGCAGATAGATGGCGAGCGACGAACACAGCACCAGCGGCAGGACGAAGCGATAACCCTTCAGCACCTCTTCTCGCAGGGCGGTGCCGTCGCGGATCTCCGCGAAGCGCGGAAGGAAATAGAGCGACAGCGTCGTGGTGAGCAGCATCAGATGCGTCTCGCTCAGTTTCGACAATGCCTGCCAAAGCCCGGCCTGTTGCCAGCCCAGCCTGGCCACGAGCCCGTCTCGTACCAGCAGCTGGCCGAGCGGCAGCATCAGGGCGCTGGTCAGGCCCATGAGCGCGTAGGCGCCCAGCCGGCGGGCGCTCGCGCCGTCGATGACGCCGAACAGGTCGCGCAGTCGGACGGGGCAGTGCCGCACGAACAGGATTGCGGTCGCCAGGCAAGCCATCGCCTGGCTCACGCAGAGCGCGAGCAGTGCACCGTACAGGCCCAGACGCGTCACGAGCACCGCGGCGACGCCGAGGGTGACGAGACTGCCTGCAAGGCTGGCCGCCACGTAGGCACGCACCGCCTTCAACCCGTTGAGCACGGCAAGCATCAGGCCGTTGAACACGAGCAGCACGAGTGCACCTGCTAGCCAGAGGATCACGCTCGAGAACGACTCGTCGCCGAGGGTCCAGCGCGCGAGCGGCCGACTGGCCAGCGCGAGGGCCAGCGCGACGATGGCCGCGCCCGCCAGGCTCACACCGACTGCGGATCGCCAGATCAGGAGGCGGCGCGGCGCGTCGTCGCGATACTCGGCGGTGAATTTCGTGACGCCGGTACCGACAGCGCCGCTGGCGATCGTCGTCACCAGCGCCACGAGGTTCTGGAACTGCCCGATGACCGCGTAGCCGGATGGCGCCACGTGCACGGCCATCACCTTATTGAGGAGGATGGTCGACGAAAGCCGGACGACGACCGCGATGCCATTCAGGAAGCTGGTCTTGACGAGATTCATTCGCGCGGGGCGTTCATCCCGCGAGCGCGGTGCAGGCGGAACGGACCGCGGCAATGACGGCGTCGATCTCGGCGTCCGACAGTGTGGGCCCCATCGGGAGGCTCAGCACCTCGGCATGGATGCGTTCGGATACCGGCAGCGCACCCCGCGCGATGCCGAGCGGCTCATAGGCGGCCTGCAGGTGCGGAGGCGTCGGATAGTGGATCACCGTGCCCACGCCCGCCTGCGCAAGCGCGTGCGCGAGTTGATCGCGCAGCGGATGGCGGACGACGAAGACGTGCCACACCGGCGTGCAGCCGTCTGCGACTACGGGCAGCCCGAGCCCGAGCCCTCGAAGGCCGTCGAGGTAGCGCGCCGCGATGACGCCGCGCCGGGCATTGTCGGCGTCGAGGCGAGGCAGCTTCGCTCGCAGGAAAGCGGCCTGGAGCTCGTCCAGGCGCGAGTTGACCCCGATGATCTCGTTGCGGTACTTCACCCGCGAGCCGTAATTGCGCAGCACGCGCAGGCGATCCGCGATCGACGGGTCATCGGTGGTCACCGCGCCTGCATCGCCCAGCGCCCCCAGGTTCTTGCCCGGATAGAAACTCCAGGCCACCGCGTCACCGTGCGCGCCGAGACGTCGACCGCGGTAGCGCGCGCCATGAGCCTGCGCGCCGTCCTCGACGACCTTCAGGTCGCGTTCGCGCGCGAAGGCGAGGATGGGCCCGAGGTCGGCGGGTTGGCCGTACAGGTGCACTGGCATGATCGCGCGGGTGCGTGCCGTCGTCGCCGCCGCCAGGCGCGCCGGGTCGATGTTGCTCGTCGCCGGATCCGGTTCCACCGGCACCGGTGTGGCCCCGACGTGGCTCACCGCGAGCCACGTGGCGATGTAGGTGTTCGACGGCACGATCACCTCGTCCCCCGGCCCGATGTCCAGGGCGCGCAGGGTGAGCGTGAGCGCGTCGAGACCGTTGGCGACACCCACGCAGTGCGCCGACTCGCAGTACTGCGCGTACTCGCGCTCGAACGCGTCGTGCTCCTGGCCCAGGATGAACCAGCCGGACTGCAGCACGCGGTTGAAGGCGGCGGCGAGTCCTTCTGCGTGCGAGAGGTTGATGGCCTTGAGGTCGAGGAAGGGGATCATGCCTTGTCAATCGAGAAGAGGGTCGTCGATCCGGCCGGCGCCGAATTCGTCCAACCAGGCCCGGACGAGGTCGTCAGGGTAGCCGCGCGAGAAATGGCGCCGCCATGGATAGGCCGGGCGTCCGGATCCGTCGCGCAGGCGGATGGCCTGCGTCGGGCCGAGCACCCGTGCAGGAGAGCCGACGACCACGGTGTCGGGCTCGACGTCGCGCGTGACCGTGCTGTGGGCGCCGACGAGCGCGCCGCGCTTGACGGTGATTCCAGGCAGGACGAGCGACATCGCTGCGACAGCGACAAAATCCTCCAGCGTCACTCCCTGCAGCAACTCGCTCGGCGGATGGGGGTCGTTGGCCAGGACGACGTGCGGAAACAGCCAGACGAAGTCGCCGATGGTGGTACGGTGGTTGACCTGAACGTTGCTGTGGAAGCGCACGTGGTTGCCTATCCGGCAGGTGCCTTGCACGTCGCCCAGGGTACCGATCTGCAGGCGCTCGCCGGCGATTGTTCCTTCGCGCACCGTCACTTGGTGGCCGGTGACCAGGCCCGGGCCGAACGTGGATCCCTCGTAGAACACGCTGTGCGAACGGATCAGGGCGCCCGGTCCGAGGACCAGCGGCCGGCCTTCCGCGCGCGCAGTCGGGTGCCCGATCTCGCAGTGGCTGCCGATCTCGCAACGGTCACCCAGCTCGACGTTGGCGTGAACGATGCTGAACGGACCGATGCGCACGTCCCGGCCGAGCCGGGCGCCGCTCGCCACGAGCGCCGTCGGATGGATCATCGGTGTGCCTCGCCGGCCCGGTCGCGCACGAGCGCCAGGAAGCGGTCGTAGTCGCGCACGTAGTCGGCCGCGTCGTAGTGGTGCGACGCGAAGACCAGCAGCACGGCGTCGCTCGAATACTTGTACTGGATGCCCCAGGTCATCGGCGGCAGGTGGATGCCCTTGTCGGGGGAATCCAGGACGACCTCCACACGGTGGTCGCCGTCGTCGGCGACCACCGCGCAGCTGCCGTGCACGCAGAGCAGGAACTGGTGGCAGGCGAGATGGGCGTGCTCGCCGCGGATCTCGCGGCTCGGCACGCCGAACACCATGAAGTAACGCAGGGGCGCGAACGGGATCTGGCGCTGGAACTCGCCGACCGTGAGGCTCCCCCGCAGGTCGGGGATCACGGGGAAGCGGTGAACGGTGACGTCGCGTACGGAGGTGGGTTCGATCCGGCTCGAGGCTACGGTCGGCGCGGCGAACTCCGGTGCGGGGGATTCCGTGCCGACATAGCCGATGATCGCGGCGGGATTGCCTTCGACAATGGCACGCGGCGGAACATCGCGCGTCACCACCGCGCCCGGACGCACGCGCGCCATCGCGGCCAGCGAGACCCCAGTGCAGATCGTGGCATTGGCGCCGATGCGCACGCCGCTTCCGACGCGCACGGACGGGGAGCCCGGCGGCGCGTCGAGCACCGCGTTCGGCGCGACATCGACGTCGCTCTCCAGCACGGCGGCGGCGCCGACGTATGCACCGCCGTGGACGTAGCAGCCCGGGCCGATCACTGCGCCATCCTCGACGATGGCGGTACGCTCAATGCTGGCAGCCGACGAGACGCCGAGAGACGACGGTGAAGCGGACGAGACTGGTGTCATGGGGTGGGGAGTCATTCGCCGCCGGCGAGCTCGTCTCGCAAGGCGGCGATCTGGGATTGCAGTCGGACGTATTCCTGTTCCTTGCGGAACAGGAATTCGCGGGTGAGTTGCGCCTTCTCGGCCATGCCGCGAGGAGTCAGCAGGTACAGGTAGCCGAGCTTGTTGTCGCTGCGGCGGAAGTTCTCGACCTTGACGAAGCCCCGGTCGAGAAGGGCGCGCAAGAGGAAGTTGGTCTTGCCGACGCTGATGCCGAGGCGCGCCGCCAATTCCCGCTGGGACGCCACGGAGGCCTGCGAGACCTGGCGCATCGCCTCCAACTCGAGTTCCGCGGCAGCGGAATCAGGCGTGTCCTTCGTCGATGGCTTGTTCATGGCGTGAACGCGGATTGTAGGGGATTGCCCGTAGCGAGCGAATAGAATGCCCCACTTTCGATCGAGACGGTCTCCAGGGAGAGGGTGGGCCGTAGAAATGGATCCATGCTTGCCTTCGTCCTCGCGTTCGTCGCGTCCTTCGTCGCCACGTTCCTGATCATTCGTTCATCGACGGTTCATGGGCACCTCTCGCACGATCACGACGAAGGCCCGCAGAAGATCCATGCGGCGCCGGTTCCGCGCATCGGGGGGATCGGCATCGTCGTGGGCGTGGTCACAGGGCTGGGCGTGCTCGCGTTGCGCCAGGGCGTTTCCCCGGCATTCGTCGGATTGTTGGGCGCCTGCGCGGCCCCGGCGTTCGTGGGCGGCGTGACCGAGGACTTCACGAAGCAGGTGAGCGCCTCGCGCCGGTTGCTGATCACCGCCTTCTCGGCATTCCTGGGCGCATGGCTCCTCGACGGCGTCATTCGCCGTACGGGCCTGGCGTGGCTGGACACGCATCTCGCGCAATCGTGGGGCCTCGGCTGCCTGCTCGCAGTGTTTGCGATCTGCGGTGTGACCAACTCGGTCAACATCATCGACGGGTTCAATGGACTGTCTTCGATGTGCGTGACGATCATGCTCACCGCCATCGGCTTCGTCGCATTTGAGGTGGGTGATTACACGCTGGTCGCGTGCTGTGCGGCGTGTGCCGGGGCAGTGCTCGGGTTCTTTGCCTGGAACTTCCCCGCCGGACTCATCTTCCTCGGCGACGGGGGGGCGTACTTCATCGGTTTCGTCCTGGCCGAACTTGGCGTCCAGCTGATCGGGCGCAACGCCGCGGTGTCGCCGATGTTCCCGCTGCTCGTGTGCATCTACCCTGTGTTCGAGACAGTGTTTTCGATCTATCGCCGGCGCTTCATCCGCAAGGTGTCTCCGGGCGTCCCGGACGGCGTCCACCTGCACCATCTCGTCTTCAAGCGCATGATGCGATGGACAGTCGGTCGTGAGGACGCGAAGCTGCTCACGAGGCGCAACTCGATGACGTCGCCGTACCTGTGGGCGTTGTGCCTCTTCTCAGTGTTCCCGGCGGTACTGTTCTGGGACGAGACACTGCCGCTCGTCCTGTGCATCGTGGGCTTCGGCGTCCTGTACTCGTACCTCTACTGGCGCATCGTGCGTTTCCGCGCGCCGCGCTGGCTGACGCGCAAGCCCTGAGGGCTTGACACGACGCTTTTGGACGCCCCGCGCGAACACGCGCGACTTGCTCGCAAGCCCTGAGAGATCCGTTGACTCATCGCCGAAAGGCCGCCGTCCGCATCGCCGCGACCTGACGTGCGAAGGCCTCGTCCGCGAGCGCGGCCTGCCAACGCGCGCGTCCGACGAGCCACAGGGCGTACAGCAGGCCCACCGCGAAGCCCGCGCCCAGTCCGATCAGGACGCGCTTGGGCCGCGACTTGCGCTCCGGCGGTTGGGCCGCGTCGACGACCTGGATCAGGGCGCCCTCGCGCGCCTCGTCCACGCGCGCCAGCTCGTACTGGCGCGCCATCTGGTCGAACAGGGTCTCCTGGTACTTGAATTCGCGGTACTTTCCGATGTAGTCGGCCTGACGGCTGTCGGTCGGGGCGGCTGCGGCCTCTTGCTCGTCCGTCTTGGCCTGGAGCGCTTCCACCAGGGCGCGCTGGCGCAACACTTCGCCGTTGGTGTCCGCCAGCGTCGAGCGCAGCGCCTGCAGCTTGACCTGGGCGGTCGTGAGCTGGGCGCGCAGGCTGGCGTAGGTCTCCGCTGCAGCGCGCGGCTCGGCGTTGATGGCCCCCGGGTTGAAGCCGCTTGCCTGCAGCGAGGTCTGTGCGGCGACGAGCTTGTCCTTCACCTGCTCGAGCTGGGTCTGGAAGAACACGCGGCGCTGCTGCGCCTCGCTGATCGCGAGCTGCGACGTCACGACGCGCAGTTCGGATACGTAGTTATTGGCGAGCGCCGCCGCGGTCTTTGGATCCTCGTCCTCCACCTGTACCGTGATCAGCCCGTCCTTCTTGCCGACGACGAAGTTGGAGCGGCGCGCAAGCTCCTTGCGCGCCTCGATGCGGTAGCGTTCGTCGTATCGCTCGATGAGCTTGTAACGGTCGATGAGCCGGTCGGTGACGCGGTCGCTCTGCATCAGCGACACGAATTGTTCCGCCGGGCTCCTGGCGGCCGCGTTGCCCGCCAGTCCCGCCAGGGCACCGAGGGAGGACAGCGCAGCCGCCGCGCCGCTCTGCTGTTGCTGAGGTGGCAGGAACATTGCATGGGCCGTGAAGATCGGCCGCACGAGGTAGGTGGCGCCGTACCCGAGAACGGCCGCCGCGGCGGGCACCAGTAGGACGCTGCGCCAGCGCGCAGCGAGCGGCAGCGCGAAGGCGAACGCACCGGGTTGGAGGCCGGCGGGCGGACCGGCTTCGTGGTTCGACGTCATGCTCACAGTCCCAAGGCGTTGATGCCGGCGAGACCCAGGCCGAACTGGTAGAGGATCTGCGTCCAGTCCTTCGCGTCCTGCACGAACGTGGCCTTGTTCACCTGCTCTGGCACGAAGATCGTGTCGCCCGCCTCGACGCGAGCCTGGGTGAAGTCGCTACCCGAATGCCAGAACGACGAGCCCTGGCGTGCGCTGATCACCGAGCCGTTGGCACGGATCATGAAGATGCTGTCCTTGTCCGCGCCGCGCGTCGGGCCGCCGGCGAGCGCCAAGTACTGACCCGTCGAGTGACTGGCCTCGAACAGGAAGCTGCCGGAGTTGAACACGCTGCCGAACACGCCGATCGAGGAACCGCGCGTCGGGATGTTGAGCGTGTCGCCGTCCTCGAGCGCCAGCTCCGGCAGGTTCTTCGCGTCGGGCGGCAACTGCAGCACCACGCGGCCGTTCGGGCGGATCTGGCGCAGGCGCTGGAGCAGTCGCGCGTTGGCCTGGGCCGTGGCGTTCTGCGCGTTGACCTCCTCGGCCGACGTCGCGCGCTGGCTCGCCTGGTTCTTCGTCATGTCCGTCTCGAGGTCGCGCAGGGCGCGCTCGTAGTTGAGCTGCTGCGTACGGCGAACGCTTTCGCGCGTGAACTCGGTGCCGAAAGGGTAGGCCGCGTCCGTCATGCCACCGGCGGCGCGCAGCGCATCGGAAATGTGGCTTCCCGGCGGCAGGATGTAGTCGCCCGGGTGCAGCACCTCGCCCTCGACTCGCACGTGCTGGTTTTGCAGGCCTTGCGGCAGCGTGGCTGCGACGACGCTGAACACGTGCACGAGATCGCCGGTGCCGAGCGTGTCGGAGGCGTGAGCCGGCAGGGTGAGTTCCGTGACGCGGCCGGTCGTGCGGTCGGCCAGGCGCTCGATGGCGACGCGGCCGCGGTCGGCGACGGCGTTGAAGCCGCCAGACATCCTCAGCACATCGTTCAGGGTCTCGCCGGGCTTGAGCTCATAGATTGCCTGCTGGTTGACGCTGCCGAGCACGGCGACTTGCGGGCCGACCGGGCCGATGAAGACCACGTCGTCGGGCTGCACGATCTGGTCGGTGGCATGGTCGCCCTTGAGCAGCAGGTCGTACAGGTCGAAGGCGGCCACTTCGCGGCCGCCGCGGCGCAGGTGGATGTCGCGGAAGCTGCCCGCCGCGGACGGGCCGCCGGCACGCATGATGGCGTGCAGCACCGTCGACAGGCCGCTCAGCGTGATGCTGCCCGGCTGGCGCGCATAACCTGCGACGAAGATGCGGATGGCGCGCACCTGGCCGATGCTGGCGGTCAACTCGAAATTGCGGAAGGTCTGTGACGCGCGACGTCGGATCGCGTCGGACAGGTCGGCGTTGCGCAGGCCCGCGACGTGGATGGCCCCGATGCGGGGCACGGAAATATTGCCGCCGCGGTCGACGGTCAGGCGCAGGTCGGCGTCGACGCTGCCCCAGAGGGTCAACTGGATCTCGTCGCCGGCGCGGACGATGTAGTCGCCGGGCACGATGGGCAGCGGATCGAGCACGGCCGAAGCGAGGGCGGGGTCGGTGAGGAGGTCGGCGCCGAAGCGTTGAACCTTGGGTTTGCGCGCCGGGACGACATCGCGCCTCTGGGCGCCGCCGGCGTCGTTGGCGCCGCCGCCCATGCGGTTCTGCCCATTGTTGTCGAAGGCGTCAGCATCGGCCTGGGTGGACTCGGACTCCGCGACCCGTCCCTGATTCTCGAGCACCTCGGCACGCTTCTGCACGTAGCGTTCGAACTCGCTCGGTTGATAGGGCGGCAGGTTGTAGTACGGGTAACGCGGTTCGGGCTGGTCGCCGGCGCCGTTCCTGCGGTTGTCGGTCGCCGGTTGGCGCAAGCGGTTGAGCGATGCGCCCGCGTCGGTCTGGGACGAGGTGGCCGGGGCGCCGTTGATGTCGGAGAAGTCGGTGCTGGCCCCGGTCGTCAAGTCATTGCCCGTGTTGCCGGTGAATTGCGCGTGGACGGAGCCTGCGGCCACCAGCAGGGCGAGCGCCAGGGCGCGGGCGGCGCTGGGCCGCAAGGACGGAGTGAGGGCCAGGGAACGGATCATCGGCAATGCGTCTTGGTCGGGCCTCGCGGCGCGCGGGGCGGACGCCGGGGCGCGCGCTGCACGGGCGCCCAGGCGGAACGCCGGATTCTAGCCGGGCAGAAGCGTCCGGCCTGCGGGGCACGGCCGATCGGCGATAATG
>Ga0209051_1001524_pt1 | contig 19280 bp, 16 predicted proteins | sample AraplaCvi_mMS_r2_2_FD_184286 | JGI IMG/M metagenome (GOLD analysis project Ga0209051, IMG submission 184286) | Arabidopsis root microbial communities from North Carolina, USA - plate scrape MF_Cvi_mMS_r2 (SPAdes) (version 2) | ecosystem: Host-associated > Plants > Roots > Endosphere | place...
ACGGCGCCGCGTGGCGCATTTCACATACGGACGGCCGTACCGCCCGGCCCCTCAGCCCGCGGGCGCGCCATCGAGCCGGCGCGGGTCGGGGTGGTCCTCGCCCGTCGCGCGGCGCGCGCGCTCGGCGTAGCGGTTGAAGCGCCAGGCCTTGGCCTCGAGCGTGATGCGGCGCCAGACGGCGCGCTTGGCGGCGGGCGACATCGAGGGCCAGTGCTGGACCTCGTCGAAGCTGCGGCCGCAGCCCTTGCAGGTGTCGTCGCCCTGGGAGGTCGAGCAGATGGCGATGCAGGGGGCGTCCGGGGTCGAGGCATACCACTCCAGCCAGGCGGCGCGCGCCGTGGCCGGCAGCGTGGCCTCGTCGGCCTCGTGCTCGTGGTAGTACACCATCAGCGCGTAGACCTCGGCGAGGGCGCGCACCTCCGTGCAGGCCGAGACGCCGTCGGGCGACGGACGGCGCTGGCGCCACCAGTTGATGGCGGACTCGATGTCGGTGATGTGGATGCCGGCCATGGGGGTCTCGGTCTGCGGGCAGCGCGAGCCGGTGGAGGTCGTCATCAATAGACCAGGCCCATGGCTTCGCGGACGTCCTTCATCGTCTGGCGGGCCACGGTGCGCGCGCGTTCGGTGCCCATTTCCACGATCCAGTGCACCTGCTTCGGGTTGGACAGCCAGGCCTCGGCGCGCTCGCGCCAGGGCTGCTGCTCCTTCAGCACGGCGTCGACCACGGGCTGCTTGCAGTCGAGGCACCCGATGCCGGCGCTGCGGCACCCGTCGGCCGCCCACTGGCGCGTGGCGGCGTCGGTATACACCTCGTGCAGCGGCCAGACCGGGCAGCGCGCGGGTTCGCCCGGGTCGCTGCGGCGCACGCGCTGCGGGTCGGTGGGCATGCGGCGGATCTTGGCCTCGACCTGCGCCGGCGCCTCGCGCATCTCGATGGCGTTGTCGTAGCTCTTGCTCATCTTCCGGCCGTCGAGTCCGGGCAGGCGCGTGACCGCGGTGTGCAGCGCCTGCGGCGGCAGCAGCACCTGCTCGCCGCGGCCGTAGAGGTGGTTGAAGCGGCGCGCGACTTCGCGCGTGAGCTCGACGTGGGCGTCCTGGTCTTCCCCCACGGGCACCCAGGCCGCGCGGTAGATGAGGATGTCGGCCGCCTGCAGCAGCGGGTAGCCGAGGAAGCCGTAGGTGGCCAGGTCGCGGTCCTTCAGGTGCTCGATCTGGTCCTTGTAGGTCGGCACGCGCTCCAGCCAGCCGAGCGGGGTGCCCATGGCGAGGAGGGCGAACAGCTCGGCGTGCTCGGGCAGCCGGCTCTGGATGAAGAGGGTGCACAGGTCGGGGTCGAGGCCGGCGGCGAGCCAGTCGACGACCATGTCGTAGACGCTCTTCTCCAGCCCGGCGCGGTCCTCGTAGTGCGTGGTCATCGCGTGCCAGTCGGCCACGAGGAAGAAGCAGTCGTACTCATGCTGCAGCCGCACCCAGTTCTTCAGCGCGCCGTGGTAGTGGCCGAGGTGCAGCGCGCCGGTGGGGCGCATGCCGGACAGGACGCGGGCTCGCATGGGGGGACGCTCGGGAAGGGGAGCCGGCGATTGTAGTGGGCCGACCTGCCTCCCCGCTAAAATCGCCGGATGAAGCGAATCGTGGTCCTGATCTCGGGTCAGGGCTCCAACATGGACGCGATCGTCCGCGCGTCCCGGGCCGAGGAATGGCCCGCCCGCGTCGTCGCGGTGATCTCGAACCGGCCCGGGGCGCCCGGGCTGGAGCGCGCGCGGGCGCTGGGCGTCGCGACGGCGGTGGTCGACCACGCCCCGCACGCCGGCCGCGAAGCCTTCGACGCCGCGCTGGCCGAGGCGATCGACGTGCACGCCCCCGACCTGGTCGTGCTCGCCGGCTTCATGCGCATCCTGACGCCCGGGTTCGTCGCACGCTACGCCGGGCGCATGCTCAACATCCACCCCTCGCTGCTGCCGGCCTTCACCGGCCTGCACACGCACCGGCGCGCGCTGGAGGCGGGCTGCAAGATCGCCGGCGCCACCGTCCACTTCGTCGGCGTCGAGCTCGACCACGGCCCCGTCGTCGCCCAGGCCGCCGTGCCGGTGCTGGCCGGCGACGACGAGGCCGCGCTCGCCGCCCGCGTGCGCGCGGCCGAGCACGTGCTCTACCCGCGCGCCGTCGCCTGGTTCGTGCGCGACCAGCTGCGGATCGCTGACGGACGCGTCGCGCATTGCGACAATGCGCCCCAGCACTGGTTTTCCGGCGGCGTGGGCGCTTGAGGGGGAATCCCTTCCTCCCGAGCGCCCGCGCCGCATCCCGCTTCCTGTTTGACCCACCTGCGCGCGCCACCCCGTGCGCGCCACGCCATGCACCCGAACGCCCTCCTCGACACGGCCACCGAACTCCTGCGGGAGGTCGGCAAGCTCGACATGCCCGCCGACGTCGTGGTCTCGAACTTCTTCCGCAAGCACAAGGCGCTCGGCCCGCGCGAGCGCCACGCGCTGGCGGAGACCACCTACGCCGTGCTGCGCCAGCGCCTGCTCTACCAGCACCTGGCGCAGAGCGGGCACGGGGCGCTCGAGCGGCGCCTGGCGATCCTCGCCTGGCAGGGCGTCGAGACGCAGATCCGCGGCGGCATGGGGCCGAACGAGCAGCAGTGGCTGAACCAGGTGAAGTCGCTCGACCGCAGCGCGTTCTCCGAGAAGCTGCGCCACAACCTGCCCGACTGGCTGGCCGGCGCGCTCAAGTCCGAGCTGGGCGAGGAGCAGTTCTGGCGCTTCGTCGAGTCGATGGCGTTCAACGCGCCGCTCGACCTGCGCGCCAACGTCCTCAAGACTACCCGCGAGCGCGCCCGCAAGGCGCTGGACGACGCCGGCATCGCCTCCTTCGACACGCCGTACTCGCCCTGGGGCCTGCGCGTGGACGGCAAGCCGGCGCTGCAGAAGACCGAGGCCTTCGAGAGCGGCGCGATCGAGGTCCAGGACGAGGGCAGCCAGCTGCTCGCCGCGCTCCTCGCGCCCAAGCGCGGCGAAATGGTGGTCGACTTCTGCGCGGGGGCGGGCGGCAAGACGCTGGCGCTCGGCGCCGCGATGCGCAACACCGGCCGCCTCTACGCCTTCGACGTCAACGGCCACCGCCTCGACAAGCTCAAGCCGCGCCTGGCGCGCAGCGGGCTGTCCAACGTCCACCCGGCGCAACTGGCCAACGAGCGCGACGACCGCATCAAGCGGCTCGCCGGCAAGATCGACCGCGTTCTGGTCGACGCGCCGTGCTCGGGCCTGGGCACGCTGCGGCGCAACCCGGACCTGAAGTGGCGCCTGTCGGCCAAGGCGATCGACGAGCTGGTCGACCTGCAGGGCCGCATCCTCGAGAGCGCCTGCCGGCTGCTGAAGCCGGGCGGCCGCCTCGTCTACGCCACGTGCAGCCCGCTGCGGCGCGAGGACGAGGCGATCGCCGAGGCCTTCTCGGCCGCCCATCCGGAGTTCGTCCGGCAGGACGCGGCGGAGCTGCTGGCGGCCTCCCAGGTCGAGCGCGCGGCCGAGCTGTGCGTCGACGGCTATTTCCGCAGCTGGCCGCACAAGCACGGCATGGACGGCTTCTTCGCCGCCGCCTGGGAGAAGAAGAGCTGATCCCCGCGCCCCTGGCGGTATCGGCGCACGCTACCCGGGGACGCTCGGGACGCGACCTTCCAGCGATCGACAACTCCCTACACGCCGATTCCTGGTATTGGGCGCCGCAGGCCGCACAATTCTGGCGTCCGCCGGGGCAGGGGACGCCTACAATTCCACGATCGACCCCAGTTTCGCGGGGCGCACAGGCAGGCTAATGATCGACTTCCAGACGGTGATCGACGGTTTCGTCGACTTCTTCAGCAACGGCGTGACGCGCGCCAGCTGGTGGGAGATCGTCCTCTACACGCTGGCGACGACGCACATCACGATCGCGGCCGTCACCATCTTCCTGCACCGCGCCCAGGCGCACCGCGCGCTCGACCTGCACGGCATCCCGTCGCACTTCTTCCGCTTCTGGCTGTGGATCGGCACCGGCATGGTGACCAAGGAATGGGTCGCCATCCACCGCAAGCACCACGCCAAGTGCGAGACGGTCGACGACCCGCACAGCCCGCAGACGCGCGGCATCAAGACCGTCTTCTTCCAGGGCAGCGAGCTCTACCGCACCGAGGCGAAGAACCTCGAGACCATGGCCAAGTTCGGCCACGGCACGCCCGACGACTGGGTCGAGCGCAACCTCTACAGCCGCTTCCAGTGGCAGGGCGTCGCGCTGATGATGATCCTGAACCTGACGCTCTTCGGCGCGATCGGCGCGACCGTGTGGGCGATCCAGATGATCTGGATCCCGATCACCGCCGCCGGCATCATCAACGGCATCGGCCACTATTGGGGCTACCGCAACTTCGAGGCGGTCGACGCGTCGCGCAACATCATCCCCTGGGGCGTGATCATCGGCGGCGAGGAACTGCACAACAACCACCACACGTACCCGACCTCGGCCAAGCTGTCGGTCAAGCCGTACGAGTTCGACATCGGCTGGATGTACATCCGCGCCATGGAGACCGTCGGTCTCGCCAAGGTGCGCAAGACGCCGCCGCAGCTGCGCATGGGCAACGTCCGCCCGGTGGCCGACAACGAGACGCTGGAAGCCATCATCGCCAATCGCTACGAGGTGATGGCCAAGTACGCGCGCGACATGCGCCGCGCCTGCGCCGCCGAGCTGGCCAGCCTGCGCGCGCAGGGCGCCGAGAAGACCGCGCGCTGGAACGACATGCAGCTGGCGCGCCGTTGGCTGCACCGCGACACCGACAAGATCCCCGGCCATCTGCAGGCTCAGGTCGCCGGCGCGGCCGCCGGCGCCCCGGCGCTGGCCAAGCTGGTCGCCATGCGCGAGGAGCTGCGCCAGCTCTGGACGCGCACCAACGTCTCGGCCGAGCAGCTGGTGACCGATCTGCAGGCCTGGTGCAAGCGCGCCGAGGACTCGGGCATCGAGTCGCTGCGCGAGTTCTCGCTCAAGCTGCGCGCCGCGCGGGCCTGAGCCTTCGCTCGCGCGGCACCGCATCACGGGGCGACCCGCCCCCCTTCCGAAGAGCCCGCCCGTGCGGGCTCTTCCGCTTTCCGGGGCCTGTGCGGCGCCGGCGCGCGCGACCCTGCTGCTACACTGAATCGTCGAGGTGGCCTCGCCACTGATCCCCTGCGGAACCGTCCGCTCCAACTGCGCGGGAAGAGCTTGAAAGTCGCCATCAAGAAGCCCAAGAATCCGAAACTCGCGCTGCAGCATCCGACGTTCGTGATCGTCGGCATGATGCGCAGCGGTTCCAACCTCCTGGAACGCTATCTCGACCAGCTGCCCGACGTCCGGTGCCACGGCGAACTGTTCAACCCGGCCTTCATCGGGTTCGCCGCGGGCATCGGAAAGAAGCCCTTCGCGGGCTACCAGCGCGAGGCTCCGGCCAAGCGCAACGAGGACGAGCTCGCGTTCCTGCACGCCGTCGACCAGGCCTGCGACCGCCCCATCATGGGCATGCGCCTGTTCCTCGACCACAGCCCGGTCGCGACCTCGCAGTTGCTGCATGACCCGTCCGTCAAGAAAGTGCTGCTCTCGCGCAACCTGCTCGAGTCCTACGTCTCGCTCGCCATCGCGCGCGAGACTGACGTCTGGCTGACGACCCGCGAGCCGACCGAGCCGGCGAAGCCGGTGACCATCGAGACCAACAAGTTCATCACCTACGCGCTGCGCCAGGCGCTGTACTTCAACGACGTGCTGACCGTCCTGAACCGCAGCGGGCAGGCGTTCGAGCTCATCGACTACTCCGAGCTGGGCGACCTCAAGCGCCTCAACGACGTGGCGCGCTTCGTGGGATCGAAGTCGACCCTGGCGGCGCTCAACGATCCCGTGAAGCGCCAGAACCCCGGGCCGACGGCAGCCAAGGTCGAGAACTACGACAAGGTGCTGGAAGACCTGCGCAAGCGCCAGCTGCAGCGCTGGTTCGCGTAGGCCCCCGGGAGCCGTCCCTGGGTCCGTCCGGCACGAGGCCCCGGGAGGGCGGGGTGCGCGCACCTCTTGTCACGGATCGACCGCTCGCAGTATGATGAAACTTCGTGCACGGCGAAGGATCGATTCATCACTGCCGTGCGCGACCTCACCAGCCTTCGCGCATCATCACTGCAGGCGGTTCGGCGACCGGGACACCCATCCGGCGCCCCGAACCGCACGGAGGTCCACGTCTACCGGTGTGAGGCTGACCGTGCCGGGCCGACCCGCCGCCCCTTTCGCACCCGTCCCAGCCCTCGCGCGTCGCACTCCTCTTTCCAGGTCGACATCCGGTACCTGCCAGCCTCCCGTCCGGTTCCACGTGCCATGCGCTTCGACCTCGTCACCCTCAATCTCGTCCTCGCCATCGCCGAGACGCGCAGCATCACGCGCGGCGCGGAGCGCGAGCACCTCGCCCTCGCCGCCGCCAGCAAGCGCTTGTCCGACCTCGAGTCGCGCCTGGGCGTCGCGCTGTTCGAGCGCCGCGCCCGCGGCGTCGAGCTCACCGAAGCCGGCCGCGCGCTGGTGCGCCACATCCGCACCCTCAACGCGTCGCTGCACGCGCTGGAGAGCGAGGTCGTCGAGTTCTCGCGCGGCATCAAGGGCCACCTGCGCGTGGTGGCCAACGCCGGTGCGATCACCGAGTGCCTGCCGGCCGACCTCGCCGCCTTCGCGCGCGCCCATCCGGGCATCCGCGTGAGCCTGGAAGACCAGACCAGCACCGACGTGCAGCAGGCCGTGGCCGAAGGCCGCGCCGACGTCGGCATCTTCGTCGCCCCGGCGGTCGACGGCCGCCTCTCGACGCGCCACTACCGCAGCGGCACGCTCGCCGCCGTGGTGCCGAACGACCACGTGCTCGCGCGGCGCGACGCCGTGCCCTTCGACGCGCTGCTCGACTTCGACATCGTCGGCCTGCACGTCGGCGCCGCGGCGCACGAGACCATGCTCAAGACCGCGCTCGAGCGCGGCCGCACGCTCAACGCGCGGCTGCAGGTGCGCGGCTTCGACGCGATCGCGCAGCTCGTCGAGGCCGGCCTCGGCGTCGCCGTGCTGCCGGCCACCAGCGCCCAGCGCTTCAGCCGCCTGTTCGCCGTCAAGGCACTCACGCTGGACGAGCCCTGGGCGCACCGCGACTACCTGCTCGCCACGCGCGCCAGCGACACGCTGCCGGCCGCCGTGCAGCGCTTCGTCGACGCCCTCTGTCCCCCCGCGCCCGCCGCGCCGGCCCCGGTCGTCCCGGCCCGCGCGCGCAGCGCGACCCCCGAAAAGGCCTTGCCATGACCGCACGCACGCTCTACGACAAGCTCTGGGACGACCACGTCGTCCGCACCGAGGAGGACGGCACCGCCGTCCTCTACATCGACCGCCACCTGCTGCACGAGGTGACCAGCCCGCAGGCCTTCGAGGGGCTGGAGATCGCCGGGCGCAAGGTCTGGCGCCTGTCCGCCAACCTGGCGGTCAGCGACCACAACGTGCCGACCACCGACCGCTCGCACGGCATCGCCGACCCGACCTCGAAGCTGCAGGTCGACACGCTGGACGCCAACTGCGACCGCCTCGGCGTCACGCAGTTCAAGATGAACGACAAGCGCCAGGGCATCGTGCACGTGATCGGGCCGGAGCAGGGCGCCACGCTGCCCGGCATGACCGTGGTCTGCGGGGACAGCCACACCTCCACGCACGGTGCCTTCGGCGCGCTCGCGCACGGCATCGGCACGAGCGAGGTCGAGCACGTGCTCGCCACGCAGACCCTGCTGGCGCGCAAGGCGAAGAACATGCTGGTGCGCGTCGAGGGGACGCTCGCGCGCGGCTGCAGCGCCAAGGACATCGTGCTCGCCGTCATCGGCCGCATCGGCACCGCGGGCGGCACGGGCTACACGATCGAGTTCGCCGGCGCCGCGATCCGCGCGCTGTCGATGGAAGGCCGCATGACCGTCTGCAACATGGCCATCGAGGCCGGCGCGCGCGCGGGCCTGGTCGCCGTCGACGACACCACGCTCGCCTACGTGCGCGGCCGGCCGTTCTCGCCCGCCGGCGTCGAGTGGGAGCAGGCCGTTGCCTACTGGCGCACGCTGCACTCCGACGCCGACGCGAGGTGGGACGCCGTCGTCGAGATCGACGCCGCCGCGATCCGCCCGCAGGTCACCTGGGGCACCTCGCCGGAGATGGTGCTGTCCATCGAGGACCGGGTGCCCGATCCCGAGCGCGAGAAGGACGCGGTCAAGCGCGGCGCGATGGAGCGCGCGCTGACCTACATGGCGCTGGAGCCGAACAAGGCGATCGCCGACATCCACGTCGACAAGGTCTTCATCGGCTCGTGCACCAACAGCCGCATCGAGGACCTGCGCGAGGCCGCGGCCGTGGTGCGCCGCGTCGGCGGCCGCGTCGCGGGCAACGTGCGGCTCGCGATGGTGGTGCCCGGCTCGGGGCTCGTGAAGGAACAGGCCGAGCGCGAAGGGCTGGACCAGGTCTTCCTCGGCGCCGGCTTCGAGTGGCGCGAGCCGGGCTGCTCGATGTGCCTCGCGATGAACGCCGACCGGCTCGAGCCGGGCGAGCGCTGCGCCTCGACGAGCAACCGCAACTTCGAGGGCCGCCAGGGCGCCGGCGGCCGCACCCACCTGGTGAGCCCGGCGATGGCCGCGGCGGCCGCGCTGCACGGCCACTTCGTCGACGCGCGCAAGTTCGCCTGACCGGCCCGAAAGAACCGCCATGCAAGCCTTCACCCTCCACACCGGCGTCGTCGCGCCGATGGATCGCGAGAACGTCGACACGGACGCGATCATCCCCAAGCAGTTCCTGAAGTCGATCAAGCGCACGGGCTTCGGCCCCAACCTGTTCGACGAGTGGCGCTACCTCGACCCGGGCTACCCTGGCCAGGATCCCGCCACGCGCCGCCCGAACCCCGATTTCGTGCTGAACCAGGCGCGCTACCAGGGCGCTTCGGTGCTGCTCGCGCGCCGCAACTTCGGCTGCGGCTCGAGCCGCGAGCACGCGCCCTGGGCGCTCGACCAGTACGGATTCCGCGCCGTCGTCGCGCCCAGCTTCGCCGACATCTTCTTCACCAACTGCTTCAAGAGCGGCCTGCTGCCCATCGTGCTGCCCGAGTCGGCGGTGGCGCAGCTGTTCGACGAGGTCGTCGCCTTCCCCGGCTACCGGCTGACGATCGACCTGCCGCGCCAGGTGGTGGCCAAGCCCGACGGCGCCGAGATCCCGTTCGACGTCCAGCCCTTCCGCAAGTACTGCCTCGTCAACGGCTTCGACGACGTCGGCCTGACGCTGCGCCACGCGGACGCCATCCGCGATTTCGAGGCGCAGCGCCTCGCGCGCATGCCCTGGCTCGCCAACCGCCTCGTCGGCTGACGAGCGTGAAGGTCGCCCTGCCCCCTCTCCCACGAACGATTCGACCCACCACCATGAAGATCGCGATCCTGCCGGGCGACGGCATCGGCACCGAAATCGTCGCGGAGGCCGTCAAGGTGCTCCACGCGCTCGAGCTGAAGTTCGAGATGGAGGCCGCCGACGTCGGCGGCATCGCCTACGAGCGCCACGGGCACCCGCTGCCCGAGGCCACGCTGGCGCTGGCCAAGGCCGCCGACGCGGTGCTGTTCGGCGCGGTGGGCGACTGGAAGTACGACAAGCTCGAGCGCGCGCTGCGGCCCGAGCAGGCGATCCTCGGGCTGCGCAAGCACCTGGGCCTGTTCGCCAACTTCCGCCCGGCGATCTGCCACGCGCCGCTGACGCACGCCTCGAGCCTGAAGCCGGAGCTGGTCGCGGGGCTGGACATCCTGATCGTGCGCGAGCTCACCGGCGACATCTACTTCGGCCAGCCGCGCGGCCGCCGCACGGCGGTCGACGGCCACTTCCCTGGCGCCGAGGAGGCCTTCGACACGATGCGCTACAGCCGCCCCGAGATCGAGCGCATCGCGCACGTCGCCTTCCAGGCCGCGCGCAAGCGCAGCCGGCGGGTGACCAGCGTCGACAAGGCCAACGTGCTCGAGACCTTCCAGTTCTGGAAGGACGTCGTCACCGAGGTGCACGCGCAGTACCCGGACGTCGAGCTCGACCACATGTACGTCGACAACGCGGCGATGCAGCTCGTGAAGGCGCCGAAGAAGTTCGACGTCGTCGTCACCGGCAACATGTTCGGCGACATCCTGTCCGACGAGGCGGCGATGCTGACGGGCTCCATCGGCATGCTGCCCTCGGCCTCGCTGAACGCCGAGAACAAGGGCCTGTACGAGCCCAGCCACGGCAGCGCGCCCGACATCGCGGGGCAGGGCGTGGCCAATCCGCTGGCTACAATACTGTCAGCCGCCATGATGCTCCGCTACTCCCTCGCCCAGCCGCAAGCCGCCGACCGCATCGAGTCGGCGGTGGGCGCGGTGCTGGCCGAAGGGCTGCGTACGCCGGACATCTGGTCCGAAGGCACCCGCAAGGTCGGTACCCGCGAGATGGGCGACGCCGTCGTGGCCGCCCTGCGCGCGACCACGACCATCACCAAAACCACGAGCTGACGCTCCGCCTCGAATCGCCCCTGCTTCCCCCAAGACAGACACCCCGGCGACTCGAGTCGCCGGGCGGGAAGCAGGACAGCGGCGGTTCCGGCGACGGGACCGGTTCGATCGACTCGGAAGATGCGTGGCGACACGCGAGAGGTTCTCGACATGGCATTGGTAGGACTGGTGGGCTGGCGCGGCATGGTCGGCTCCGTGCTGATGGAGCGCATGCAGGCGGAGGGCGACTTCGCGCTGATCGAGCCGCTCTTCTTCTCGACCAGCGCGGCCGGCGGCCGGGCACCCGCGCAGGCGAAGAACGAGACCACGCTGCAGGACGCGCACGACATCGAGGCGCTCAAGCGGTGCGAGATCGTGATCACCTGCCAGGGCGGCGACTACACCAGCGAGGTGTTCCCCAAGCTGCGCGCGGCGGCCTGGAACGGCCACTGGATCGACGCGGCCTCGTCGCTGCGCATGAAGGACGACGCCGTCATCGTGCTCGACCCGGTCAACATGCCGGTCATCCGCGACGCGCTCGCCAAGGGCGGCCGCAACTGGATCGGCGGCAACTGCACCGTCAGCTGCATGCTGATGGGCGTGGGCGCGCTGTACAAGGCCGGCCTGGTCGAGTGGATGAGCACCCAGACCTACCAGGCGGCCTCCGGCGGCGGCGCGCAGCACATGCGCGAACTGCTCACCCAGTACGGCACGCTCAACGCCGAGGTGCGGGCGCTGCTGGACGACCCGAAGAGCGCGATCCTGGAGATCGACCGCCGGGTCATCGCGAAGCAGCGGTCCCTCACGGCCGAGGAGACGGCCAGCTTCGGCGTGCCGCTGGGCGGTTCGCTGATCCCCTGGATCGACAAGGACCTGGGCAACGGCATGTCCAAGGAAGAGTGGAAGGGCATGGCCGAGACCAACAAGATCCTCGGCCAGGGCGAGGGCTTCGGCACCGCGCCGGTGCCGGTCGACGGTTTCTGCGTGCGCGTCGGCGCCATGCGCTGCCACAGCCAGGCGCTGACCTTCAAGCTGCGCAAGGACGTGCCGCTGGCCGACGTCGAGGCGATGATCGCCGCCGACAACGATTGGGTGAAGGTCGTGCCGAATACTCGCGAGGCGACCTTGCGCGACCTGACGCCGGTGGCGGTGACCGGGACGATGACGATTCCCGTCGGGCGCCTGCGCAAACTCGCGATGGGCCCCGAATATCTCGGCGCGTTCACCATCGGCGACCAATTGCTGTGGGGCGCCGCGGAACCGCTGCGGCGCATGCTGCGAATCCTGCTCGAGCAGTAAGTCGGGCGCGCCGGCGCGACGCCGGCGCATTTGGGGCGGGATGCCCCGCGCCGCCGGCGCTTGAAACTCCGCTGGCGGCAAGCAAAGTCTTGTTACATACTCGGGCCCGAAAACCGTGACGGGTTGCGCGACGCGCGAGGCTTAGCGAGTATTTCCGGGGTAATTCGGCGTCTTGGGCGCGCCACGGACAGGCAAAATGCGCGACTGTACGGTGTGGGAGCCGAGGCCGCGGTGCGAGAATATTTCGCTGAGCATCGGCCGATGTCCCTGGCGATCCCGATCGTGCGATGCCCATTTCCCCCTGGCGCGCGGCCTGAGCCTGATGCGCGCCGGAGTCCGATGGACCGGCCCGATCGGCGGTTCATTGCGGCGATCTCGCAGAGTTCGCCAGTTTCGCGTTCAGGAGACGAATTGAAGAATCGCTCGTTGGTTGCCAGAGGGCGCACGCTGACTGCGGTGGCGGCTGCCGCCATGATCGTCCTGTCCGTCGACGCTTCGGCGCTCGGCCTGGGGCGCGTCAACGTGCAATCCGTGCTGGGCGAGACCCTGCGCGCCGAGATCGAGGTGACGAGCCTGAACGCGGAAGAAGCGTCTTCGCTGCGCGTGAGCCTCGCCTCGCCGGAGGCCTTCAAGGCTTCCGGGGTCGAGTACAACCCGGTGCTCGCCGGCGCGCAGATCACGCTCGCCCGCCGCGCCGACGGCCGGCCGGTGCTGGTGCTGTCCAGCGACAAGGTCGTGCAGGAGCCTTTCGTCGACGTCATCGTCGACTTCCAGTGGTCCACCGGCCGCCTGACGCGCTCCTACACGCTGCTGATCGACCCGCCGGGCCGCAACGCCCAGGCGCAGCCGGGCACGGCGCCCGTGGCCCCCGTCTTCACGACGCCGGCGCCCGCGCCGCGCGCCGCCGCGCCGTCCCCGGCGCCGCAGGCCGCCACCGCGCTGCCGCCCGCCGCCGCCCCGGCCCCGGTTCCGGTGCCGCGCGCCACGCCGGCGCCGTCGCCGGCGCCCGCGCCGGTCGCCAAGGCGCCGCGTCCCGCCCCGGCGCCCAAGCCCGCCGCGGCGCCGGCGCCCTCGGAAGAATCCAACGCCGCCGGCGGCGAGACCGTCAAGGTCCGCTCGGGCGACACGCTCACCTCGATCGCCAGCGCGCACAACAAGCCGGGCGTCTCGCTCGACCAGATGCTGGTCTCGCTGTACCGGAACAACTCGTCGGCGTTCATCGACGACAACATGAACCGGATGAAGTCGGGCGTCACGCTGGCCGTGCCGTCCGCCGACCAGGCGCGCCAGGTCACCACCGAAGAGGCGCACCAGGTCATCCAGGCCCAGAGCGCCGACTTCGCCGCCTATCGCCAGCGTCTCGCGGGCGGCGTCTCCACCGTGCGCACCGACGAGGGCAAGCGCCAGGCGACGGGCAAGATCGAGGCGCAGGTCCACGACCAGAAGACGGCCGCCGCGCCCCCCGCCTCCGACAAGCTCACGCTGTCGCGCGGCACGGTCAAGGGTGGCGCCGCGTCGTCCACCGAGGCCAAGGTCTCGAAGGAGACCCAGCGCCAGGCCGAGCAGGCGCGCGTCGCCGAGCTCTCGCGCAACCTGTCCGAGCTGAAGCAACTGGGCGCCGGCGGCGCGCCTGCGAAGCCGGCCGCATCGGCGCCCGCGCCGGCCGCCAAGACGGCCGTGCCCGCGCTGCCCGTGCCCGCGCCGACCCTGGCCAAGCCGGCCGCCCCGGCCCCGGTGCCGCCCGCGCCCGCGCCGCAACCTGCCGCGAAGCCGCCGGTCGTCGCCTCCGCGCCGGCTCCGGCGCCCGCGCCGGCCGCGGCGCCCGCCGTCGCCCCGACCCCCAGCGCCGCGGCGCCCGCGCCGGCCCCGGCCTCGGCGCCCGCCGTCGTCGCGGCCTCGGCCGCCGAGCCGGCGTCGGCCGCGCTGCCGCCGGTCGTGCCGTCCGCCCCGGTGCGCGCCTCCGCGCCGGCCCGCGCGCCCGTGGCGCCGGTCGCGGCACCGGCCGAGGACAGCTTCTTCTCGACGCTGACCGACTCGCCCTACGTCATCCCGGGCCTCGCGGTCCTCGTCGCCGCCCTCGGCGGCTTCGCCTTCTGGCGCAAGCGCCAGGGCGCGCGCAAGTTCTCGGGCGAGACCTCGTTCATCGAGAGCAAGATCCAGCCGGATTCCTTCTTCGGCGCCAGCGGCGGCCAGCGCGTGGACACGCGCGACGGCGCGACCAGCTCCTCGTCCTCGTCGCTGAACTACTCGCTGAGCCAGCTCGACGCGATCGGCGACGTCGATCCGGTCGCCGAGGCCGACGTGTACCTGGCCTACGGGCGCGACCTGCAGGCCGAGGAGATCCTGAAGGAAGCCCAGCGCTCCGACCCCGACCGGCTGGCGATCCGCACCAAGCTGCTCGAGGTCTACGCCAAGCGCGCCGACCTCAAGACCTTCGAGGCGCAGGCGCGCCAGCTGCTCGGCCTGACCAACGGCCAGGGCGAGGACTGGCACAAGGCGCAGGAACTGGGCCGCCAGATCGACCCGACCAACCCGCTGTACCACGAGGGCGCCGACTTCAACGAGCCGACCCAGCCCACGCCGCTGAGCGCGCTGCAGGGCGACGACGCCGACGCGACCCTGGTGCGCCAGCCGGCCAGCCCGCCCCCGAGCGCGAACGAGCCCGACACCCAGCGCTCCGAGTTCGAGTCCACCGACCTGCCGATCGAATTCGACCTCGACCCCACCGAGCCGCAATCGCTGGCGGGCACGCCCGAGCCGGCGCCTGCGCCCATCGCCACGCCCAGCGCCGAGGAAGTGCCGTTCGAGGTGAGCGACTTCAACCTCGACGAGCCTCCGCCGCCGCCGCCCGCCCCGGCGCATGCGCCCGCGCCCGCGCTGGCGCGCGCCGACGAGGGCCCGGCCTCGGTGATGCCGCCGCCGTCGATCGACTTCGACTTCGGCGACCTCTCGCTCGACCTCGACACGCCGCCCGCCGGCGGTTCGCGCGGCGCCGGTGCGCTCGCCACGGCCGAGCCCGAGGTGGCGCTGCCCGAGCTCGACCTGCCGCCGGTCGGCGACAGCGAGCCGATGGCGCGCAAGATCGAGCTGGCCGACGAGTTCCGCCGCATCGGCGACCACGAAGGCGCGCGCGAGCTGCTGGAGGAGGTCGTCTCCAAGGCCGACGGCCCGATCAAGCAGCGCGCCCAGACCATGCTGGACGCGCTCGGCTGAGAGCCAAGGTATCCTCGGGTCGGTGAATCCCACCGATCCGACCACCGCCGAAGACCGGCCGGGCCCTGCGCCCGGCCGTGTCGCTTTGGGCGTCGCCTACCGCGGCCAGAACTACCACGGCTGGCAGTCGCAGCCGGATGGGCGCACCGTGCAGGACGTCCTCGAGCGCGCGCTCGCCGAGTTCGCGGGCCTGCCGCGAGGCTCCGCCATCACCACCCTGTGCGCGGGCCGTACCGACGCCGGCGTGCACGCGCTCAACCAGGTCGTCCACTTCGACGCGCCGGTCGAACGCGAGGAGTTCTCCTGGGTGCGCGGCACCAACCGCTACCTGCCCGAGGACGTGGCCGTGCAGTGGGCGCGCCTCGTCGAGCCCGGCTTCCATGCGCGCAACGGCGCGCGCGGACGGCGCTACGTCTTCCTCGTGCGCGAGTCCGCGGTGCGCCCCGCGTTGGAGGCGGGCCTGTGCGGCTGGGTCTTCCGCCCGCTCGACCTCGAGCGCATGCAGGAGGCCGCCGGCCACCTGCTCGGCGAGCACGACTTCAGCGCCTTCCGCTCCTCGCAGTGCCAGGCGCTGTCGCCGGTCAAGCACCTGCGCCGCATCGACGTCGCGCGCATCGGCGACTACTGGCGCTTCGACTTCGAGGCCAGCGCCTTCCTGCACCACATGGTGCGCAACCTGATGGGCATACTGATCGCGGTCGGCAGCGGCACGCAGCCGGCGGCGTGGGCGAAGGAGATCCTCGAGCACCGCGACCGCAGCCTCGCGCCGCCGACGTTCCCGGCCGCGGGCCTGTACTTCCTCGGGCCGCGCTACGACCCGCACCTGGCCATCCCGGAGCGCACCAGCGCCCACGACTGGCTGCCCCAGGTTCCGCCCGACGTCGCCCGCCCGGACGAGGCCTATCCCCGCCAGATCTGACCCATGCAGACACGCACCCGAATCAAGATCTGCGGCCTCACCCGCGAGGCCGACGTCGACGCGGCCGTGGCCGCCGGCGCGGACGCGGTCGGCTTCGTGATGTACGAACGCAGCCCGCGCCACGTCTCGGTCGCGCGCATGGCCGAGCTCGCGCGCCGGCTGCCGCCCTTCGTCACGCCCGTCGCGCTGTTCGTGAACGCGAGCTCCGACGCCATCGACACGGCGCTCGCCGCCGTGCCGCACCTGCTGCTGCAGTTCCACGGCGACGAGGGGCCCGCGCAGTGCGAGCAGCCCGGCCGGCCCTACCTGCGGGCGATCCGGATGGCGCCGGGCGTCGATTTGCTAGACTCTGCCTCTCGTTTCGCCGGTGCGACCGGCCTGTTGCTCGACGCCTTCGTCGAGGGGTACGGCGGCGGCGGAAAGGTCTTCGATTGGTCTCACATTCCTCCCGGCGTTCCCCTTCCGGTCGTTTTGTCTGGTGGGTTGAATCCTGCAAACGTGATCGATGGAGTGACGCGCGTCCGGCCCTGGGCCGTTGACGTGAGCTCCGGCGTGGAAGCAGCGAAGGGCATCAAGGATGCCGCGCTGGTCCGCCGGTTCTGCGAGGCGGTGCGCGAGGCCGATGCCCGCGCCGCCGCCGCGATCCTCTGATCCTGCGCCCGGACAGACCCCGGACGCCGCGGGCTCGGAGGTCACTTCGAAAGAGATCCGACCATGATCGAGTATTCCCAACCCGACGCCACCGGGCACTTCGGCCCCTACGGCGGCAGCTTCGTCGCCGAGACGCTCGTCCACGCCATCGACGAGCTCAAGGCCGCCTTCGAGCACTACCGCGCCGACGCGGAGTTCCAGCGCGAGTTCCGCCACGAGCTCGCCCACTTCGTCGGCCGGCCCAGCCCCGTCTACCACGCCGCACGCCTGTCGCGCGAGACGGGCGGCGCGCAGATCTGGCTCAAGCGCGAGGACCTGAACCACACGGGCGCGCACAAGGTCAACAACACCATCGGCCAGGTGCTGCTGGCCCGACGCATGGGCAAGCCGCGCGTCATCGCCGAGACGGGCGCCGGCCAGCACGGCGTCGCCACCGCCACGATCTGCGCGCGCTACGGCCTCGAGTGCGTGGTGTACATGGGGGCCGAGGACGTCAAGCGCCAGAGCCCCAACGTCTACCGCATGCACCTGCTGGGCGCGAAGGTGGTGCCGGTCGAATCCGGCAGCCGCACGCTCAAGGACGCGCTGAACGAGGCGCTGCGCGACTGGGTCACCAACGTCGAGAACACCTTCTACGTGATCGGCACCGTGGCCGGCCCGCACCCGTATCCGACCATGGTGCGCGAGTTCCAGAGCGTCATCGGCGAGGAGTGCCTGAAGCAGATGCCCGAGCAGATCGGCCGCCAGCCCGATGCGGTGGTCGCGTGCGTCGGCGGCGGCAGCAACGCGATGGGCCTGTTCTACCCGTACATCCCGCACGAGGGCACGCGCCTGGTCGGCGTCGAGGCCGCGGGGCAGGGCCTGGACAGCGGCAAGCACGCCGCCTCGCTGATCGCCGGCTCGCCCGGCGTGCTGCACGGCAACCGCACCTACCTGCTGCAGGACGCCAACGGCCAGATCACCGAGACGCATTCCATCTCCGCCGGCCTCGACTACCCGGGCGTCGGCCCCGAGCACGCGTACCTGAAGGACATCGGCCGCGCCGAGTACGTCGGCATCACCGACGCCGAGGCGCTCGAGGCCTTCCACCGGCTGTGCCGCGTCGAGGGCATCATCCCCGCGCTCGAGTCCAGCCACGCGGTCGCGCACGCGATCAAGCTGGCGGCGACGATGAAGCCCGACCAGCACGTGCTCGTGAACCTCTCCGGCCGCGGCGACAAGGACATCGGCACCGTCGCCGATCTCTCGGGTGCCGACTTCTATTGCCGGCCCTCGTGCCGGGGCCAGTCGGTGAAGGGGGGCGCGCAATGAGCCGCCGCCTCGACGCCACCTTCGCCCGCCTGCGCGAGCAGGGCCGCAAGGCCGTGATCCCGTACATCGCCTGCGGCGACCCGTTCGCCGACGCCACCGTCGACATCCTGCACGGCCTGGTCGCCGGCGGCGCCGACGTGGTCGAGCTGGGCGTGCCGTTCTCCGACCCGATGGCCGACGGCCCCGTCATCCAGCGCGCTTCGGAGCGCGCGCTCGCCAAGGGCATCGGCACGCCGCAGGTGCTGGCCGCGGTGCGCGAGTTCCGCGCGAAGGACGCGGCGACGCCCATCGTGCTGATGGGCTACGCCAACCCGGTCGAGCGCTACGACCAGGGCCACGGCGCCGGCGCCTTCGTGCGCGACGCCGCGGCGGCGGGCGTGGACGGCGTGCTCGTGGTCGACTACCCGCCGGAGGAGAGCGTCGCGTTCAGCGCGGCGTTGAAGTCGGCCGGGCTCGCGCCCATCTTCCTGCTGGCGCCGACCTCCACGGAGGAGCGCATGCGCCGCGTCGGCGAGGTCGCCGACGGCTACGTGTACTATGTCTCCCTGAAGGGCGTCACCGGCGCGGGCCACCTCGACACGAGCGCGGTGGCACGGGCCGTGCCCCGCATCCGGGCCCACGTGAAGGTGCCGGTGGGCGTCGGGTTCGGCATCCGCGATGCCGACTCCGCCCGGGCGGTCGCCCGCGTGGCCGACGCGGTCGTGATCGGTTCGGCGCTCGTGCAGCGCCTCGAGGTGCAGTCCCGCGAGCAGGTCGCGGAGGCCGCCCGGCAGTTCATCGCCGACATCCGTACGGCGGTGGACGATCTCCAGGCCGGGTAAAGTGTCGGTTTGATGAAGCGGGCCGGCGCCGCGCACACCGCGGCGCCGCTGTCGCAGTCGTTGGGCGGTTCCACCCGGGCCGCGAGCAAGGAGTGATTGATGAGTTGGCTTGAGAAGCTGTTGCCCCCGAAGATCCAGCAGACCGATCCCAGCGAGCGGCGCACGATCCCGGAGGGGCTGTGGATCAAGTGTCCGTCCTGCGAGACGGTGCTCTACAAGACCGACCTCGAGCAGAACCAGAACGTCTGCCCGAAGTGCGACCACCACCTGCGCATCGGCGCCCGCGCTCGCCTCGACGCCTTCCTCGACGCCGAGGGCCGCTTCGAGATCGGCCAGGAGGTCCTGCCGGTCGACCCGCTCAAGTTCAAGGACAGCCGCAAGTACCCCGAGCGCCTGCAGGGCGCGCTGGAGGCCACCGGCGAGACCGACGCGCTCATCGTGATGGGCGGCTCGGTGATGAGCGTGCCGCTGGTCGCGGCCTGCTTCGAGTTCGACTTCATGGGCGGCTCCATGGGCTCGGTCGTCGGCGAACGCTTCGTGCGC
>Ga0209051_1001525_pt1 | contig 19279 bp, 18 predicted proteins | sample AraplaCvi_mMS_r2_2_FD_184286 | JGI IMG/M metagenome (GOLD analysis project Ga0209051, IMG submission 184286) | Arabidopsis root microbial communities from North Carolina, USA - plate scrape MF_Cvi_mMS_r2 (SPAdes) (version 2) | ecosystem: Host-associated > Plants > Roots > Endosphere | place...
TTGAACGTTCACCAATGAAAAACTTGCGTCTCCAGTGGCAATGCGGATGCTAAATGAGAAAAAACGCGTTTCCAAGGGAAAAAGCGCTTTTTTCATTGGGAGCTGTTGTTTTTTCAGAGGGGAGAAGGGACGTTGTTCACGTTCGTCGCCCCGGCCACGTCGCCAGCACCACGCCCACGAGGGCGATCGCGAACGCAAGCAGTTGCGGCGAAGTGAGGTTTTCCCCGAGCACGAGCACGCCCACGAGCGCCGCGCTGACGGGCAGCAGCACAGTGAAGACACCCGCTTGTGCCGCTGGTACGTGGCGAAGTCCGGTCATCCACAGCCACACGGTCCAGATGCTGGCGGCCAGTGCGTAGGCGACCAGCAGCGCCCAGGTGCCGAAGCGCACGGCGGTGAAGTCGAACTGCAGCGCGAACCAGATGCCGAAGGGCATCGACAGCACGAAGCCCCACAGGTTGATGAGCGACGCGATGCGCTTGGGCCCCAGCTTGCCGGTGAGCGACTTGCCGATCACCGCATAGGCGGCTTCGCAGAGCACCGCGCAGAACACGAGCAGGTTGCCCAGCCAGGGCATCGACGGCGCACCGGCCGCGCTGCCGGTGGCGGGCGGTGCATGCGTCGGCGTGAACGCGAGCAGGCCGATGCCCAGTGCCGCGCAGGCAATGGCCAGGCCGATGCGCACCGTGATGCGCTCGCGCAGGAAGAGCCAGCTGGCGACCGCGACCACCGCGGGGATCGACGCCATGATCACGCCCGCCGACACCGCGCTGGTGAGGCTCACGCCGAACAGCATGCAGATCGAGAACAGGAAGTTGCCGAGGAAGGATTCGAGGAACACGAGCCCGCGCGTGCGTGCGCTCATGGGCGGCTCGTCGGGCGTGGGTTGGAGCCAATGCGGCATGGCGAGTGCCGCGATGCCGAAGCGCAACCAGGCCAGAAGCAGCACCGGGAAGGCTGCCACCAGCGGCTTGGAGAGGGCGACGTAGATGCCGACGAGCGACATGCTCAAGGCCAGGCAGCCGTAGGCCACGAGGCGGCCGGAGGTGGAAGCGGCGGGGTTCAATAGACTGGGCGCTGGTTGTTGATCGGATGGATTCGATGATGCCCCACGTTCTTGTCTACGGCACGCTGCGGCGCGGCGGGCGCAACGACATCGCGCGCTACCGGCCGGCGCCGGTGTTCGTCGGCGAGGCCGTCATCGCGGGCACGCTGTACGACCTGGGCGCGTACCCGGGTGTGGTGCTCGGCGGAGAAGGGCGCGTGAAGGGCGAGGTCTATCGCGTCGCACCGAAGGTCGAGCGCGAACTCGACCGGCTCGAGGAAGTGGCCGACGACGATTCGGGCGAGTACATCCGGCGCCGCGTGCGCGTGGCGGTGGGCGGGCAATCGATCGACTGCCTGGTCTACGAGATCCATCCGACGCGCATCGCGGGCCGCCATGTGATCGACAGCGGCGACTGGATCGCGCATGCGGCGGGCGCTGCGGGATAGGCGTGGTTTTCACAACCGAAAGAGTGATTCCGCATCGCGAAAATCCGAACTGCTGCGCCGCAATATTTTTTCTCGATATGAGAAAAATAATTTCTCATTGAGAAATATCTCTGTAAGTCGTTGATTTTGTTGGTTCAAAAATATGTCTTCTATAAGACATAAGAGTCCGCAATCGGATTACAGTAACCCCACGGCCGCAACGCCAACCTTCAATCAACCTCACGGAGTGACCATGCCCCAGACCCTGAACGAACAACTGAGCCGCGAACAGCAAATTGCCGCCCTCGAAAAGGACTGGGCCACCAACCCTCGCTGGAAGGGCGTGAAGCGCGGCTACAGCGCAGCCGACGTGGTTCGCCTGCGCGGTTCGCTCCCCATCGAGCACACGCTGGCCAAGCGCGGCGCTGAAAAGCTCTGGGCCAAGATCAACGGCGGCGCCAAGAAGGGCTACGTGAACGCCTTCGGCGCGATCTCCGCCGGCCAGGCGATGCAGCAGGCCAAGGCCGGCCTCGAAGCCGTGTACCTGTCGGGCTGGCAAGTCGCCGCCGACGGCAACACGTCTGAAACGATGTACCCCGACCAGTCGCTGTACGCCTACGACTCGGTGCCGACGATGGTCCGTCGCATCAACAACACCTTCAAGCGCGCCGACGAAATCCAGTGGGGCCGTGGCATCAACCCGGGCGACAAGGAATTCATCGACTACTTCCTGCCGATCGTCGCGGACGCTGAGGCCGGCTTCGGCGGCGTGCTGAACGCCTTCGAACTGATGAAGAACATGATCGCGTCGGGCGCTGCCGGCGTGCACTTCGAAGACCAGCTGGCGGCCGTCAAGAAGTGCGGTCACATGGGCGGCAAGGTGCTCGTGCCGACGCAGGAAGCCTGCGAGAAGCTGATCTCGGCGCGTTTCGCCGCCGACGTCATGGGCGTGTCGACCATCGTCCTGGCCCGCACCGATGCGGAAGCCGCGAACCTGATCACGTCGGACCACGACGCCAACGACAAGCCTTTCCTGACCGGCGAGCGCACGCAAGAAGGCTTCTACCGCGTCAAGAACGGCCTGGAGCAAGCCATCAGCCGCGGCGTTGCCTACGCCCCGTACGCCGACCTGGTGTGGTGCGAAACCGGCGTGCCGGACATCGGCTTTGCCCGTGAGTTCGCGCAAGCCGTGCACGCCGCCTGCCCTGGCAAGCTGCTGTCGTACAACTGCTCGCCGTCGTTCAACTGGAAGAAGAACCTGGACGACAAGCAGATCGCCTCGTTCCAGGAAGACCTGTCGGCGCTGGGCTACAAGTACCAGTTCATCACGCTGGCCGGCATCCACATCAACTGGTTCAACACCTTCCAGTTCGCCCACGCCTATGCCCGCGGCGAAGGCATGAAGCACTACGTGAACATGGTGCAGGAACCCGAGTTCGCCGCACGCGACAAGGGCTACACCTTCGTGTCGCACCAGCAGGAAGTCGGCGCCGGCTACTTCGACGACGTGACCACCGTGATCCAGGGCGGCTCGTCCAGCGTGAAGGCGCTGACCGGTTCGACCGAAGAAGAACAGTTCCACTGAGCTGCCTTCGTTGATCGCTGAGTGACGGCGCGTTGCGCTGTCGCCTCCAAAGCCCGGCCCCGTGCCGGGCTTTTTCGTGGGCGCCCGACGGGCGAGGCTCAGGCTTCGAGCCGCACCTCGCGCACGCCGCGCCCCAGCCGCTGGCGCAGCAGCGTGCGCAAGGTGACGCCGTCCGCGTAGCCGACCATGCTCGCGATCTGCTCGAGGCTCTTGTTGCTGGTCTTGAGCAGGTGCACGGCGCGTTCGACGCGCAAGTCCTGCACGTACGACAGGGGGCTCTTGCCGAGCACCTGCTGCATGCGCCGCGCCAGCGTGCGCTTGCTGGTGCCCGCGGCCTGCGCCGCTTCGTCGAGCGAGAAGCCCTCGGCCAGCCGGCCGCGCGCCCAGCGCTCGAAGCGCTCCACCAGCGGGTCGGCATGCGAGAGGTGGTCGGAGATCACGTAGGCCGACTGCGAGGGGCGCGAGTCCACGATGAGGTAGCGCGCGACCAGCGCCGCGAGTTCGGGGCTGGCCTGGCGCACCAGCCACAGCGCCATGTCGACGTGGCTCAGCGCCGCGCCCGCCGTGACGAGCGGCCCCGAACTGACCAGCATGCGCGAATCGTCGAGCAGCACCGCCGGATAGCGCTGCCGGAAGAGGGTGGCCAGCCACCAGGTGGTGGTCGCTTTGTGGCCCGCGAGCACGCCGGCTTCCGCCAGCACGAAGGTGCCGATGCACGCGGCGGCGATGCAGCCGCCGTCTTCGGCGCGCGCGCGCAGTGCCGCGCAGGCATCGCGGACGTCGGCGCGTTGCAGGGCGGGCTCCAGCGTCTCGGGCATCTTGCAGCCGAGCGCAGGGACGACGAGCCAGTCGGTGGCGGCGCCGGTGTCGGCCAGCGTGTGCGTCACCGGCACGGTGAAACCCTGGGCGGTGCGCACGCGCTTGCGGGCGCCGACGATGGTGACGTCGAAAGGCGCCACGTCGAGCTGCAGCATGGCGGCGAGTTCGTTCGCGGTGGTGAAGACGTCGAGCACCGTGGCCAGGCCGGAGTCGAACACACCGTCGAGGGCGATGACATCGAGTTTCATGGCAATAACGATATCAAAGATGTCAAAAAAGCCAATGGCCCAAAGGGCGGGGCCTGCCTAGAGTCCATGCCAGCGCCGCGCAATCCCGTGCGCCGTTGTTGTCCACCCAGGAGATGTCCCATGATCAAGTTCGCACTGTTCGCCCGCCTCGAAGCCAAGCCCGGCAAGGAAGCCGCCGTCCAGCAATTCCTCGAGGCCGGCCTGGCCATGGCGCGCGAGGAAAAGACCACGCCGATCTGGTTTGCGCTGCGGCTGTCGTCCAGCACCTTCGGCGTGTTCGATGCGTTCGAGGACGAAGCCGGCCGCCAGGCCCACCTGACCGGCCCGATCGCCCAGGCCCTGATGGCGCAGGCGCCCGAGCTGTTCGCCGGACCGCCCTCGATCGAGCCGATCGAAGTGCTCGGCCTCAAGAACGTGGCGGCCGCGGCGTCGTGAGCGTGCAGACGCAGTTCATGGCGACGCCCGTCGGCGACCCGGTGTTCGTCAGCGACGGTGAACGCTTCGTGCCCACCGAGGCGGCCATCGGCCCGTGGTCCGCCGATGCTCTGCAGGGCAGCGCGACCGCCGCCTTGCTCGTGCGCGCGCTCCAGGCGCACGAGGCAAGCCGCGGCCGCGAGGTGGCGCGGTTGAGCTTCGATTTCTGGCGCCCTGCGAGCCGGGCGCCGATCACGCTCGAGTTCACCCTGCTGCGCGACGGCGCCAAGGCGCGCACGGTGGCGTTCGACATGGTCCAGGACGGCAAGGCGGTGCTGCGGTGCACCGCCTTGCTGCTGCGCAGCGGGCAGACGCCCGCGCTGCCGGCCGCCGACGCCTTCGCCGCCGCGACATTCGCACCGCCGGAAGAGGGCCTGCCCATTCCCGTGGGGGCATCCCGCATGAGCCCGTTCTTCGCCGGCGTGGACGTGCGCATGGCGCGCGGGCAGATCCTCGAGCCCGGCCCGGCTGCGGCATGGCTGCGCCTGGGCCGGCCGCTGGTCGACGCCGAGGCCGCATCGCCTCTGGCCCAAGTGGCCTCGGCGGCCGATCTCGTGGCAGGCATCTCGCAGTGGGCGCATCCGGCGCGGCTGGGTTTCGTCAATGCCGACCTGACGATCAACCTGCGGCGGGCGCCGCGCGGCGACTGGGTGCTGGTCGATGCCCTCACGCTTGCGGGCCCGATGGGCACGGGCTATGCCGTCGGGCAGCTGCACGACCGCGACGGGCTGGTCGGACAGTGCGTTTCCAGCCTCCTGTTCGAGGCGCGCGGCTGAAGCGGGCAGCGGCTAGAATCGCCCACTCTGCACTCAACAAGAGCGAGAAAGGCACCTTGGTTATGACACCGCGAACTACCCCGCAAGGATTCAGCGGCTTTTTCTTCTTCGAAGGAAAGGGCCGGTAGCCCCGCGCTCGCTGGTTTTTCCAGCGCACCAACCAAGCAAAGCGCGGCATCCACCGCGCTTTTTGTTTTTCTCCCCGAGGTTTTCACATGATCCAGATCACGCTCCCCGACAACTCGCGCCGCGAGTTCCCTGGCCCGGTTTCGGTGGCCGAAGTGGCCCAGTCCATCGGTCCCGGCCTCGCCAAGATGACGGTGGCCGGCAAGATCGACGGCAAGCTCGTCGATGCCAGCGACGTCATCGACCGCGATGCCAGGCTGCAGATCATCACGCCCAAGGACGACGAGGGCCTGGAGATCATTCGCCACTCGACGGCCCACCTGGTCGGCCATGCGGTGAAGCAGCTGTACCCGACGGCCAAGATGGTCATCGGGCCGGTGATCGACGAAGGCTTCTACTACGACATCTCGTTCGAGCGCCCGTTCACGCCCGAGGACATGGCCGCCATCGAGGCGCGCATGCGCGAGCTGATCGCGCAGGACTACGACGTGATCAAGAAGATGACGCCGCGCGCGGAAGTCATCGAGGTCTTCAAGTCGCGCGGCGAGGACTACAAGCTGCGCCTGGTCGAAGACATGCCCGACGAGCAGGCCATGGGCCTGTACTACCACCAGGAATACGTCGACATGTGCCGCGGCCCGCACGTGCCGAACACGCGCTTCCTGAAGGTCTTCAAACTCACGAAGCTGGCGGGCGCCTACTGGCGCGGCGATGCCAAGAACGAGCAGCTGCAGCGCATCTACGGCACGGCCTGGGCCGACAAGAAGCAGCTGGACCAGTACATCCAGCGCATCGAGGAAGCTGAGAAGCGCGACCACCGACGCCTGGGCAAGGAACTCGACCTGTTCCACATCGACGAAGTGGCGCCGGGCGTGGTGTTCTGGCACCCCAAGGGCTGGGCGGTCTGGCAGCAGGTCGAGCAGTACATGCGCGGCATCTACCGCGACACGGGCTACTGGGAAGTGAAGGGCCCTCAGATTCTCGACAAGAGCCTGTGGGAGAAGACGGGCCACTGGCAGAACTACCGTGACAACATGTTCACGACGGAGTCGGAGAAGCGCGAGTACGCGCTCAAGCCGATGAACTGCCCGGGCCACGTGCTGATCTTCAAGAGCGACCTGCGCAGCTACCGCGACCTGCCGCTGCGCTACGGTGAGTTCGGCCAATGCCACCGCAACGAACCCAGCGGCGCGCTGCACGGCATCATGCGCGTGCGCGGCTTCACGCAGGACGACGGCCACATCTTCTGCACGGAAGACCAGATCCTCGACGAATGCATCGCCTATACGGCGCAGCTGCAGAAGGTCTATGCCGACTTCGGCTTCACGGACATCCTCTACAAGGTCGCGACGCGGCCCGAAAACCGCGTCGGCTCCGACGAGCTGTGGGACAAGGCCGAGCACGCGGTGATGGAATCGCTGCGCCGTTCGGGTGTGGACTTCGTCATTTCGCCCGGCGACGGCGCCTTCTACGGCCCGAAGATCGAGTACACGCTGCGCGACGCCATCGGCCGCCACTGGCAGTGCGGCACGATGCAGGTCGACTTCAACACGGCCGAGCGCCTGGGCGGCGAGTACGTCACGGAATCGAGCGGTCGGGCCCACCCGGTGATGCTGCACCGCGCCATCGTCGGCAGCCTCGAGCGCTTCATCGGCATGCTGATCGAACACCACTCCGGCGCCATGCCCGCATGGCTCGCTCCGGTGCAGGTGGCGGTGCTCAATATCAGCGAAGGACAGGCCGACTACGCGGCGCAAGTTGCGAAAACGCTGCAAAATCAAGGGCTTAGAGTTCAGCTGGATCTGCACAACGAAAAGATTACGTATAAAATACGGAAGCATTCGTTGCAAAAGCTCCCTTACATCCTCGTCGTGGGTGACAAGGAAAAGGAAGCAGGTGCCGTCGCAGTGCGCGCCCGGGGCAATCAAGACCTCGGTGCAATGTCCCTCGAATCGTTCACGCAACGGCTCGTCCAGGACGTTGCTGACAAGCGTTGATTTGTCTCTGAAACACCCCATATGTTTCTCTGCCACATCGTGCCGCCTGTCCGCGAAGACTGAGCGGCGATCGCTACAGATTTTGTAGCAAACTTTGAAGGATTCTGACCATCGCTACTGCATTTCGCGACCGCCGCCACCGCGAGGAACGCCAACACCGCCTGAACCGGGAAATCATGGCCCCGGAAGTCCGCCTGGTCGGCCCGGAAAACGAGCCATTGGGTGTCATGAGCCTTTCCGAAGCCTTGCGCCTTGCGGGCGAGGCTGACGTGGATCTGGTGGAGGTCGTTGCTGCGGCCAATCCGCCCGTGTGCCGCCTGATCGAGTACGGAAAGTTCAAGTACCACGAGCAGAAAAAGGCAGCCGAGGCGAAGTCGAAGCAGAAGGTCATCGAGGTCAAGGAAATCAAGTTCCGGCCCGGTACCGACGATGGCGACTACAACATCAAGATGCGCAACATCAGGCGCTTTCTTGAAGAGGGCGACAAATGCAAGATCACGCTGCGCTTCCGCGGCCGCGAGATCACGCACCAGGAGCTCGGTCTGGCACTCTTGCAGCGCATTCGCGACGAGCTGGGCGACACGATCATGGTCGAGCAGTTCCCGAAGCTGGAAGGCCGTCAGATGATCATGATGATCGCTCCGGGCCGCAAGAAGGTTGGCGGCGCGGCGCCGAAGCCGGCAGCAGATGCTGCGCCGGCAGCAGCGCCCACGGCAACCGCCTGAGGCATTTGCAGTAGACGGGTTTTGAAGGGATTTCGCCCTGGCCCGCATTTCGAAAGAAGTGCAGGCGGGGGCGAGATAAAGAAGTGTCTCGGGGCCAACAAGTCCGTGGAGTATCCGCGGCGCCTCACGAGCACAAACTAAAGGAGCATTTACATGCCCAAAATGAAGACCAAGAGCAGCGCGAAAAAACGTTTCCGCGTTCGTCCCGGTGGCACCGTCAAGCGCGGTCAAGCCTTCAAGCGTCACATCTTGACGAAGAAGACCACCAAGAACAAGCGTCACCTCCGTGGTGCAGTCGCAGTGCATGAGACCAACATGGTTTCTGTCGCCGCCATGCTGCCCGGCCGTGGCATTTAACTCAGACGAACAAGGAGTACACACATGCCTCGCGTCAAACGTGGTGTAACGGCTCGCGCCCGCCACAAGAAAGTTCTCGCACTCGCCAAGGGTTTCCGCGGTCGCCGCGGCAATGTCTTCCGCATCGCCAAACAGGCGGTGATGAAGGCTGGGCAATATGCCTACCGTGACCGCCGCACCAAGAAGCGCGTATTCCGTCAACTGTGGATCGCGCGTATCAACGCCGCCTCGCGTGAACTGGGCCTGACCTACAGCCAGTTCGCCAACGGCATCCGCAAGGCCGGGATCGAGATCGACCGCAAGATGCTTGCGGACATCGCAGTGCACGACAAGGCCGCTTTTGCCGGCATCGTGGAGCAGGTCAAGGCCAAGCTGGCTGCTTGATTCTGCACAGCAGGGGTGCCGCCTTCGGGCGGCTTCCTGCGCCCACGGCACAAGGGCTGGCGCTTGAAAAGGCTCCAGCTCTTTTTTTATTTCCCGCCTAATTTTTGTTGCTATGAACGAGTTGGACTCCCTTGTCGCCACCGCCCGCGCCGCCTTCGCCGAAGCGAAAACGCCCGCCGAGCTCGAAAACGCCAAGGCCCAGTTCCTCGGCAAGTCGGGCCGCATCACCGAGCTGATGAAGGGCATGGCCGCGCTCAGCGTCGACGAGAAGAAGTCGCGCGGCGCCGCCATCAACGTGGCCAAGCAGGCCATCGAGTCCGCGCTGACCGAACGGCGCCAGCAGCTGGCCGACGAAGAGCTTTCGCTGCAGTTGCGCGCCGAGGCGCTCGACGTGAGCCTGCCCGGCCGCCGCCGCATCCCGGGCGGCCTGCACCCCGTGAGCCGCACGCTGGAGCGCATCGAGGAGATCTTCTCGAGCATGGGCTTCGACGTGGCCGACGGCCCCGAGATCGAGAGCGACTGGCACAGCTTCACCTCGCTCAACAACCCGCCGAACCATCCTGCGCGTTCGATGCAGGACACCTTCTACGTCGACCTGAACGGCGACGACGGCATTCCCTACAACCTGCGTCCGCACACCAGCCCGATGCAGGTGCGCTATGCGCATCAGCACATCAAGAAGTACGCGGCTGAATTTGCAGCCGCGGCCGCCGATGCCACCGGCACCGTCAAGGCGCCCGAGATCCGCGTCATTGCGCCGGGCCGCACCTACCGTGTCGACAGCGACGCCACGCACTCGCCCATGTTCCACCAGTGCGAAGGCCTGTGGCTCGGCGAGAACGTGAGCTTCAAGGACCTGAAGGTCGTGTTCACCGACTTCTGCCGCACCTTCTTCGAGAGCGACGACCTCGTGCTGCGCTTCCGTCCGAGCTTCTTCCCGTTCACCGAGCCCAGCGCCGAGATCGACATCCAGTTTGCGAGCGGCCCGCTGGCCGGCCGCTGGCTCGAGGTCGCGGGTTCGGGCCAGGTGCATCCGAACGTGGTGCGCAACATGGGGCTCGACCCCGAGCGCTACATCGGCTTTGCCTTTGGCATGGGCCCCGACCGGCTCACCATGCTGCGCTATGGCGTGAACGACCTGCGCCTCTTCTTCGACGGCGACCTGCGCTTCCTCTCGCAGTTCCAGTAAGCACCCGTCCATAGAAACAGAAACCGAATACGAGATCGAAGAGATGCAATTCCCGGAATCCTGGCTGCGCGAGTTCTGCAACCCGCCCCTCGACAGCGCCGCACTGGCCGAAACGCTCACCATGGGCGGCTTCGAGGTCGAGGAGCGCCGCCCCGTGGCGCCGCCCTTCAGCCGCATCGTGGTCGGCGAAATCAAGGAAGCCGTGCAGCACCCCAACGCCGACCGCCTGCGCGTGTGCCAGGTCGACGCGGGGCAGGGCGCCTTGCTCAACATCGTGTGCGGCGCGCCCAATGCGCGCGTCGGCATCAAGGTGCCCTGCGCGCTGGTGGGCGCCGAACTGCCGCCGGGTGAAGACGGCAAGCCCTTCCTCATCAAGCTCGGCAAGCTGCGCGGCGTGGAAAGCCAGGGCATGCTGTGCTCGGCGCGCGAACTGAAGCTCAGCGAAGACCACGGCGGCCTGCTCGAACTCGATGCCGACGCGCCCATTGGCGCCAACGTGCGCGACGTGCTCAAGCTCGACGACGCACTGCTCACGCTCAAGCTCACGCCCAACCTCGCGCATGGCCTGAGCGTGTACGGCGTGGCGCGCGAGCTTGCGGCGCTGACCGGCGCGCCGCTCAAGACGCCCGCCATCGCGCCGGTGGCCACCTCGTTTGCCGACGTGCTGCCGGTCAAGGTGGAAGCGCCCGAGCTCTGCGGCCGCTTCTCGGGCCGCATCGTGCGCGGCGTGAACACCAAGGTGGCCACGCCCGCGTGGATGGTCGATCGCTTGGCGCGCTGCGGCCAGCGCAGCGTGACGCCGCTGGTCGACATCTCGAACTACGTCATGTTCGAGTACGGCCAGCCCAGCCACATCTTCGACCTCGACAAGATCCACGGCGGCCTCACGGTGCGCTGGGGCAAGGCGGGCGAGCAGCTCAAGCTGCTCAATGGCAACACCATCGGCGTCGACGACAAGGTCGGCGTGATCGCCGACGACCAGGCCGTCGAATCGCTCGCGGGCATCATGGGCGGCGATGCCACCTCGGTGTCCGACGACACGCGCAACATCTACGTCGAGGCCGCGTTCTGGTGGCCCGAAGCCGTGCAGGGTCGCTCGCGCCGCTTCAACTTCTCGACCGATGCGGGGCACCGCTACGAGCGCGGCGTCGACCCGAGCCGCACGGTGGAAATCATCGAGCGCATCACGCAGCTCATCATCGAGATATGCGGCGGCCAGGCCGGCGCCATGGACGACAAGATCCTGAACGTGCCCGAGGCCATGCCCGTCACGCTGCGCGTGGCGCGCGCCGCGCGCGTCATCGGCATGCCGCTCACGCAGGCCCAATGCGCCGACGCGCTGCGCCGCCTCGGCTTTGCGCTGCGCGAAGGCGAGGGCACCTTGACCGTCACGCCGCCGCCGCATCGCTTCGACCTCTTGATCGAGGAAGACCTGATCGAAGAGGTTGCGCGCCTGATCGGCTTCAACAACCTGCCGACCAACGCGCCGCTCGCGCCCATCACCGCGCGCGTGCGGCCCGAGGCCCGGCGCAGCCGCTTCGCGGTGCGCCGCAGCCTGGCCGCGCTCGGCTACCAGGAAACCATCAACTTCAGTTTTGTCGAGGCGCACTGGGAGCAGGACCTGGCCGGCAACGCCAATCCGGTAAAGCTCCTCAACCCCATTGCCAGCCAGATGAGCGTGATGCGTTCGTCCCTGCTGGGCTCGCTGCTGCAGGTGCTCAAGTTCAACCTCGACCGCAAGGCGCCGCGCGTTCGCGTATTCGAAGTGGGCCGCGTGTTCATGCGCGACGACAGCGTGGCCACCACCGACAGCACCGTGCGCGGCGTCGACCAGCCCATGCGCGTGGCTGGCCTCGCCTGGGGCGATGCGGAAGAAGCGCGCTGGGACGGCAAGCCGCAGCGCGTCGACTTCTACGATGCCAAGGGCGACGTCGAAGCGCTGCTCGCGCCGCGGGTGGCCAGCTTCGAGCCGGCCGAGCATCCGGCCCTGCACCCCGGCCGCTCGGCGCGCGTGCTGGTCGACGGCAGGGCCGTCGGCTTCATCGGCGAACTGCATCCGCGCTGGCGCCAGAAGTGGGACTTCGCCCTGGCGCCGGTGCTGTTCGAGCTCGACCTCGATGCCGTCGCCGCGCGGCCCGTGCCCGTGGCCCAGCCGGTGCCCAGGCACCAGGCGGTGGAGCGCGACATTGCCGTGGTGGTGGCCGAAGCCGTCACGCACAATGCGCTGATGCAGGCCATTCATTCGGCGCCGGCAGCGCAAGGGCTGTTGCGTGACGCCACGCTGTTCGACATCTATCGTCCGCAACCTGCGCGCGACGGTGCGGTGCCGGCATCCGGCGGGCTGGCGCAAGGGGAGAAGAGCATGGCGGTCCGCCTGAGCTTCCAGGACGACAGCGCCACGCTCACCGACGAGCAGGTGGAACCGGCCGTGCGTGCCATCGTCGAACAACTGAGCGCCAGACTCGGCGCACGCCTGAGAGGTTGATGAGAATGAACGCTGCGGAATTCACGCTCGAAGCCCTCGAAACGCCCGCACTCACCAAGGCGCACCTGGCCGATCTGCTGTTCGAACAGATCGGCCTCAACAAGCGCGAATCCAAGGACATGGTCGAGGCCTTCTTCGACCTGATCGCCAACAGCCTGATCGAGGGCACCGACGTCAAGATCTCCGGCTTCGGCAACTTCCAGATCCGCGTGAAGGCGCCGCGGCCGGGCCGCAACCCGCGCACCGGCGAGGCCATTCCGATCGGCGAGCGCCGCGTGGCCACCTTCCATGCGAGCGCCAAGCTCAAGGAACAAATCCACGGAAGCATCGAGCAGGGCGGCAGTTCCGAGGTCGAGTGGAGCCTGGGCGCCGAATAAGTGCTTGGTGCCCGGCGCGTGCGTAGAGTAATCTCTAAGGTTTCCCGCGCACGGTCTTGATTTCAATGGAGAAAACGCTCCCGCCCATTCCCGTCAAACGCTACTTCACCATTGGTGAGGTGGGCGAGCTTTGTGGCGTCAAGCCGCACGTGCTTCGCTATTGGGAGCAGGAGTTCACGCAACTGCGGCCCATGAAGCGGCGCGGCAACCGGCGCTACTACCAGCACCACGAGGTGCTCATGATCCGCCGCATCCGCGACCTGCTCTACGACCAGGGCTTCACCATCAGCGGCGCGCGCAACAAGCTGCAGGAGCTGGTGCAGGGCGAGCGCGAGCGGCGCAAGGCCGGCGTGGTGCCGCTCGAGGGCATGGAAGCCGTCGAGATCGACCAGGAAGAGTTCGAGGCGGCCATCCACCAGGAAGAAGACAGGGCCAGCCCCGAGACCGAGCCCAAGACCGCGCCTCGCACGGTCGATCCATCGCAGTTGCTGCACCTGCGCCGCGAGCTTTTTGAAATTCGTGAGCTGCTGACCGTCGGACGGTGATTTCAGCCGGCTATAATTGAGAGCTTCGGTGTGTGGCGCAGCCTGGTAGCGCACTTGCATGGGGTGCAAGGGGTCGAAGGTTCGAATCCTTTCACACCGACCAATAAAACGTCCAAGGGAGTCCGGTTTCATCCACCGGACGCCCTTTTTCATTGGGGAACTGGGCGAAACGGGTCCGCAGGCATGAGCGGCCCCTCACCGTGCCGGATCAGCGAAATCGCCCCATCGCAATGCTCCGGCCACCTGTGGCTTGCCGGATATCCTCAAAACGCCATGCGAATGCCGAAGTCGTACCCCAGCGCGCTGCGCGGCTGCATGCCGGCAGTGGTCGCGTAGCCTGGCTGCGGAAAGATCGCCGGCAGGCTCAGCACCAGCGGCGTCACGCCCATCACGGTCGGGTTGTTGCGGCCATTGGCGATGTGGATGCGCGCCACCGATGCATACAGCGCGGTGCGCTTCGACAGGTTGTGCACATAGCCCAGCGCCAGCTTGTTCACCGACGAATTGCCGTCCGGCAGCTCGAGCCCGTTGACGAAGCGCACCCGGGCGTAGGAAGCGCGCAGCATGCCCGCGCCCAGCGGCACGTTGACGCCGGCCATGAGGCCGTCATAGCGGTCGTCCAGGCGCAGCGAGCCATTGGCAAACGGCGTGGCGCTGCTGCGCACGTCGCGCACGCGCGACCATTCGCCGAACACCTTCACCACGCCGAAGTCGTACGAGGCACCCAGGTTCAGGCTCTTGATCTTCTCGCCCTGCGCGGCGGTGCTGGCCAGCGTGCTCTCGCCGTAGCCCAGCGCCACGTCGGCCGGGCCGCTGGCCCAGCCGATGCGCCCACCCACGTAGCGGCCGCGCTTGGAGGGACTGTCGGGCACGTTGCTGATCCTGGTGTTCTCGTGCAGTGCGTACTGCACCTGGCCGTAGAAGCCGCCCAGGCCCGGCGGCAGGAAGTAGCTGAGGGCGTTGCTGGTGCGCAGGTAGCTGTCGGTGCCCGCCGAAAGGCCGCCGTTCAGCAGGCCGCCCGTGGCCAGCGCGCGCGAGGCCGCGATGTTGCTGTTGACCACGGCGATCAGGTTCGTGCCCACGCCGTTGACGCTGAACGGGTCGAACACGGCGTCGTTCCAGAACGAGGCGGTGTAGTCGCGGCCCAGGCGCAGTTCGCCGAAAGGACCGCTCAGGCTGAGCGTGGAACGGCGTCCGAAGTTCGCGATGCCGCCTCCCGTGTCATTGTTCAGCGGCGCTTCCAGCCAGAAGCCTGCGGCCAGCCCGCCGCCGAGGTCTTCGGTGCCGCGGAAACCGAGACGGCTGGAGGCATTGCCCGAGGGCGACAGCACGGTCTGGCTTTGCCGCAGCTCGGCCGGGCGCAGCGGGTTCCACGAACTGCTCGTGGTGCGGTAGTGGCTGACGCCCGCATCGACCACGCCGAACAGCGTGAGCGAGGACTGGGCAAGGCAGTGGCCGGCGGCCAGGGCGGCCGCGGCGGCGACGAGGGATTGCTTCTTCATGGTCTTGTCTCCTGTTTGTTGTTTGGTTCTTGCCTGCCTATGCGCCGGCCGCGGCCAGCAGGTGATCGCCCCAGCTGTCGCGCAGCAGGTTCTTCTGCACCTTGCCGGTCGCGCCCAGCGGAATGCTGTCGACGAACACCACGTCGTCCGGCGTCCACCACTTGGCGATCTTTCCGTCGTAGAAGCGCAGCAGCTCGTCGCGCGCGAGCGCCTGCCCGGGCTTGCGCACCACCACCAGCAGCGGGCGCTCGTCCCACTTCGGATGGCGCGCCGCGATGCAGGCCGCCATCGCGACGGCGGGGTGGGCCATCGCGATGTTTTCCAGGTCGATCGAGCCGATCCACTCGCCGCCGGACTTGATCACGTCCTTGCTGCGGTCGGTGATCTGCATGAAGCCGTCGGCGTCGATGGTGGACACGTCGCCCGTGGGAAACCAGCCGTCCACGAGCGGGCCGTCGCCTTCGCCCTTGAAGTAGCGCGAGAGGATCCAGGGGCCGCGCACCATCAGCTCGCCCGCGCTGCGTCCGTCGTGGGGCAGGGCGGTGCCGTCGGCGTCGACGATCTTCATCTCGACGCCGTACACGGCCCGGCCCTGCTTCGACTGGATGGCCAGGCGCTGCTCGGCGTCGAGTGCCCGGTGCGCGGGCTTGAGCGCGCCGGCCGTGCCCAGCGGGCTCATCTCGGTCATGCCCCAGGCATGCAGCACCTGCACGCCATGGCGCTCCTGGAAGGCGCGCATCATCGCGGGCGGGCAGGCCGAGCCGCCGATGATGGTGCGGCGCATGGTCGAGAACGCCAGGCCGTGGCTTTCCACATGCGCCAGCAGGCCCTGCCACACGGTGGGCACGCCGGCGGAGACGGTCACGCCCTCGGCCTCGAACAGGTCGTGCAGCGACTTGCCGTCGAGCCGGGGGCCGGGGAACACCAGCTTGGCGCCCACCATGCAGGCGATGTACGGCAGGCCCCAGGCGTTCACATGGAACATCGGCACCACGGGCAGGATGGTGTCGGCGCTGGCACAGTTCAGCGCGTCGGGCAGGGCCGCTGCATAGCTGTGCAGCACCGTGGAGCGGTGGCTGTACAGCACGCCCTTGGGGTTGCCGGTGGTGCCCGAGGTGTAGCACAGCGAGGAGGCCGTGCGCTCGTCGAAGTCAGGCCACTCGAACCGGGGCGAATGCGCCTCCAGCAGGTCTTCGTAGCACAGCAGGCCGGGGATCGTCGAAGACGCCGGCATGTGCGCCCGGTCGGTCATGGCGACGAAGGCCTTGACGGTGGACACGTGCGGGGCAATGGCCTCGACCAGCGGCAGGAAGCTCAGGTCGAAGCACAGCACGCGGTCTTCGGCGTGGTCGACGATCCAGCGCACCTGGTCCGGGTGCAGGCGAGGGTTCAGCGTGTGCAGCACGGCGCCCGAGCCCGAGACCGCGTAGTACAGCTCCATGTGGCGATAGCCGTTCCAGGCCAGCGTGGCGACGCGGTCGCCGTGTTCAACGCCCAGTGCGGCCAGCGCGTTGGCGAGCTGGCGCGCGCGCCGGCCCAGCGCGCGGTAGGTGGTGCGGTGCAGGTCGCCTTCGACGCGGCGCGAGACGATCTCCTGTTCGCCGTGCTGGGTCTCCGCGTGCGTCAGCAGGGAGGAGATCAGCAGCGGCCGATCCATCATCAATCCGTTCATGGGGTGAGGTTCTTCGTTCGTTCGTTGTTCTTCATTCAGGGCACGAGCACGGTGGCGCCGGTGGTCTTGCGGCCTTCGAGCGCGCGGTGCGCCTCGGCGGCATCGGCCAGCGCGAAGCTCTGCTGCGGCTCGCTCACGATGCGCCCGGCCAGCACATGGCCGAACAGCTCCTCGGCCATGGCCAGCATGTGCGGACGCGGATGGATGTAGTGCACCATCGCCGGCCGCGTGAGCCAGATCGAGCCCTTGGCCGCGAGCAGCTTGGTGTCGAGGACCACCGCCCCCGACGAGGTGCCGTTGCTCACCAGCGTGCCGCGTGGCTGCAGGCAGTCGAGCGAGGCTTCCAGCGTGTCCTTGCCCACCGAGTCGTACACCACCGGCACGCCCTTGCCCTCGGTGATCTCGCGCACGCGCTCGGCGATGTTCTCGCGCGAGGTCACGATGGTGTGGGCGCAGCCGTTGGCCCTGGCAATGGCCGCCTTCTCGTCGGTGCTGACGGTGCCGATCATCGTCACGCCCATGGCCCGCGCCCACTGGCAGGCGATCAGGCCCACGCCGCCGGCGGCCGCGTGGTACAGGATGGTCTCGCCACCCTTGAGCGGATAGACCTGGCGGAACAGGTACTGCGCCGTCATGCCCTTCATCATCAGCGTGGCCGCGGTGCGGTCGGAGATGCCCTCGGGCAATGGAATGAGCACGTCGGCCGGCATCACGCGCACCTGCGAATACGCACCCTGCGGGCCGATGAGATAGCCCACGCGGTCGCCCACGCGGACATCGGTCACGCCCGGCCCCACGGCCTCCACCACGCCCACGGCGTCGGAGCCCAGGCCATTGGGCAGGTCCAGCGGATAGCGCCCGGTGCGAAAGTAGATGTCGATGAAGTTGACGGCGATGAGGCTGTGGCGCACGCGCGCCTGGCCCGGGCCGGGTTCGCCGACCTCGACGTGTTCGAGCTTGAGCACGTCGGCGCTGCCGGTCTCGTGGAAGCGGATGGCCTGGTTCATGGTGCGTCTCCTGGAGTGCGCGGATGCATCGGAAGAGGCATTCTTGCGGCGCGCCGCAGCGACCGGAAGCACCGCCGAATGGATGTCCCAAATCGACAAATGGACGCCCCAATAAAGCAAGAACCGAGGGCGGGGTGCGCCGGATACTGGCGGCGTTGGCCCACCGAGGCCCGCATGACAAGAACCGGAGACAACCCATGAAACTGCTGCACCTCGTGCGCGCCGCCGCGGCGCTGGTCGGATGCTCGATGGCCCTCGGGGCCTGGGCGCTGGGCGACAAGCCCGTCAAGCTCATCGTTCCCGCGCCGCCGGGCGGCACGATGGACATCGTCGCCCGCGTCGTCGGCCAGCAGATGGCGCTGGACATCGGCCGCCCCGTGGTTGTCGAGAACCGGCCCGGCGCCGGCGGCTCGATCGGCCTGCAGGCCATGCTGCAGGCGCCGGCCGATGGCAACACCCTCGTGATGGCAGCCAGCAACGTGCTGGCCGAAACGCCGCAGGTCGTGAAGATGCCCTTCGATCCGCTCAAGGACGTGGTGCCCATCGCCTCGGTGGCCCGCTCGGGCGTGGTGCTCGTGACGGCGGCGAGCTTCCCGGCCAAGGACTTCCAGGGCCTGGTCGCGGAGCTGAAGGCGCGCCGGGGCAAGGCCAGCTTCGCCAGCTACAGCCCCGGCACCGTGTCGCAGTACGCCGGGCTGATCCTCAGCGACCGCGCGGGGCTCGACCTGCAGCATGTCGGCTACCCCGGTTCACCACCCGCGCTGCAGGACCTGCTGGGCGGCCAGGTCGACCTGATGTTCGACGGCATGCTCACCTCGATGCCGCTCATCAAGGCCGGCAAGCTGCGCCCCTATGCCTTCACCGGCAAGACCCGGTCGCGCTTCCTGCCCGACCTGCCGACCACGACCGAGCTCGGCTACCCGGACCTCGAGTTCCGGGGCTGGGTCGGCTTCATCGGCTCCAGCAGGCTGCCGGCCGACGTGCTCGCCAGGCTGCACGCCATGATCGACAAGGCCGCGAAGGCGCCCGCAGTGCAGCAGAAGCTGCTCGACGTGGGCCTGGAGCCCGAACTCAGCACCGACACGCCCGCGCTCGTCGCCGAGACCAGGGCGCTGTCCGAGCGCAACGCCGCCATCGTCAGGAAGTACCGCATCCAGGCGAACTGACCGGCACCGCCATTCACCGGAGACCCACCATGAAGATCAGGCCCATCACGCCCTCCCTCGGCGCGGAAGTCTCGGACGTCCACCTGGGCGAGGCCTCGCGCGACCCCGAGCGCTTTGCGCCGATCCGCGCCGCGCTGCTCAGGCACAAGGTGCTTTTCTTTCGCGGACAGGACATCACGCGCGCCGAGCATGTTGCCTTCGCGCGCTGCTTCGGCGCGCTCGAGGACCACCCCGTCGTCGGCAGCGACCCCGAACACCCGGGTCTCGTGCGCATCTACCGCAGCGACAACAAGCACAGCTACGAGAACACCTACCACTGCGACGGCCTGTGGCGCCAGAGCCCCGCGATGGGCGCGGTGCTGCGCAGCATCG
>Ga0209051_1001526_pt1 | contig 19272 bp, 18 predicted proteins | sample AraplaCvi_mMS_r2_2_FD_184286 | JGI IMG/M metagenome (GOLD analysis project Ga0209051, IMG submission 184286) | Arabidopsis root microbial communities from North Carolina, USA - plate scrape MF_Cvi_mMS_r2 (SPAdes) (version 2) | ecosystem: Host-associated > Plants > Roots > Endosphere | place...
CGACCCGCTACCTGCAGACCATGGGCACCCAGGGCACGATGCCGAAGTTCTTGGGCGCCTTGCATCCCAAGTACCAAGGCCCGGCCCGGGCCAGCGAGGCCCTGTCGGTTCTGACGGCCGTCCTGGTCGCCGCCTTCGTCATCCTCGGCGCCGATCCCTACCTCGGCGTCTACACCAGCCTGGGCGGCCTGTTCACCGTCGGCATCGTCGCCATGCAGGGCGCCGTAGCCGTCACCGTGGTGGTGTTCTTCCGCAAGCGCAAGGACCGCAGGCTCTGGAAGACGTTGGCAGCGCCTGCCATTGGTGCAGTCGGACTGCTGACGGCCACCGCCTTGATCATCGCGAACTACTCCGTGCTTACCGGGACCGAGGACACCCTGCCGAACCTGATGCCGTGGTCGATTCCGCTGGCGTTCGTGATCGGGCTCGTCGTGTACCACCGTCGCCGCGACGTCGTCGTGGACTTCGATCCCGTACCCGCGACAACGGATCGAGCCCAGGGGTGAGCAGCGTGGCGGTCGTCGGGCCGCATCTCATCGACGTGCTCGGCAGACCGGTGTCGGAAATTCCTCCTGGACAGGGCAGCATCGTCCTCGACGAAATTCGAGTCACGGTGGCCGGAACCGGCGGTGGCGCAGCCGTCGACCTGGCGAAGCTCGGCATGTCGGTCTCGTCCTTCGGCGCCATCGGCGACGACGTCCTCGGCCGACTCCTCATCACCCAGCTCCAGGAGCACGGGGTGGACACCGCGGGGCTGGTGACGCGTCGCGGGGAGAAGACGGCGGCCACCATCCTGCCGATCCGGTCCAACGGCGAACGGCCCGCGCTGCACGTCCCGGGCACGATGGCGTCGCTGCTGGCCGCCGACGTCGACGGTACAGCCCTGCTCGGCGCCGACGCGGTGTTCTTCGGCGGGCCGGAAACCAGTCCGCGACTTCTGGATTCGGACGGCATCGCGCTGTTCGCTGCCGCGCATGCGGCCGGCGTCCCCATCTTCGTCGACCTGCTCTATCCAGGAAAGCCCGAGACGCTCGACCTGCTCACCCCGCTGTTGCCGCTGGTCGACTGGTTCATGCCCAACGATCAGCAGCTGCGCGGACTCACCGGCGTCGACGACGTCGTCGATGCGGCCCGAGTGCTGCTCGACCGCGGGGTCGGCGCCGTCGCCGTCACCGTCGGTGAGCAGGGCGCCCTCCTGATGCGCCCCAACGTCGAACCCGTGTCGGTCCCCGCGCTACCCACGACCGTCGTCGACACCACCGGATGCGGAGACTCGTTCAACGCAGGCATGATCACCGGTCTGCTGTCGGGATGCACCCCCGAGGACGCCGCCCTCATCGGCTCCGCCTGTGGCGCACTGGTGGCCTCCGGACTCGGCTCCGACGCAGGCATCGTGGACCTCGCCGGCGTGCTGGCGCGGATCACCGACTTCGACCCCGAGGCCGGCCGCCGCATCGGCGGCCACTTCGCCACCGCGCTCACTGCGTGATCCAGATTCACTGATTCGACAGGGAGAACACGTGACCACGCACATCGACGTCACCACCGACCGGCGCCAGCGCAGCGCCGACACCGAGCTGCGCCGCCGCGCCAAGGCCGTCGTGCCCAACGGCATGTACGGCCACCAGAACATGAACGCGCTGCCGGCGATCCCGCAGTACATCGCGCGGTCGCGGGGAGCGCGCCTGTGGGACGTCGACGGCAACGAGTACGTCGACCTCATGTGCAGCTGGGGTCCGGTGATCCTCGGCCATGGCGACCCGGTGGTCGAGGAAGCCGCGGAACGGCAACGCGGACGGGGTGATTGCCTCAACGGACCCGCCCCGGTCATGGTGGAGCTGGCCGAGGCCATGGTCGCCACCGTCGCGGACGCCGACTGGGCGATGTTCGCCAAGAACGGCACCGATGCGACCACGATGTGCTGCACCATCGCGCGCGCCGCGACCGGCCGCACGAAGATCCTGGTCGCCGAGGGCGCCTACCACGGCGCCGCCCCCTGGTGCACCCCGTTCCCGGCGGGCGTCACCGCCGCGGACCGCGCCAACCTGCTGCAGTTCCAATTCAACGACATCGCCTCAATCCGCGCCGCCGTCGGCGAGCACACCGACGACGTCGCCGCGATCATCGTCAGCCCATTCCGGCACGACGCCGGGTTCGATCAGGAACTCGTCGACCCGACGTTCGCCCGTGACGTCCGGGCCTACTGCGACGAGATCGGTGCGGCGCTCATCCTCGACGACGTACGCGCCGGCTTCCGGATTCACCACGGCGGCAGCTGGGAACCCCTTGGCGTGCAGGTGGATCTGACGCCGTGGAGCAAGTCGATCGCCAACGGCTACACCCTTGCCGCGGTGACCGGTACCGACCGCTACCGCGACGCGGCGGGCGGCATCTTCGTCACCGGCTCGTTCTGGATGGGTGCGGTCGACATGGCCGCAGGCCTGGCCACGATCACCGAACTCGCCAGCCGTGACGCCGTGTCCCGGATGCGTGACCTCGGCCAGCAGTTGCGCACCGGCATCGTCGAGAGCGCATCGAGGTGGGGTTTCGACGTGCACTACACCGGACCCGCTCAGATGCCGAACCTGTTGTTCGCCAACGACTCCGACTACGACCTGTCCGTCGCGTTCAGCGCCGAGGCACAGGCGCGCGGAGTCTACGTGCACCCCAAGCACAACTGGTTCGTCTCTGCCGCGATGACCGATGCCGACCTGGACATGGCGCTCACCGGTCTCGACGGCGCGTTCGGCGCGCTGCGCGCCCGGTATCCGCAGCCATGACCGACCTAGAGGCGTTGCGCGGCGACGTGGCGGGACGGTGCCGCGAATTGGCCACGCACGGAGTGGCATTGGCCGGCGCGGGCAACGTGAGCGTGCGGTCCGGCGACCACGTCCTGATCACCCGAGCCGGGATGCGCTTCGAGACCGCCGTGGCGGACGACGTCACCGTCGTCACCCTGACCGGAGACGTCGTCGATGGCGCCCGGCCCTCGTCGGAGACGGGCCTTCACCTCGGGATCTATCAGCGCTCGGCGGCCGAGGCCGTCGTCCACACCCACGGCCGCAGCTCCGTCGCGGTCGGCCTGGTGTGCGACGAGATGCCGTTGGTGCACTACAACCTGCTCCGGCTCGGCGGCCGCATCCCGACCGTGCCGTATCTGCTGTTCGGCTCCCTCGAACTGGCCGAGGCGGTGGGCACTGCCGTCGCACGTGGTCATGGCACCGTCCTGATGCGCAACCACGGGGCGGTCAGCAGCGCACGCACACTGGCCGAGGCAGTCGAGCACGCCTGCCTCACCGAATGGGTGTGCGACGTCTACCTGGCTGCCCGCAGCCTCGGCACGCCGGCGTTGCTCACCGACGGCGACCTCGACGCGGTGGCCGAGCAAGGCAGCCGACTGGCCTACGGTCACTGACCGCACTCCGGCCCGGGTCCTACACTCGTTCACAGCCGGAGAGCCGAGGGGACCTGATGCCGAAGATCGTCGATCACGACGAGCGCCGCGAAGAGATTCTGCAGGCTGCCATCCGGGTGATCGACAGCGTCGGCCTGGACCACACGACCACGCGGGCCATCGCGCTCGAGTCGGGGTACTCCAACGGCGTTCTGAGCCATTACTTCCAGGACAAGGACGACATCCTGCAGTCGATCCTGGTGAAGACACACCGGGAGTTCCTGGACCGGGTCGAGCAGAACATGCGCGGCAAGGACGAGTTTGGCCGCCTGTGGGCGATGCTCATGCAGAACCTGCCCCTCGACCACGAACGCCGCGTCGAGACGCTCATGGAGATGACCTTCTGGCCGCGCGCGGTCTCCAGCCCCACCTCCCGGGAGTTTCAGCGCGACGCCGCCAGCGACCTGCTGGGCCGGTTGCGCACTCTGGTCGCCGACGTCCGCACGGCGGGACGGCTCGACAGCGACCTCACCGACGCCGACGTCGCCGAACTGCTCATCGCCGTCATCGACGGATTGTCGGTGCACGCCGAGCTGTTTCCCAAGCGCCTGCCCGCCGCCTATCAGAAGAAGCTGATGCGAGCACAGTTGCAAGCGCTCGGATTTCGCGTCGACCAGAAGGCGGGGCCGTAGCCGGTCCCGAGCACACCGCCGGAGGGTTCAGGCGCCGTCGTCGAACCGCCCGACATCGGCGGGCGTCAACGCGCGCGCGACCGCCGACTTCCAGCCAGCAGCCTCACGCCTGCGGGTCCGGGAATCCATGTTGGGATACCACGCCGCCGCGATGTGCCGATTCGCCCGCAGCGCAGCACGATCGGGCCAGTAACCGACCGCCAGCCCGGCCGAGTACGCGGCGCCCAACGACACCGTCTCCGACACGAACGGGCGCACCACCGGGACGTCGAGGACGTCGGCGTTGTACTGCATCATCAGGTGGTTCGAGGTCATCCCACCGTCGACGGCCAATCTCGCCAAGGGCACGCCGGACTCGAGCGTCATCGCGTTGACCACCTCCCACGTCTGCCAGACGGTGGCCTCCAGGACTGCCCGCGCGAGGTGGCCCTTGGTGATGTAGGACGTCAGGCCGACGACGATTCCGCGTGCCGCCGAATCCCAATGCGGGGCAAGCAGTCCGGAGAAAGCGGGCACGATGTAGCAGCCACCGTTGTCGTCGACGGTACGTGCCAGGGTCTCGATCTGGGGCGCGGTGTCGATCACGCCGAGCTGATCACGGAACCACTGCACGAGTGACCCGGCCACGGCGATTGGCCCCTCCAGGGCATACATCGGTTTGGCGCCAGGTGCCGCATATCCGACGGTCGACAGCAGGCCGTTGCTGGATTGGACGATCGAGGTGCCGACGTTCATGAGCAGAAACGCCCCAGTTCCGTACGTGCACTTCGCATCGCTGGGTTCGAAGCACATCTGACCGAACAGCGCCGCCTGTTGGTCACCGAGCGCAGCGGCGATGGGCACGCCCGGCAGGACCACCGAGCAGTCGGCGTACACCTCGCAGTTGGTCACGATCCGGGGCATCATCGCCTCTGGAATGTCAAGTATCGACATCAATTTCGGGCTCCACTCCAGCGTGCGCAGATCCATGAGGAGCGTCCTGCTCGCGTTGGTGACGTCGGTGACGTGGATGCCGCCCTTGGGACCTCCGGTGAGGTTCCAGATCAGCCACGACTCGAGAGTGCCGAACAGCACCTCGCCCTTGCGGGCGCGGGAATCCAGGCGTCGGACGTTGTCCAACAGCCAGCGCAAGCGAGGCGCGGCGAAGTAGGACGCCGGGTCGAGGCCCGCAATCCGGCGAAAGTCCTCGGCGTGGGGCTCGATCTGGTCGACCACCGGACCGGTTCTGGTGTCCTGCCACGTAATGGCCGGCGCGACCGGCACACCCGTCCGGCGGTCCCACACCACCGTCGTCTCACGTTGATTGGCGATGCCGAGCGCGACGACGTTGGACGTGTCCAGCCCCGCCGCCTTCAGTGCCTCCGGCACGACCCGGCGCACGTTGCGCCACAGTTCGGCGGCATCCTGTTCGACCCACCCGGGCTGTGGGAAGGACTGCCGCTGTTCGCGCTGCGCGATCGACAGCATCCGACCCCCATGGTCGAACACCATGCAGCGCGCGGACGTCGTACCCAGGTCGATCGCCGCCACCACGCGTTGGTTGGTCACCGGGCGGGCTCGAGTGCGTGCATCACCGACGTGGCGGCGAGTCGAAGGGCGGCAAGCGGTTCCGGGCGAGGGGTGCCGTCATGGGCCAGCAACCCCTCCGGCGGACCGTGCAACGCGAGGGCCGCCACGCTGGAGCGGCTGCCACCGTGCACCGCTACTGCCACGTCGGCCACGTCGGGATCGAACTCGCCGTCGCCGGTCGCAACTCCGGCAACTCGAATCTGCTCGATGACGGCGGCCAACCGACCTCGATTGGTCGACGTTCGACGCGTGTAGCGATCCAGCGGGAGGTTGCGCAGAAGTCGTTCGCGCAGAGGCGAATACGCCATGATCAGCTTGCCGCATCCGGTGGCATGCAGAGGAAGCAGTTCTCCGACCCGCAACGTCTGGGGCTTGTCGTCGGGACGGAACACATGGTGCACGACCTCGGCCTCCTGATCGTGCAGGATCGTCATCAGCACTTCGAAACCGGTATCCGAGGCCAACCCGTCAGCCCACGGCATGGCCGCCGAGCGAAGATCGTTGCCGTCGAGTTCGACGACGTCATGCGAGGACATCCGCGGCCCGAGGGAATACGCACCCGTGTCCGAGTCTTGGTCCAGGTACTCCAAGGCGGTCAGGGTCTGAAGGATGCCGTGAACGGTCGTCTTCGACAGGTCCAACTCCTGGGCGATGTCGCGCAATTGCATCGACCTGTCGCTTCGCTCGACGAGGTCGAGGATCACCGTGGCGCGCTCTAGCGCCTGTATCGGGCCTGGCATGGAAGCTCCTCACTCTGGCAGTCAGCTGTGACGCCGATCGCATCGCTCCGTTCGACATTGTCGAACAACGCCGATTGATCTGGGTCACATTCCCTTCGTAGGTTCGCAGCAGGTCATCAAGAGCGCCACCAGTCAGCGCGCAGCGACAGAGACACGGAGGAGACGGCAATGAAGAAGACCCACCCACTCATCGGTGAGCTGTCCGGTGAATTACTCGGCACCGCAATCCTCGTCATGTTCGGTTGCGGTGTCGTCGCCCAGGTCGTGACCGGAGGATTCCCGAAGTCCCTCGCATCGGGCGACCACAACTCGATCGCGTTCGGTTGGGGGCTCGGCGTCACGATGGCGGTCTTCGTCGCCGGGCGGATCAGCGGCGCCCACCTCAACCCGGCCGTGACGATCGCCCTCGCGGCGTTCCGCGGATTCGACCGTCGCAAGATCCTGCCGTTCATCGGTGCGCAGTTCGTCGGAGCGCTCGTCGGCGCGCTGATCGTCCGGTTCGTCTACGCCGACCAGATCGCCAACGTCGACCCCACCCACACCAAGGCGACCCAGGGCATCTTCTCGACGTCGCCCGGTGAAGGCGTGTCGGTCATGACCGCCTTCGCCGACCAGGTGGTGGGTACCGCCCTGCTGGTCATGGTGATCTTCGCCCTCACCAGCGCCGTGAACGATCCCCCGCTGGCGAACACTGCGCCGCTGATCATCGGTCTGCTGGTGGTCGCCATCGGCATGGCATGGGGCACGAACGCCGGCTACGCGATCAACCCGGCGCGCGACTTCGGTCCTCGCGTGGCGTCGTGGATCACCGGCTACCAGGACGCGATGTTCTCGGCCAACGGACCCGAACTGTACTTCTGGCTCCCCATCGTCGCGCCCATCGTCGGCGGACTGATCGGCGGCGCCCTCTTCGTCTTCGGCATCGAGCGATTCCTGCCCGCTGCGGAAACGCTTCCGCACGAGGTCGGCGTCGCCGAAGCCCGCTAAGCGCCGCACCAATCCCCTACCAAGGAGACTCACCATGCCCGACTTCATCGGTTCCGTCGACCAGGGAACCACCAGCACCCGCTTCATGGTCTTCGACCACGGCGGCAACGTCATCGCCCAACATCAACTCGAACACGAACAGCTCCTGCCCCAGGCCGGCTGGGTGGAGCACAATCCCGTCGAGATTTGGGAGCGCACGTCGTCGGTGATCCAGACCGCCCTCGGCAAGGCCGGTCTCGTGAGCAGCGACCTGGCGGCGCTTGGCATCACAAACCAGCGCGAGACCACGGTGGTCTGGAACAGGCGAACCGGGCGGCCCTACTACAACGCGATCGTCTGGCAGGACACCCGCACCGACCGAATCGCCAGCAGGCTCGAAGCGGCCGGCCACGGGGAGACGCTGCGCCACAAGGCCGGTTTGCCACCTGCGACGTACTTCTCCGGCGGCAAGATCCAATGGATCCTCGAGAACGTGGACGGCGTGCGTGCCGCCGCCGAGAGCGGTGACGCCGTGTTCGGCAACACCGACAGCTGGCTGCTGTGGCACCTGACGGGAGGCGTCCGCGGTGGCGTTCACGTCACCGACGTGACCAACGCCAGCCGGACCATGCTGATGAATCTGGAGACCCTGGACTGGGACGACGAATTGTTGGCGCTGTTCGACATTCCCCGTCAGATGCTGCCGACGATCGTGCCGTCGTCGTCTCCGGAGCCCTACGGCCTGACGCTCCCGGACGGACCGCTCGGCGGGGAGGTGCCGCTCACCGGTGCGCTCGGCGACCAGCAGGCGGCCACCGTCGGGCAGGTGTGCTTCGCTCCCGGTGAGGCCAAGAACACCTACGGCACGGGCAACTTCATGTTGCTCAACACCGGCACCGAGCTCGTGCGATCAAAGGCGGGCCTGCTCAGCACCGTCGCCTACAAGTTCGGCGACGCCGAGGCGGTGTACGCACTCGAGGGTTCCATTGCCGTCACCGGCTCGGCGGTGCAGTGGCTGCGCGACCAGCTCGGAATCATCAGCGGTGCAGCCCAATCCGAGGTTCTCGCGCGGCAGGTGGAGGACAACGGCGGGGTCTACTTCGTCCCGGCGTTCTCGGGATTGTTTGCGCCACACTGGCGATCGGATGCGCGCGGCGCAATCGTCGGTCTGTCGCGGTTCAACACCAACGCCCACGTCGCCCGGGCGACGCTGGAGGCGATCTGCTATCAGAGCCGCGACGTGGTCGAGGCGATGGAGGCCGATTCCGGTGTCCACCTCGAAGTGCTCAAGGTCGACGGCGGCATCACCGCCAATGCACTGTGCATGCAGATTCAGGCGGACGTCCTCGGCGTCGACGTGGTCAAGCCGGTGGTTGCCGAGACCACTGCCCTTGGTGCGGCCTATGCAGCCGGCCTCGCGGTGAAGTTCTGGAAGGACACCGACGAGTTGCGCAAGAACTGGCTGGAGGACAAGCGCTGGCAACCGACCTGGTCCGACGAACAGCGAGCGTCCGGCCACGCCCAGTGGACCAAGGCCGTCCAGCGCACGTTGGACTGGGTCGACGTCAGCTGATGTTCACCGCACGGTCCCCGATCAATGGCTATGGCAACGGCTTTCAACACGGAAGGGTCAGGTAGCGGCCATGGAGGCGTTCCCGCTCTCACCGGTCAACCGCGAAGCCGCCTTGGCGGACATGGCGGACATGGCGGCTCAGCCCCTCGACGTCCTGATCATCGGCGGTGGCGTCGTCGGAGCCGGCGCGGCACTCGACGCGGCCACCCGCGGGCTGAGAGTCGGACTGGTCGAAGCACGTGACCTCGCCTCCGGTACGTCGAGCCGGTCCAGCAAGCTGATTCACGGTGGCTTGCGCTACCTGGAGATGCTGGACTTCGGCCTGGTGGCCGAGGCCTTGTCCGAACGTGGACTCATGCTGGAGAAGCTGGCCCCGCATCTGGTCAAGCCGGTCAAGTTCCTCTACCCCCTCAAGCATCGGGGTTGGGAGCGTTGGTATCTCGGCGCCGGGCTTGCACTGTACGACGCGATGTCGAAGGCCTCCGGGCATGGAGCTGGGGTCCCGCTGCACCGTCACCTGTCCCGGCGGGGCGCCCTGCGGAAGGCACCGTCGCTGAACAAGGACTCCCTGGTGGGGGCCGTTCAGTACTACGACGCGGTGGTGGACGACGCCCGCCACACCATGACCATCGCCCGTACCGCGGCGACCTACGGCGCCCGGATCGCGACGCGGACCCGCGTGGTGGACTTGATCCGCGAGGGCGAGCGAGTCACCGGTGCCCGGGTGGTCGACCTCGAAGCCGACCGCACCTACACCGTGCGAGCCCGGCAGGTCGTCAACGCCACCGGGGTGTGGACCGACGACACCCAAGGCCTGGCCAACGAGCGTGGCCAGTTCCACGTGCGGTCCAGCAAGGGCGTTCACCTCGTCGTGCCGCGCGACCGGATCCGGTCCTCGTCGGGGATCATCCTGCGGACCGAGAAGTCGGTGCTGTTCGTCATCCCCTGGGGCCGCCACTGGATCATCGGCACTACGGACACGGACTGGTCGCTCGACAAGGCTCACCCCGCAGCGAGCCAGAAGGACATCCGCTATCTGCTGGACGAGGTCAACTCCGTGCTGCGGGTGCCACTCACCGAGGCCGACGTCGAGGGGGTCTACGCCGGCTTGCGCCCGTTGCTGGCCGGCGAGAGCGCCGACACGTCCGCGCTGTCCCGCGAACATGCTGTCGCACACAGCGTTCCGGGCCTGGTGGTGATTGCGGGCGGCAAGTACACCACCTATCGGGTGATGGCCAAGGATGCCGTCGACGAGGCGGTCCACGGCCTTGGCGAGAACTTCGACCGTCGAGTCCCGCCGTCCATCACCGAGGACGTGCCGCTGTTGGGCGCCGAGGGCTACCGCGCGATGTGGAACGCGCGAAGTCAACTCGCCGCCGAATCCGGACTCGACGAGTTCCGCATCACCCACCTGTTGAACCGGTACGGGTCGATGGTCGGCGACGTCCTCGCGCTCATCCGCGACGATCCCACGTTGGGCGTTCCGTTGGCCGCCGCCGACGACTATCTGCGGGCCGAGGTGGTGTTCGGCACCACTCACGAAGGCGCGTTGCATCTCGACGACGTGTTGTGCCGCCGGACCCGGATTTCGATTGAGACCTTCGACCGTGGCACCGAGTCGTGCGAGGAGGTCGCCGACCTCGTGGCGCCGCTCCTCGGATGGTCTCCCGAACAGCGGGAACGCGAGGTCGCGCACTACCTCGCGCGGGTCGCCGCCGAGCGAGAAAGCCAGACGATGCCGGACGACGAGACCGCCGACGGTGCGCGGCTGGGCGCTGCCGACATCGTCCCGGTCAGCTGAGGCCTACTGCGGAGCGTGCGCAAGCCGTAGCCACACCGTTTCGCACGTCTGCCTGGCGAAGTCCAGGTCGTTGACCGGGTCGGTGGACGCTCGATAGAAACTGCGCTCGATCATCCAGCACAGGGCACGCCCCAGCGCCGCTGCGTCACCGGGCCCTTCGCCGGCCGGCACGCCGCTGCGGACGAGTACGGCGGCGATGGCATCCGCGAACACGTCGGCCGCGCCCGTCCACAACTGGTCGATCTCGGGCACGGTGGACCCGAGGTCCACTGCCGCGCGCATCACCAGTCCGTGCTCGCGCCACAATTGAGCGGTCCGTTCCAATGCGGTTTCGACTACCTCCTGGACGGGGGCGGTGTCGACTGCAGCGGCTCCCGACTTCTCCTGCAGGTACTGCACGGTCCGCGTGACCAACGCGATGAGCACGTCCTGCTTGGAGGCGAAGTAGAAGTACAACGCCCCACGGGTCATCCCGGCCGCTTCGGCGATGTCCCCTACCGTCATGTCCGCATAGCCGCGCGTCGCCAACAGCTTCTCGGCAGCGTCCAGGATTTCCCGCTCACGAAGGTCACCCTTGCGTTGAGCCGGCGCTGCGCGCCGCGACGCCCAAGACTTGGTCACCGGCACGATCCTAATTCAGCGCCGCTAGTTCGCAGCCAACTGCGCACCTTCCGCGAAATCAGTGCTGCGCGAGAGTGTTTCCCAGCGGCGGATGTCGTCGTCCACCGCAGCCCGCGCAGCCCCGATGAACCTCAGCGCATCCGACCCAAGCACCAGGTGTGCCGGGGGTTCTGTTTCCGCCACGATGGCCAATACCGCTTCGGCCGCCTTGGCCGGGTTGCCGAGTTGATTGCCGCTGGCCTTCACGCGAGCAGCGCGAATGGGGTCGAACAGCTCGTCGTAGTCGGCGATGGTTCGATCGGCACGCGTCATCGAGCGGCCGGCCCAGTCGGTGCGGAACGAGCCCGGTTCGATGGCCGTGACGTGGATGCCGAACGACGCGACTTCCTTCCCCAAACTCTCCAGCAGCCCCTCAACGGCAAACTTGCTGGCGCAGTAGGCGGACATCCCGGGAACTGCCATCAAGCCTCCCATCGACGTGACCGCCATGAGATGCCCCGCGCGGCGCTGCCGCATGTAGGGCAACGCCGCCTGCAAGGTCGCGGCGACCCCAAAGACGTTGGTGGCGAACTGCGCTCGCACTTCCGACAACGGCGTCTCTTCGAATGTGCCCTCCACGCCGTAGCCCGCGTTTGCGATCACCACGTCGATGGGCCCGACGGTCGACTCGACGTCGGCCACCGCGCGGACGACTGCGGCGTCGTCGGTCACGTCGACGATGCGGCCATGGGCTCGGCCCGGCGACAGGGATTCGAACACCGTGACGTCCTCGGGCTTGCGCACAGTGCCCACCACCCGATGCCCCGCTTCCAGCGCGCCGACGGCAAATGCGCGGCCCAGACCGCTACTGACACCGGTGATCAGAAATGTCTTCATGGCTGCCTCCAGGCTCGTTGGCCTCCCGCGGCCAGAATCGCTACTCGACACAGTGTCAATTAAAAGTCGACGGCGTGTCAAGTTCCCGCGGCGAATCAAGTGGGAGACGTCGACGCTTCAGCGGTAACGCCGCGGCACGGTCCACGGTCGGCCGAACAGCTCGTTGAACGACTCGGGGTCGAATGGGCTGTCGCCCCCGGCCGGAAAACTGGTGAGCTCACCGAAGACGATGCGCCCGTCGACGTCGTACAGGTCGACGCGGACGAAGTCGGTGTCGACGCCGAGCCGTTCGGCGAGGGTGATCATCTCTGCCAGGCACCCGGGCATCGCAGGTTCTGGGTCTGCCCATGGTGGTCCGGCGCGGAGCGGCAGGTGCTGCCAATCCGGCCAAAAGAAGTCCTGCGTGCGCCGACCGAACCGCCCCGAATCCACCTGCACGAAAGCGCATTTCCCATGGAAGACGAAGAACTTGTAGTCGTCGGGGATCGATCCGTCGGCCGTGGCCAGCATTTCTTCGACGATGATCCGCCGCGGTATCCGCCCGTACACCCACTCCCGGTTCGGCCCCTGTCCGTAAAGCTGAGCTACCCAGCTCCGAGCGATCCGGACGACGTCGGCCCGGGGCGCGAATTCGGCCGCAACGTGCCGGTACACCCAGCTGCCCTCCTCCGACGGCAGACGCGCGTCGAGGGGAGCTCGGCTGGAGACGACGATGGCCGCTCCGCTGCCGTGCGTCGGTTTGACGACGTAACTGTCGGGCAGGTTCACCCCGAACAGAGCCGTGGGGTCGTCGACGATCGCGTAGGCACGCGGAAGATACTGCTGCCCAATCGCTTCGGCGACGTAGTCGCGGACCGCAGCCTTGTCGGCGAACGTCACGACGAGAGCGCGATGGTCGCGCAGCATCTTGTAGCGCACCTTGTCGCGGAAGGTGCGCGGGTTCCTCGTACGCCAGAGCCGCACCGCGCGCACTAGGCGGCTCCGCTCGCGCCAGCGGACGCCGTCTGTCATGCGCACAGACTAAACCGGCCACACCAGGCGTCAGCTCTCCGGCAGCGCGGCGAATCGCTTCTTGACGTCGTTGTACCAACTCATCGACTTCATGGGGTGCCGCCAGCGGCCCTTCATGTCCTCGCGGGCGGGTACGTGGGCGTGGTCTCCCGCCTTCACCAGTTCCTTCAGGTGTCGATCCTGGGCGTTGATGATGTCGTCGGCACTGTCACCTCGATGCGCGAGGTCGCAGGGGCCGCCGAGATCTTGGCACGTCATGGACTTCACGAGGGTTCCTTCCGGGTTGGTCACACCGGGCGTTCCGGGTGCGTCAGAGTGGTGACGCATCCGACGACGAAAGTGTGACCACCATGGTGAGCGACGATCAGCTGCGTGAGGGTTTCCAGGCCGAGCGCCCTCGTCTGGAGCGCATCGCCGCGCGGATCTTGGGCGACGTCCACGCGGCCGAAGACGTGGTGCAGCAGGCGTGGCTGAGGTTGCACGCGACCGACGAGCCCATCGACAACCTGCCGGGGTGGCTGACCACGGTGACCTCACGCCTGTGCCTGGACCGGCTGCGGGTACGCATCCCGGAGCCGACGGAGTCGATCGAGATCACGGCGACCGAGGCAGACCCCGCCGACGACGTGGTGCTCGCGGACACCGTCGGCATCGCGCTGCAGGTGGTGCTCGACCGGCTCACGCCCGCCGAGCGGGTGGCGTTCGTGCTGCACGACAGCTTCGCCGTCGACTTCGAGGTGATTGCCTCGATGCTCGACACGACTGCGGTCGCGGCGCGCAAGCTTGCTTCGCGGGCGCGTGCCAAGGTGCGCCCCGCCGCACCCGTGGATGCTCTCGCCGACTGGGAGATCGTGGACGCCTTCATGGCCGCGGCCCGCGAAGGCCACTTCGCCCGACTGCTGGAGCTGCTGGCTCCCGACGTGCTGGTAACGGCCGACGCAGCTGCGTCGGCGCTCGGCACGCCGACCCATCTGCGGGGCGCCGACGAGGTGGCCACCTTCTTCAACGGCGCTGCGGCGGCAGCCTTTCCGGTGTTCGTGGAGGATCGCCCCGGGGCGGCGTGGATCAATCGGGGCGAGGTCAAGGTCGTCTTCGACTTCACCGTCGAGAACGGGCAGGTGCGGCGGCTTCGATTCCGCGCCGACGACGACGTGTTGGCCCGCGTACGACGCCGCGATGGCGACAGTGCGAGCGTGACTGCGCCTACTCGGCGTTGACTTCGGCCTCCGCGCCGATCTTCTCCAGCCGCACCGCGACGCCGTTCAGCACCGACATTCCCGCCAAGCGTTCGAGATCCTCACTGCGACTGGACGTCAGGTCGTTGACGTTCGCACCACCAGCGGCGTTGGCGCGCAACCATCCCCCGTCGTGACCCCACCCATGTGGCACGGCGACGGTGCCAGGACCCACCTCGTCGGTGACGCGAACCTCGGTCTGGATGGTCCCCGACGGCGACACGATGCGGACCCTGCCTCCGTCGACGAGTCCGGCGGCTGCCGCGTCCGTCGGGTTGATCCGGGCACGGTGGCGCCGCGGCGTCGCGCCCCTCATCAGGGTCTCGCTGTTGTGCATCCACGAATTGTGCGACCGGAGCTCACGCAGCCCGATCATCCGTAGCGGGAAGGCTCCGCCGTCGGGACGCCGATCGCCGAGGTGGCCGATCTCGGTGAGAATCTCCCTCGGCGCCAAGTGAACTCGCTTGTCCGAGTGCTGGACCATGTGGGGCAGCATTCCGGTTGGTGCGTGCTCGGCCAGCACCACACCGTGCGGTTTTGCGCGCAACCGCCGCGCGTTGAGCCCTCCGCGACGCAACCCTAATCGGTCACCGTAGGGGCCGAGACGCAGGAGCAGCTCGAAGATGGCGCGGGGTGTCAGGCGTGCCGGCGCGACCCGTTCGAGGAACACGAAGATCGAGTTGAACCGGGCCAGCGGTTTTTGCGCCAGCAGCGACATGCCCATCAAGCGGGCGATGTCGTCGTAGACCCGCCATTCCTCGCGCGCCTGACCGTAGGGTGCCACGACCGCTTCGGTCGACTGCATGTAGACCGTCGGTGATGCCGCGGCGAAACCCCATTGCAAGTCCCGTCTTTCGAGGAACGTCGTGGCAGGAAGGACGTAGTCCGCGTGTCGATTCGTCTCGTTGACGTAGAGGTCCATGGAGACGAACAGGTCCAACGTCGGCAGCGCGGCCGCCAGGGCCTTGCCGTTGGGAACCGACAGCACGGGGTTACCCGCGGTGCTGATCAGCGCCCGAATCCGACCGGGCCCCGCGGTCGTCATCTCCTCGGCCATGATCGCCGCGGGGAAGGTGCCCATGACGTCGGGATGATCGCCGACGCGGGATCGGACCTGGTCGTAGCTCAAGGCTCCCGCGCGTTCGCCGAACTCCTCGAGCGGGACGACGCCGCGGCCGAACAGGGTTCCACCGGCACGGTCGAGGTTTCCGGTGACGACCGACAGCGCGTCGAGCAGGAAGCAGACCAGAGTGGCGTGCCGTCCCAAGCACGCGCCCGTGCGTCCGTACGCGGCTGCCGACGGCGCCGAGGCGAAGTCCCGTGCCAGCTCGCGGACGACGCTCGCCGCCAGACCCGTCCGCTCCGTCGTGTGCTCCGGCGGGAATTCGGCTGCCGCAGCGCGCAACTGGGCCACGCCGGTCGTCTGCCGTGCGATCGCGACGTCGTCGGGCAAGCCCTCCTCGAAGAGGACGTTCAGCAGCGACAGCAGCAGCCAGGCGTCGGTGTCGGGCCGCACGGCGACGTGCTCATAGCTCCGCGCGGTCTCGGTGCGTCGCGGGTCGACCACCACCACCCGTCCGCCACGAGCGACGATGTCCGCGAGGTCGTCCTTGATGCGCGGACTTCGCAACGCGCTGGCGTGCGAGACGAGTGGATTGGCCCCCAGCATCAGCAGGAAGTCGGTCCGCGGAAGGTCGGGGAAGGGCAGTTGGCTGATGGCGCCGTACAGCAGCCTGCTCGCGACGAACCGGCTGTTGATGTCTTGGGAGCCAGGCGAATACTGGTGCGGCGAGTTCAGCCGCTTCATGAACAACCCGTGCCAGAGACTGGTCGCGTACCCGAACGCCGCCGGGTTGCCGAGGTAGTGCCCTACGGCGCCGCCGCCGTGTTGGTCGACGATGCGGCGTAACCGCGCAGCGACGTCGGCGAGCGCGGTGTCCCAACTGACTTCGTCGAATCCTCCGTCCGGGCGCCGGCGCAGCGGAGTGAGGACTCTGTCGGGGTCGTTCTGCACGTCGACCATCGCGATGCCCTTCGGACACACGCGCCCTCCGGACAACGGGTTGTCGTCGTCTGGTCGCAACTTCACCAGGCGTCCGTCTTCCACGGTGGCGATGACACCACACAGCGCCTCACAGATCCGGCAGTACGTCACGTGCTGTTCGGTCGTCATCGACCGTCCACTGTTGCCACCCACTGAAGGTAAGGCTTCGGCACCGTTGCCGAGAGGGAATGCGGATGCGGCTATTCGGCCCGCTCCGCGGGGGTCGCCCGCCTGATCAGGGCCTCGCATACGTGTTCCTCGTCGGCGAACCACTGGAACCCGGGCGTACTAAAACGCAGCGTCACGTATCCATGCATGGACGCCCACAGAAGTGCGGCCTCTCGTTCAGCGCCGCTGCGGCTCACGCCTCCGGCTTCGCCGACCGCGTCGACGAGGATGGCGAACGCTTCGGCACCCTTGGGGTACATCAAACCGTGCCCGGCGTTGGCGATCTCCTTGGTCCGCTCCAGACTTCTGCGACGCTCGAAGAGTGTGAGGTATCGCTCCGGTCGGTCAAGGCCAAACCTGATGTACGCCAAGCACACCGCATAGAGGCGGCCAGGGGGCTGCGACTCGTCCCAGGCCTGCCGCAGAAGGGCCGACAACTCTTCGAACGTCTGCTGAACCAGGGCGTCGACGATGGCCTTTCCGTCGGGAAAGTGCGCGTAGATGGACGGTGCGGACACCCCCACTTCCCGGGCCACCGCGCGCAAGCTCACGTCGTCTTCACTACCGGTGCGTTCCAGGATGCGCTGGGCGCCTGCGAGTAGATCCTCGCGCAGCTTGTTGCCCTCACCTCGGGCGTTGCGTTGACGCGTCGCCATGCGACCTTCTTTCTCGGTAAGCGGTAGTGAGCATAAGCCCTTGGCCAACCGACGTCTCCGGTCTATTTACGGATGTGTACTTACAGCTGTTAACTTACTTGTGCCTGGACGCTCCCGGGCAACGACCACAACGGAGAAACGCCCCATGGCCGGTAACGCAGCGTCGACCTCGCCACCGCGGCGGCGCCCACTTCGACACGCCCCGTGGTTGGCACTGCTGCTGACGTCGGTGGCAGTCGCGGTGTTCTTCCCCAGCCAATACGTGAACGGCACCCTGGACTCGCTTGCCGAGGCCGACACCGGCCTGGCCAGCACCTACGCCACCCGTCCCGGGTTCGTTCAAGTCGCCTTCTACGTACACATTCTGTTCGCTGGCCTGGCGTTGTCGATTGGCGGGTTTCAGTTCTCCCGCCGTCTCCGGCGGTATCGACGGGCGCACCGGTGGATTGGTCGGACATACGTCGTCGCGGTCATGGTGGGTGGCGCGTCGGCGTTCGTGATGGCCGTCTTCAGTTCCGTGGCATTCCTGGGCTTCTTCGGATTCGGCACGTTGGCCATCCTGTGGATGTGGGCCACCTACCGCGGCTATCGAAGCGCCCGTGATCGGGACTTCGCCGAGCATCAGGCGTGGATGATTCGCAGCTTCGCCCTCACCTACGCCGCGCCAACCTTGCGTCTGTGGCTCATCGTCCTCACCGTCGTCCAGCAGCCGTTCGGACTCGACGAGGCGGTGGTGTTCGCGAATGCCTATGCGCCAGTGGCTTTTTTATGCTGGTTGCCGAACATCGTGATCGCCGAGGTCATCATCCGGCGGCGAAACCTACCGTCACTGATTCGTATGGCGCCGCCGTCTCGAACCGGTGTCCCCGCGATGTCGTAGCGAGTCCCTCACCGCTCGTCGAAGCCCTCCTCCAGTCGACGGGCCGCCGCTGCGCTCACGGCGATCGCCTCATGCGCGGCGGGGCTGAGCCGCCGCTCGGCGAGATGGGCGATGAGAATGCGTCGCTGCGGCGGGCGCGTCGCCAGCCTGATCGACCGCACGTCGGGTCGCGGGTTCAGCACGGCAAGGCGTGGTGCGATCGCCACCCCGAGTTCGACGGCGACCATGGCCTGCACCTCGCCGTAGTCGTGTGCGAACACACTGGTTCGCGGCGTGAATCCGCCCTGCTGACAGAGCTTTTCAAGCGTCTGAGCCACCGGATGATCGTCGGCGCGTACCACCCACGCCTCGTCTCGCAGTTCGCCGATGCTGATCGAGTCCCGATCGGCGAGGCGGTGATGCTCGGAGACCAGCAGCATCGTCGGGTCGTTCATCAAGTGGTGGTAGGTCAAGGTCGGGTCGTCGATCCTGTTCCACTCGTAGTCCCACAGCAGCGACAACTCGGTTTCCCGTCGGCGCAACGCGTCGACCAGCCGGGAGAACCGGCCGCTCAGGACGGTCAGGTCCACGCCGGGATGCCGCGTCTTGAACTCCTTGACGACCAGCGGCAACAGCGAGGAGCCGGCCGTCGGGAAGGTGCCGATGGCCAGCACGCCGGCACGCAAGCCCCGAATCTCGGCGAGTTCGGCGTCCGCGGCCTGCAATTCGACCAGGATGCGCTCGGCATGGCGCACCACGGCGCGGCCCGCCTCGGTCAGCACGACACCCCTGGCGTGCCGCTCGAGCAGCGGCTGAGCGGCTTCCTTCTCCAGCTTCGCGATCTGCTGCGATATCGCCGACGTCGTGTACCCCAGGGCTTCCGCGGCAGCGGTGATCGACCCGTGGACGGCCACCTCCCGCAGGGTGAACATGCGGTTGGTGTCCATCGCGGCCGTCCTCGAAGGGTTAAGCAAAAGTTAATTGCACTGGATCAACTCGACATTGTCGTTAAGTCCGGTCGTTCCTACTGTGATCTAGGTAATCATCAATACAGCGTGTGACACCGA
>Ga0209051_1001531_pt1 | contig 19251 bp, 21 predicted proteins | sample AraplaCvi_mMS_r2_2_FD_184286 | JGI IMG/M metagenome (GOLD analysis project Ga0209051, IMG submission 184286) | Arabidopsis root microbial communities from North Carolina, USA - plate scrape MF_Cvi_mMS_r2 (SPAdes) (version 2) | ecosystem: Host-associated > Plants > Roots > Endosphere | place...
GGCCGACGCGACGGGAACACCCGCGTCGACGCCGATTCGCTCGTCGGGCGTCCTGCGGGTCGGAACAGAGGGCACGTACTCCCCGTTCAGCTACCACGACCAGGCAACCGGCCAACTCGCCGGCTACGACGTCGACGTGGCGAAGGCCATCGCCGAGAACCTCGGCGTCAAGGTCGAATTCGTGGAGATGCCGTGGGATTCGATCTTCGCGGCGCTCGAGGCCAACCGCTTCGACGTCGTCGCCAACGAAGTCACCGTCACCCCGGAACGCCAGGCCAAGTACGACCTGTCCGAGCCCTACTCGGTCGGCGAGGGCGTCATCGTCACCAAGGCCGACGACGACTCGATCAAGAGTCTGGCCGACCTGAAGGGCAAGACCACCGCGCAGTCGATCACCAGCAACTGGGCGCAGGTCGCCCGCGACGCCGGCGCCAACGTGGAATCGGTGGAGGGCTTCAGCCAGGCGATCACCCTGCTGAACCAGGGCCGCATCGACGCCACCGTGAACGACAGCATCGCGGTCTACGCCTACCTCGCCGAGACCGGCGACAAGTCGATCAAGATCGCGGCGAAGACCGACGAGAAGAGCGAGCAGGCGCTCGCCGCCCGCAAGGACAGCGGCTACCTGCCGGAGCTCAACGGCGCCATCGACTCCCTGCGCTCCTCGGGCAAGCTCGCCGAGATCTCGCAGAAGTACCTCAAGGCCGACGCCACCGGCGCCGGGCAGGCGGGGCAGGCGCCGCAGGCCGGTGGTGCACAGCAGAACGCGCCGCCGGTGCGCTCGGCGTGGCAGCTGATCCTCGACAACCTGTGGCCGCTTGCGAAGGCCGCCATCACCGCGACCATCCCGCTGACCATCATCAGCTTCGTCGTCGGCCTGGTCATCGCACTCGCCGTGGCCCTGGCCCGGCTGTCGCCGAACGTCATCCTGACCAACGTCGCGCGGTTCTACATCTCGATCATCCGCGGCACTCCCCTGCTGGTGCAGTTGTTCATCGTGTTCTACGCACTGCCGCAGCTCGGGGTGAAGATCGACCCGTTCCCCGCTGCGGTGATCGCGTTCAGCCTCAACGTCGGCGGCTACGGGGCGGAGATCATCCGGTCGGCGATCCAAAGCATCCCGAAGGGACAGTGGGAGGCCGCCGAGACGATCGGCTTCAATTACGTTGGCGCGCTGAAGCGCATCATCCTGCCGCAGGCCGCGCGGGTGGCGGTGCCGCCGCTGTCCAACACCTTGATCTCCCTGGTGAAGGACACGTCATTGGCGTCGACCATCCTGGTCACCGAACTGCTGCGGCAGGCCCAGATCGTCGCGGCGCCGACGTTCGAGTTCTTCGCCCTGTACGGCACGGCGGCGGCGTACTACTGGGTGATCTGCCTGGTGCTGTCGTTCGGCCAGGGCCGCCTGGAACACCGATTGGAGAGGTACGTGGCGCGATGAGCGACCCCGCTGACAGCACCGAGACCGACTACCGCGTCGTCGCCGAGGGCGTCGAGAAGGCCTTCGGCGAGAACAAGGTCCTCAAGGGCGTCTCGTTCAAGGTCGAGCGAGGCACCGCGACCGCCATCATCGGTCCGTCCGGCTCGGGCAAGACGACGCTGCTTCGGACGCTCAACGCGCTCGACCGGGCCGACGCAGGCGTGATCCGGGTCGACGACGTCGAGATCGACTTCGCCACCCCGACACCAAAACCCGAAATCCGAAGGTTCCAGTCGCGCAGTGGCTTCGTGTTTCAGAGCCACAACCTGTTTCCGCACAAGACGGTGCTGCAGAACGTCATCGAGGGGCCCGTCATCGTGCAGAAGCGGCCCAAGGATGAGGCGATCGCCGACGCGGTCGTCCTCCTCGAACAGGTCGGCCTTGCCGAGAAGAAGGACCAGTACCCGTTCCAGCTCTCCGGCGGTCAGCAGCAGCGCGTCGGCATCGCCCGCGCGCTGGCGCTGAAGCCCAAGCTGGTGCTGTTCGACGAGCCGACCTCCGCACTCGACCCCGAACTGGTCGGCGAAGTGCTCTCGGTCATCAAGGATTTGGCGGTCGAGGGCTGGACGCTGGTGATCGTCACCCACGAAATCCAGTTCGCCCGTCAGGTGTCCAGTCAGGTGCTGTTCACCGATCAGGGCGTCATCCTCGAGCAGGGCACCCCCGCCGAGGTGATCGGCGATCCGAAGGAAGAGCGCACGCGGCAGTTCCTCGACCGCATCCTCAACCCGCTCTAGCCCCCATAGCCGCGAGCGTGCGTGTCCGGTCACCCGCCGCCGGCCCGCGAGCAGTCGCAAATGTGCGCGACGCGCCGAGATTTCACGCACGTTTGCGTCTGCTCGCGGCAGGGACGCGGGAAACTGTGGGATGCCACAACCACGAAGCGTCGACGCGGACGTCGTCATCGTCGGAGCCGGACTGTCGGGAATGGTTGCCGCCCGCACGGTACTCGCCGCGGGATTGACGCCCGTCGTCCTGGAAGCCGACGACCGCGTCGGCGGCCGCATCCTCACCGAGGACGTGCTGCCGGGGGTGAGCGTCGAACTGGGTGCGCAGTGGATCGGCGACACGCACGAACGGATGTTCCGGCTCGCCGACGAGCTCGGCGTCGAGACGTTCCCGCAGTACGACGAGGGCGAGACTTCCTACGACCTCGGCGGCTCGGGGGTGTTGCGAGAGAACGAGTTTCATGCCCGGTTCGCCGACGAGCTGGCCGAGCTGGAGCGCGTCCTTCGCCGTCTCGACGAGCTCGCCGCCGACGTGCCGGTCGAGGCACCGTGGTTGGCGCCGCGGGCCGACGAGTGGGACGTCATCAGCGCGGGCACGTGGTACGACAACCAGGGCCTCTCGCCGGTCGCGCGGACACTGTTGGAGATCTGCACCGTCGGAATCCTTGCGGTGCCGACCGTCGAAGTGTCGTTCCTGCACCTGCTCTTCACCATTCAGACCTGCGGTGTGACGGCCGAGCTGTTCGCCGAATCCGAGGGTGGCGCCCAGACAACCCGCTTCGTCGGCGGCACCAGCGAGATTCCGCGCCGGCTGGCCGCGCTGATCACCGACCACATCGTGCTCGACGCCCCCGTCCAGACGATCGAGCACTCGACGGACGGCGTCGTCGTGCACTGTCGCGGTGGGCTGGTGGCCCGCGGACGTCGTGTCATCGTGGCCATCTCGCCGACGTTGGCCGGTCGCATTCTGTACGACCCGCCGCTGTCGGGTATCCGTGACCAGCTGACCCAGCGGTTGCCCAACGGCTCGGCGATGAAGGCGTTCTTCGTCTACGACGAACCCTTTTGGCGGGCAGACGGATTCAACGGTCAGCTCATCTCCGACGTCGGTCCGGCGCGAATGTCCAACGACACCTGCATTCCCGGCGACGACCACGGCGTGATCCTGCTGTTCCTGGAGGGAGACCAGGCCCGCACCTTCGGACGGCTACCAGTCGACGAGCGTCGCACCGCGCTCACCGCGGAGTTGGTGCGCCACTACGGCGCCAAGGCCGCGTCGCCGGAGTTCTACGTCGACGGCGAATGGTCGGATCGACAGTGGACGCGCGGCTGCTACAACGCCAACCACGGCCCCCACGTGTGGACCACGTACGGGGAAGCGCTCGCGGCGCCGATCGGCGTGATCCACTGGGCGTCCACCGACACGGCCACCCACTGGAGCGCGTACATGGAGGGTGCCGTCGAGGCGGGCGAGCGCGCGGCGTTGGCGGTCGTCGACTCCCTCACCTAGGGCGATTTTGGCGCGTTTACGTTCGCTCGGCGACAGTTTTCGCGCCGAAGTCACTCAGGACGGAGCTCGTCGCGGAACCGGGGATGGGCGATAGCGGCCAACGCCTCGGCCCGCTCGCGTACGGTCCGGCCCTCCAACTCCGCGACGCCGTATTCGGTGACGATCACGTCGACGTGGTGTCGCGGCGTGGTGATCACCGCACCGGGGCCGAACGCCGGCACGATCCGCGACCGCAGCTCGCCGTCCTTGGTGAACGTCGACGGCAGGCAGATGAGTGATCGATCCGCCAGCTCGAGCCCGGCGCCCGCCACGAAGTCCTCGGCACCGCCGATGCCGCTGAACTGCTTGCCGTCGAGGGTGTCGGCGACCACCTGGCCCTGGGCGTCGACGGCGAGCGCGCCGTTGATCGAGACCATGTCGGCGTTGGCGCCGATGACCTCCGGCGAGTTGACGATCTCGACCGGCAGGAACGCGACGTCGGAGTTGCCGTCGAGCCAGGCGTAGAGCTCGGGTGAGCCGAACGCGAACGTCGTCACGCTCACGCCGAAGTACTGACCCTTGCGGTCGTTGGCGACCTTGCCGGCCCGGTGCAGCTTCATGCAGCCGTCGGTGAACATCTCGGTGTGCAACCCATAGCCCCCGCCGTCGCCCTCGGCGAGCAGGGTCGCAATCCGGTTGGGGATCGATCCGATGCCGACCTGCAGGGTCGCGCCGGACGAGACGAAGCCGACGGCGTGCCGCGCGATCGCGTCGTCGACGTCGGTGGGCTCACCCTCGGGCAGGGCGAACGGTTCGTCGGTCGAGCGGATCAAGACGTCGACTTCGTCGACGTGCAGGGCATGACGGTGATCGCCACACCCGAAGGTGCGCGGATAGGCCTCAGACGCCTCGACGATCAGCAACCGGTCGGGATCTGATCCCGCCCTTCGCAATTCGTCGATCGTGCCGCCGGCGTGCAGCGACAGCGAGCACCAGCCGTCGGCGTCGGGCGGCGTGGCCACCGTCGTCATCACCCGCGGTGCCTGGCGTTGGAGCAGCGGCCCGAACCGCCGAAAGTCCGCTGGCGTGAACTGAATGTCGGCGCCACCGCCGAGCAACGCCCGCTCCAGCGGACCGAAGAAGCCCGACAGGTAGTGCACGCCGGGACGGTTGAACAGTTCGGTCAGGACGGCGAGCAACGCGCCGTAGACCCGGAGGTCGGTCCAGTCCTCGCGCTCGCCGAGCGCCCGCAGGAACGCGGGCGGCTGGCCCGGACCGAGGGAGATGCCAAGGGTGTCGCGGGGATTGAGTCGGGCGGCGGCCTGCTCGGCGGTGAGCTCGGTGGGCATGGCGCGACCCTATCTCCCGCAAGCGACTTGGGCGCGTAAACGTTCGCCCAGCGAACGTTTGCGCGACGAAATCGCTAGGTGGTGAGGGGGAGCGACGCCATCCCGCGCAGCGTGACGTTCGGCTTGTAGGGCGGCTCGCCGGCGAGCGAGGCACGCGGGAACCGTCGAGTCACCGCGGTCAACGCCACCCTGGCCTCGAGTCGGGCCAGGGGCGCGCCGAGGCAGAAGTGCACACCATGACCAAACGCCAAGTGCCGCAGGTCTTCCCGTTCCGGGTCGAACACGTCGGGCTGACCGAACGCCGAAGGATCGCGCTGCGCGGCGGCCAGCAGCAACATCATCGTGTCGCCCTTCGGCACGGTCACGCCACCAATGGTCATCTCCTCGCCCGCCGTCCGCCCGGCCAGCTGCACCGGCGGGTCGTACCGCAGGGTCTCCTCGATGATCGTGGCCGCGCGGTCGGGATCCTCGGCCAGCGCCGTCCACAGCCCAGGCTCGCGCTGCATCGCCAGGATCGCGTTGGCGATCAGGTTGACGGTCGTCTCGTGGCCCGCAATCAGCAGCAGGTTGCACGTCGCGACGATCTCGTCGGTGGTCAGCTGGTCGCCGTCCTCCTCGGCCGCGATCAGCGCCGAGATCAGGTCCTCGCGCGGGGCCGTCCGGCGCTCCTCGACGAGGCCTGCGATGTAGCCACGCAGCCAGTGCCCGGCGTTCATCCGGTCGGCGAAGTTGTCGGGGAGCTCGCCGGTGAAGGTGATGAACGGGTCGAGGCCCTGCGCCAGCAGCGCCGAGGCCCGGCTGAACTGCGGCTCGTCCTCGATCGGCACACCGAGCATCCGGCAGATGACGGCGACGGGCAGCGGGTACGCGAGGTCGGCAACGGCGTCAAGGGAGTCACCGCTCACTCCGTCGAGCAGGCCGTCGACCATCGCCACCACGTCGGCCTCCAGCGCCCTGACCCTTTTCGGCGCAAACGCCTGCTGCGCGAGCCTGCGCAGCCGGGTGTGGTCCGGCGGGTCCAAGAACAGAAACCCGGGTTGACCGAACGGCCGGGGCTCGGCGCCCTTGGCGATCTCGCGCTGCGCCACAGTCGACTTGAGCCGGTCGCTGGCCGACGCCGGGTGCCGCAGCACGTCGCCGCAGTCCTGGAACGACGAGAACACCACCAGATTGCTCCCCGGCAGCTGGATCGGCCCGTCGTCGAGGATCTGCCGGTACACCGGATACGGGTCGGCCCGGTTCGACGGGTCGAGCAGCTGCATCAGCAGCGCCTGCGGCTCCGCGGTCGTCGTCATCGTTCCATTGTGCGCGAGTAGTAGCGACCCAGGACGTGGTCGCGCAGCTCGTCGAACTCCCCCGCCGCGATCGCCGCCCTGATTTGGTCGACCATGCGGATGACGAACCGCTCGTTGTGAATGGTGCACAGCGTCGAGGACAGCATTTCCTTGGCCTTGAACAGGTGGTGAATGTAGGCCCGGGTGTAGTTGGCACAGGTGTAGCAGTCGCACTCGGCGTCGATGGGGGTGAAGTCGCGTTTGTAGCGCGCTCCGGTGATGTTGTAGCGGCCCGTCGCCGAATACACCGCGGCGTTGCGCGCCACCCGCGACGGGGATACGCAGTCGAACGTGTCCGCGCCAGCGGCGACGGCGGCGAACAGGTCGTCGGGCTCGCTGATGCCCAGCAGGTGGCGGGGTTTGTCGTCGGGCAGCTCGTCGGTGACCCAGCCGACGATGGTCGCGAGATTCTGCTTCTCCAACGCCCCGCCGATGCCGTACCCGTCGAAGCCCCTGCCGTCCTCGTCGCGGATCTCGGTCAGACCCTTCGCCGCCTGCCGGCGCAGGTCTTCGTACTGCGCGCCCTGCACGACGCCGAACAGGGCTTGAGCCGGCTTGTGCGCCCGCGCGATGCCTAGTCGGCGGTGTTCGGCAAGGCAGCGCACCGCCCAGTCGTGGGTGCGCTGAACCGAAGTCTCTTGATAGCCACGGGTGTTCATCAGCGTGGTCAGCTCGTCGAAGGCGAAGATGATGTCGGCGCCGAGCTGATGCTGAATGCCGATCGACACCTCCGGGGTGAAACGGTGGATCGACCCGTCCTTGTGCGAGCGGAAGTTCACGCCGTCGTCGTCGACGTGCGCCAGCCGTTCCTTGCCCTCGGCGATGACGTCGTCGGCCTGGACCCGCTCCGCGTCCATGGAGAGCACCTTCTTGAAGCCGACGCCGAGCGAGAGCACTTGAAAGCCGCCGCTGTCGGTGAACGTCGGACCCGGCCAGTTCATGAAGGCGCCCAGACCGCCGGCCTCGTCGACGACGTCGGGACCCGGTTGCAGGTAGAGGTGGTAGGCGTTGGCCAGAACCGCTTGAGCGCCAACGTCCTTCATCGACTCGGGCAGCACGGCCTTGACGGTCGCCGCCGTCCCGACCGCCACGAACGCCGGGGTGTGCACGTCGCCGTGCGGGGTGTGGATGACGCCTACCCGACCGGATCGTCCTGGCAGTTGGGCCTTGACCTCGAAGTACGGCGGGGTGCTCACCGCTGTAGATTCTCACACCCCCGCGATCGGACCGCCCACGAGCATCCAGTCATGTGAGGATGAGGACATGCCGCCCAGGACGCGTCACCACCGGCGACGCGCGGACGGGCTGTCTCCCGAGCGCATCGTCGACGCCGCCGTGGAGATCCTCGACGCCGAGGGAGAAGACGGCCTGACGTTCCGCCGACTGGCCGACCTGCTCGTCACCGGCCCAGGCGCGATCTACCACCACGTGGCGAACAAGGGCGAGTTGCTCGTCGCCGCCACCGAACGGATCCTGGCGTCGGCGACGGCGGTGGCAAGCGTCGACGGACTCGGGGAGGAAGACGCCGTCAGGACGGTCGCTCTCGCGGTGTTCGACGCGATCGACGCGCACCCGTGGGTCGGTGCGCAGCTCGCCAATCCCTTGCAGCCCGCGATGGTTCGCCTCTTCGAGAGCATCGGACGCCAGGTGCGCGCACTCGGCGTCCCCGAGGCCGCGCTGTTCTCGTCGACGTCGGCGTTGACCAACTACATCCTCGGCGTGGGCGGGCTCAACGCCGCGAACGCCCGCGCCGTGGAGAACACCAACCGCACCGACGTGCTCGCCTCCGTCTCGGCGGCGTGGGCGAACCTCGACGCGGATGAATATCCGTTCACCCGCGACGTCGCCCAGCAGATGCGCGTGCACGACGACCGCACCCAGTTCCTTGACGGCATCGACCTCATCCTCGCCGGAATACGCGCGCTTGGGCGCCGTCCCTAACCCAGGAAGCGCACGATCGCCTCGGCGAGTTCCTCGCCGGCGTCCTCCTGAAGGAAGTGCCCGGCGCCGTGGATCACGGGGTGCTCGACGCCTCGGGCGCCCCGCATCTCGCTGATGAAGATCGGCGCCATGGCTCCGGTGATCGGATCGCCGTCGCTGAAGGCCACCAGCATCGGAGTGGGACTGTCGCGCAACGCCTCCCAGGCATGCAGATTGGCCGGGCTCGCGGGGTCGGCCGGCGACGTCGGCACCAGACCTGGCATCGCGCGCGGGCCCGCACAGTACGAATCGTCGGGGAAGGGCGCGTCGTAGCCCGCGCGCACCGCATCGCTCATCGGCCGCAGGCACCCCGACTGGACGAACCGGCCGACCTCGATCTCGGGCATCTCCTCGATCGCCTTCCTGAACTGCCACCAGATCTCCGGCATGGGCAGATCACCAGTGGGCAGACCCGTGTTGGCGACGACGATGCGGGCGACGCGGTCCGGGTTCTCGGCCGCCAGACGAAGCCCGATCAGGCCGCCCCAGTCCTGACCGACGACCGTCACGCGGTTCAGGTCCAGCTCGTCGACGACGAGCGCCCGGATCCACTCGACGTGCCTGGCATAACTGTGGTCTTGGATGCGGGTCGGCTTGTCGGAGCGGCCGAATCCGACCAGATCGGGACAGATGACGCGGTGACCGGCCGCGGCCAGAATGGGAATCATCCGGCGATAGAGGTAGGACCAGGACGGTTCGCCGTGCAACAGCAACACCGGATCGGCGTCGGCGGGACCGTCCTCGACCCATGCCATCCGAAGGCGGCCGCCGTCTTGGTCGTCGACGTCGCGATAGCGCGGCGGATACGGGAAGTCCGCCAGGGCGGCGAAACGGTCATCGGGGGTACGCAGCGACTCCATGCTGGTGAACCTACGCCGCACACCGCGGACGAGCGGACACACCGGGGCCGGGCAATTCTGGCAATCTCCTGTCCACCGGACCGTCTCGCCCCATAATGCGGGGGACGATCCGCTGATCTTGATGGATCGCACCGACCACGAGGAGAACAGACGTGAAGCAGGGTTTGCTGATTGCCGTAGGAGGCGCCGCGATCGTCGTCGCCGGCCTGGCGGGCTGTTCGTCGGGAGACAAGTCGACGACGGGTTCGTCGAGCTCCAGTTCCAGCTCGAGCTCGAGTGAGTCGTCCTCGAGCAGCTCGAGCGCCGCCTCGACGAGCGCAGAGGCAGCCGCGGGTACCAAGGTCACCATCGACGGGAAGGCCAAGGACGTCGGCGGCAGCGTCGTGTGCGCCCCGATGGGCGGCAACATGAACGTCGCCATCGGCGAGTCGATGACCGGGATTGCTGCCGTGATCAGCGAATCGGACCCGCCGACGGTCACGTCGGTGGCATTGGGCAACGTCGACGGGATCACCCTCGCGGTGGGCGGCGGTCAGGGCGACGCCACGGCAACCAAGGACGGCAAGACGTACAAGATCACCGGCAACGCATTCGGCATCGACATGGCCAACCCCATGCAGCCGGCGAAGAAGCCCTTCGAACTCGAGTTCACCTGCCCGTAGGGGCAACCGACAGCGAGCCGGCGGCGGCGTCCCCACGTGGGGCGTCGCCGTCGTTCGTCGACTTCCACCCCACCTCGACCGGTGGAAACGGATTCGCCCGTGAGCCGGGCCGGCGTGCGGTAACCTCCGAGCCGCGCACCGTGGCGCGGCACACCGGGGGGAATCGTGGCAAAGCATCGGACGTCGACCAAACCCACTGCCCGCAAGGTCGTGCTCGGTGCGGTGACCGCCGTCGGGTTGTCGGGCTCGCTGGTATTCGGACATGCCACCAGCACCACCGCGATGGTTCATCTCGCCAACACCGTGATCGGCATCGGCGGCAGGGACGACTCGACGAGTGCTTACCTGCCCGACAAGCTGTCGGGCACGGTGATACCCAAGCTCGGCGACTACGGCTACTTCGGCGTGCGCTACCCCGCGACGTTCGAGTTGGACAAGAGTCGCGACGTGGCCGTTCCCATCGTGCACGACTATCTGACGAACACGGGCAAGGACGAGGCCCATCTGATCGTCGCCGGATACTCCCTGGGCACCATGGCCGCCGAGCAGGAGAAGCGGAACCTGGAGCTGCTCGGGGAGTCCGCACCGACCCACGAACAGCTGACCTTCGTGATGATCGCGTCGCCCTTCGGCGGCAACGGTGGCATCTTCAGCCGCTTCCCCGGTATCGGAATCCCGTTCCTCACAGCAGGAATGGGCCCGGCGCAGCCCTCGCGGTACGACACCACCTACATCGCCAACATGTACGACACGTATGCCGACTTCCCCGCCTACTTCAACCCGGTCTCGCTTCTGAACTCCGCACTGTCGATCCGCTACGGCCATGCCCCCGCGTACTACGACCAGCTCGATCCGGCCTCGTCCTACGCCTACCAGACGACCGTGTACCACCCCTCCACCAAGAGCACCGACCAGTACGTCCTCTACTACAACCCCCATCTGCCCCTGCTGGGTCCGCTGCGTGAGCTGGCGGCGATGACGAAGACGTCGACGCTCGTCGAGCCGTTGATCAGCTCCGTCGAACCCCTGCTCCGGGTGCTCGTCGACATGGGTTACACCGATCGCGTGAACGCGAATCCCGCTGCGCTGAAACCCTTTTCGCTCTTCACACCGCCGGCCAAGATGGTCGAGGCACTGGCCGCGATCCCCGGTGCGTTGGCGCAGGGCGCGGCCAATCTCGCCTCCGGAGGGCACGCCACCGTGACGCCGCCGAATCCGCTTGGAAACCTGATCCCCAAGCCCGTTGCCCCGTCGCCGAAACCCCAGGAAACGCGGGCTCAAATCGCGCCCGCCAAGGACGTCCCCAAGCTCGAACTCGACGAGAAGCCGGTAAAGCCGAGCAAACAGATTCCTGCGGTGACCAAGTTGGCGACGACCGACGACGACCGGCATCCGACGGTGACCTCGGACGGCAACAAGTTCACCCCCGGCACCGTGGGATCCACGACGACGGACCCGACCGGAGACGCTGCAGCGCCGGTTACCACCGCCACCTCGAAGGACACGAATACTCCTGCCGAACAACAACCTTCGGCAGACCCCGACACGAGCAACGAGACCGCCGCCTAGGTCGAGTCGGACCCGATGTCGAGGCCCGGCTAGTGTCCTCTCCGATGAGCGACACGTTTCCGCGGAGGGCTACCCGTGACGACGTCGACGGCATTCGTCGACTGGTGGCGGACGCCTTCGGAAAGTACGTCGACCGGATCGGCAAGCCGCCCGCGCCGATGACCGCGGACTACGCGGAACTGCTTGACACGTCGCGGGTTTGGGTGGTCGAGCACGGGGGTGACGTCATTGGCGTCCTCGTCACGCAGGCCCAGTCCGACCACTTGTTGCTCGACGTCGTCGCGGTCGAGCCGACGGCCCAGGGCGGCGGCCACGGGCGGGCCCTGCTGGAACGGGCCGATCAGGATGCCCGAGAACAGGGATTGACGGAAGTCCGGCTGTGTACCAACGCGGCGATGACCGAGAACCTGGAGTTCTATCCGCGGCGCGGGTTTCACGAGACGGGCCGCGGCGTCCAAGACGGATACCACCGGGTGTTCTTCACCAAGGCGGTCGACGCCACCGGGCCTACTTCTCGCAGGTGAACTGGTTGACGTCGCCGTAGCCGACCCGGAACACGTCCGCGCACCCGGTGAGGTACCTGGTGTAGCGGTCGTACACCTCTTGCGACTGCACCTCGATCGCCCTGTCGCGGCTGGCTTCCAGCGCCTCGGCCCACAGATCGAGGGTCCTGCCGGGCCGACGACGTTGACGTCGTAGCGCTCGAGGCGTCATCCCCGGCGCGAGGCCGAGCTTGCCCAACGCCAGGTCGACCTTGGCGAGCTGGTCGTGCGGCATCGGCGCCTCCCGTAGTCGGCCCGAGCCTGGGACGCGTTGATTACGGAGCAATTGCTCTGTTATCTTTCCGGCGTGCCTCGTCCTCGGATCCACGACCGCGACACGGTCCTGGACGCCGCCGAGCGCCTCGCCGTCCAGACCGGCCCGGCGGGTGTCACCACCCGAGCGGTCGCCGCCACCGCGGGTACGTCCAACGGTGCGATCTACCACAGCTTTCGGTCCAGGGGTGACCTGCTCGCGCAGACCTGGCTCCGTGCCGCCCGCGCCTTCCTCGACGTCCAGAACCAATTGGTCGAATCGGCTCTCGCCGAGAACGGCGCCGACCCGGTGTCGGCCGTCGTGGCAGCGGCCGACGCGCCCGCGGTGTTCTTCGGTCTGCATCCGCAGTCCTCGCGCCTACTCCTGCGAGTCGACCGCGACCAACTGCTCGGCGACGACCTGCCCGACGACGTGGTCGCCGACCTGGCCGAGTTGGACCGCGCCCTCATCGGGCTGATGATTCGCCTGTCGACGCACCTGTGGAATCGCAAGGACGCCAAGGCCGTCGATGCGATCACGCTGTGCATCGTCGACCTACCCACCGCGATTCTGCTGTCACGCAACAGGATCGAAGATCCGTGGGCCCGCAACCAACTCACGTCGGCGGTACGCGCAGTGCTCGCCGACGGCCCGCCGCCCCCCATCAACGAGGAGTAATCCATGCCCATCACCGTCACCTACACCGACGCGATCGCCGTCCTCGACCTCGGCGACGACGAGAACCGGTTCTCGCTCGGCGCGCTCGACGACATCGGGGGCCTGCTCGACGACGTCGTCTCCTCGGGAGCGGGCGGCCTCGTCACCACGGGCACCGGCAAGTTCTACTCCAACGGTCTCGACCTCGACTGGCTGCTGTCGCACGGCGACCAAATGCAGTCCTACGTCGGACGCGTACACGCGCTCTTCGCCCGTGTGCTGACGTGCCCGATGCCGACGGCCGCAGCACTCAACGGGCACGCCTTCGGTGCAGGCGCCATGCTCGCGATGGCCCATGACTTTCGCGTGATGCGCGCCGATCGAGGCTTCTTCTGCTTTCCCGAGGTCGACATTCGCATCCCGTTCACCCCGGGTATGGCCGCGTTGATCCAGGCCAAGCTCACCCCCGCGGCCGCCGTGGCGTCGATGACCACCGGACGCCGGTTCGGCGGCGGCGAGGCACTGCAGTTCGGCATCGTCGACGCGACCGCCGCAGAGGGTTCCGTCGTCGACGATGCGGTCGCCTTCATCGCACCGCTCGGCGGCAAGGACGCAGGCACCGTCGGTGCCATCAAGCAGACGATGTACGGCCCGGCGATCGCGGCGCTGGCGAATTGAGTCAGAGCATCGCCGGCTTGCCGAAGCTCGCCAGCACCCCCGGCGAATAGAGTCCGCGCAGACGCTCCCCCGTCGGCTCTACACCGGCGGCGGCGACCAAGTCGTCGGCCAGTTCGACGATTCTGGCCGAGTGAAGCGGAAACGCCACGTGTTCGTTGGGGACCCACCACGTACGGCCACCCTTGCGGGTGTGCGCCCCCCATCGGGCGGTCAGCCACGTCTCCAGCGGCGTCGGCTCGACGACGGGACCCACCTCGACGCCGACCCTGCACCGCAATCCACGGTGTGGCAGCCGTCGCACGCTGTCGTAGGTGATGCGACTGCCGTCACGGGTCAACCGCATCTTCGCCCACGTGTACGGCGTCCCAAGCGCGGTGCGGGTGACCGGCACGACGGCCAGCCGCGCGGTCTCCAACGACCGAAAGAGCACGCCGTGCCTGCCGTGGTCGTCGACCGAGTACAGCCGCACGTTGGTCTCGAGGAACCGGCCGAAGTACGGAATGGCACGCGGAATGCCAAGCGACAGTCGACTCATGGCGAACGGCACCAGACCTACGTAGGTCTGACCGTCGCCGAACACGTCGGGCCGGGCGCCGTCGGGAAACATGTGCGCGACGGCGCCCGGGTCGACCGGCCAGTGCACGAACGTCAGGTCACCCCAGAACTGCCGCGTGAACACCGGCCGCGGCAAGGCGGGCGCGGTAACGGCGAATCCCTCGGGCAACGATTCCGGCACGGTACCAATCGTGTCACTAACTGCTGGCGCCGCGGCCGGTCTGTTGTTGCAGCTCGTCGATCATGTCCGACGCGGCGGCCTTGGTCAGGTCGTCGGGCACCTCCCGCCCCGCCTCCTGGGCCAACGTGTTCAGATAACTACGCTGCGGACCGGTCATCGGCTCGTCACCGGTAACCCACTCCGACGTGTCCTTCTCAGCGGTTTCGTTCGGCGCCTGTTGCGCATCTTCGCTCACTGACATCACCTCCACGCCAGGGATATCCGTCGCACGTCTGTTCGAAACCTGCTCAACCGTTTCACGCGCATCCCACCGGGGCACCCCCCAGCAGTGCCGACCGACGAGGAACCCACCACCACCGACAAGGACGTCAGGCTCGTCCGCCTGACGGCAGGCGGTCCGATGATGGTGCAGGGTCCGGTGCGCGTCGAGACGCCCGACGGGTCGACCGTCGAATCCGATCGGTTCATGGTGGCGATCTGCACCTGTCGACGCAGCAAGACCTACCCGTTGTGCGACACCAGCCACCGCAAGAAGCGGCGCCCGACTCCCTGAGACCTGGCCCACAATGCGGCGTCGAGACGATTACCAGATCGTGCGACGGGTACGCAACTTGGGTAGGTGCACCCCGCGCCGAGACACATCAACGCCGAAGGGGCGAACCCAAATGAGTACCACCACCAACACTTTGATCGCACAACTGCGCGCGCTGCTCGACCTGACCAACACCGAGATTCAGGTCGCCGAGACCCGCGTAGCCCAGGCCCGCACCGACGCCGTTCGACGCGAACTGACGCAGAACGCGCAGAACGGTCGCGACCGCGCCGAGGCCATCGAAAGGGCGATCCGCCAGCTCGGCGGCCGTCCCGACGTCATCGGCCCGTTCCTGGGCCGTGCCGCCGCCGCCGTCAAGGCCCTCACCGAGCAGGCTCAGCCGTTCGACGAGGCGCTGCTCGGCGACCTCGCGCTGGAGCACCAGCTGTTCGACCGCGCGCGCTATGTGAAGGCTCTCGCCGTCGCAGCCCAGGAGTCCGACGTCGAGGCGCTCGCCTCACGTCTGATCACCGCCCACGCGGCGACCGTCGACTGGCTGACCACTGTTCTTGCCGAGGACGCCCTCGGCGGACCGGCCGCTCTGCGCCGGACCCCGCTGCAGGCCGCAGCCGGAACCGCCATCCAGCTGGTCAACGTGCCGGTGAACTGGTCGGTCCGCAGCTTGGACAAGGCCGTGGACACAGTCCGAGCGACGCCGCTGGCCGTCAGCGAGTTGATCAACCGCGGCAAGCGCGTTGGCGACGTCGCGAGCAAGACCGTGTCGGCATCCCGCGACGCCGCACTCGAGACCGCGGAAGCCGTCATCCGTGAGGGCGGCGCGGAGCGGGCGGCCGACGTCCTGCACTCCGCGCGTAGCGCCACCGGCGCCCTTGACGCCGACGAACTGCCGATCGACGGTTACGACGAGCTCAACGTGTCCGAAGCCGTGGGCGCCATCAAGGCGCTGACCAACCCGGCCGACGTCCGCGCGATCCTCGCCTACGAGGAGGCCCACAAGGCGCGTCAGGGTGTGGTGTCTGCAGCCCAGACCCGCATTGCCGCCATCGCCCAGGAAGTCGTCGGCATCAGCTGACCCGTGCACGTGACAAGCCCCGCGGTCCGTCGGACCGCGGGGCTTCGTCATATGCCGTCACGCATTCTCCGACAACCAATTTCGGATGGCGGGTCGGTAGCCAGCCGGCTGGTCGCCGACCTTGACACCCGGACTGATCAGCTGACCCTGGTACTCGGGAGTGAACATCCGGTACACCGACTCGGGCGCAACGGCACTGGCCTCGTCGAGCCTTGCCCTCAGCTCGCCCGGCAGCTCGAAGTCCAGTGCCGCCATGGTGGACCCGAGTTGATCGGCGCTGCTGGCCCCGACGATCGCCGAGGAGATACCGGGCTGGGTGGCAACCCAGTTGACGGCGACCTGAGCCATCGTCACGTCCAACTCGTCGGCAACCGACTCCAGCCGTTCGAGCAGTCGCCAATCTCGTTCCGTCAGTGCAAGACCCGACCCGCCGGGCGTGCTCAGGCGGCCGTCGCCGGTGAGTCCGTGCGCGGAGTCGTGGCGGTACTTGCCGCTGAGGAAACCACCGCCGAGCGGGCTCCACGCCGTGAGCCCTAGGCCGAGCGCCTGCGCCATCGGGACGTGTTCCACCTCGAGCTGACGTTCCACCAGCGAGTAGGGCAATTGCAGGTTGATCATCGGCGTCGACGACTGGGCCCGCGCCAGCGTCTGTGCTTGCGCCGCATACCAACTCGGCACGTCTGACAACCCGGCGTAGCGAATCTTGCCCGCCCGGACCAGATCGTCGAACGTGCGGATGACTTCTTCGACCGGTGTCAGTCGGTCCCAGGTGTGCAGCAGGAACAGGTCGACGTAGTCGGTTTTCAAGCGGCGCAGTGAGTCCTCGAGGGCACGGATCATGTGCTTGCGGCCGTTGCCGCCGGCGTTCGGGTCACCGGGGGCCACGCTGTTGGTGAACTTGGTGGTCAGGACGACCCGGTCGCGCACGTTGGCCTCGGCGACGAGCGTGCCCAGAATCGTCTCGCTCTCACCGGCGGTGTAGAAGTCCGCGGTGTCGACGAAGTTGCCGCCGTCCTCGAGGTAACGACGGAAGATGGGTCGACTCTCGTCGAGGGACTTGCCGTAGGCGGCGTGGTAACCGCCGGTGCCGAAGTTCATGGTGCCCAACGCAAGCCGGCTCACGCGAAGGCCCGACGTGCCGAGGAGGTAGTACTGATCGAGTGCCATGCCGTCAGCCTGCCCATCCAAAAATGGACCCACAAGTCCACAATCCGCTGGCGTTCAATGCGTGGCGCCGAACTCGACGCGGTCACTAGCATTCCGGAGATGTCGGCAAGCGATCTCGGGCTCTTGGTGTTCGCCGGTCCCACCGGTGACCACAACGATCGTGGCATGGCGGGCGCGCCGATCGTCGGCAGAGAGCTGAGCCTGCGCCTCGGTCTCGACCCGACCGTGATCGGCCAACCGCAGCCGGCGACGTCGGCACCGTGGGAGCAGGCCCTGCTCGCAGCTCTTCCCGGGCTCACCGAGCTGCGAGATGCCCATGGCCACATGATGTCTCGGGGACAAGTGCCGGTACTGGCGGCGTCACGATGTGCCGCGTCCCTGGCGACGTTGCCCAACGTCGCAACGCTGCGCCCGGATGCCGTCGTCGTGTGGTTCGACGCCCACGCCGATCTCAACACCCCGGCCGGCTCGACGACCGGGTATCTCGGCGGGCTGGTTCTCAGCGCGGCCGCAGGCTGGTGGGATTCCGGCCTCGGGTCAGGGCTCTCGCCCGACCGCATCGTGCTTGGCGGGACCCGCGATCTGGACCCGCCCGAGCAGACCCTCGTCGACGAGGGAACCGTCAAGCTCGCCGTCGGCCCGCACCTGATGGATCAGCTCGACCGCTACGTCGGCGACGCACCGGTCTACTTCCACCTCGACTGCGACGTCCTCGATCCCGGCACGGTCCCGACCGACTACCGGGTGCCAGGTGGGCTTTGCCTCGACGACCTGGCGGCCGTCGCCCGTCGCCTGGGCCGCAACGACGTCGTCGGCGTCGAGATCGCCGAGTTCGAAGCCGCCGACCCCGACGACCACACCGACTACGCCCGACCACTCGTCGATGCCCTGATGCCGTTATGGGCGCCGGGGGGCACGCCCCTCTGATAGAAAGCAGAGATGGCAGTCACTAGCGCGCCCCGCAAGAGACGTCACCGGCTAGTGCTGCCCGCCGTTGCCCTGGCATGCCTGGCGGCTCCGAGCGGCGTCGCACAGGCCTCGCCCGTCTTCGACGTGGACGCCTATGCCCAGTGCACCACGACGGGGCCCGCTCCCGGCCAGGACGTCGACGCATTCACCAGCGAGTGCTGCGTCCAACACGCGGGTGTCCCAGCCCCCACCCGGTTCGGAATGGGTTGCGCCGCACCGATGCGAGCCGACGCCGGCCCCGACGAACGCCCGCTGATCGTGCTCCCGTCGCGTGCCCTTCCCGACGAGCAGGCCGACGCCGACCTCAACGGTCTGATCGACATGCCCGTCCCCGAGCCGCTGCCCTAACCCGTAGGCGGCGGAGGCGGCGGCAGGATGAGACCGGGAGGCGGCGTCGGACCGTCCGCCGGATCAGGCAGGAACTGCACCAATCCCGGCGGGATGACGGTCCCCGGCGGCGGCGCGGTACCCGGCAGCGGCTCGCCGAGCTGCTGCTGCGGGGCCTGCCCGAGCCCGCCGTAGGTCCGGCCGGCCCGTTGCATGTCGATCCACCGGCCGAACCACTCGCGCTTGCTGACGTCGGCGTTCTCGTCGCCAGGGGCGACGTCGAACTGTTGACCGCCCGGTGCAGAAGGCACTTCGTGCTGCTGAATGCCGTACGCGTTGTTGAACACGTTGAGGTTTGGCACGATCCCCGTGCCGCCGTTGGGAGCCTCGGGGACCGGGTTCTGGCCCAGCAGGCTGTTCTGGTCGAGTCCCACCACCGACGGGGCGCCCAGTGCACCGGGCACCGCAGGCGCGTTGTTCTGCGCCAGCACGTCGAGCCCCGTCGGACCAAGCGCCCCAAGCCCTGGCACCGTTGGCCCGGGAGGAGGTGGCAGGGCGGGATCCCCGGGAACCGGAAGCGGTTCGGGGGGAAGGTCATCGGCCACGGCGGTCGCCGGGAAGGCGACCGCCGTGCCGACTGCGAGCAAGCCACACGCTGCGGCGACGATGCGGTGTCGGTCAATCATTGCCATGTGCCTCGTTCTTCGGTGTGGTTGCTCGGGAGTACCGCGACTTGCGTCAGACGGACTTCGTGATGCCGTAGTAGGCCACCACGTCGTCGGTGTCCGTCGTCGAGCTCGTCAGCGTGGCGTAGGACCGCAGGAACGACTGTCCGACACACCCGTC
>Ga0209051_1001533_pt1 | contig 19234 bp, 19 predicted proteins | sample AraplaCvi_mMS_r2_2_FD_184286 | JGI IMG/M metagenome (GOLD analysis project Ga0209051, IMG submission 184286) | Arabidopsis root microbial communities from North Carolina, USA - plate scrape MF_Cvi_mMS_r2 (SPAdes) (version 2) | ecosystem: Host-associated > Plants > Roots > Endosphere | place...
CCGGCTCGATATCCTGGACGAGCGCAGCGCCGCTGCCACGTACCCCCACCAGGAGATTCCCATCAGCAGCTTCGCCGACAAGACGTTTACTGCGCCGGCGCAGATTCGGAACTTCTGCATCATCGCGCACATCGACCACGGGAAGTCGACGCTGGCCGACCGGATGCTCGGCATCACCGGGGTCGTCGCCGACCGTGACATGCGCGCCCAGTACCTCGACCGGATGGACATCGAGCGCGAGCGCGGAATCACCATCAAGGCGCAGAACGTTCGGCTGCCGTGGGTGGTCAACGACGAGGAATTCGTCCTGCATTTGATCGACACCCCAGGTCACGTCGACTTCACCTATGAGGTGTCGCGTGCGCTCGAGGCCTGCGAGGGCGCGGTGCTGCTCGTCGACGCCGCCCAGGGCATCGAGGCGCAGACGCTGGCCAACCTGTACCTGGCGCTCGACCGTGGCCTCACGATCATCCCGGTGCTCAACAAGATCGACCTGCCTGCCGCCGACCCGGACCGCTACGCCGGCGAGATCGCGCACATCATCGGTTGCGAGCCAGAGGACGTCCTGCGGGTCTCCGGCAAGACCGGCGTCGGCGTCCGCGAGCTGCTGGACGCCGTCGTGCGACTGGTCCCTGCGCCGGTCGGTGACCCCGATGCTCCCGCCAGGGCGATGATCTTCGACTCGGTCTACGACATCTACCGCGGCGTCGTCACCTACGTGCGCGTGGTCGACGGCTCGCTGAGGCCGCGCGAGAAGATCAAGATGATGTCGACCGGCACCACCCACGAGCTGCTGGAAGTCGGCATCGTCTCACCCGATCCCAAGCCAAGCGACGGTCTCGGCGTCGGCGAGGTCGGGTACCTGATCACCGGCGTCAAGGACGTCCGGCAGTCGAAGGTCGGCGACACGGTGACCTCCTTCCGCAACGGCGCCACCGAAGCGCTGACCGGCTACCGGGAACCCCGCCCGATGGTCTACTCGGGGCTGTATCCGGTGGACGGTTCTGACTACCCGAACCTGCGCGACGCCCTCGAACGTCTTCAGCTCAACGACGCCGCGCTGGTGTGGGAGCCCGAGACGTCCGTCGCGCTGGGCTTCGGCTTCCGCTGCGGATTCCTTGGGCTGCTCCACATGGAGATCACCCGCGAGCGCCTCGAGCGCGAATTCGACCTCGACCTGATCTCGACCGCGCCGAACGTGGTGTACCGGGTGGTGAAGGACGACGGGACCGAGCTGATCGTCACGAACCCGTCGGACTGGCAGGAGGGCAAGGTCCGGTCGGTCTTCGAACCGATCGTCAAGACCACCGTCATCGCGCCGAGCAAGTTCATCGGCACCATCATGGAGCTGTGCCAGGCGCGGCGCGGCGAACTCGGCGGCATGGACTATCTGTCGCCGGAGCGGGTCGAGCTGCGCTACACGATGCCGTTGGGCGAGATCATCTTCGACTTCTTCGATTCGTTGAAGTCACGCACCCGCGGCTATGCCAGCCTCGACTACGAGGAGGCAGGCGAGCAGGAAGCCGACCTGGTCAAGGTCGACATCCTGCTTCAGGGTGAGGCAGTCGACGCGTTCAGTGCCATCGTGCACAAGGACGGCGCCGCCGCCTACGGCAACAAGATGACCACCAAGCTGAAGGAACTCATTCCCCGTCAGCAGTTCGAGGTGCCCATCCAGGCTGCCATCGGCGCGAGAATCATTGCGCGCGAAAACATTCGAGCCATCCGCAAGGACGTGCTCAGCAAGTGCTACGGCGGTGACATCAGCCGCAAGCGCAAACTGCTCGAGAAGCAGAAGGAAGGCAAGAAGCGGATGAAGACGATCGGCCGGGTCGAGGTGCCGCAGGAGGCCTTCGTCGCCGCGCTGTCGTCGGATGCCGCCAGCGACAAACCGAAGAAGTAGCCCCGTGCGCTGGCCGGCGGGCACGGTGTTCGTCGTCCTGCTGCTGGCTGGCTGCGCGCAGACGGTGGCGGGGGTGGCCACGCCCGCGGCGTCGGCGGTGAAGGTGCTGCCGACCGAGGCCGAGATCAGCTCCGACCTCGGAAACACCTTGAGCACCTTCGGATTTGAGCCCTTCGTCGGTGGGGTCGAGATCCTGCCCGACGGCTATCGCAGCGATGCGGAGGCCTCGCCGATCCGCTGCGCCGCCGTCACCGACACCGCGCCGCGCATCGTGTACGAGCCACTGCCCGTCGTCGAGGCGGCCCGGCAGAGTTACTTCAACTGGGACGAGGGCGTCGACGCCTCGGGAGCCGACGCGGCAGTGATTCGGCTCGCCGCGCCGACGGCCGCCCAGCAGGCGTTCGCATCGTTCGCGCGGCAATGGCAGCAGTGTTCGGGCACCACCGTGGTCAAGCACGTGGGTGACGCGGTGATCGACGCGGCCGTCACGGACGTGACCGTGCAGGACTCGGTCGTCTCCGCGACCGTTCGGACCCGACAACGTCCGGGCGGCACCCAGACCCGGTACGAGCGTGCGCTCGGCGTCCGCGACGGAACCCTGGTCGAGGTCTCGCTGGCCGTCACACCAGTCGGTGAACGCCAGCCGGATCCACGGGCCTGGGCAGTGCTTATCGCCGAAACGATGCTCGGCAAGTCACAATGACCTGGGTGAGGACCTCCGTGCCCCGGTGTGCTCGGTTGTGCGCGGCATTGGCCGTCGCGGCCGCAGCATGCTTGGGCTGCGCGAGCACCGTCGAGGGTGTCGCCGTGCGAGACGTCGACGCCAATCCGACGAACGTCCAACCGCTGCGTGAATCGCAACTTGGCGACGTCATGCTGAGCATCGCCCAGCTCAACGGGATTGCCGGTGCGACACAGATGGAAGTCGTCCTCTCCGGTGACCGGATGTCCGACAACTCCGATGCCGTCTCGGACCCCGACTGTCTCGGTTCGATCTTCGGTGCCGAGGATCTGGTCTACCGGTCCAGTAGGTGGACGGCGGTGCGTGATCAGGTCGCGCGGGAGCCGCAGGACGGCAACGCGCACTGGGCGGAGCAGACCGCCGTCCTGTATCCGAACGAGCAGCTGGCCGACGCCTTCGTCGAGAAGTCGACGTCGTCCTGGCGGGGCTGCGGCGGCTTCTCGGTGGCCGTCGACGACGACACGACGAGTTCCATCTGGCGGATCGACGAGGTGCGCGTCCACGGCGACGTCGTCACACAGCGGATTGCCCAGGAGGACTCCGACGGGTGGGAGTGCCAGCACGCCATGTCGGCGGTGGCGAACCTGTCGGTCGAGGCCATCGCGTGCGCGTTCGGCATCAACGACGAGGCCGTCTCCATGGTCAGCGCCATGCTTGCGAACGCGGCTCGGCTCTAGGCCTGCAATCGGGATCATCGCGATTCGATCCCTTGTCGCCCGGTCATGACTGCGCGACCATCGCGGTCGACCATCGTCGAGGAGAGTGCCGTGAGCCAACCGAGTTCCGAACCGCAGGAGCAGGCGTCGTGGTACGCCCGTGCCGGCACCGACTGGTGGGCGACGATCGTCGCAGGCGCGATCACCGTCCTCGCCGTCACCAACCTGCTTCCCAGAATTCCGTGGTGACGCGATGAGCTCGACGTCAGTCACCTCCGACGAGGACCAGGTCGACGAGGCCGCGGCGCCTGCGAATCCGCTCGCATACGTCCCCGGCGTGCTGCTGTTGATCGTGATCGGCGTGCTCGGCAAGTACGCCCAGATCGGCTGGAATGCACTTGCCAAGCACGAGCACTGGACCGTTCCGGACATCGAATACGTGCTGTGGTCCATCCTGATCGGCCTGCTGATCACCAACACGGTCGGCGTGCACCGCATCTTTCGACCCGGCGTCGGGACGTATGAGTTCTGGTTGAAGATCGGAATCGTCGCTCTCGGTTCGCGATTCGTTCTCGGCGACGTACTCAAGCTCGGCAGCACCAGCTTGGTGCAGATCTTGGTCGACATGGTCGTGGCCGGTGCCATCATCATCGCCGCGGCCCGCCTGTTCGGGCTGTCGGGCAAGCTGGGGTCGCTCTTGGCGATCGGCACGTCGATCTGTGGCGTGTCGGCGATCATCGCGTCCAAGGGTGCGATCCGGGCGCGCAACTCCGAAGCCGCCTACGCGATCGCGGCGATCCTCGCGCTCGGCGCCGTTGCGCTGTTCACCCTCCCGCCCCTCGGACATCTGATCGGCCTCAGCGACCACGAATTCGGGCTCTGGGCAGGGCTTGCCGTCGACAACACCGCCGAGACCACGGCGACGGGCTACCTCTTCTCCGAGGAGGCGGGCAAGATCGCCGTCCTGGTGAAGTCGACGCGGAACGCCCTCATCGGATTCGTCGTGCTCGGTTTCGCGCTGTACTGGGCGGCGCGTGGTGAGGCCGACGCCATCGCCCCTGGCGTGAGGGCCAAGGCGGTGTTCGTGTGGCAGAAGTTCCCCAAGTTCGTCCTCGGCTTCCTCGCCGTGTCCGCGGTGGCGACGGCGGGGTGGCTGACCAAGGGGCAGAGCACCAATTTGGCGAACGTGTCGAAGTGGGCGTTCCTGCTGACCTTCGCAGGCGTCGGCCTGAACACCAACTTCCGCGAGCTCGCGCGGACCGGGTGGCGCCCGTTGGTGGTCGCCGTCATCGGATTGTTGGTGGTCGCAACGGTTTCCCTCGGTCTGGTGTTGCTGACCTCACGGGTGCTTGGCTGGGGCGTCCACACGTGACGCCTGACTCGGCGACGCCGTGAGGGCAGAACGCGTCGTCGTCGTCGGTGGCGGTTTCAGCGGCGCGATGTGCGCGGTCAACCTCACCAGGCTCAGCCAACGTCCCCTACACGTCACCGTCGTCGACGACCGCGGTTCGGTGGGCCGAGGCGTCGCCTATGGTGTGCGCCGACCGGAGTATCTGCTCAACGTGGCCGCGCGCAACATGTCCGCCTTCCCCGACGAGCCAGACCACTTCCTGCAGTGGTTGCAGACCCGCGCCGAATTCGAGCAGACCCCGGAAGTCGAACTTCGCGAGCGCTTCATCCCGCGCCAGATCTACGGCGACTATCTACGGTCGATCGTGCAGCACCACCTGCAGAGCCCCGGCGAACTGACCCACGCCACTTCGGAATTCGTCACCGGTGTCGCGGTCGACGTCGAGCCCGCCGGATCGGGGTGTCGGGTCCACCTGGCCGACGGATCCCTCCTCGAGGCAGACCGCGTGGTGCTGGCCACCGGCAACGAGCCACCCGCGCCCCTGTCCGGCAGTGAGGAACTCGAAGATCACCCCGCCTGGGTCGGCAACCCCTGGACGGCCTGGGAGACACGCCTGCCCCCGACGGACGGCAGCATCGTCATCCTCGGCACCGGTCTGTCGGCGGTCGACGCCGTCGTCACCCTCCGAGAACTGGGCTGGATGGGCCGTATTCATGCCGTGTCGCGCCACGGATGGTTCCCTCACGCCCACTTCCGAGGCATCGAGTACCCCGAGTTTCCGCCCGCGGGAATCGATCTCGCCGAACTGGGGCTACGCGAACTGCACTCGCTCGTCACCGAGCACTGCGCGGCGTTGCACGAACGAAACGCCAACCCCGCGATCATCGTCGACAAGTTGCGCCCGCACACTCAGCGGATTTGGAGTGGCTTCACCACCGACGAGCGGCTGACCTTCGCCAAGGAGCATGCCGCACGCTGGAACGTGTTCCGGCACCGAATCGCACCCGTCATCCACGCACAGGTGACCGGCTCGCAACTCACCGGGCAGCTTCGGGTTCACGCCGCGAGCATCGCCAAGGTGGCGGCGGCATGGGATCGGGTCGACGTCCAGATGGACGACGGCTCGACGTTGTCCGGCGATCTGGTGGTGAACGCGACCGGTCCGTCGACGAGATTCAGCGCGACGCGATCGGTGCTGCTGCAGAACCTGCTCCGCCGGGGTGCCGTGGCGCCCGACGCCACCGACATGGGGGTGCGGGTCGACGCCGACCACACGGTGGTGGACGGTGCGGGGGAGCGGTCGCCGTGGTTGCTCGCCGTGGGCCCGATGCTCCGTGGGACGTACTGGGAGACCATCGCCGTGCCCGAATTGCGTTCGCAGGCACGGCGAGTGGCCGAGACGGTACTCGGCGCCGCGCACGACGAGCGTGACGACGTGCAGCCCCAACTCGAATACATGATCTGACCGTCGACCGGTCGGACTCAGTGATGCCCGGGGACGTACCGGCGCGCGATCTCTAGCCAGGCGTCGAGTTCCGCCGACGTCTCGTAGTCCGAATCCAGTAGGTACAGCGAGCGCACGGGCACGCTCGCGCCGATCTCGACGAGCACCGGGCGCAGTGTCAGTTCCGGTGCCAGGGCGTGGGCGAGCGAACCGCCGAGCATGAGTGGAAACGTGGGGATCTGCCCCAGCTCGCCCGCCCCGAACTGGTCGAGGAACAACTTCAGCAGTCCGGTGTAGGTCGCCTTGTAGGTGGGAGATGCCACCACCAACAGATCGGCGGACGTCACGATTTCCTTGGCCTCGGCCACCTTTGGATCACCCCAGCCCAGTAGGCCGGCGCCGAGGTCGACGACGTCGATCACGTGTGTCGGCGGGGCGCCGGTCAGCTTCGTGGCTACCAACTCCGCGGCGGCCCGAGTTCGGGACCGGGGCTTGGGGTTTCCGACGATTACCACGCTCATGGTGTTAGAAGGATCCGTTCCGTGAGAGTCGTGTTCCGTTGGGGAGCTTCTCGCCTGCGTCGACGGCGACCGAGAGCTTGTTCTCCGCAGGCGCCACGGGGCACGTCGCGTAGTCGGTGAACGCGCACGGCAGGTTGGCCGCCTTGTTGAAGTCCAGCGTCACCAAGCCGTCGGCGTCGGGCTCTTCGACCGAGAGTGACCGGGCTCCCGGGTAAGTGGTGACGCCACTGGTCGCGTCGGTGAACAAGATGTGCAATCCACCCGTCGGACGGCCGAAGACGACGAGGCGTCGCCATGCGCCGGCAAGGGTGAAGTCGACGACCCCGACGGCGTCGTGATGATGTTCGAGCCCCTCGACGACGGCCCCCGTCGTCACCGTCGTGGCCTGCTCGTAGGGAGTGAACGTGCCGGTGACGACCCAACTTTCGCTCGGGGCGTAGCTCGGAATGCCGCGAAAGGCCTGAAGTTGCGGGGCCTTCGGATCGTGGACCCGCAGCGCGACCGAACCCGTGCGGCGAATGACCTCGATGCGCCGCTCGCCGTCCTCGACGAGGATTCCAGGTGCGCCCTCGACCGGCTCGAGTCGTTCGACCCCGTCGACGCCCTCGACGAACACCGCGTTGGCGTCAGCCCGCCACCGTCCGGGAAGGTCGGCTACGGTGGCGAATTCGTCGTCGAGCCAATACAATCCGGTGATGCTCACCCAACCGAGCGGGTCGCGGTAGTAGCTTTCGCGTTCGTCGTGCCAAGCGTTCCACCTCGTCTCGAACGTCGTTGCGTCGGTGTCGCTGTTTAGGTCAGTGGTCATGATGCCCATCCTCTTCGTCGATCGTCGTCGGTCGTGCTCTGTGCCATCAATGGACGACTGGGAAACAGTTTTCGAAGAACCGGCGCGACGTCGGACTGGAACAGTTCGAGGCTGCGACGCTGCTGGGCAGCCGTCACCCCGCCCGCGTCGGCGCTGAGGTGCATGACCTCCTGACCAAGCTGCCCGTGGTAGCGGCCCACCTTGTCGATCACCTGCTCGGGGCTGCCTATCAGCGCCGAACTGCGCGCGACGAGGTCGTCGACCGACCCGAACACCACGGGCATTCCCGCCCGGCGCTGCGCGGCCAATCGAGCATCGAACACGGGTCGATAGGTGGCGATGGCCTCCTGCGACGTCGCGGCGACGTAGAAGCCGGCGGTGCCCGCGCCGACCAACGCATCCTCGGGTCGACGGCCGTAGTACTCCCAGCGCTCCCGATAGTGTCGGATCAACTCGGCGTAGGGCTCGATCGGATGGGTCACGTTGGCGGAGAACACGGGGTCACCGTGGCGCGCGGCGAGGTCGACGGACTCGGTGCTGGTCGCACTTCCATGCCAGATGCGAATGACGTTCTGCAGCGGGCGGGGAAGGGCCTTCGCGCCGTTGAGTGCCGGCCGGAACCGGCCCGACCACGTCACGCTGTCGCTCGCCCACAGCAGTCGAAACAGTTCGTAGCCCTCGCGATTGCGCTCCCACTGGTCGTCGGTGGTGACGTGGAACAGTTCGGCCTGCGCGGCACCGTTACCCTTGCCGATGATCAACTCCAGACGCCCGCCCGACAGATTGTCGAGCGTCGAGTAGTCCTCGAAGGCGCGTACCGGATCGAGCAGGCTGAGCGTCGTCACGCCGGTGAACAGGCTGATGTGAGACGTCCGGGCAGCGATGTTGCTCAGTACCACCGGTGGTGACGACGAGATGAACGGATCCTCGTGTCGCTCACCGACGGCGAAGCCGTCGAAGCCGAGTTCCTCTGCCAGTACGGCGGTCTCGACGACCTCGCGAAGCCGGGCGGACGGGCTCTTTCTCTCGCCCGTGACCGGGTCGGGTACGTGGGTGATGAGGGTCAGCAGAAGAAACTTCACGACGCGGGTGCCACAACCGTGAGAAACGTCGTCACGGACACGAACCTCCATCCGTGCCGGGCGGCACGGTCTCATCGAGGAACACTCGTACGTGGACGGTCATTCCTTGGCGAGTTCCTCCAGCCGAAAACCGACCTTGAGCGTCACCTGGAAGTGCGCGACCGCGCCGTCCTCGAGCTCACCTCGCACCGACTGGACCTCGAACCAGTCCACGCCGCGCAGCGTCTGCCCGGCGCGGGCCACGCCGTTGCGGATCGCCGCGTCGACGCCGTCCGGCGAGGTGCCGACGATCTCGACGATGCGGTAGGTGTGCTCGCTCATGAAACTCCTCTGACGTTGGGTGGCATCGAGTCAACTGCACGTGGCACCCGAGCGGCACCGTTGTACTCGCGACGATTCTGGAGTCGACGACCGGGGCGGCACGATGCTTCCGGCCAGGATGATTCGAACCTCCGGCGGCGTTGGCTACCAGCATTTTTGGCGTTGGGCAGGGGCGTAACCGCAGGCTCGAGCGGTGCCGCCCCGGTTAGCCTTGAGACAACTTCCCAGGGAGCGCGCATGACCGAACCGCACCACCTCCGTCAACTGGATACCTGGATTCGCACGTACTGGCCGTGGCTCGGCCTCGTGGTGGGTATCGCGATCATCACCGTCGGCGGCATTCTCTTCAGCCCCGCGAGCCCGTAACCGCACTTCTGACAACCAAATTGGGGAGAAACATGCCCAAACCCGCCAAGGATCGTCCGCTCTACTTCTCGGCGTTCGTAATGAACACGCCGTCGCACGTGATCCACGGGCTGTGGCGCGATCCGACGGCAGCCAATCACGAGATCAACTCGCTGGAACATTGGGTCGACCTGGCGCGGTACCTCGACGGTGCAGGCTACGACTTGATGTTCTTCGCCGACGTCAGCGGCCTGCGCTCACCATGGAACGGGTCCTACGAGCTGGTGGCGCGGGAGGGCATGCAGATTCCCACGAACGATCCGTCGGTGCTGATCTCGGCGCTCGCCACTGCGACGAAGAACCTGGGTTTGGTTTACACCAGTTCGATCGCGCAGAGCCTTCCGTTCGACTTCGCACGGCGCATCTCGACCCTGGACCACTACACGCGTGGACGCGTGGGCTGGAACATCGTGACGAGCTTCTCCGACAACACCTACCGCAACTACGGTCACGACAAGCTCGTCGAGCACGATCTGCGGTACGAGATCGCCGAGGAGTACGTCGACGTTCTCTACAAGCTGTGGGAGGGGTCGTGGGACGAGGACGCGCTGCGTGCCGACAAGCAGGCCGGCGTGCACGCCGACGCAGGAAAGATCCACAAGATCAACCACGTCGGTGAGCACTTCTCGGTTGAGGGACCGCACTTCGTGACACCGTCCCCGCAGCGCGTTCCCGTGCTGTTTCAGGCTGGCGCATCGCCCGTGGGGCAACGGTTCTCGGCCCGCAACGCCGAGGGGGTGTTCATCTCCAGCCCGGATCCCGAGTCGGCTCGCGGTTTGATCGCCGAGACGCGGGAACTGGCTGCCGGCTACGGCCGCGACCCCTACGACGTGAAGTTCTTCCAGGGTTTGTCACTGGTGGTGGGCCGAACCTCTGAGGAGGCGAGGGAGAAGGAAGCGCGGATCGAGGAGCTGTCCAGCGTCGAGGGCGTACTGTGCCACATCCTCGGCGACGCGGGCATCGACGCGGGGGCGCTGCCGCTGGACACCCCGCTGTCGGATCTTGGCGAGTTCCGGGGCATCCAGGGCTGGATCAGGTGGGCGGCCGAGGCTGCGGGAGATGCCGAGCCGACGATCAACGATTTGGGCCGCGCCTTCGAACGGAGCAGTCGCATCGTCGGCTCGCCCACCGAGATAGCCGACAAGCTGGAGGAGTGGCGCGACGCCGGCATCGACGGCGTCAACGTGTTCCATGCCGTCCGCCCCGGCACCTTCTCCGACATCGCGGAACTGCTGTTCCCCGAACTGCGCAGGCGCGGACTGCTCAGCGACGACAAGTCGGGAACGTTGCGGCACAAGCTGTCCGGCGGCGGCTCCGACCGCTTGCCCGACAACCACCCGGCGGCTAAGTATCGCGGTGCGTTCACCGGAAACTCGTTGGCGGACAAGGTCGCCGAGCCGCTGACGCTGCCGGCACGGGTATAGCGGCTAACCGAGTGCCGTGTCGTCACGGCTGACTACGGTCTCCACCGCGCCGCGCAACTGCTCGAGCTCCTGACGCTGTTCCTCGGTGTAGTCGCGGGCGTTGTCGTCCAGCACGCAGACCGTGCCGACGACGTTGCCCGCCGGATCGTGAACCGCAAGGCCCAGATAGTTGTGGAGGCCGAACTCCTTCTCGTCCTCGTTGCCGGCGAAGGTCTCATCGGTCCGTGAGTCGCGGACGAACAGGTCGGCGTCGGTGTCGACGATTCGCTCGCAGTACAGCGGCACCCGGCCGGCGTCGTCGCGGGCCTTCTTGCCTGCCGCGCCGACCGTGTAGTGCTTGGTGGCTTCTCCTGCGGTGGCCGCCACGACCATCGAGTCGGGTTCGGAGCGCATCACCAGGACGGACTTCACCCCGAGCAGTTCGGCCACCCGCTCGAGCTGAGGGGTGAGGGCGGCGAGTCCGTCGGTGGTGTCGGTGCGATGGGGTTCGGAGGTCATGAGTCAATCATGCCCGTGTCGGACCCCAAGCCGACAATCGAACACATGAGCGAATCGGGTGCGTCGGCGGCGTTGCTGCAGCGGGTTTGCTCCGCGGCGCGGGCCGAAGCGTGCGCGGTTGGGGAGCGTCTGAGCGCGATCGGCGAGCTCTTCGCTCTGCGGCGCGTCCAGTTCGCGGAGACTGCGGATTGGGCCGTCGATGCAGAGGCCGCGGTCGTCACCGAAATCGCGGCGGCGCTGTCGATTAGTCAGGGCCTGCCGGCAAGTCACATGCGCTATGCCCGGGCCATGCGCGAACAACTGCCGCTGCTGGGTCGGGCGTTGATCGCCGGTGACATCGACGAGGCCACCTTTCGTGCCTGTGTCTTCCGTACAGGGTTGATCGTCGATGACGAGGTGCTTGCCGCCGTCGATCGCGATTTGGCCTTGGCTGCACCACGTTGGGGGTCGTTGAACCGAAGCCAGTTGTCCGCACGCATAGACCGATTCGTAGCTCGACGGGACGCGGATGCGGTCCGGCGACGCCGTGATCGGGTCGCCGGACGGGAGGTGTTCGTCGGCGACGTCGACAACGGATTGGCCGAAATCAATGCCACGGTGCACGCGCCCGACGGACATGCCGTCGACGAGCGACTCACCGCGCTGGCAGCCACGGTTTGCGACGCTGACCCGCGCACGGTGGCTCAACGGCGCGCGGACGCTTTCGGCGCGATGGCCGCAGGCAACGACCGGTTGAGCTGTCTGTGCGGGCGGGCAGAGTGCCCGGCCGGGGGCCGCGCAGCCAGCGCGGTGGTCATCCACGTCATTGCCGACGCGGCCACCGTAGCCGGAATCGGCACCGCTCCCGGGGCAATGCTGGGCTACGAGGGTCTCATCTCGGCGGAGCTGATCGCCGAAATCAAGATGGCCGCCCGGCTGCGGCCGCTGGTACATCCGCGTGACGCCCCGCCCGAGGCGGGGTACGTCCCGTCGCAGTCGTTGGCGGATTTCGTCCGATGCCGGGACATGACGTGCCGCTTCCCGGGGTGCTCCGTCCCCGCGTCGAAGTGCGACGTCGACCATGTCGTCCCGTATGCCGAGGGCGGCCCCACGCACGCGTCGAACCTGTCGTGTAAGTGCCGTACCCATCACCTCGTCAAGACGTTCTGGGGCTGGCATGACGAACAACTCACCGACGGGACGCTGATCTGGACTTCGCCGAGCGGGCAGCGATACGTCACCACCCCGGGCAGTGCCCTCCTCCTTTCGTCGCCATGCATCCCAACCGGGCCGCTCATCCTCGACGCACGTGGCGGCCGTACGTGTGGTGGCCGTGGCGCAATGATGCCGCGGCGTCGCCACTCACGCGACCAGGATCGCGCCCGAGCGATCGCCGCGGAACGCCGACACAACCACGAATCGCGCACCCGACGAGGCATCCCCGACGCACTTCCTGCGCCCCACGATCCGCCACCCTTCTAGCGGATTACTTCCCACTGATCGCAACCATCGGATCCGCGGTGGACCGACCGTACGTTTCAGAAGCATTGCGCCACCGAACTTCTGAGATGAGGGACCCATGACCGACCTTGCCATCAGGGAGTCGACAGCACCCCCGGTCGACAGCCCGGCACCCGCACCCGTGCGGGAGGGCAACCCAGGACTCCTGGCACTGCCGTTGGTGATCGCGGGAGGATTCGGGCTGGGGTTCACCAACACCGGCATCGTCGACGTCGCCGCGGCGGCCGTCCCAATCCTGTTGTCGGCCACGTCGATTGGACTGCTTCTCGCAACCATCTGGGCGGCGGCGTTGGGTCAGAACGTCAACGCCACCGTCTACGGAGTGTTCTTCGGCTTCTACGCCAGCTATGCCGTGCTGTCCCTCGGACTCACCCACGACTGGTTCGGCATCACCGCCGCGGGCGCGGGACCGACCACGGCGCTGTGGCTCGGCAGCTGGCTGTTGACCATCGGCCTGCTCACCGTGCTGGTGCTCCGGCTGCCGTGGACGTATCCGCTGCTGCTCGGCATCGTCGACGTCGCGTTGGTACTGCTGCTGATCGGCGTACTGACCGGGAGCACCGCGGCCACCCACGCGGGCGGCTGGTTCGTCTTCGCCTTCGTCGCGCTGGTCGGCTACTACTACGTCGCCGCGTTGTGGGCGGAGACCGGGGGACGCGCATTGCCCCTCGGTCGGCCGCTGGTCGCCTGACTCAGCTCACATGGGGGCGTTCGCGGGCTGGAACACACCCGTGCTGTCGGCTTCCTCCTCGGCGCGAATCACGTGCACCACGGCGTTGATCAACGCCAGGTGGGTGAAGGCCTGCGGGAAGTTGCCGAGGTGGCGTCCGGTCCGCGGCTCGATCTCCTCGGCGTAGAGATGTAGCGAGCTGGCGAACGACAGCAGCCGCTCACACAGATGCTTGGCCCGGCTGATCTCGCCGATCTCCACCAACGCCGACACCAGCCAGAACGAACAGATCGTGAACGAGCCCTCCTCGCCGGAGAGACCGTCGTCGGTCTCCTCGGTGCGGTAGCGCAGGACGAGGCCGTCCTCGGTGAGCTCGTCGGCGATGGCCAGCACCGTCGCCCGCACCCGCGGATCGTCGGGCGGCAGGAACCGCACCAACGGCACCAGCAGGAGCGACGCGTCCAGCGCGTCGTGCCCGTAGCGCTGCGTGAGTGCGCCACGGTGGTCCACGCCGTGGGCCAGGATGTCGGCCTTGATCTCCTCGGCGATCACCCGCCACTGCTGGGCGTAACTCTTCTCGCCCTGCAGATCCGCCAGCTTCGACCCGCGGTCCAACGCCACCCAGCACATCACCTTGCTCGAGGTGAAGTGCTGCGGCTCGCCGCGAACCTCCCAGATGCCGCGGTCGGGCTCACGCCAATGCTTGATGGCCTCCTCGACCTGAAGCTTGAGCACCGGCCACAGCGTCTCGGGGATCTGCTCGCGCGACTTGGCGTGCAGGTACACCGAGTCCAGCATCGAACCCCAAATGTCGTGCTGCATCTGGTCGTAAGCACCGTTGCCGATGCGCACCGGCCGGGAGTTGTCGTAACCCGACAGGTGGTGCAGCTCCTCTTCGATCAGGCTGCGTTCTCCGCCGACGCCGTACATCACCTGCAGCGGATGGCGCTCACCGTTGTTCGCGCCGGACACGTCGGCGATGAACGAGAAGAAGTCGTCGGCCTCGCGGTCGAGACCCAGGGTGTAGAGACCCCACAGCGCGAACGTCGAATCCCGAATCCACGAATACCGGTAGTCCCAATTGCGTTCGCCCTGAGGCGTTTCCGGCAACGACGTGGTGCTGGCCGCCAGCAGCGCGCCGGTGGGGGAGTAGGTGAGACCCTTCAGGGTCAAGGCGCTGCGCTGCAGGTAGGACCGCCACGGGTGGTCGGGGAAGTCGCCGATGTTGATCCACTGCCGCCACGACTCGCTGGTCTTCCACATCTTGTCCGAGGCCTCTTCGAACGTCTGCGGCGCCGGGTGGCCGGACCAGCTCAACGCGACGAAGACGTTGTCGCCCTCGGTGAGTCGGGTCCGCGCCCGCGCCTCGTGGCCTTCGAGGCCGATCCGCAGGTTCGTGGTCAACCGCAGCGTCGGATGCGCCTCCGGGTTCTTGCTCGAGCGGGCGATCGCCTCGCCGTAGGCCTGCGCCGAGTACTCCCACGTCGCCGGCTCGCGGTGGTAGTCGAATGCCGGCTCGCAGCTCATCACCAGTTCCACGACTCCGCTGACGCAGCGGACGGTGCGCAGCAGGATGTGCTCGGCATCCCAGTCCATCGGGGTGCGGCGGTGGGTCCGTGAGCGGGTGTCCAGGTCGTGCCACGGGCCCATCACCAACGCGTCGCGCACAATCAACCACCCGGTGTGCGTCTGCCAGGTGGTCTCCATGATCAAGCTGCCCGGCAGGTACCGGCGGGCCGACGGAACCGTCACCCCGTACGGCGCCAGCCGGAAGTGGCCCGCCCCGCGGTCGAGGATCGCGCCGAACACGCTCGGCGAATCCGGGCGCGGCACGCACAGCCATTCGACCGAACCGGCCGACGAGATCAGGCAGGTGTTCTCGCAGTCGGACAGGAAGCTGTAGTCCGCGATCGGTGGGAACGGGTTGCGCAGCGGCCCGCTGGGGGCATACGGCACGGGCGCGGTGACCGTGTACGGCGCCTCCGGTACGTGGTCGATTTCATCCGACGAAGCGTCGCTGGACCCAGCTTGCTGCAGAACCATCCCGACATCATCGACTGACCGGGCCTCCGGCGTCTACTCGTGCGGTTCGGGCCGCCTGGCATAGGCGGGTGCCCGCTCGGGGAGCGGTCCGATCGCCACCGCATATCCCGCCACGGTGCGCAGGAACGGCACCCGGCTGACGACGCGGACCGCCAGGGGTGGCGCGGCCGTGCCGCTGCCCGAGACCGCCGCCGCGATGACGCGCGCGTGAATCAGCCGCTGCATGCCCTGGATGAGTGCCGTCGGAACCCACCGCCTGGCCTGGATGCGAGCCAGATCCCTGGTGGGGACGCGACCCGCGCGCAACGGCACCGCCAGCGCGCGCGCCGCCGCGACCGCGTCTGCCACCGCCAAGTTGATGCCGACGCCACCGACCGGCGACATCGCGTGGGCCGCGTCGCCGATCAGCAGCAGCCCGTCGACGTACCACCGGCGCAGCCGGTTGAGCTGTACGTCGAGCAGTTTGACGTCGTCGAAGGACGTCAGCTCGCCGACGCGATCCGCCAGCGCGGGCACCAACCCGGCGACCGTGCGCTGCAACGACTCGATGCCCTCGGCGCGCAACTGCGAGTCGGCGCCCTTCGGGATGATGTAGGCGCACTGGTAGTAGTCGCCTCGGTCGATGACGATCATCGCGTGCCCCGACGTCAGCACGCCCTCCAGCCCGGGCGGGTCACCGTCGGTGCGCGGCAGCCGAAACCACCACACGTCCATCGGGGTGCCGAAGGTCTTTGGCCGCAAGCCCATTGCCGCACGAAGCGTCGAGCCCCGGCCGTCGCACGCCACCGTCAGGTCGGCCCGCATCTCGGCGACCTGTCCGTCCGCGCCCCGGTAGCGGACGCCGACGACACCGACGCCGCTCTGGTTAAGGGGTTCGAGGACCTCGGTGTTGCGGAGCAGCCGGAACGACGGTTCCTTCTGCGCTGCGGTCGCCAGCAGCTCGAGGAAGTCCCACTGCGGCACCAGCGCGATGTGCTTGTGCGGTCCCGGGATGCGGTGCAGGTCGATGTCGACCGGCACGCCTTGCACCGACATGCCGATGCTCTCGATCACCCGGTGGGTGAGTCCTTGGAAGTCGGCGCCAAGCCCAAGGTCGTCCAGCAGCCGCAGCGTGCTCGCGTGCACGGTGTCGCCGCGGAAGTCGCGAAGGAAGTCGGCATGTTTCTCCATGACCGTGACGTCGACGCCGCCGCGGGCCAGCAGCAGGCCCAGCATCATGCCGGCCGGTCCGCCGCCGGCGATGACACAGGTCGTGGAATGAGGTCCATTCACCCCTTGATCGTAGGGTGGACTCGATGACGGGCATCCTGAGTTGGTGGGACGGGGTCGAACTGTGGCTTTCCGGTCTCGGTTTCGTGGCACAGACGGTGGTGGTGATGCCCGTGGTGCTGGTGTTGGCCTATTCGGTGGCCGTGCTGCTTGACGGAGCGTTGGGCAACGGCATCCGTTTGTTGCAGCGCGCCAAGCACGCCGACGAGGATCCGTCATGACCGGGATGCCTCGCTCCAGGGTGACGCTGGTGCTGGTTGCGCTGCTGGCCCTCGTCGTCGTGATGTGGCTGTTCACCAGGTAACGGCACCTTTATCGGGTCTGTTACGCTTCGCGCCATGCACGCACTGTCCAGCAGCGACGACGGCCATGTCCTGGCCCTCATCGCCGTGGGCAACTGCGCTGTCGCCGATGTGCACTGTTGTCGCTGACCCCCATTCCGTTGCGCGGTTTGGTGTCGGTCGCGGCAGTCTTCACGCCTGAGCGCTGATACGTCTCCTTTCCGTCGTGGCGGGTAACAGAACCCATGAAACGCCGCTCCGAAAGGCCCCACTCCATGCCCGTCTTCACCCCGAAGTCGATTCGGTCGCTGACCGCAGCCGGCGCCCTCGCCGTCACGGCCTCTCTCCTCGCCGCGTGCGGTGGAGGCGCGAGCGACGTCGCCGGCGACTCCGCAGGCCCCGCCGCGGACACCACGCTGACGCTGGTGGCCTACGCCGTTCCCGAGCCAGGCTGGAGCAAGGTCATCCCGGCCTTCGCCGCCACGCCCGAGGGCAAGGGCGTCGCCGTGACGACGTCCTACGGCGCATCGGGCGACCAGTCGCGCGGCGTCGTCGACGGCAAGCCCGCCGACATCGTCAACTTCTCCGTCGAGCCTGACGTCACCCGGTTGGTCAAGGCCGACAAGGTCGCCAAGGACTGGAACACCGACGCGACCAAGGGCATCCCCTTCGGATCCGTGGTGTCCCTCGTCGTCCGCAAGGGCAACCCCAAGAACATCAAGGACTGGGACGACCTGCTCCAGCCGGGCCTCGAGCTCGTCACCCCGAGCCCGCTGAGTTCCGGGTCCGCCAAGTGGAACCTGTTGGCGCCCTACGCCGCCAAGAGCAACGGCGGCAAGGACTCCGCCGCAGGCCTCGACTTCGTCAACAAGCTCGTCACCGAGCACGTGAAGTCGCGCCCCGGCTCCGGTCGCGAGGCCACCGACGTGTTCCTGCAGGGCACCGGCGACGTGTTGATCAGCTATGAGAACGAGGCCATCAACGCCGAGCGTCAGGGCAAGGACATCGAGCACATCAACCCGCCGCAGACGTTCAAGATCGAGAACCCCGTTGCCGTGGTGACGTCGTCACAGCACGTGCAGCAGGCGACCGCTCTGAAGAACTTCCTCTACACCCCCGAGGGCCAGAAGCTCTGGGCCGAAGCCGGTTTCCGGCCCGTCGACCCCGCCGTGGCCGCCGACTTCGCCAAGGACTTCCCGACGCCGCAGAAGCTGTGGACCATCGCCGACCTCGGTGGCTGGGGCGACGTCGACCCGGCGTTGTTCGACAAGGACAACGGCTCGATCACCAAGATCTACAAGCAGGCCACCGGATGACCGCTGGGCTCGCGCCGACTCCCGCGGCCCCGGGTCGTCTGCGTCGGGCCAGGGGCACGACGTCGTTGCGCGTTGGCGCGGCGACGTTGTGGCTCAGCGTCATCGTGTTGCTTCCGCTGGCGGCGATCCTGTGGCAGTCCGCCGGCGGCGGGTGGGAGCTGTTCTGGTCCGCGGTCAGTTCCAACGCGGCGCTGGCGTCCTACAAGGTGACGTTGACGATCTCCGTCGCCGTCACCCTGGTCAACCTGGTCTTCGGCCTGCTGGTGGCGTGGGTGCTCACGCGTGACGACTTCCCGGGCAAACGGCTGGTCGACGCCGTGATCGACCTGCCGTTCGCCTTGCCGACGATCGTCGCGAGCCTGGTGATGCTGGCGCTGTACGGCCCCAACAGCCCTGTCGGACTTCATCTTCAACACACCAAGTGGGGCGTCGGCGTCGCACTGCTGTTCGTGACGCTGCCCTTCGTCGTGCGCTCGGTGCAGCCGGTGCTGCTCGAACTCGACCGTGAGGTCGAGGAGGCCGCGGCGTCACTCGGCGCCAACAACGTCACCATCTTCACGAAGGTCGTTCTGCCGGCGCTGCTTCCGTCGCTCCTCTCGGGCGCGGGTCTGGCCTTCTCCCGGGCGATCGGCGAGTTCGGCTCGGTGGTGCTGATCGGCGGCGCGGTACCCGGTGAGACCGAGGTGTCATCGCAGTGGATCCGCACGCTGATCGAGAACGACGACCGCACCGGAGCCGCGGCGATCTCCATCGTGCTGCTGGTGGTGTCCTTCCTCGTCCTGTTCGTCCTCCGTGCCGTCGGTTCGAGGGCGGCAAAGCGTGAGGAGCTCGCGCGATGATTCTATCCAGGACGGCGCGCCTGCTGCTTCGCTACACGGCGCTCGCGTACATCCTCGTTCTCGTCGTGGTGCCCGTCGGGCTGATCCTGTGGCGCACCTTCACGCCGGGGATCGGCACCTTCTTCGCCTCGATCAGCACTCCCGCTGCGATATCGGCGCCG
>Ga0209051_1001534_pt1 | contig 19222 bp, 18 predicted proteins | sample AraplaCvi_mMS_r2_2_FD_184286 | JGI IMG/M metagenome (GOLD analysis project Ga0209051, IMG submission 184286) | Arabidopsis root microbial communities from North Carolina, USA - plate scrape MF_Cvi_mMS_r2 (SPAdes) (version 2) | ecosystem: Host-associated > Plants > Roots > Endosphere | place...
GGCGGACCGGTGGCTGCTCGCGGCGCACGCCGCGCTGGGCGACCATTCGGCGGGCGGGTACGTCAACTACCTCGAACCGTCGACCCCGGCGGTGCGCTACTTCGGGGCGAACCTGGCACGCCTGGTGGCCGTGCGTCGGAGGTGCGACCCGCAGGGGGTCATGTATTCGAGTCTGCGGTTCTGACGGGGTCGGTCGTGACGGCACACGTCCTGGCGGCCGCGGTCGCCGCGACGAACGCCCCGAGTGCCGACCAGCCCTCGACGCCGGCGAGGCCGTCCTTGGCCATCAGCAGAAGGGCGAGGCCCGCCACCCCCACCAGCACGCCCGCGGCCGCCGACCGGGCGCCCGTCGCCCGTGCCGGGGCGTCCCACCACGGAAGCCTGCGATGTTCCAACGGCGAGAGCAGCGCGAACGTGAGTGCCATGACCACGGCGAACACGACGGCCCGCAGCGCGAGGCGGCCCCAGAACCCCGGTTCGTGCACGTCGTAGGCGTCGACGCCGACCGCGTGCAGCGCGAAGGTCGCCACGGCGATCGCGGGAATGTGCCAGAGGTAGAGCGTCATCGCTCCCCCGTTGCCGAGGGCGACGGCGCGCCAGACCCTCGGCCGCGCGGCCCAGCGGCGGATGGCGCCGGCGGCGAGCACGAACGCGCACGACATCCAGGTGCAGTGCAGTGCGAGCAGCAGCGTGGGTGGCGACACGTTGGACAGCCGCTCGGCGCCCGTCACCACCAGGCTGACCTCGTACGGTCCGACGGTGACCGCCGTGATCGCGGCGGCGAATGCGACGACCGCCGCGACGAGCGCCACCCGCGGGTTGACCAGATTGCGGGCGTAGGCCACGCCGATCACTACCGGAATCAGCCAGACGAAGAGGAAGTTGGCCACCCCGGCTTCGGGCGCGCCGACGGCGAGCCGGATCGCGTCCATCCCCGCCGAGGCGGCGAGAAGGACCACGACGACCAGCGCGACCGCCCGCCCGGACCGCAGCCGGGTGATGGCGGGGACGAAGGCGAGCACCACGAGATACACGCCGAGGAACCACAGCAGCGCGACGGATTCGCGCCCCAGGCCCGCCGCGGACTCGGCTCCGAGCACCAGCCGGGTCACCAGCAGCCCGAGCACCCACGCCGCGAGATACCAGAACACCGGCCGGCACAGTCGCTGACTTCGGGTGAACAGCCAGGTGCCCCACGCCGTTCCCGGCCGCCAGCCGTAGGCGCCCGCGGCACCACCTGCCAAGAAGAACAGCGGCATGACCTGCACGATCCACGTGATCGGGGCGAGCACGGGCAGCTCACCGAGCAGGTTGCCGATGCGCAGACCGCCGGGGCCGATGGTGGCGAGCAGGAGTGCGCAGTGCCCGAACATGACCACGACGAGAGCGCCGAGCCGGGCGACGTCGACTGCGCGGTCTCGGACGGGTGCGGAGTCGTCGGCGACCGTGGGTGCGCCGGTGGTCGACTTGGTCTGTGCCATGGTCCCAGCATGCCGGGCAAACGACTGTGGTGGATGAGTAGGACTACGTGAGTTTTGGGCCGTCGGGTCTGATTCGCCTACATTGCACGTGATGCGTCCGTTATTGATCCTTCTCACCGTCCTGGTCGGCGTCCTGGCGTCGTCCACCGCTCCCGCCGGTGCCGACGCGCAGGCAATGCCCGATCTGAGTGGCTATGCAACGGTGTCGACGTACCCCTTCGTCATGGGCAACGAGGTGTACTTCCAAACCCCTGACGGGCTGCTCTGTGCGATTCAGCCGGCCCGCGGCGCCGCGGGGTGCGACGGACGCCTGCCCGGTACGCCAGACGAGGTCAACGAGATCGCCCTGAGTCCCGATGCCAGCACCAGGGGCCTGCTCGCGACCGCCAACCATCGTTTCGTGAAGTCCACCGGTAATGCTGCCCCGCTGCTGCGCGAGGGTCAGAAGATCGTCTTCGAGGACTTCGAATGCGCCGTCGGCGCCGGATCGTTCACCGCGTGCGTCAAAGGTCAGCCCGCGTCGCAGTGGATGGTGGTGTCACCCAACGGAACCGGCGTCGGGCCCAAGACCGGCGGGCTGCCGCCGGGCTTCCCCGACCCCAACGACTTCGTCGTGGGTGACGAGACCTACATCGTCGGCCAGGGCGCGAAGAACCTCTTCCCGGTGTTCACCGTTGACGGTGGTCTCACCTGCTCGATGATCGTGTTCAGCGGTGGTGAAATCGGTTGCGACGGGCCATTACCGCTCGTGCTCGGCGGCGAGAACGAGGTGTACGCACAGCTGCCCGGCGCGGCTGGCATCCGCCGCACCGACGCACCGAAGTTCACGACGCCGCGGTATCCCGGCCCGGTGAAGCAACTACCCGTCGGCCATCGCGTCCACGGCAGCGACTCGATCTGCATGGCGATCTACGGCGGGGTGGCGTGTACGGCCACGTTCAACGGTGCGGTGCACGCCTTCGAGGTGACGCCCTCGGGGGTGTCGACGTTCGGCGGGTGATCCTCCCCGTCACGGGATGGGCCGCTGATGTTCCCACGTCTGAAGCACTTTGACGTACGGGTCGGGTGGGACCGACAGGGCGCCGACGAACGGGTGCTCGAGCGCGAAGATCAGGTAGATCACGAAGCCCATCAGGCCCGCGGTCAAGCCGACCGCGCAGGCATGTACGACGAGGTCGCGGGTGCCGAAGAGGAACGTGAACGCCATGACCACGGCGCCACCGCCGATCAGCAACACCCAGAGTTCACCGGGAACCGCAGCGTCGCCGGCCGTCACCCTCATCTTGCGGTTGGCGCTCAGGTCGTTCAACTTGACGATGTCGTGGTCGAAGAACGCAATCTCGTTGCGACTCTGCGGTTGAACGCTCAGGTACGCCGACCAGACGTCGGTCATCGGGCCGGATTCCTCCTCGATGGTCTCGCCACGTCGCATCCGCGGTAGTTCGTCGTCGATCACGTCCCTGGTGTAGGCGATGAGGCTCCGCTGAACCTCCGCCCGGTCGGTGGGTGGTATCGCGACGGAGTCCCTGAGCAGCTCCGCGATGGCACTTGCCTCCGCCTGGGTGGCGTCCTCGGCGTCACCGAACTGTTCCCACACCACGACCACCAGGAACGCCACCAGTACCGCGTACAAGACGCCGGCCAGTTGGAAGACTTGCGAGGACACCAGGTTCGCGCTCTCGAGTCTGGTGTGCGACACCAGCTTTCGGAAGACGAGAAGCCCGCCGACCGACAATCCGACCACGACGGCCACGGCGAGGAACCCGAGTAGCGGGGCAGGCATCTGTAGCAGCCAGATCACGGGCAGTGTCCCCCAGTCCGGCGGACGCGAGCCGTCCGCAGCGCCATTATGGCCAATCGGACCGGTGCGAGCGGGGTAACGCCGAGATGGGCCCTCTCAGATGACCGACCGCAACCCGAGGGCGGTGGACACCTGCGCCGCGACGACGCATACGCCCGTGGCGAGCTGCCGACCAACGGGCCCGGGCAGATCGTCGACGTGTCCACACGCGGAACCCAGCACGCCGCCCCTCGGCAACACCGCCACCACGCCCGGAGTCAGTTGCAGGACAACGGCATAGCCGTCGTGATCACCTGTCGTGAGGGTGCCGTCGTCGTAGGCGTTGCCGAGGGGGACGACGCCGACCACGGTCGCGGCACCGCTGGCGACGAGCCGGCGAGCCAGCGCCGCGCGAGCGGTCTCGGACGAGACGTACTCGTGGGTGAAGGGGTTGGCGGGGTTGAGCTGTTCGGTGCTGAACGCGCCCGACCAGACGTAGCCCGCACCGTTGGCTGCGGGAGCCGCCCCGAACATCCGGCCGTGGTCGTTGGGAAACAGGAAGAAGTTGTCGGAGAAGGCTTGGAGGAACCCGGTGGGCTTCTGGCCGTAGACGGCGCCGTCGATGATTCCGGAGAAGCCGGTGCTGTGAATGGGTTGGGCGGGGAATCCGGCTCGAGTCATCGCGGCGTCGAGCCGGGCCGAGGATTCCGCGGAGCTCTTCGACGTCGGGTCGAGGATGATGACGTTGACGGGTTCGAGGACCGTCTTGCCGCCGTGGCGGACTCCGCCGTAGTTCGCGATCTTGCCGTTGGGTTGGAGCAGCCAGGCTCCGATGTCGCCGTACACGGTGTGCGCGACGTCGGTGGGACGTGGCACGCCGGGTACCGCGACGGGTGCGGCGACGGTGGACTGGACGGTGCTCACCGCGGCGGCCGGCTTGACCAGGGCGGTGGCGCCCTCGATCTCGCGTCGAATCAGCTGCAGCGCCCCGAGCACGACCTGTCCCGGGGCCACCGGCGTACCGCCGGTATGCGTCGTCGAGGTGCTCTTGGATGCCGCCGGGGAACCGGTCACCGCAGTCGTTGTCGGCGCCTCCGTGGCAGGCGCGGTGACGTCGTCGGCGGGCTTGAGGGCGGGCTTGGTGACGGACTTGACGACACCGGTCGTGCCGCCGACGGTCGTCGAGGGCGATGAGTGCTCGATCGCCCGGCCGTTGCCGGAGCCGGGCTTGCGGGAGGGTTGCCGAATCGGCTCGGCGCCGGCGGATCCGGGTGAGTCGGCTGCAGCCGTGCCGCCGGAGGTTGCGTCGCCAGCGGTCTTGGTCGTGTGGGTCGTCTTGCTCGACGACTGCGAGCTGCTGCCGCTCGCGGGACCGTCGGTGCCGGTGGTCCCCTCTGCGTTGGCGACTCCACCGCCACCGGCGACTGCCGCGCCGATGCCCAGTGCCAGCGCCAGCGCGCCGATTCGGCCGACGTAGTTCGCCGCGCCGGTGTCGGCGACCGCCGCGTGCCGTGGCGCATGGCTGGATCTACTGTGCCGCCCCATCGCCGTCCCCTTGAGTCCGTTCGTCTCGAGGGACTTCGCGTGCTTCTCAGCGGTCCTCGACCGACGAAGCGTATACGCATCGTGCCGGCCGTCGGCAAAGGGACTGCGAGAGCGGAAGGTGGGGCGGCAAGGGGGAGCGAGACGCCTGTCCTCCGCCTGCAGGCACGTCGAATTGCCTCACCCCTTGCCTGTCGAAGGTGGTCGATCGGGCGCAACCTGCCCTGACTGCCTTCGCTACCGGACGGATAGACCAAATCCGTTTTCAGCAAACCGTATACGGGTGTGATGAAGTCGGGGTGTCGTTTGCCGACGGCGAACGCCGGGGTCGGCGGCGGGTTCGGGAGCCGGCGAGCCCGTGACGATTTGGGGGCGGGGCCGCAGGCCACGTCACCGCAGCCCCGCGAGACGCAACTTACCTGCCCGTCAACGGTTCGGCATGTCGAGGGCGGCGGCGTCACATCCGTCGGTGTGCAATCCGTACGGCACGGCGGTCACCATCGTGACGGAAAGCTCGGCGCCGTTGGGCAGCCCGTAGGTGCGCCGCTCCCCCGCGCGGGCGCCGACGATCGCCGCCCCCAGCGGCGACTGAACCGAATAGACCTCCAGGTCACCGTGTTCGGCGCCGCGCACGCCAAGCAGGAACGTCTCCACGTCGCCGGTGTCGCCGTATCGCACCGTGACCACCATGCCCGGTTCGGCGACCCCGTCGTCCGGCGGATCCTCGCCGACGACTGCGTTCAGCAGCAGGTCGTGGATTCGTTGGATGCGGGCTTGGCGGGCGCGCCTGACGGCGATCGCATTTTCGTCGGCGTCCTGGTCGCCAAGGGCGCTCGAGCACAGTTCGCGCAGCGTGTCGAACTCTCGGCGCAGCCGCTCGTGGGCCCCTGCCGATATCCACACGCGATCGGTGATGGTCGTCATTCGAGGTTCCTTTCATGGGTTGCCGTCAGGGGCGGGCGGTGAACGGATGCGCCGCCCCTGACGACTCGCAGCGCCCGAGGTGGGCGAGGGTAGGACGGTCAGGCGACGGCGCGTCGCCGTGGATCGAAGGGCCGCAGCACTTCGGGTTGCTTTCCGGTGGTGATCTGTTCGGCGAGAAGGCGTCCCGTCACCGGACCGTGGGCCAAACCCCACATGCCGTGGCCCCCGGCCACGAAGACGTGTGGCGACAGTTCGCCGATCACGGGACGACCGTCGGGGGTGACCGGACGCGGACCCACCCAGACGTCGCTGCGCTCGTCCCACCGAACGCCGTCCAGCAGCGGACTCGCGGAGGCGACGATCGCACTGACCCGGTCGGCGACCACGGGGTGGTGCGGGGCGCGAAATTCCATCGTGCCTGCCACCCGCAGGCCGTCGCGGTAGGGGGTGCACGCCACTCGGACGTCCGGCAGGTAGACGGGTCCGGGCAACGGCCGGTCCGCGGGAACGGTGAACGAGTAGCCGCGGCCGGACCCCACCGGCACGCGCAACCGTCGGCCCGCCAGTCGGGACAGCCAGGCACCGGTGGCGATCACGGCGGTGTCGGCGGTCAGGGGCGCGCCGCCTGCAAGCCGAACCACGACGCCGGTGCCCGAGCCGTCGACGTCCCTGACGTCCTTGGTCAGCAGGGTGGCGCCGCGGTCGACGACGGCACGGCCCAGTGCGGTCACGAAGCGCCCCGGGTCGACGAACCGCTGCCCGTTGACGTTGACGCCTGCGATGATCGCCTGGGACGCGAGCGGCGCCTGGGCGCGGAGCGCGTCGCCGGAGAGCTCGGTGACCGACAGACTCTGGCCGGCATCGGCGAGGCTGCGCAGTTCTCGCAGAAGGTGTTCGGCGTCGTGGGCGCTGCGGAACAGCGCGGTGATCGGCGCGTCGGTCACCGGCGCGTCGACCCCGTTGGCGACGAGGACGTCGAAGGCATCGAGGCAGTCCTCGTTGAGCGGCACGTTGGCCTGCATGGCGCGGTCCCACACGGACTGACGGCAGTTGGCGGCGAACTGCACGAGGAAGCGCCACAGCGCGCCGTCGGCGCTCATCGGGATGTGCAGGGGCGCGGAGCGGTCGCGCAGCGAGCGCAGGCCGTAGCGCAGTACGGCCGGAGAGTTCAGTGGCAGTGTCAGTGCCGGTGCGACCCAGCCGGCGTTGCCCCAGGAGGCGCCGGTCGCGACGCCGCAGCCGTCCACGACGGTGACCTCGACGCCGCGCTCCTGCAGGAACCACGCCGTCGACAAACCGACGATGCCCGCGCCGACCACGATCGCCGACCGTGGTCCCCCGATCCGCTCGTCGCCGCCCATGTCGCTGCCTCCGTCGTTGAAGTCGTATGTCTGTGACTCCATGGTGCGGCGGGCGGCGCGGCATTACTTGGCGGAAAAGGACAACGACGAGCAGTCCCGTTGTCGGGTCCCGACAACGCGTAGTGCGTCAGCTGCCGTCGACGGCAGCGAGTTCGACCATCATGGCCAGCCGCTTGCGGGCGTCGGTCAAGGGGAGGTCGGTGACTTCACCCATCTTGCGTAGCCGATATCGCACGGTGTTCTCGTGGACGCCGAGCCGAACACCGGCCGCCGCGGGGTCTCCGAGCGCCTCGAGCCACGCCCTCAGCGTCGACGCGTACTCCGTGGCATGCGCTCGATCGTGGCGTCGTAGCTCGGCGATCGGTCCTCGGTCGGGAGTCCGGCCCGACCGTGCCGCGGTACGGAGCCGTTGCAGCAATATCTCGTCCCAGGATTCGTCGTAGGCCGGAGGCTCGGAATCTGCGGGCTTGCTTTCGTGCAGGGCCAGACACTCGTCGGCCTCCTGGCGGGCCGCCGGAAGGTCGGTCGCGGTCGCCGACTTGCTGATGCCTGCCGTCACCGTCGTCCGGTCGGGCAGAGCCGCGCGCAGACCCGCGACCCACGTGCGTCCCGCGGTCGCGGGCTCGCCGGGCAACAGCGTGTAGACGGTGTTGCCTGCCAGCGCGCTGCGTCCTGGACGCGACCACCCGAAACCGGCGGTGGCGCGCTCGAATGCCAACAGCAGAGCGGCATCTCGTTCCGCGTCGATCGACGCCTGCGCGGCGATCACCCGCATGGGCCCCTGCGGAAGTCCGAGCCTGCTGGCCGATGCGGCGGCGTCGGCGCTGCCGTCCAACAATCGGATCACCAGGTCGGATTCCACCTGACGCTCGAGGTCGGCGCTGGCGCGTGATCTCAGCAGATGCAATGCCACGGTGCGGGCGCCATCGGCCAGCGCGGTCCGTTCGGGGTCGACCAACGGTTCGCGGCACGAGACCCACACCGACCCCATGAGTTCTCGCCCGGACCGCACGGCGACGACCATGCGGCCGGACAAACCGTGGTCGTCGTCGGGACCGACGAAGAGCGGATCGTCGGAGGCAGCCAGGTGCGCGAATACGCCTCGCGCCGAGAAGAATTCGTGTAGCCGTGCCGACGCCTGCCGACCCATGATCGTCGCGACGCGGGCAGGGTCGGCGCCGCCCTGCTTGCTGGAGTAGGCGAGCACCCGCGCCAACGCGTCCTCGATGGTGACCGCACCGCCCGTCGATTCGGCGAGGCTGTCGGCCAGAGCGAACAAGTCGGTTGGGCCACGGCCGGATTCCGTTTCACGGCCTTCCAGCACCAGACCGTAGACCACCGCGGCGAGCTCGCTCCACCGCACCGCAGGCTCGACGACCAACACCGCGACTTCCGCCGGCTCCGTCGGAGAGGCAGTGTCGTCGTCTCGGACGAGTACCGCCGTCGCGCGCGCCGAGACCGCCCATCGCACCGCCTCGTCGACCGAGCGCGCCCCGACGGCCAACAGCACGTCGCCCGTCACCGGTCCCCCGCTGACGACCTCGTGCAGCACCACGCTACCCAATTCGGCGGAGCGCGGCATCGGGCAGACGCGCAACTGGACGCCGTAGCCGCCCAACACGTTGACGAGCCTGTCCAGCGTGATCACGCGCGCCTCCCATCCGGTGCGGAACTTGAACCACCCGATGGCCAGTCAATAGTTCGCAGCGCTTGAACTCAAGGCGCGCGACGGTGTCACCGCCGCCGGATGATCAGTTCTGCGGCGAATAACCCGGTCTGGCGAGCAGGTCCCGGATGCCGGCGTCGATGAACGCGGTGTCCACCGGGTTGGGCCCTCCCCCGGCAAAGTGACCCCAGATGCCTGGAATGACGCGAACCTCGCCGTTGGCGATGAACTGCGTCGCCCAGTGCTCGTCCTCGGGAGGGAAGTAGAGGTCCTTCTCCGCTGGCATCGCCAGCAGCGGGCACCGGATCGAGGCGAGCGCCTTCTCGACGTCGCCGCCGAATCCCGGTGTGTTGCCGACGTTTCCGCTATGCCAGGTGCGGAGCATCGTGATCAGGTTGTTGGGATCGCGCCCGTCGCGGAAGAAGTTCTCCCAGAAGCCGTACAGGAAGTCGTCCAAGGAGGTGAACCCCATCTCGCGCCACGCCTCCTCCCAGTAGAACGCCTGCGAGAAACCCCAGCCCGAGTACACCCGGGCAAAGGCACGCAACCCCTTGACGGGTAACGCATCCGGAGAGTAGTCGCCGTCGGCCCACGCCGCGTCGGCGGTGAGCGCGGCGATCAACGACTCGAGGAAGACCTGGTTGTGCGGCGCGGTCTTGCTCGACCCGCAGAAGGGCGCGGCGCGTTGCACCATCTCCGGGTGGCTGACGGCCCACTGATAGGTCTGGCCGGCTCCCATCGACCAACCGGTCACCAGAGCGATCGTCGACGCTCCGAACTTCTCGGTGACCAGCTGGTGTTGCGCCTCCACCTGGTCGTAGAACGTCACGGCGGGAAAGCGGGCCCGATCGTAGGGAGACGGGGTGTTGGACGGCGACGAGGACAGTCCGTTGCCGAGCATGTTGGGCACGACGATGAACCACTCGTCGGGGTTGAGCGCCTTGTCGGCGCCGATCAACCATTCGTTGTCGGTGTGCCATCCCGAGTACCACGTCGGATAGACGATGACGTTGGTCTTGTCGGCGTTGAGCGTGCCGTAGGTCTTGTAGGCGAGCGTCGCGCCTCGTAGCGTGGCGCCGCTCTGGAGCGTGAAGTCGCCGAGTTCGAAGTGCTCGGCATCGGTGGGTGCAGGCATGACGGATCCCCTTTGACCGTTAGGTGCTGACCGCGCACTGTCCGCGGTCGACGCGTTGCGGACCCTGCGCCGACGGCCGCACGTCGATGTCGAAGATCGCCGTCGGAATGTACAGCGTGGCACAAGAATTGGGAACGTCCACGACGCCGGACAGGCGGCCTTCGACCGGCGCGGCGCCAAGCATCAGGTACACCTGTTCGCGCGTCCAGCCGAACTTCGAGAGGTACTCGATGGCGTTCAGACAGGCGTTTTGGTAGGCCAGCGTGCTGTCCAGGAAGTGCTGCGTCCCGTTGCGGTCGACGGAGAAACCGACGAAGGTGAGGAATTCGGAGTATCGCGGTTCGACGTTGCCCGGCATGAAGATCGGGTTGGTCGTGACACCGTAGGTCTCCATTCCACCCTTGATGACCTCGACTCGAAGGTCGATGAACCCACCCATTTCGATGGCGCCACAGAAGGTGATCTCACCGTCGCCCTGGGAGAAGTGCAAGTCACCCAGCGACAGGTTGGCCCCGTCGACGAAGACCGGGTAGAAGATCCGGCTCCCCTTCGAGAGGTTCTTGATGTCTTGGTTGCCGCCGTTCTCCCGCGGGGGCGCGGTCCTGGCTGCCTCGGCGGCGACGCGCTCGTATTCCGCGCCGGTGAGGTTGCCGAGAACCGCGTTGGACGGCAGCGGCGGCAACGCCAGTGGCGGAACGCGTTCGGGGTCCGTTGCGATCAGTGCGCCTTCTCGGGCGTTCCAGCTGGCGAGGAGGTCCGCACTCGGCGCGGTCCCCATCAACCCCGGGTGGATGAGCCCGGTGAACTCCACACCGGGGATGTGCCGACTGGTCGCCTTCTGCCCGGCGAAGTCCCACACGGCCTTGTACGCCTCGGGGAACCAGTCGGTGAGGAAGCCGCCGCCGTTGTTCTTGGCGAAGAGTCCCGTGTAGCCCCAGCCCTGCCCGGCGACCGGACCGCTCTCCTGCGGGACGGGGCCGACGTCCAGGACGTCGACGACCAGGAGATCGCCCGGCTGGGCGCCTTCGACCGCGAACGGTCCGGAGAGTTGGTGCACCATCGACAAGTCGCAGTCGCGGATGTCGTTTGCGTCGTCGGAGTTGACGATGGTTCCGTCGAACCACTCCTTCGACTCGACACGGAACGTGTCACCCGGCTTGACGGTGGCGACGGCGGGAATGTCTGGGTGCCAACGGTTGTGGCCGACCAGCTCCTGCTCGCGAAACGGCTTGCCTTGATCGACGGGAAATATGACGTCTGGCACGGCGGTCTCCTCAATCAACCTGGTGGACGGGCGGAACTCTTCCGCGAAGCTAGGGACGCGGCAGACGCGAGGCGGCCCCACGGATGGGTCGGTGCGTCTGGTCGGTGGCCACCCTGGTGACCACCCCTGGCGTCGACTGCGACTTTTCGTGCATGTCGAGAGCCGTCGCGCCGGGGGCGTGTCGGCTCGTCAGCGCCGGTGACGAGAACACCCGCCGGGCCGGCCCGCGACACGCATCGCACTCCACGCTGGCGGGAGCGGTACCGATCGGAAACGACACCTCTACGAAACCATGTGCGAGACAACGGTATTGGTAACCAGCCATGGCGCGCCTCCCCATGAGCGACGGCATTGATCCCAAATGGGATCAATATGGCTGAACCTACACCCCCACCGGGGAACGTCAAGCGGAAGCACGAGACCTGCGCCCGGTCTCGGCGAGCTCTACGGTAGAGAAGTCTCCGTCACGAGAGACGAACAGATCCGCGCGATCGTCGGCTCGACGTCACGGAGGAGCCCTTGGCCATGGGAGGACAGCCGCAACGTCGTCCTGCGACGATCGTGCGGCGACAACGTCCGGAAGACGGCGCCCACGTCGACGAGGGAGTCGACGATGCGAGTCGCCGACGTCGACGGGACGACCAACGCGTCGATCACGTCGGACATCGAGCAGCCCGGATTGGATTCGATGTGGGCCAGCGCGCGCCAGCGATCCACCGTGAGATCGGTGCCCGACAGCGCGGTCTCGAGACGCGTGGCCACGACGGCCGCCCGCCTGAGCAATTCGAGAGTATCCGCGACAGCTTCCATGACCTGCCTTCTGCAAACGACTCCACCCGCGGTCAGACCGCACCCCGAGCCAGCATGCCAGATGGCTCGCCGGTTCTCGAACATCGAGCCTCGAGCCCCAAGGACTTTCGCGTCGCCCTGGTGTTGCCTCGGCGGGGCCCAGCGGGGATGTTCGGTCTGGAGTGTCATGCCGCTGCAGAACTCGCAGCCGCGGAGATCGACGCAGCGGGCGGCGTCGCAGGCCGCACCGTGGAGTTCGTGCACGTCGACGGCAGCGGCGACCCGGCGGCAGTGGCCGGCACGATCGGGACACTCCTGGAGTCCGGCTCGATCGACGCCGTCACGGGGTGGCACCTGTCGAATGCGCGCCAGGCCATCGCCAAGGTCGTCGGCGGACACGTGCCCTACGTCTACGCCGCGGCCTACGAGGGCGGCGAGCGTAGCGACGGCGTGCTGTGCAGCGGAGAGGTCCCCGGCGATCAGATCGTGGCCTCACTGCACTGGTTGCGCACCGAGGAGCGGCTGAGCCAGTGGTTCATCGTCGGCAATGACTACGTGTGGCCCCGTGGAACGGCCGCTGCGACACGAGTTGGCTTGCGCGACACGGGCATCGAGATACTCGGCGAGAGATTTCTGCCGCTCGGCACCCACGACCCGGCGTGCTGGGATCGCGTGCTGAACGAGATCGTGCGCAGCGGCGCGCACGGCGTGATCTCACTGCTGGTGGGATCGGATGCGGTGCGCTTCAACCGAGCCTTCGGAGACAAGGGACTGGACGCGACGACCACCCGCTTCAGCCCGTTCACCGACGAGACCGTGATCCTAGCCAGCGGTGCCGAAGCGACCGCGAACCTCTTCGTCTCCGCGGGGTGGTTCGCCGGGCTGGACTCGGCGTCGGCCGTCGAATTCACCGCCGGCTTTGGTCGCGCGTTCGATCTGGTGAACGGGATCGGCCCGGCCGACGAGTCGGCCGCCCCGCCCCCGGGCACCATGGCCGAGACGACCTACTCGGGCGTTCACCTGCTCGCAGGGATCGCCGGCACCTCGGTGCCGACGGTCGAGGATGCGCGACGCGCCTTCGGCAAGTGGGGATGGGACTCGCCACACGGGCCGGTCGACCTGCACCACGGGTCCGCGCGACATCCCGTCCACATGGCAAAGGCGCGCGGTGTCGAACTCGACGTCGTCGCACGCGTTCGCTGACTGATTTCCGACCACGTCGGTCGGAGAATTTTGGTGCACGGACACCGTCGGAGGCGGACTTAGGATCGTCTACGTGGGAGGAGTCTTGCGAGTCGACCCGGCCCGGCTTCGAACCGCTGCAGCGGCGCAGAGCGACGTCGGAGCCTACGTGTCTGGCATGGCCGCGGGGCCGACGATGGCGAACGCAGGCACCGGCATGTCGGGTCTGCTCGTCGAGCAGGCCTGCCAACTGGCCGGCACGGCGTTCGACGCCGCTGCCACCGCAGTTCACGACGAGCTCACCGCCCACGCGAAGAATCTCTCGGCGGCCGCTGACAGATACCACCGCACCGACGGCGATCTCGGCCGTCGGCTAGGCACGATCGCCTAGTGACTGCGGCTGCGGGGCCGCCGCCGTGACCGTGACGATTCCCCAGGTCGAGGCGTCCCGGCCGGAGGGGTTGACCGAATCGGCCGCGCAATTGGGCGAGAAGGCCGCCGGCCTCGCGTCGCAGATCGACACCCAGCGCGCCACGCTGACCGACCTGAAGGCCGGCTGGCAGGGCCCCGCCGCGGATGCCGCCGTCGCCAAGGCCCAACCCACCCTCCGGCAAATGAGGCAGATCCACGACGCGCTCAACGCGGCGCAGACCGTGCTGACCGAGGGCGGGTCAGCGCTCACCCTGACCCGAACGACCGTCCTTCAGACCGTCGCCCAGCTGTCCGGCCAGGGCTGGCAGGTGGCGGCAGACGGGACGGTGTCGGTTCGGCCGGGCAGTCCGCTCGACCGGTACGCAATGGTCGGCCCTTCCAATGCCATGAAGCTGCGGCAGTTGGCGGCCGCGAACTCGGTGCACGTCAAGGCTCTGCTGGCGGGCTTCGACGCCGCCGACCGGGCGATCAGCCAGAAACTCCGCACCGCCGTCGGAGGGCTCGCCGCCACCCCAGCTCGGTTCGGCACCGACGTGCCGCAGGCACCGCCGTACGACACCGGCGCGCAGATTCCCGTCGGAAGGAGTCCGGAGGAGGTCAACCAGTGGTGGAAGTCGCTCGGCGACGACGAACGCAAGAGACTGCTGCGGACCTGGCCGGAGAAGTTGGGCAACCTCAACGGCATACCCGTTGCCGACCGCAGCATCGCGAACAACGCCATCCTGCAACGGGATCTCGATCGTCCGGCCGACGTGGCCACGTCACGAGGGGTGACGAAGGAGGAGGTCCTGGCTCACCCCGAGAAGTACGGCATGGCCGGACCGATGATGGACCGCTACGAGAACGCCGCCAAGGTCCAAGACGCGTTGGACAAGGACGCGGCGGACGCCAAGAACGTCTACGGCAAGAGGCCCGACGTCTTGCTGATGAAGTACGACCCCGAGGCGTTCGGCGGTGACGGAGCCGCCGCGATCGCCATCGGCAACCCCGACACGGCGGCGAACACGTCGGTGATGGTGTCGGGCCTGACGACGTCGGTCTCGGCGGGAACGCTGTCCGACGGCAGCGGGGTCAACGTCTACAACGAGGCGAACAAGGCCGACTGGGACGACTCGACCGCCGTCGTGCAGTGGATGGGTTACGACGCACCCGACGACCTGGCGGTCGCGGAGCCGAACATGGCGCGCAACGGTGCCCAGCTCCTCGCTCCCGACGTCAACGCACTCGCCGTCACCCACGACGAAAGCCCCTCGCATACGACGGTGATCGGTCATTCCTACGGGTCGACGACGGTCGCGGACGCCGCGGCCGGCTATGGCATGCGCGCCGACGACGTCGTCCTGGTCGGGTGCCCGGGGACGGACTTGGCCACATCGGCCGCCGACTTCCACCTCCCGCCCGACGGGCACCTGTACGTGGGTTCGGCGTCGACCGACTTCGTCACCAATCTCGGGCGCGAACACCTCGACGTCCCCGGCGTCGGACTGGGGGCAGACCCCGCCATGGACGGGTTCGGTTCCACCCGTTTCCATGCCGAGGTGGCGGACTTCAGTCCCAACCCGATCGACGAGCACACCTCCTACTTCAAGGACGGCTCGGAGTCGTTGTTCAGCGTCGCCGACATCGTCTCCGGGCACGGGGACGCCCTCGAGCACGACGGAATGACGGCCGACCACCGCGTGAAGACGCCCGGATTCTCCTTCCCCATACCGGGATTGCCACCGTCGATCGTGATCGACCCGGAATTGGTGCACACCTCCGACAACGACAACCATCACACCGGGCCGGGCGGCTGACCATGAATACCAAACGAACAGGGGTACCGACCGTTGAGGCTCGTAGATCTACCCATCGCAGCGGCGCTCGCGCTGCTCTGCGTAACGGGATGCGCTGACAGCGTGGCGAATCCGATTTCCCAACAGGACGCGCGTCGTCAGGTGGTCGACGTGTCCCGCCAGGTGGTGTCCGATCTCGGAGGTGAGGTGGCCGAGGCGACGTTCGGCTACAAGTCCTGCAACGACCAAGGTGAACCGCCATTCCGAGGTCACGGCTATCTGTTGCTGTGGATGCCGGGAGCCGACCGCTCTCGCGAGGTGTCCCCCGACTCGGTGATGGAACGCTTGCGGCAACACGGCTGGCAAACCAATCCCGACTTCAAGTCCCATGGCACCACGTTCACGCGCGACGGGGTTGACGTGAACGTGTGGGTGATACCGCCACCGAAGCCCGACGACCCGCCCGTCGCGCATCTGAGCGTCGACGTCCTCGGCGAGTGCAGGGACACCTTCGACCATCGGACCGACCGCACCGACAGGCTGTCGCAAGACATTCGGGGGGACGTCACGTCCGGGTGAGGGCGGCCGCCCCGTCTTCCCCCGATCGGCGGACACCCGGATCCCCCGCCCTCCCCACCAGTCAGCGGACAGACTCCGGGCCGTCGACGCGACATAGTCGTTTCAACGGCGGATCGCAGCAAAGGATCACCTACACAAGAGGTTTGACGACGATGACGAACGACGAGTTCGAATGCCACACCGAGGCCGACCGCCATGCGGCACTGTTGTGGGCGACGAAGGCCGCCGTCGCCGCGTTCGTCGACGACCGGCAGCCGCCCTATGACGATTGAAGCCCGCCGCGTGCCTGCCCGATGCACAATCGTCTCTGTCCGGATCGACGACGCGAGGGAGCGCGCATCATGTTCGACGTCCTGCTCGGGGTGCCGTCCGACTGCTCCGGTCGGTTCGCCGGATGCCAACTCATGCCCGCCGCGCTGCGCGCAGCCGGCGTCGTCGACGCACTCGGGGTCGACGACCTAGGCAACCTGCAAGTCGCGATCGCCGACCCCCGCCGCGACCCCGAGACCGGTGTCATCGGACTGAAGGACCTGCTGAACCAATCGCGGGTGATCCGCGACAACACGCAAGCGCTGCTCGTCGACGGCCATCGACCCCTCCTCGTCGGCGGAGACTGCACCGTCCTCATCGGCGTTGCCGCGGCGATGGTGCGCACCCACCCCGAGGCCGGATTGCTGTTCGTCGACGGGCACCTCGACTGCTATGACGGAACCTCGTCGACGACCGGCGAAGGCGCCGACATGGAGCTTGCGATCCTGCTAGGCGTTGGCGCGCAGCCCCTGGTCGAATTCGCCGACCGGACACCCGCATTCGCGCACCGTCGCGTCGTCGTGCTCGGACCGTTCGACGAGGCCGACGCCGCCGCGGAGGGCTCGCCCGACCCGCGCACGTTCGCGCCCGAGACCACGATCGTGCCGATCGACGAGCTGGTCGCCGATCCGGGCGGTCGCGCGCGCAACGCCGTAGCGGCCCTCGACGCGCGGGCAGACGGCTTCTGGCTGCACGTCGACCTCGACGTGCTCTCCAGCGACGTCATGCCCGCGGTGGACTACCGGGACCCCCGCGGGCTCGACTTCGACCAGCTTCGTGACGTCCTCGCCGTCGCGTTCACCTCCCCCGCGCTCGTCGGCGCCAGCGTGGTGATCCTCAACCCCACCCAGGCACCACCGGAGGACGAGTCGGCCCGGCGCGTCGTCGAGATGTTGGCCGCGGCCATCGGGCGCTGAGCAGTCCAGGGCGAAAGACCCTAGCCGCGAGGTTCTTTCACCTGAATCATGGCTTCGAAGGCGAGAGTCGTCCCGGTGCGGGGACTTTCGCCTCTTTCGCGGGGCGCGCCCGACGCGGATAGTTCACTCCGGGCCGCGCCACGTCGTTGCGCGGTCCTTCATCGTGCAGGAAGGGGTCAACGATGGACGCGCTCGATGCCCGCACCGCGATCCAGACGGCACTGAGCAGGGTCGGCCGCCTATTGCCGCGCCGCGCCGACTACGCCTCGCTCAAGCAGTCGTGGCGCCGCGACGTGTTGGCCGGTGTCACGGTGGGTGTGGTCGCGCTTCCTCTCGCGCTGGCGTTCGGCATCAGCTCGGGAGTAGGAGCCGCGGCAGGGCTGATCACCGCGGTGGTGGCCGGCCTGGTGGCCGCCGTCTTCGGTGGATCACACGTCCAGGTGTCCGGCCCGACGGGGGCGATGGCGGTGGTCCTGGCACCCATCGTCGCCCAGCATGGGCTGGGCAGCATTGCGCTGGTCACGGTGCTGGCCGGGCTCATCGTGGTCGCCGCCGGGGTGTCGGGCTTGGGTCGGGCGGTGACGTTCCTGCCGTGGCCGGTGGTCGAGGGGTTCACGTTGGGGATCGCCGCGATCATCTTCCTGCAGCAGGTTCCCAACGCGATCGGCAGCCCCGCGCCAGCCGGTCGGGGAACGCTGCTGGCAGCCTACGAGGTAGTCGCCCACGTGGTCGGCAGCGGCGCATGGACGGCGACCCTGCAGACGGTTGCCGTGGTGGCCTTCGTCGCGCTGGTGATGACCGCGCTGCCAAGGATGCATGGTGGGCTGCCGGCATCGCTCATCGCCGTCGTCGCCGCCACCGTGATCGCCCAGGCGTTGCACCTCTCGGTGGCGACCATCGGCGAGCTGCCGTCGCGACTTCCCGCCCCCGTACTGCCCAACGTCGACGTTGCGGCGCTGCGCACCCTGATCGGCGCCGCCGTCGCCATCGCTGCTCTGTCGGCCATCGAATCGCTGCTGTCGGCTCGCGTGGCGGCCACCATGTCGCCCACCGGTCCGTATGACCCCGACCGGGAGTTGGTCGGCCAGGGCCTGGCGTCAGTCGCGTCGGGCGCCTTCGGCGGCATGCCCGCCACCGGAGCCATCGCCCGCACCGCGGTCAACGTGCGGTCGGGGGCTCGAACCCGGGTGTCGGCGATCGTCCACTCACTCGTGCTGCTCGCCGTGGTGTACCTGGCGACTGGCCCAGTCGCGGCAATCCCGTTGTCCGCGTTGGCCGGTGTGCTGATGGTGACGTCGTTTCGGATGATCTCCGCAGCCACGGTCGGACAGGTGCTGCGGTCGACGCGGTCGGATGCACTGATCTTCGTGATGACCGCTTTCGTCACCGTGTGCTTCGACCTGATCGAAGCGGTGGAGATCGGGCTCGTCGTCGCGGCCGTGCTCACGCTACGCAACGTCGCACGCCGCAGCAGCGTGGTCCGCGAAGAGCTGCCGGGTCCGCACCGGCCCGGCGACGCGCACATCGCCCTGCTGCGTCTGGACGGAGCGATGTTCTTCGGTGTGGCCGAACGTATTTCGACGGCCATCGTCGATGCCGAGCATCCAGACGTCACCGTGGTGATCATTCGGATGTCTCAACTCGGCATGCTCGACGCCACCGGCGCGCACACCCTGGCCGAGATCACGACTGAGCTCGAGGCCCGTGGCATCACCGTGATCATCAAGGGCGTCCAGCCCGAACACACGAGCCTGTTGGCCAACGTCGGGGTGTTCGATTCGCTGCGCCACGACAACCATCTGGTGGACACCCTCGACGAGGCGTTGGCGCACGCACGTTCACACGTCATGGCGGCGTGACCGCACCTGACGGCTTCGGGTCACGGCGGTCGGGCGCACCACATTCCCTTCAGGCCTCGGTTCCGGCCGTAATCGGAGGACGGTGGTCGTCCAGACCTCCCTTGCGTTCCAGCAGTGCACCCAACCGCAGGATGGTCGCCTCGTCGAACCACGTGGAGACGAGTTGCACACCGATGGGCAGCCGTTCGGAACTCAGCGCATAGGGCACCGAAAGGGCTGGTAGCCCA
>Ga0209051_1001535_pt1 | contig 19215 bp, 18 predicted proteins | sample AraplaCvi_mMS_r2_2_FD_184286 | JGI IMG/M metagenome (GOLD analysis project Ga0209051, IMG submission 184286) | Arabidopsis root microbial communities from North Carolina, USA - plate scrape MF_Cvi_mMS_r2 (SPAdes) (version 2) | ecosystem: Host-associated > Plants > Roots > Endosphere | place...
CCAACGAGATTGGTCCACCGGGCGTGACGACGACGAGTTGGTCTTCCGGCAGTCCCGCTCCGCGACCCAGCTGGGCCGCCGACGTGCCGCCGACCAACTTCGCGCCGGTGCGCTGGGCGACCACCGCCGAATCCATCGCGTGGTCGAAGTGGGTGTGGACGGGTAGGACGGCCGCCAGCCGGTCCACTCCCAGGCGGGTCAGGCATCCGTCGATGCGGGGTAGGGAAGGGGCCAGCTTGCGGATGCCGACGGTGAGAAGGTCTGGGCGGGTGAAGAATCCGTCGGTCAGCACGGCCGACTGGCCGTCGTCGACGAGGAGGGTGGTCACGCCTGCCCATGTCACGCTCAGCGGCGACTGGGACGTCGCGGGCGGTTGGTCGAAGTACCGGCGGTAGTCGGCGACGTTTGGCCGGCCGAGTTTGAGCCGCATCAGGTGAACGCCGCCACTACGACGCCGTCGGCGGCCAAGCGGGCGCGGACCGCCGTGGCGCTGCGCACGGCACCTGGTGAATCTCCGTGCACGCACACCGATTCCGCGGTGATGGGGATGGTCGTCCCGTCGACTGCCTCGACAGTGCCAAGCCCCACCATCGAGGACACCCTGGCGGCGATGGCCTCGGCGTCGTCGAGAACCGCGCCGGGTTCGCGGCGCGAGACCAGCCGCCCGTCGGGTTGGTAGGCCCGGTCGGCGAAGGCCTCGGCGACGGTGCGCAGGCCGAGGGCGCCGGCTGCGGAGAAGAACGCAGAACCGGCCAGCCCCAGCACGGGCAGGCCAGGGTCGACGGCGTGCACCGCCGCGGCGACGGCGGCGGCTTGACCCTCGTCGTGGACGATCGTGTTGTACAGCGCGCCATGGGGTTTGACGTAGCTGACCGTGGTGCCGGCGGCGGCGGCAAGGGCCTGGAGGCCGCCGATCTGGTAGACGACGTCGGCGGTGAGATCGTCGGCTGCCATGTCGATGTAGCGTCTGCCGAACCCGGCGAGGTCGCGGTAGCTCACCTGCGCGCCAACGCGGACGCCGCGTCGGGCCGCGGCCCTGCACACCCGGGCCAAGCCGGCCGGGTCGCCGGCGTGGAAACCGCACGCCACGTTGGCACTGGTGACTAACTCGAGCATGGCGTCGTCGTCGCCGAGCCGCCACACTCCGAAACCCTCACCGAGGTCGGCGTTGAGGTCTACGGTCACGGGGGACACGGCGGTAAGCCTACGGCGGGTGCGGGGTGGCCCGCCCAGCCGTTGTCGGTGACGAATTCGTCGAGCGGCCTGCCGAACGTCCACTCGTCGGTCTCCAGCGCGGGCCGGTCGGGGAAGTCCGGAACCGGGCCGAGGCACAGGATCGCCACCGGCTCGGCGTCGTCGGGGATTCCGAGCAGCGCGCCGAGACGCGCGGGGTCGAAGATCGAGACCCAGCCCATGCCGAGGCCCTCCGCGCGGGCCGCAAGCCACATGTTCTGAATGGCGCACGCCACGGAGGCCAGATCCATCTGGGGCAGGGTTCGGCGCCCGAAGACGTGTTGGTCGCGACCGTCCCCGAGGGCGACGACCAGCAGTTCGGCGCACTCCAGCACGCCCTCGACCTTCAAGCGGAGGAACTCGTCGGCCCGTGGTCCCAGTGCCGACGCGGTCTGCCGACGTTCGTCGGAGACGATCTCGTGGATCTGACGGCGCAGGGCGTCGTCGGTGACGCGGATGAACCGCCACGGCTGCATCAATCCGACGCTGGGAGCGGCGTGCGCGGCCGCGAGCAGCCGGCCGAGGACGTCGACTGGCACGTCGCCCGGCGCGAACCGGCGCATGTCGCGGCGCTCGGCGATGGCCCGGTACACGGCCCGTCTCTCCGCTGCGCTGAACGCGTGCTCGCCCACGCGGGTCAGCGTACGTTCGAGTGCGTGAGATCCGAAGTATTGGCTACCGCAACCGAACTCGAGGAGCTGATCGCGGGGGGTGCGCCGCCGAGAATCCTGGACGTCCGCTGGCAGTTGACCGAACCGGATGGCAGCGCAGCGTATGCGGCGAGCCACCTTCCCGGCGCGGTGTACGTCTCCCTCGACGACGAGTTGACCGATCACTCCGTGACCGGCAAGGGCAGGCACCCGCTGCCGTCCGGCGCTGCGCTGCAGGCCGCGGCACGGCGGTGGGGAATCCGGGACGGCGACCCGGTCGTGGTCTACGACGACTGGAACCGGGCAGGGTCGGCTCGAGCGTGGTGGGTGTTGAGGGCAGCCGGCCTGGCCGACGTGCGCATCCTCGACGGGGGCCTGGCGGCGTGGCGAGGCGCTCTGGAATCCGGCGTCGTCACCCCAGAGCCGGGTGACGTCACCGTCGCCCATCCCGACCTGTACGCGGGCGCCCTGCCGACCTTGAGCGCCGACGACGCCGCGGCGCTCGGCTCCCGGTTGGCCGACGCACGGGCGCCGGAGCGCTTTCGCGGCGACGTCGAGCCCGTCGACCCGGTCGCGGGTCACATTCCAGGCGCCGTCAACGTGCCGAGCACGTCGCTGCTCGACGCCCACGGCGCGTTCCTACCGACGGCCGACCTCGCCGACGCACTCGGTGACACCGCGGGGGCCTACTGCGGGTCGGGTGTCACCGCGGCGGTCGCGGTCGCCGCGCTGGCCGTGGTCGGCGTCGACGCGGCGCTGTTTCCCGGGTCGTGGTCGCAGTGGTGCGGCGAACCGGACCGCCCCGTCGCCACGGGCGGCTGACGCGACGAGAGTCGGCGGCACATGGGGTCGGGGGCGGCTGAACCATAGGGAAATCCCCGATGCGACCGGTCCGCATTCCGGGCGATCATCTACGAGGACGACGTCGGAAGGGACAACGGCGAGGGGCATCGGCGGTGAGCAACACGAAACGCCTTCGATGCGTGGGGGCCCTCGCAGTGATGTTCGGCGTTGGTGCGGCGGCGGTGACCCATCCGGGCATCGTGGCTGCCGAACCAACGGCAGAGCCGTCGCCCGGCGTGTCGAAGGTCGAGAGTTCGGGATCGGGGGACCCGGACTCGAAGACGGAGCCCGGGGTGGTGTCGTCTGGGGGGTCGACGCCACCCGTGGGGGCGGGTTCCGTCGGTGCCGGGTCGGGGTCTGACACATCGTCAGACCCCGATCAGGCTCTCGGGTCTACGGGGTCTACGACCGAACCGGCGCCCGGAGTCTCGGTCCGCAGTTCCGGCGGCGCGCTCACCTCGAGCGAGTACGGACAGGGGTCATCCGAGGACGGCGCGTCGTCGTCGGCGAGCGGAACCGAGCCGATTGCGCAGGAACCCGTCGCCCAGGAACAAGCCGCGCCCCAAGACTCGCCGGTCAACACGCCGCCCACCGCGGAGCAGGTCCCCGTGCAGACGCCGGAAGCCGTCCCCGTCGCCGTCCCGACTCCTGCCGCTGCGGTGCGCGACGACGTGAAGGCGGGGAGGGCCTTCGCCTCGGACGTCGTCGCTGCGCCGTCGAATGGCGTTGTCGTGACCGCGATCTCGTCGATTCCACTGGCGACCGTCTCGTTCGGCGGCGGTGGCGGCGCCGGGACGTTCTTCCGCGCCGCGGCAGGCGAGCAGACGTCAGTCGACGAGCACGGCACGGCCCACGCGACGGCCGTCGCGGCCCGCGGAGTGGCCACGGAGCCCGACGAGGACTCGGCGCGCGAACGGGCGAGGACCCTCACCGGCGTCCTCGCCGCGGTGTTGGCGCCCTTCGTCGTGCCGGTTCCGGGGAGCCCGGTGGAGTCGCCGGCGCTGTGGGCGGTACTGGCCTGGGTGCGGCGTCAGTCCGAGCGCGGCGTCGTCAGCCAGGGGCAGGTGTCGGTCGCCGACCCGCAGTGGACCGAGCTGGTCGACCCCGACCCGCTGGCACCGGGTGCGATCGTCGACCGGGTCGACCGCATGTCGGGACGGGTGGCCGGTCACCTCAACGTCGTCGACCGTGCCGGTGACGGTGCCGATCCGCTCACGTACTCGTTGGTCCGACAGGTAAATCGGCGGCTCGGTGCCGTCACCGTCGACGCCGAGTCCGGGCAGTGGTCGTTCACGCCAACCCAGGCGGCCAGGCTGGCGGCACACGTGAACCCGGACGACGGGGTCGCGACGTTCGCGGTCGCGGCGTCAGACGGTCAGACCGTCGACGTCCGCGCACCCGTCGACTCTGCCGAGGCCGCCGTCACCGACACCATCGACGTCGGCGACGGGCTCACCTACGGTCTTGCGGTCATCGGGGATCGCCTGTACGTCCTCAACGGTTCCGACGACGCGGCGGGCAACGGGTCGGTGAAGGTGGTGGACACCGCGACCAGAACGGTGGTCGGCGCGGTCGAGGTCGGCAGCATGCCGTTCGCGCTGGCAGCCAGCGGTGGAATGCTCTACGTCGGGAACGCCGACGACGGCACGGTCTCAGTCGTCGACGCCTCGACCAACACCGTCGTGGACGTCATCGAGGTAGGCGCCAATCCGTTTGGTCTCGAGGTCAGCGGCGACCGGCTCTACGTCGCAGACCTCGCCGGAACGGTGTCGGTGATCGACCTGGCCGACAACACCGAGCTCGTCCGCATCCTCGTCGGCGGTGACCCGTTCGGGCTCGCCGCCACCGCGGACCGGGTCTACGTCACCAACTACGCGGGCGGGACGGTGGCAGTGCTCGACCAGACCACCAACACCGCCGACCACGCGGACACCGCCGGATACCCGTACTACGCCGCCGTCGTCGGCAAGCGGTTGTACGTCGTCAACTCCGCCACCAACGCCCTCACCGTGGTGGACGGGTCGACCACCACCGCTGTGGAGATCGACCTCAAGACCCATGCGCTCGACGCGATACCGCCGGACGCGGCCCCGGTCGACATGATCGTCCGCGGCGACCGCCTGTACGTGAGCAACATCAACTGCGGAACCGTCACGGTCGTCGACGTCGCCACCAACCACACCGTCGCGACCGTCGGGGTCGGCATCCAGCCCGGACTGATGGCCGCGAGTCGCGACGGCCGCACCGTCTACGTCTCCGACGTCATGAGCGGCACCGTCCGCGTGATCACCAGCGTGCGCCACGCAGCCCGTTGACGGTGTGAACTGCAAGGAATCGGCTAGCGTCATACTTCATGTCCAGAGGCCCTGCGCCGCGCCGGCGCGCAACCCTGGCGTCGTTGGCTGCCGAACTCAAGGTCTCGCGCACCACGATCTCCAATGCCTACAACCGACCGGACCAGCTGTCCGCAGATCTCCGCGAGCGCGTTCTGGCAACGGCCAAGCAGCTGGGCTACGCCGGACCCGACCCGGTCGCACGCTCGCTTCGCACCCGGCGCGCGGGTGCGGTCGGGCTGATCCTCACCGAACCGCTCAACTATTCGTTCCGCGACCCTGCGGCGCTCGACTTCGTCGCGGGGCTCGCCGAATCCTGTGAGGCGGTGGGGCAGGGGCTGCTGTTGGTCGCCGCCGGCCCCAATCGGAGCGTGAGTGACGGGACCGCCGCGGTGCTGTCTGCGGGCGTCGACGGTTTCGTCGTCTACTCGGCCTCCGACGACGATCCCTACCTTCAGGTGGTGGCGCAGCGCGCGCTGCCGGTGGTGGTGGTCGACCAACCACGGGACGTTCCCGACGCCTCGCGGGTCGGGATCGACGACCGCGCCGCGATGCGCAGTGTGGCCGACTACGTCATCGGGCTCGGTCACCGACACATCGGAGTGCTGACGATGCGCTTGGGGCGCGACTGGCCCCACGGCGACGCCGAGGCCGCGGCGGCCGATCTGGAGCGCATGGACAACCCGCACTTCTTCGTCCAGCGGGAGCGCATTCAAGGCACCCGCGAGGCCATGAAGGATGCTGGCCTGCAACCCGATTCGTTGACCGTGGTGGAGACTCGCGATCACCTTCAGGCTTCCGGCGGGGCCGCGGCCGAGGTGGCGCTGGACATCAACCCCCGCATCACGGCGTTGATGTGCACCACCGACGTGCTCGCGCTCTCGGCGATGGACTATCTGCGTGGGCGGGGCATCTACGTGCCGGGGCAGATGACCGTCACCGGATTCGACGGTGTCCCAGACGCATTGGCGCGCGGGCTGACGACGGTCAAGCAACCCAGCGTCGAAAAGGGGCGCCGGGCAGGCCATTTGCTGCACAACCCGCCACGGTCGGGTCTGCCCGCGGTGGAGATCCTCGACACCGAGCTGGTGCGCGGCCGCACGTCGGGCCCGCCCGCCTAGTCAGGGACCGGTGAATACCGGCGTCGAACGCCATTGCGCGAGAGCGGGTTCGACGGCCCCTACGAGCATCGGCAACTGGGGAGCCATGGCGAGACAGGCGACCGTCGCGAGAGAGCCGGCGGCCTCCACCAGGCGCAGCGCCCGGGGGTCGGAGGTCCGCAGGCCGAGGCGCACCGCTGCCTCGTCATAGGTCGCCACGCCGTCCGGGCCGGCCAGCGCGACGTCGGACTCGACCGGCCCGAGGGTGACGAGTTCGAAGTCAGCCCAGTACTCCCCGGCTGGGGTGGTGATCATGTTGTGGAACGGTGCGTCGCCGTGGATCGTCTGGATTGCCACCCCAGGGAACTCACGCACGAAGGCGTCCCGGCTCGACACGATCGGCTCGACGGTCGACCATTCCCGTCGAGCCCTGTCGAGATCGGCTGCGGGCAGCAGATCGGGCAGGCTCTCGAGCGCGGCCAGCCCGTCGGGGACGTAGGTGGCGAACGGAGCCCAGAAGCCCAGGTTCTCATCGGTGTAGTCGGCCAGTACGGCATGGAGTTTCGCGGTCATCGCCATACGGGCGGTGGTGTCCGGCTCGGTCTGCACCTCCTCGACGAGCTGCCAGAACGTCATCGAAAACCCTTCTCGTGCAACGGGTTCACGTGGCACCAGCGGGCTGGGTGGGACGACCGGATGGCCGTGGTCGGCAAGCCACCCGGTCACGGCGAGCTCGGCGCGCTGCTGTGCGAGTTGAGCTTCCGGCCGCAGCGCGTACGACGGCGGCAGCACTGTCGGCACCCGGACCACCACGGGGCTGGGGGCCAGATGGACGACGACCGAGAACACGTCGTAGAGCACCCGTGGTTCGCGCACCTCGAGCCCGAGCTGGCGGCCCGCCGCCGCGGCGGCGCCAACGGCCCGCGCGGTGCGTGCCTCGTCGCCGGCCATGCGCTAGCCGCGGCGTCGCTCGAGCAGGTGGCTCAGTGCCTCCGCGACGTCCTCGGGGGAGTCGACCCGGTAGGCCGCCAGCGTCTCGCCGGGGCCGACCTTCACGCCGACGTCGGATCCGACCATGCGTCGGAACGCCTTCTCGTCGGTGACGTCGTCGCCGAAGAACACCGCGGCCGTGGCGTCACCCCGCCGGCGGAAGACGTCGACTGCCTCGCCCTTGTCGGTCGAGATGACGGCGAATTCCAGCACGTTCTTGCCCGCGGTGATCTCGGCGCCCGAGGCTTCGCCGACCGATCGCGCCGCGGCGAGCGCGGCCTCGCCGTCGGCGGCGGAGGCGTTCCTGACGTGAAGCGCGACGCTGGCGGGCTTGGGCTCGACGGTCACCCCTGGCCGGCCCGCCGCGATCGAGGTGAGCTCGGCGGCGATCGTGGCCAACAGGGTTTGGTCGATCTCGAGGGCGAAACCGGTCTCGAACTCCGCGCCGTGGCTGCCGACGAGGTGCACGCTCGACGGCATCCCGGAGTACTCCCGCAGCACGTCAAGGGCGCGTCCTGAGACCAGCACGACCTCGGTGGACGGCAACTCGGCGATGGCGACCAGCGCCTCTGCCGCTCGTGGTAGCGGCCGGGCGTCGGCGGGCCGGTCGACGAGCGGGGAAAGCGTGCCGTCGAAGTCGGAGGCGACGAGCAGCCGCGGGGTGGCGGCGACGGCGTCGAGAGCGCGGACGAGGTCTGCCGGGAGTGCCACCGTTCAGATCTTAGGGTGTTCCCCGTCGCCGATCAGCAGTCGCACGGCGAGGTCCAGTCGCTTGCTGACGTCGGTTGCCGAGGCCCGGCGGGTCAGCCAGGCCAACAGGTTGGACAGCCACACGTCGGAGATGACGCGGGCGATGTGGAACTGGTCCTCGGTGGGCTCGCCGTCGCTCATGGCCCTGGCGAACATCGAGTCCATCAGCTTCCCGACGTGGTCGACCTCACCAGAAGCCGACGCGTCGGCGAAGACGAACGCGCGGGTCATGGCCTCGGTCAACAGCGGGTTGCGCTGCATCGAGCGGTTTAGCTTCCCGACCATGACGTTGAGTCGCTGGTAGGGAGTGCCCCCGGTCAGCGACGCCCGGTCGGTCTTGGCGTCGATGCGTTCGAACTCCCGGCCCAGTGCCGACACCAGCAGGTGCACCTTGGACGGGAAGTAGCGGTACAGCGTGCCGACCGCGACGTCGGCGCGTTCGGCGACCGCACGCATCTGAACAGCCTCGTATCCACCCTTGGACGCGATCGCGAGGGTGGCGTCGAGGATGCGCTTGCGGCGTTCGCGCTGGGCCTCGGAGCCCAATTCGGACTCGGCAAGGACGGCCACCTTCGTCACCTGGCGGGGGCCGGTGGCCGACGACGACCCCGAACCCGAGCTGGTTGCTGCTGACTCGCTTGCTGGCACAGAAGAACCGGACATGCGGTAGGCATCTCCTTCGTAGTACGCACTAGGTGAAAACGATACGCACGCGAATCAGGAATGTCCCACCTCCGTGCCCCCGGGTCACCGACTTGTCCTGGCGTAATGGCAGTCGACTTGACGTTAGAACGATGTCACCATTAGAACACGTTCTAGTGAGAAGCATCGTCTTCTCTCCCAGACCCAGGAGGGCCCGACCATGGCTTCGACAGGTGCGGTGTCCGCCACCATTACCGACGATCAGTTTGCCGTACGAGAGCTCGTCCGCGATTGGGCGGCCTCCTCTGGCGCCATCGCCGCGGTGCGCGGCGTCGAGGAGGGCGACCCCGAGTCGTGGCGGCCGGTCTACGACAGCCTGGCTCAGCTCGGCATGTTCGGGGTGGCCGTGCCCGAAGAACTCGGTGGTGCAGGCGGCAGCGTCGAGGACCTCTGCCTGATGGTCGACGAGGCGGCCGCGGCGCTGGTGCCCGGTCCGGTCGCGACGACGGCACTGGCCACGTTGGTGATCACCGACGAGAAGCTGCTGGATGCGTTGGCGTCCGGGCAACGCACTGCGGGGGTCGCGCTCGGTTCCGACATCGCCTTCGACGGCACCACCGCGACGGGCACGGCGAAGTACGTCCTCGGCGCCCTGGTGGACGGCGTGCTGGTGCTGCCAGCCGGGGAGGACTGGGTCTACGTCGACGCCACGGCCGCCGGGGTGACGGTCGAGCGGTTGGAGGCCACCGACTTCTCCCGCCCGTTGGCCCGAGTCGAGCTGTCGTCGGCCCCGGCCACCAAGATCGACCTTCCGCACCAACGGGTCGTCGACCTCACCGCGACTCTGCTAGCCGCGGAGGCCAGTGGGCTCTCGCGGTGGTGCCTGGAGTCGGCGACGGAGTACGCGAAGGTGCGCGAGCAGTTCGGCAAGCCGATCGGCAGCTTTCAAGCGGTCAAGCACATGTGCGCCGAGATGCTGCTGCGCGCCCAGCAGATCGCCATCGCCGCAACCGACGCCGCCGGCGCGGTGACCGACGCCGACCCCGACCAACTCTCGATCGCGGCCGCCGTCGCCTCGGCCGTCGGGATCGATGCCGAGAAGGTCAACGCCCGCGACTGCATTCAGGTGCTCGGCGGCATCGGCATCACCTGGGAGCACGACGCGCATCTCTACATGCGGCGCGCCTACGCCAACGCCCAGTTCCTCGGCGGCCGGTCGTGGTGGCTGCGGCGGTGCGCGAAGCTGACCCGCGACGGCGTCCGCCGTCAACTCCACGTCGACGTCACCGACGGCGAGGACGTCAGGCCCGAGGTCGCCGGGATCGTGGCCGACATCGCCGCACTGCCGCAGGAGAAGCGGCAGGCCGCGCTCGCCGAGACGGGTTTGATGGCGCCGCACTGGCCCAAGCCCTACGGACGAGCGGCGTCCCCCGCGCAGCAGTTGGTCATCGACCAGGAGCTCGAGGCGGCGGGCGTCGTGCGGCCCGACATCTCGATCGGGTGGTGGGCCGCCCCGACGATCCTTGGGCACGGCAGCACCGAGCAGATCGAGAAGTTCATCCCCGGCACGCTCAACGGCGACGTGTACTGGTGCCAGCTGTTCAGTGAGCCGGGTGCGGGATCCGACCTTGCGGCGTTGCGCACCAAGGCAATTCGCACTGATGGCGGCTGGTTGCTGACCGGTCAAAAGGTGTGGACGTCGAATGCGCACCGCGCGGACTGGGGCATCTGCCTGGCCCGCACCAACCCGGACGCCCCCAAACACAAGGGCATCACGTACTTCCTGGTGGACATGAAGTCGCCGGGCATCGACATCCGCCCACTGCGCGAGATCACCGGTGAGGCCCTGTTCAACGAGGTCTTCTTCGACGACCTCTTCGTCCCCGACGACATGGTGGTCGGACCGGTCGACGGCGGCTGGCCACTCGCCCGCACCACACTGGCCAACGAACGGGTCGCGATCGCGACCGGCGGAGCGCTCGACCGTGGCATGGAGCACCTCTTGGAGGTGCTGGACGGACGCGAAGACGACGGGGATCTCGACCCCGCCGAGGCTGACCGCCTCGGCGTCCTCATCGTCGCGGCTCAGGTCGGGGCGCTTCTCGACGCGTTGATCGCGCAGATGGCGGTCGGCGGTCACGACCCGGGGGCGCCGTCGAGCGTCCGCAAGCTGATCGGCGTGCGGTACCGGCAGAATCTCGCCGAGGCGATCATGGATTCCCGGGACGGCGCGGGCATCGTCGACTCGCCAGACGTGCGGTACTTCCTGAACACCCGGTGTCTGTCGATTGCCGGTGGCACCGAGCAGATCCTGCTCAACCTCGCGGGCGAGCGACTGCTGGGGCTGCCGCGGTAGAAGCACGGGCCGCCGTCAGTCTCCCGTAAGAACGCCGCCGCCCATCTGGGTCGGTCCGACGGGACACTGGTGACATGGTGGCGAACCGCAGGCTGACGCTCGGCAGTGGTCTCGGGGTGCTCGCCGTGGCGGCGGCGGTGTTCATCGGCGTGCAGTCGGGCACCATCACCACCCCGGCGGTGCTCGCCGGAATCGGTTCGGCGTCGTCCGTCGTCGTCCCCGCACCGGAGGTCGACGAACCCAAGGCGGCGCCGGGGAAGACGGAAACCGCCGTACTGGCCGGCGGCTGCTTCTGGGGTGTCCAGGGCGTGTTCCAACACGTCAAGGGCGTGACGATGGCCGAGTCCGGCTACGCGGGCGGGCAACGGGACACGGCCGACTACGAGACCGTCAGCACCGGCACCACCGGGCACGCCGAATCGGTGCGCATCACCTACGACCCGGCCCAGGTCAGCTTCGGGCGGCTCTTGCAGATCTACTTCTCGGTGGTGCAAGACCCGACGCAACTCGACCGGCAGGGTCCAGACGAGGGCACGCAGTACCGGTCGGCGATCTTCGCTCAGGACGCCACCCAGCAGCGCGTTGCGGGCGCCTACATCGCCCAGCTCTCCGCCGCGAAGGTGTTTCCCGCTCCCATCGTCACGACGGTCGAGCCCGACAACGGCTTCTTCCCCGCCGAGCAGTATCACCAGGACTACCTAAACTCACACCCGACGAGCTCCTACATCGCGGCCAACGACATGCCGAAGGTCGAAGCGCTCGAGCAGTCGTTCGCCGGCGACTACCGCGCGCAACCGGTGTTGGTCGGCAAGGTCGACTGACGAATTCGGTTCAGGCGTAGGTGGTTTGGGCGCAAGCGGTCGGGGTGGTCAGGTTGACGCCGCCGTAGACCACCTGGATGTAGGCGCACGCGATGAAGCCTGCGTCGGTGTTCGGTTGCCCGGTCTCGAACTGGACGGTGCGGGCGTCGCCGCGCATGACGGGCGGGTTGCCCGCGAAGTAGACCGTCGCAAACTGAGTGTCGCTGAGCGACTTGAACATCCGGGTGTTGGCGGCGTCGAAGTCGGCGTCCATGTAGACCAGCCGATTGGTCGACCGAATCGTGGTGTTCTGCCTGCCGTAGAAGTCCGAGGGGAATCCCGTGGTGCCGTCCGGTGTCAGGACGTCGGCGAGCGTGTCGAAGTAGCACCTGTTCTCGGCTTTGACGCAGTTGGCCGTGACGTGGATTTGCACGGTGTGGGTGCCGTCGATTGCGATGCCCTTGGTGGCGGTGTTCGTCGCGGCGACGGACTGCGCGGTCGGGCTGAGGACGCCGAACGCAAGCAGGAGCGCCGACACCGCTGCGAGACTCTTAGCCGATCGAAACACGAGCGCTCCTATGGGTCCAGCGAATGTTAGCCCGCACGTCATTCGTCGTAGGTGACTTCGACCGAATCGGATTTCGGGGTGGCCTGGCAGGCGAGGATCAGCCCCTCGGCGAGGTCGGAGGCTTCGAGGACGTCGTTGACGTCCATGTCCACCTCGCCGCTCTTGACGAGTACCGCGCAGGCGCCGCAATGACCTTCGCGACAGGAGAAGGGGGCGTCGAGGCCCTTGTCGAGCAGGACGTCGAGCAGCTTGGCGTTGCGTGGCCAGCGGATGTCCTGGGTCTCGCCGTCGAGGGTGACGACTGCCGTTGCCGGTCCTTCGTCGCTGTCGTCCTCCTCGATGACGACGGCAGCAAAGGGATCGGACTCCAGGGACTTGAACACTTCGAGGTGGACTCGCTCCGGGGCGGCGCCCGCGACCTTGAGCGCTTCCTCGGCGGCCACCATGAACGGGCCCGGCCCGCAGATGAACGTCTCGCGCTCGACGAAGGGAGCCACCAGGTTGACCAGGGCGGCCGCGCTGGGGAGCCCCTGGATGGTCTCGATCCAGTGCACGGCGGTGAAGCGGTCCGGGTACTTCGTGGCGAGCTCGCGCAAGGCAGCCGCGAAGATCACCGACTTCTCGTCGCGGTTGGCGTAGACCAGCGTCACCTTGCCGCTGCCCTCCGACAACGCCGACTTCAGGATCGCCATCATGGGCGTCACGCCGCTGCCCGCCGCCAGCAGCAGGAAGTCGGTGTCGAGCGTCGTGGGCACGAACGTGCCCGACGGGGCCAGTACGTGCATCGTCATGCCGGCATGCGCGTTGTCGCACAGCCAGTTCGACGCATAGCCGCCCGCGGTCCGCTTGACGGTGACGGTCAGCGCTTCGTCGCCGAACGGCGAGCTGGACAGTGAGTAGCAGCGGGCCACCGACCCGGTGCGGTCGCTGGGCACCCGGAGGGTGAGGAATTGACCGGGCTGGTGGCGGAGCCTTTCCGCGGGAATCGTCGGGGCTCCTGGGCCGTCCGGCACCTTGAAGACCAGTGAGCGCGCGTCGGCGGTCTCCTCGACGACTGCAGCCAATTGCAACTCGAGCACGTGGGTGCCGAGCGGCTCGTCCGTCACGGTCGATCCTCCATCAGTTGAGAGGTCAAAACTAGAACATGTTACAAAAACGCGCTTCCGCAGGTCTAGCCATCATAGGAATGCCTTGCTCGACACAAATCGTAACGTGTTCTAATCTTGGTCAAGTTCTTCATCCGCCCCAAGATGCCCGGAGGCAACCAGTGACGTCCATTGAACAACGCGACGTGCAATCGGTCCTAGACGGCGTCGACGACTTGTTGCCGCTGATCGCCAAGCGCGCTCAAGCCGCCGAGGATCTCCGGCGCATCCCGGACGAGACCATCGCCGAGCTCGACCAGGCCGGCTTCTTCAAGTTGCTGCAGCCCGAACAGTGGGGCGGCCTGCAATGCGACCCCACCGCGTTCTACGAGGCCGTGCGCCGGCTGGGCAGCGCCTGCGGCTCGACCGGTTGGGTCAGCTCGATCATCGGCGTGCACAACTGGCACCTCGCACTGTTCGACCAGCAAGCGCAGGAAGAGGTCTGGGGCGACGATTCGTCGGTCCGCATCTCGTCGTCCTACGCGCCGATGGGAGCGGGCACCGTCGTCGACGGCGGTTACCTCGTCAGCGGTGCCTGGCAGTGGTCCTCGGGCTGTGACCACGCCACGTGGGCCTTCCTCGGCGGACCGGTGATCAAGGACGGCAGGCCCGTCGACTTCGGCAGCTTCCTGATCCCACGGACCGACTACCGGATCGACGACGTGTGGCACGTGGTTGGGCTCAAGGCCACCGGCAGCAACACCGTCGTCGTCAAGGACGTGTTCGTGCCGAAGCACCGCTTCCTGTCGTACAAGTCGATGAACGACCGCACCGCGGGCGGGCTTCGGACCAACACCGCGCCGGTGTACAAGATGCCATGGGGCACAATGCATCCCACGACCATCACGGCTCCGATCATGGGCATGGCGTACGGCGCCTACGACGCGCACGTCGAGCATCAGGGCAAGCGGGTGCGCGCCGCGTTCGCCGGGGAGAAGTCCAAGGACGACCCGTTCGCCAAGGTGCGCATCGCCGAGGCGGCCAGCGACATCGACGCCGGTTGGCGCCAGCTGATCGGCAACGTCGGCGACGAGTATGCGCTGCTGACGGCCGGGCAGGAGATTCCGTTCGAACTCCGCGCCAGGGCCCGTCGGGACCAGGTGCGCGCCACCGCCCGTGCCATCTCGTCGATCGACATGCTGTTCGAGGCGTCCGGTGCCACCGCGCTCGAAACGGACAAGCCGGTGCAGCGGTTCTGGCGCGACGCCCACGCCGGTCGCGTGCACGCCGCCAACGAGCCGGAGCGCGCCTACCTCATCTTCGGCAACGAGGCCTTCGGGCTGCCGCCGGCCGACACGATGGTCTGATCATGACTGCAGTGCAAGAGATTACGTTCGAGTCGACGTCGCGCTTCGCGCAGGTGCGCGACGACATGCGCCTGCACTATCACGAAGCGGGCGTCGGCAATCCCGAGACCGTCGTCCTGCTGCACGGCGGCGGCCCAGGCGCGTCGAGCTGGTCGAACTTCTCGAAGAACATCGCGGTGCTGGCTGAGCACTTCCACGTGCTCGCCGTCGACCAGCCCGGGTATGGGCTGTCCGACAAGCACACCGAGCACGAGCAGTACAACCGCTACAGCGCCACCGCCCTGCTCAACCTCTTCGACCAGCTGGGCGTCGAACGCGCTGCGCTGGTGGGCAATTCACTGGGCGGCGGCACCGCCGTGCGCTTCGCCCTCGACAACCCGAAGCGGGCCGGTCGGCTGGTGCTGATGGGTCCCGGCGGCTTGAGCGTCAACCTCTTCGCGCCCGACCCGACCGAGGGCGTGAAGCTGCTCGGCAAGTTCACGGTCGACCCGACGCGCGAGAACATGGAGAAGTTCCTGCGCGTCATGGTCTTCGACCAGAAGCTCATCACCCCGGAACTGGTCGACGAGCGCTTCGCGATCGCCAGCCAGCCCGAATCGCTTGCGGCGGCCAAGGCGATGGGAAAGTCGTTCGCGGGTGCGGACTTCGAGCTCGGCATGATGTGGCGCGACGTCTACAAACTGCGTCAACCAGTGCTGCTGATCTGGGGCCGTGAGGACCGGGTGAATCCCATCGACGGTGCACTGGTCGCGCTCAAGCAGATCGCGCGTGTGCAGCTTCACGTATTCGGACAGTGCGGGCACTGGGCACAACTGGAGAAGTTCGACGAGTTCAACAAGCTCACTGTTGATTTCCTGGGGAGTTAGACCATGAGCAGCATCAAGGCGCTGGGGTACATGCGCATCGAAGCGACCGATGTGTCGGCATGGCGTGAGTTCGCGCTGAAGGTGCTGGGCATGGTGGAGGGCTCCGCCCCCGACAAGGCACCCACCGAGGGTGCGCTCTACCTCCGGATGGACGAGATGGCCGCCCGGTTGGTGATCGTCCCTGGCGAGCAAGACCGCCTGCTCGTCTCGGGCTGGGAGGTCGCCGACGCACCCGCTCTGCAGGCCCTGCGCGAGACGCTGGGCAAGGCCGGCGTCGAGTTCGCCGAGGGCACCCGCGAGGACAAACTCGAACGGCGCGTCGAGGGACTCATCCGGTTCAACGACCCCGCGGGGAATGTCCTGGAGGCGTTTCACGGCGCGCAGTATCTGGGTCGCCGGTTCGTCAGCCCCTACGGCCACAAGTTCGTCACCGCCGAGCAAGGCCTCGGGCACGTGGTGCTCACCTGCGACGACGACGTCGCGGCCCAGGCCTTCTACCAGGACGTGCTGGGCTTCCGGCTGCGGGACTCGATGAGCCTGCCGCCGGAACTGGCCGGCCGCCCGGCCGACAGCGATCCGATCTGGCTGCGCTTCTACGGCTGCAACCCGCGCCATCACGCGCTGGCCTTCATGCCGATGCCCAACCCGACCGGGATCGTGCATCTGATGGTCGAGGTCGAGGAAGCCGACGACGTCGGCCTGTGCCTGGACCGCGCGCTGCGCCGCAAGGTGAAGATGTCGGCGACATTGGGCCGGCACATCAACGACAAGATGTTGTCCTTCTACGTCAAGACACCCGGCGGATTCGACATCGAATTCGGTTGCGAGGGGCTCGAAGTCGAGGACACCAATTGGGTGGCCCGGGAGAGCACCGCGGTGTCGTTGTGGGGACACGACTTCAGCGTCGGCTTCAAGTAGCCATGGCCGATGAGCGCTTGCGCGAAGAGCACGTAGCCGAACCGATCGACGCCCGCACGTTCCGCCACGTGCTCGGGCAGTTCTGCACGGGCATCACCATCATCACGACCGTGCACGACGACGAGCCCGTCGGCTTCGCGTGTCAGTCGTTCGCTGCGCTGTCGCTCGACCCGCCGCTGGTGCTCTTTTGCCCGACGAAGCAGTCACGGTCGTGGCAGGCCATCGAGGCCAGCGGTAAGTTCTGCGTCAACGTGTTGCACGAGAACCAGAAGGACGTCTCGGCACGGTTCGGGTCGAGGGAGCCTGACAAGTTCGCCGGCGTCGACTGGAGCCCGTCGCACCTGGGGTCGCCGGTGCTCGCCGGGACGCTTGCGCACGTCGACTGCACCGTGGCCTCGGTGCACGACGGCGGGGACCACTTCGTGGTGTTCGGGGCGGTGCACGCGATGTCCGAGCCTCCGAAGACGAAACCGCGGCCGCTGCTGTTCTACCGGGGCGAATACACCGGCATCGAACCCGACAAGACGACGCCGGCCCAGTGGCGTGACGATCTCGACGCGTTCCTGACCGCGACCACCGCCGACACCTGGCTCTAGGGCCGCGGCACGTTCGAGGGCCGAGAAATCACAGCCGTGTAATTCATTAACACTGTGCACAACTCCTGTGGATGAATCTCAGCCGAGATGCCGGCCGATGAAGTCCAGCACCGTGGCGGCCACCTCGCGATGGGTCACGTCGTTGAGGATGTCGTGCCCGCCGCCGTCGATCTCGACGATCGACAGACTCTCGATCTGCTCGGCGTAGGCCCGCACCGCACCGACGGGAGCGATGGGATCGTTGACCCCGTGGACCGCGAGCGTCGGCACCGCCAGCGTGGGCAGGGTCGCGCCGAAGGAGTCCCAGCCCCTGTCCAGCTCCCGCGCCAGGGGGCCGCCGTCGGCGTCGACGAACGCCAGCGGATCGTTCTCCATCGCGTCGAGGTAGAACGGATCGGCCGACAGCTGACTCGGGGCGATCTCGAAGGTCGAGTTCGCGTCGACGAGCCCTGGGACGGGCACCAGCGGTGCGCCCGATATCACCGCCGCCCGGTAGGGCGCGGGGTCGGCGAGCAGCTTCCACAGCGTGGCCACCGCACCGAACGAATGACCTTGGGCGACGAGCGGTGTGCCGGGGTGTTCCGCCTCGGCGAGCTCGGCGAGGCGGTCGGCCAGCCCGATGCTGGCCTCCAGCGTGGTGAAGTCTCCGCGGTCACCCGGGGTCAGGCCGTGGCCGAACTGGTCGACCGCCCACAGGTCGACGCCTGCGGCGTTCAGCGCGAAGCCGTAGCGGTGGTAGAGCCCGGTGTGCTCGCCGAACCCGTGCAGAAAGATCACGGCCGCCCGCGGGTCGGGGGCCGCCCAGTGCCGGTAGTACGCCCGGCCGTCGTCCGTCTCGAGAAATGGCATGTGTCGAGCCCATCAGGTAGGCCGCAGTCCCGCAAGACATCGGCTCAGCGGTTACCCGGTTGATTCGAGGATAAGGCGTTCGGTCTCCCGCGGCCGATCCCAGTGCGGGAAGTGCCCGCATTTGGAGAACCAGTGCAGGGAGGCGTCCGGGAACAGCTGGATCGCGCGCTCCGCCTGGCTGGGCGCCGTCACGCGATCGTTGCGGCCCCATCCGATGACGACGCGTCCGCGCAGCGAACCGGCAGGGGCACCTTGCTGTTTCGGCCCGCGCACCAGGGCGTGCATGGCCTCGTCGAGGCTGGGGGAGCCGGCGAAGTTGCGCAGCTCCTGCAGCACCAGGTCGGCGGGCAGCCGCCACGGCTCGGCCGAGAATTGCAGCAGTAGGGCGGTGCGCCCGACCGGGCTTGCAGTCAGGGCAGGCAGCAGCGGCTGGATGCGCCGCACCAACGCGATCGACGGGCCGACGGTCGCTCCGAACAGCTTCACCTGGCGGTCGGTCCAGAAGCCGCCGGGGTCGAGCGCGACGACGTTGCCGCGATGTCCGCGGCGGGCCATCTCGAGGGACATCCGGGCGCCCATCGAACTGCCGACCACGTCGACGTCGCCAAGGCCCTCTTCGGCGATGAACTCCTCCACCGCGTCGGTCAACGACGCAACGGTCACCTCACCCCGCAGAGGCGCGCTCTCCCCGAACCCGGGCAGGTCGACGGTGACGACGGTGCGCTCCTTGGCCAGCGCCGGAACGATCGGATCCCAGTTGTGCAGGTTGGAGATCCCGTGGATCAGGAGGAGTGGCTTGCCGGATCCGGTCCGCACTGAATGCATGTCCTGGGATACCCACGACGGGCCGGTCAAACGGCGCTGCCGAGGAGTACGTCGCGCTGGTCTTCCATCCGGGCCTGGATCGCGTCGACCAGTGCGCGCACTTCCGGGCGGCGCAGCGTCTCGGCACGGGCGACCAGCCAGTAGCTCAGCAGGAGTCCGACGTCGTCGCGCAGCACGCGGACCAGGTCGTCGTGTCGATCGGCCATGAAGCACGGCAACAACCCGAGCCCGGCCGACGCGCGCGTCGCCTCGACGTGGACGAACACGTTGGTCGACGTGACCGACTCCCGCATGGCGGGGGCGAAGGTGCGGGCCAGATCGAGGTCGTCGACCTGCAGCATCGAGTCGATGAAGTAGACCAGCGGGTGGGCGGCGAGGTCGTCGGTGGAGCCGGGCGCACCGTGGGCGGCGAGGTACTGCCGGGACCCGTAGAGGCCGAGGCGA